>Ga0302196_10002497_pt1 | contig 17113 bp, 15 predicted proteins | sample II_Bog_N1_3_FD_198794 | JGI IMG/M metagenome (GOLD analysis project Ga0302196, IMG submission 198794) | Peat permafrost microbial communities from Stordalen Mire near Abisko, Sweden - II_Bog_N1_3 | ecosystem: Environmental > Terrestrial > Soil > Wetlands > Peat | place: Sweden: Abisko...
CCGCTGATGCGCTTCGAGAGCAGCAGCGAGATCTGGGTCCTCCAACCCCAGCCAGGCCCCCGCGGCGACACCATCTACAAGGACGACGTCGGCCAGCCGATGCTGCGCGCCACCCGGCTGGGCGGGTTGACCCTGTTCACCAACGACGATCCGGAAGGCGCCGCCGCGGCTCTGGAAGGCGAGGCGTCGGCGGTCAAACCCCAGGCGATCACCACCCTGTTCGTCCTGCAGCAGCGCCTGGCCCAGGCCTCCTACCGCGCGTCGCGCGCGGTTCAGCGGCTGGTGGTGTTCGAGGCGCCCGACGTGACGCCGGATTCCGCGACCATCATCGGCGACGCCGGCCAGGTGGCCGCCGAGGCCATTGTCGTCGCCGCCAAGCGCACTGACCTGAAGCACTTCATGGACAAGCTGGAAAAGGTGGTGCTGTCGCCAGCCCGCAAGCCCGCCGCCAAGTACAAGGACGGGGTGCTGGAGGTGGACCTGGCGACGGGGCTCGGCCTGTCCGGTCGGCCCTCGTCACACAAGATCGAGGCGGCCTTCGCGCACTGAGTCGCCGATCCTGCGACCCAAAAACACCAATGTGCGTTGCGGGCCGCGTTGCGAGCGACCATCTTAGGCGCCGATCAACGGCCGCTTCGAAGGATGCCCATGCTCGGCGAAACCACTCCCGCTCCGTCCAAGGACGCCCTGATCAAGGAAGGTTCGGACGCCGGCTTCATGGCCGACGTGATCGAGGCCTCCAAGGTCCAGCCCGTGATCGTGGACTTCTGGGCCACCTGGTGCGGCCCCTGCCGCCAGCTGACGCCGGCGCTGGAGAAGGCGGTCATCGCCGCCAAGGGCGCGGTCAAGATGGTCAAGATCGACGTGGACAAGAATCCGGCCTTCGCCGGCCAGCTGCGCGTGCAGTCGATCCCGACCATCTACGCCTTCGTCGACGGCCAACCGGTGGACGGCTTCATGGGCGCGGTGCCGGACAGCCAGATCAAGGCCTTCATCGATCGCCTGACGGGTCCCGCGGGTCCGTCGGAGATCGACGAACTGCTGGCCCTGGCCAAGGAGTCGCTGGACCTCGGCGACGTCGGCGGCGCGGCCCAGGGCTATGCCCAGGCGCTGCAGGCCGAGCCGGAAAACGTCAAGGCGATCGCCGGGCTGGCGCGCTGCTACCTGACCGGCGGCGACGCCGAACGCGCGCAGGAAGTCGTCGACATGGCCCCGGCCGGCGCCAAGGATGCGGAGCTGGACAGCGTGCGCGCCGCTCTGTCGCTCGCGGGCGCCGCCAACGCCGAGACCGCCGAGTTCGAACACCGGCTCGCCGCCGACCCCAACGACCACCAGGCGCGGCTGGACCTGGCCACGGCCCTGGCCGGCCAGGGCGACCTGGAAGGCGCGGCCGACCATCTGCTCGCCATCATCAAGGCCGACCGGGAGTGGAACGACCAGGCCGCGCGCAAACAGCTTCTGACCGTCTTCGAGGCCGCGGGGCCAATGTCGGAGGTGGCCAAGCAGGGCCGGCGGAAACTTTCCGCCATCCTGTTCTCTTAAAGGAAAGAGAGGAGACTCCCATGGTCGCCGGATCGTATCGCAAGGCCGCCGACCTGCCGCAGGTGATCGCGGTGTTTCCGCTGGACGGCGCCCTGCTGCTGCCGCACGCCCACCTGCCGCTGCGCATCTTCGAGCCGCGCTACCTGAACATGATCGACGACGCGATGGCGTCAGAGCGCATGATCGGCATGGTCCAGACCCTCGGCGGCGGCGAACCGGAGCGGCCGCGCCTGGCCAAGGTGGGCTGCCTGGGCCGCATCACCAGCTTCGCCGAAACCTCCGACGACTGCTACCTGATCACCCTGACCGGCATGTGCCGTTTCGCGGTCGGCGAGGAGCTGCCCGCGCGCCTGCCCTATCGCCAGGTCAAGGCCGACTACCGCCGCTACGAGACCGATCTGAACGCGCTGAGCGACGACGACGGTTTCGACCGCATCCGGTTCCTTCGGGCGCTGAAGCCCTATCTGGAGCGTCGGGCGCTGGACGTGGACTGGGACGCGGCCAAGACCGCCGCGGCCGAAGCCCTGGTCAACAGCCTGTCGATGCTGCTGCCGTTCGATCCGGCGGAAAAGCAGGCCCTGCTGGAGGCCGCCACCCTGGCCGACCGGCGCGAGGCGCTGATCGCGCTGATGGAGATCGACTCCATTGGCCGTTCGGGCGAAGACGAGCCGACAACGCTGCAATAGCCCGTCCCTTACGAACGCGCGCCAATGAACGAGCCCCAATGAACGAGCCAAAGTTCGACCCCTCGAAGTTCGCCCCCATACCGCTCGACCGGCCCGAGGTCGACGCGCGTCTGCTTGAGGTGCTGGTCTGCCCGGTCACACGCGGCACGCTGGAGTATGACCGCGACAACGCCGAGCTGATCAGCCGCTCGGCCAAGCTCGCCTTCCCGATCCGCGACGGCGTGCCGATCATGCTCGTGGACGAGGCCCGGAGCCTGGACGACGGCGAGTGAGCCCGGCGCTCAAGGCCCGGCCCTGGCCGCTTGAGCTGCGGCTCAAGCGCGCCGACAAGCGGCTGGAGATCGACTTCGACGACGGCCGCAACTTCATCCTGCCGGCGGAGTATCTGCGTGTCTTCACCCCGAGCGCCGCCGATCGCGGCCATGGCGCGGGGCCCGGACGCACGGTTCATGGCAAGCGGGACGTCGGGCTGACGGGCGCGACCGCGGTCGGCCGCTACGCCGTGCGCCTGACGTTCGACGACGGCCACGACACCGGCCTCTACAGCTGGGATGAACTCTACCGCCTGGGCCGCGATCGCGACCGGCTGTGGGCTGAGCACCTGGCGCGGCTGGCGCGCGAAGGGCTTTCGCGCTGAAGCGGTCGGCCTGCGATCAGCCCGGGCCGGCCAGTATCCCCGCCACGGCGCGCGAGACGGCGAAGAGGTCCACCATCACCAGCACCGACAATCCCACGCTAAGCGCCGTCGCGAAGCCCCAGTGAAGGATCGGGTTGGTCCCGCGGGGAAACGGCCGACCTCTTGCCAGCTGAGCCAGCCCACCGAGAAGCAGGACAGCGAAGCCCGCGCGCAGCAGCCAGTCGAGCAGGCTCGCCGGGGCGTCCCGAGGCTCCCACGGCAGCCAGGTGGTCGAGCCGACCCAGTCGGGATTGGCGAAGGCGACCGGCAGGTCGACCTCCCCGTCCACGGCTCGGCCCAGATGTCCGGCCGGGGTGACCGCGATCGTCCGCGCCAGCGACAGCGCGGCGGCGCCGAAGCCCTGTCCGGCGGGCGTCTCCGAGGCGACGCGGCATTGGTTCACCCCGCCCTGGGCGGTGGTCAGGCAATGGAGCCACACCACGCCTCCCGTCCCGCGCCGGAACGCCTCGCGCGGCCACGCGGCCAGCAGGTCGCTCGCGCCGGGGCCACGCCTTGGCCAGGCGGGCATATCGAAGGCCACGGGGATCACCACGCTGCTCCCGACCGGCGCGCCCTCATGGGTCGCCGGCTTGAGATGAAATCGGGGGATCAGGCTCATGGCCGCCGCCCCGAAGCCGGCGCCGGGCGGCGTCTCGAAGATCACCCGGCAGTCGCGCAACACGGCCTCGGCCGTAAGCACGCAGAGGATCCGCGCCTGACCGCCCAGCGCGGTATGAGGACCGCGCGTAGGCCAAGCCTGGCCGGTCTCCGCGTCGGTTGGCAGGCGCACCCAGCCGGCGACGCTGTCGGCGGCTTTGGCCGGGACGGTCGAGGTCAGGACCGCGATTGCGGCTATCCATGACAGCATGCGGTGCACGACGCCCTCCTGCACCCGGTTAGTTATGCTCACAATTGCGCGTTTGGCGAGTGTCTTGCGCGAGGCGGTTGCGCGCGATCCACGCGGATCAACCGATCCTCAGAGCCGCCTGCCGTGGATAGGCCACGTTCCCCGACGACCAGCGGGCGCCGGAAATGACTCCACCGGCCATATGACCGGTGGACGCGGCGTTTGTCTGCATCGGCAATAGCCGCCAGACCAGCTCGTGCGGCCCCGCGCAATCGCCCGAGGCGGGAATGAACTGCTCCGGCCGCGGCGGCGTGTGATGCTGGCTCTCGTAGTAGCTGATCCACTCGAGCTTTTTTTGCAACTCGGCGGGCGTGAGCGGGACCTGCATCGGCACCAGGCCATGGCCGGCCAGCGCGTTCCGCATGGCGGCGACGTCTCGCTGGCGGATCCAGCCGATACTTGCGTAGGGCAACTCCTCATAGAGCTGAACGGAGCAGCGTGGGCTGAGCCGGTCATAGGCGCGGCGGACGGCCCAGAAGGCGGACAAGTGGTTGCGATGGGCGCCGACGCCCATCGGGCAGTACAGGGTCGCGCTGGCGGGAGTACTGTCCTGGGGAAGCAGATCGAGCAGATAGGGGACCAGCCTGGCGCCCAGCCGTTCGATCTCGTCGTCAATCGCGGTCAGATCGAACGGGTCGGCGCCATCCGCCACATCGGGCAGGTCAAGGTCGTGCGTCCCAAGTCCGACGGCCTCGGTGAATCGGGCGTCTTCGCGCCGTCGCCGGGCGCTGTTCGTTTCGCCGGAATGGCGCGCCGCGTCGGCTGCCGATGGGTTGAGACCGTGGACGCTGTCGGTGAACAGGTTGACCAGCTCTCCACCGCGCGTGGCCGCGAGCCAGCCGATCGAAAAGCAGACGTCGTCATGATGGGGCGAGAGATAGATGTTCATCAGATCGGCGATCGAGCATCCAAGGGGATAGGTGTTGAAGAAGCCGCCCATCGCGACGCGTGGCGATTGCGCGTCACGGCTCGCGCGGTCGCCTCAGGCCCCCTACATGTCCAGACGTCGCCGGACGCCCCCACCCCCCAGACAATGTGACCATTTCGTGGCAATTCGCAGTCCATCCGCCCCCGCCGCCGCGTTGAGCGGAAGGCTGGCCGAAACCCTCGCCGCTGTCCGCGCCTGCACGGTCTGCGCGCCGCACCTGCCGCACGGGGTTCGGCCCGTGGTCCAGCTGGGCGCCGGCGCGCGGCTGGTGATCATCGGCCAGGCGCCCGGCTCGAAGGTGCACGCCAGCGGCGTCCCCTGGCAGGACGACAGCGGCGACCGGTTGCTGGATTGGCTGGGCGTCGACCGGGCGACCTTCGACGACCCGGACCGTGTGGCGATGATCCCCATGGGCTTCTGCTATCCCGGGGCCGGCGCAAGCGCGGACCTGCCGCCGCGGCCGGAGTGCGCGCCCTTGTGGCACGAGCGGCTGATGGCCTTGTTGCCGGAGCGGCGGCTGACCCTGCTGGTCGGGATGCACGCCCAGGCCTGCTATCTGGGCGAGCGCCGGGCGAAGACGCTCACCGAGACGGTGCGGGCCTACCAGGATTATGGACCGGGCTTCTTCCCGCTGCCGCACCCGAGCTGGCGAAGCGTGACGTGGATGCGGCGCAATCCCTGGTATGCCGAGGCGGTGCTGCCCGCCCTGAAACAGGCTGTGCGGGCGGCGCTGTGACCGAACCTTTGAGGGCGGGGCGCCTTACCCCGCTTCCGAGACCGCGATCTCGAACGACAGCCGGTGCTCGCCCGCGGCGATGCGGTAGCGCTCCAGGGTGTCCGGACCGCAGCTGGCCGTGCCAAGGCCGCGCTGGGCGACGTCGAGATTGACGCGCACCTCGCGGCGCGGACGAAGGTCGGTGGTATGGGTCGCGGCGAACAGATCCTCGGGCGCAAACCGGCTGACCGAGCCTTCGCAGGGCGCGGCCGGCGTGAACCGGATCGTCGCATAGGGCGAGCCGGCCTCAAGCCAGCGCAGGCCGGTCTTGTTGCCGTGCTCCTGGGGCATGACATAGGGCACGTATTGGCCGCTGGCCGTCCCTGAGAAGCGGCCGATCCAGGCGGCGCGGTTGCGGTCGCTGTAGCTCTCGCGGGGGCCGGCGCCGAACCATTCGACGCCCTCGAAATCGTCCGGCAGGGTCAGGGTCACGCCCAGCCGTGGCAGGTCACTGAGCGCCGGATCGACGGAGAAGGCGCAGTCGACCCCGATGCGGCCGTCGGGGCGGATCAGGTAGCTCTGGCGCAGCACCACGGCGGTTGGCGACGCGTCGCAGCCGGCCGTCTGTTCAAGCTGCACCAGGATCTCGCCGTCGCGCTCGACGGCCTTGATCAGCGCGGGGCCGATCGTCAGGCGGTCCAGGCCGGCCGCCCGCCAGGATTTCAGCACCCCGCCGTTGCGCCGCATCATCCCCTTGATGCCGTCGTTGTCGGTCGGGCCGCGCCAGACCTGCGGGCGAGGGCCGGCGGCGATGATCTCATGATTGCGCCAGACCAGCCGCTCCAGGCCAGCTTCGGACGTAAAGCTCAGCTCGAACCCTTCGCCGGACACCGTGACGCGCTCGCCGGTCCGATGCAGCGTCAGCGGGTCGGCCGTTCGAGACGAGGGCGCCGGCGCGGGCGTGGCGGCAGGCAAGGCTATCGGAAGCTGGACCCAAGCGACCTCATGCCCGGCGGCGGCGTAGGCTGCATCCTTGGCGAGGCGGAAGCGCAGCGTCAGGAAGGCTTCCTGTCCGGCCGCGAGCGCCGCGGGTCGCGGAAACGCGATGGTGACGGCGTCGCTCCCGCCTGGCGAGGTCTCCAGTCGTGCAATGACGCCCTCGGCCGCGACAAAGCCGTCGATCTCCAGCGTCCAGTTCCCGGCGAGGTCCGACAGGTCGGTGAAGTCGCGCCTGTTGAGCACCTCGATCGTCCCCGCCGCTTGGTCCAGCCAGCGCGCCGCCACCGGCTGGGCCAGGGTCTTGAACTCCCAGAGCGCCGGATGCGGCTCGCGATCCGCGCCGACGATGCCGTCGCAGCAGAAGTTGAGATCGTTGGGCGTATCGCCGAAGTCCCCGCCATAGGCGAAGAAGGAGCGACCGTCCTCGGTAAGCTTGGCCAGGCCGTGGTCGCACCACTCCCAGATGAAGCCGCCCTGCAGGCCGGGATGGGTCTCGAAGGCGTCCCAATAGTCGCCCAGGCTGCCGTTCGAATTGCCCATGGCGTGGGAATATTCGCACAGAATCATCGGCCGCCGGTCGGCGGGATCGTCGGCCTGAGCCCACCGCACCAGGGCGTCGATCGGCGGATACATCGGGCAGATCAGGTCGCTGGCCCGCTTGCCGGAACGGCTGGCCGGGTCGGCCAACAGGCCCGCCGGGATCGGCGTGTATCCCTCGTCCCAACACCAGGTCGCGCCCTCGTAGTGCAACGGCCGGCTGGGATCGAGCGCGCGGATTGCGCCGGCCATGGCGTCGTGGTTGGGCCCGTAGCCGCTCTCATTGCCCAGCGACCAGACGATAACCGAGGGATGGTTCTTGTCCCGCTCCACCATGCGCAGGCCCCGCTCAAGGAACTGGGCGGCGTAGCGCGGGTCGCGGCAGAGGTCGTGCAGGAAGGCGTGGCTCTCGATGTTGGCCTCGTCGACCAGGTAGAGGCCGTGTTCGTCGCAGAGGTCGTACCAGGCCTCGGCGTTGGGGTAGTGGGAGGTCCGCACCGCGTTGACGTTGAACTGTTTCATCAGCCGGATGTCGGCGATCATGTCCTCGCGGGTGATGGCCTTGCCGCGCACGGGATGATGCTCGTGCCGGTTCATGCCGCGGATCATCACCGGCTTGCCGTTGATCAGCAGGGCGCGGTCGCCCAGCTCGACGCGGCGAAAGCCAACCCGGCAGGACGTCGCCTCCACCACCTCGCCCTCCGGCGAGATCAGGCTGACCACCACGGTATAGAGGTTCGGCGCTTCGCTGGACCAGAGCTTCGGCGCGGCGACTTCGGCGCTCTGGATGATACGCGACAGGGGGCCGCGATAGGGGTTGTGGCTGCGGTTGTCCGCCTTGACCCTCTCGAGCAGCGGCCGGACCAGCAGGGGCGCGTCGGCGGCGTCGTAGAGCTGGGTCTCGACCGACCAGCCGTCTTGTGGCGCGCCGGTAAAGCCGAGCCGGGTGGTGACGCTCAGGCGGCCGTCGCGGATCTGGGCGTCAGGCTCGGCGCTCGCGATCACGTCGGCGATGTAGGTCGGGGCGGTCGCGTAGAGGAAGACGTCGCGGAACAGCCCGCCCATCCACCACTGGTCCTGGTCCTCGATGAAGGACGCGTCGGACCATTTGACCACCGCCAGGCAGAGCCGGTTCTCGCCGGGCGCAAGATGAGGCGTCAGGTCGAACGCCTGGGGCAGGCGCGAGTCCTTGCCCATGCCTACGGCCACACCGTTCAGCCAGACGTAGAGCACGCTTTCGGCGCCGCCCACCTGCAGCACCACCCGGCGGCCGGCCCAATTGTCCGGCAGGGTGAAGGTCCGCCGATAGAGGCCGGTCGGATTGTCGTCGGGCACGTTCGGCGGCGCGCAGTCGAACGGCATCTGGACGTTGGTGTAGTGCGGCCGGTCATAGCCGTGCATCGTCCAGTTGGACGGAACCGTCAGGCTGGCCCAGGCCGCGTCGTCGAACGCGGCGTCCGCGAAGTCGGCGGGGATGGCCTCCGGGCGGGCCGCCAGCGAGAAGCGCCAGTCGCCGTTCAGGCTCAGCACCAGGGGCGACGGCCCCCGCGCCAGGGCGCTCGCCCGGTCGGGATAGGGCGTCAGGCTGGCCCGGGCGGGCAGGCGGCCAAGCTGGACGGTTTGCGGGTGCGCCCAGGTGCGCGTGGAGCCTTGGATAAGCATGCCGCCTTATCGGATGAGCGCGCGCGGCTGCCTAGCCCAAACCCGCGGCTCAGGGCTCATCGGCGATCTCGACAATCTCGGCCGCCGCCAGGGCGACCTCGACGCGACGGCCACGGCGGTTGCGCGCCCAGTCGTAGGCGAGACTGCCGACGAAGAGGGCGCCGAGCACCAGCAGGCTGGGCCGGCCCGCGTCGGGATCGAGCCAGTCGGCGATCACGAAACCGACGATGGCGACGATCGCGAACAGCGGGATCAGCGGGTGCAGCGGCGCACGGAAGCGGACGCCGGTGGTCCCCGCCCTGCGGCCGATCAGAATAGCGATCGCCATCAGCAGGTATTCGAAGATGTTCTGGCCCGAACTGAGGATCAGCAACTTCTGCTCGCCCAGCAGCATCAGACCGGACGCGCAGAGGCAGAGCACGGTGGTCGCCGCGACCGGCGTGCGCATGATCGGATTCACCTGGCCGAGCAGCCGGTTGACGGCGCCCGGCCAATAGCCGTCGCGGCCGGTGGCGTAGAACAGGCGGCTGTAGCCGAGGATCTCGGCCACTACCGCGTTGAAGAAGGCGATCACCAGGCCGGCGTTGACCACCGCGCCGACCACCGGGCCGCCGGTGCGAGCGATATAGGTCGCCATCGGCGCATCGGCGCCGAACACGGCCGTGAGGTTGTCGGCGCTCAGCACCATAAGCGCCAGCGGCAGGGCGATGGTGAGAGCCGCCAGCGGCCCGGCCCAGGCGATGACCGCGCCGATCTTTCGCTCCGCGTCCTTCAGCTCCTCACCCAGATACATGGCCCAGTTGGCCCCGCCGGTGGTGAAGACGCCCGAGACGGTGGCCAGACCCAGCCCGGCGAGCGTCAGCGGCGCCAGCGCGCCGTGATCCAGCGCCACGGGGTGAGCGATCACGCTGCCGATTGATCGCGCCGGATGCAGCAGGGCCATCGCCGTGACCACCAGCAGGGCCGCCGCCTCGATGGCCAGGAAGGCGCCGGTGATGATGGCGCTGGTGCGGATGCGCAGCATGGCCACGCCCGCCGCCAGCACCATGCAGCCGAGCGCCACCGGAATCGCCGGCAGGCCCGGCGCCAGCACCCGGATGTAGTCGGCCAGCCCCAGCACGGTGAAGGCGACCAGGGTCGGCGCCAGCAGCATCATGATGGTGATGTAGGGAAAGGCCCACAGCGGCCCCAGCACCCCCACCAGGCTCGGATAGACCCCGCCGGCCTGCGGGAAGGCGGCGCCCAGCTCGGCGTAGAGAAAGGTCATGATCGCCGATATCACGCCGCCTACCAGCACGGCCGCGAACGCGCCCGTGCCGGCCATGTGCAGGATGGTGTCGCCGAAGATGAACACCGACAAGGCCGGGGACAGAGCCGAGAAGGTGAGGAACATCACCTCCAGCGGCGTCAGGGCGCGGTGCAGGGTCGGCGGCGGGGCGGCTTCCATCGGCCGTCACTGTTCCAGAGCAGGGTCTAATTCGCCAGGGCTGGCGGATGCGTCCCGCGGCCTAAGACCGCTTCGCCAGCCGTTTAGGCGCCTGCAGGCGCCAGGCGCTTTCCAGAAGGCCCGCCAATTCCGCCTCGTCGATAGCGTCCAGACGCACGAGCACGGCGGGGTAGCCGCGGTAGTGGTCGTCGTCGAAATAGACCGTTGGGGCGGCTTGGATCAGCATCTCCTTTTGCTCGAGAGGGCATCGCACGGCCAACACCTCGAGCACCGGAACACGCGGCTTTTTCGGCGCGGCGCGCACCAGATAGGTCCAGGCGAAGCCCTTGCCGCCGACCGAGAAGGCCAGGCGGCCCGGCTCGGAATCATCCGTCGCCTCCGGCAGCGCCATCGCCAGGCGACGCACGCGTTCGGTTTCGGCCATCGCCACCTGCCATGCGGCGTTGGACGCGGGTAGGCGCCGCCGATCCGCACAGTTGTGCTGCCGCCGCGCACACCGATTGCGTCATCTTGTCCATTGTGACCCGAATTGCAAAGGTATCTGCTCACAACAATAGGTGGCGACGAGTCGGGGCCCGAGGATCATATGGCGACCCAATCTACCCCGCCTCCGGCATCCCGTGACGCCATCGAGACGATGAGGCGGTTGCGGGGCATCGTCGGCTCGGCGATGGACGCGATCATCACCATCAACGACGCCCAGCGGATCGTGCTGTTCAATCCGGCCGCGGAGCGAATGTTCGGGGTGCCTTCCGAGCGGGCGCTGGGCGAGCCCATTTCCAGCTTCATCCCCGACCGTTACCGCGCTGGCCACGCCGAGCACATCCACCGTTTCATCAAGACCGGTGTAACGAACCGCCAGATGGGTTCGCTCGGCGCTATCAACGGCCTGCGGTCTGACGGTGACGAATTCCCCATCGAGGCGTCAATCTCCCAGGTCGAGGTCGCGGGCGAGCGGCTCGCCACGGTGATCCTGCGCGACATCACCGAACGCAAGGCGGCCGAGGAGGCGCTCGAAGAAAGCCGCCTGCGGATCGAAGGCATCGTCAACTCGGCGATGGACGCCCTGATCTCGGTTGATGAGCATCAGCGCATCATGGTGTTCAATCCGGCGGCTGAACGGATGTTCGGCGTCAGCGCCGCCGAGGCCGTCGGCGCGCCGATCGAGCGCTTCATTCCAGAGCGCCACCGGGCCGGTCATGCCGACCATATCCGCCGCTTCAAGGAAGCTGGCGTCACCAATCGACGCATGGGCGCGCTCGGCGCCATCAGCGGCGTTCGCTCGAACGGCCAGGAGTTTCCGCTGGAGGCTTCGATCTCCCATGTCGAGGTCGGCGACGCCACCATCTCCACCGTCATCCTGCGCGACATCACCGAACGGGAAGCCAACGAAGAGGCGCGGCTGCTGTTGGCGCGGGAGGTGGATCACCGCGCCAAGAACGCCCTGGCGGTGGTCCAGGCCGTGGTGTCCCTGACCCGCGCGCCGACCAAGGAAGCGTTCGTCACCGCCGTGCGCGGCCGCATCTCCGCGCTCGGCCGGGCACACTCCCTGTTGGCGCAGAACCGCTGGCAGGGCGGGGACCTGACCCAGATCATCGCGGACGAGACCGCGCCCTATCTGGCGCCCGGCCAGATCAACATCGACGCCCCGCCGGTCGTGGTCGCGCCCGACGCGGTGCAGCCCCTGAGCCTGCTGATCCACGAACTGGCGACCAATGCGGTCAAGTATGGGGCGCTGTCTTCCAATCACGGGCATGTAGGCGTGCGGGTGCGGATTCTCGACGACGAAACGCTGGAGTTGTGCTGGCGGGAGACCGGCGGCCCGGCGGTCCAGGCGCCCACCATCAGCGGGTTCGGCTCGACCCTGGTGACCCAGGTGATCGGCCGCCAGCTCGGCGGGGCGATCGCGATCGACTGGCTGCCGCAAGGCCTGCAGCTGACGACCACCCTGCCGCCGACCGCCTACCGCCGCGATTTCACACCGGCCAATGGCGTAGCCGCGCTCGGACGGACGGAGGACGCGCGGGTCACGTCTGGCCAGAGGATCCTGGTCGTCGAGGATGAGATGCTGATCGCCATCGAGCTGTGCGAGGCGCTCACCAGCGGCGGATGGAACGTGATCGGACCAGCCTCCACCGTCGCCGAGGCTATGAGCCTGATCGATCAGACGGCCGATCTCGACGTGGCCGTGCTCGACGTCAACCTGGCGGGCCATCCCGCCTATCCGGTGGCCGACCGTCTTCGCGCGCTGCGCGTGCCGTTCGTCTTCTGTACCGGCTATGAGCAGGTCGATCCCAGCAACCGCTTCAGCGACTGTCCGGTCGTTCGCAAGCCGGTGGATATACGCCTGCTGTCCGACGCACTGGTCAGACTGCGCAACGCCGCCTGAGGCGCCCGGCACATCGCCGATTGACAGCCGTCTCGATTGGCCTCTGCTGTCACAAATAGGGCGGGAGGTTCGAAAATGTACGAGCGCATTGTGCTGGCCTATGACGGAACGCGGGAAGGCCTGATCGCGCTGCGTGAAGGCGCGCTGCTGGCCCGGCGGTTCGGCTCGAAAATCTTCCTGCTGTCGGTCCTGCCGCAGAGCGAGGGCGTGCGGCTCGCCGAAAGCGTCGCCGGCGACCTGATCGGCCAGCAGATGACCGGCTACAAGGAGTTGCTGGCGCGCGGCGTGGCGGTCCTGAAAGACCTCGGTTTCGATCCGGTCGCGCGGTTGGCGGTCGGCGAGCCGGCGCCGCTGATCGGCGACTTCGCCAAGGAGGTGAAGGCCGACCTGGTGGTGCTGGGTCATCGCCGCCAGAACCTGTTGCAGCGCTGGTGGTCCGGCTCGACCGGCTCCTACATCAGCGACCATGTCGCCTGCAGCGTCCTGATCGGCCGCAATCCCATCAGCGACGAGGCGTTCGCCCAGGAGATGAAGGGGTGAGGCGGGCGACTTAGAACGGCGCCGACGAGACCCTGCGCCGCTCGGTCGACATCGACAGCTCGCGCCAGATGGCGTCATTCAGCGCCTTGGCCGCCGGCTCGACCTCCGCCCAGGCATGCAGGTCGATCAGCGCCGCGCGCAGGCCGCGATTGGCCGCCTGCAGCGCCGAGAGACGCAGGTCGTCATCGACCCCGGCCGACAGTTGCCCGATCCGCGCGCCCAGATCGCCGGGGAGCGTAAGCTCGGCGGCCTCGTTGAACAGAGCCCGGATGGCGCGGTTCTCCTCCACCAGGTTGGCCGCCGCCCCGTCGAACTGCTCGGCCAGCATGCCCAGCACCGCGGTCATCAGCCCCGCCGAGCTCATCGCATAGGGCGTCTTCAGGTCCGGCATGATCTGGCCGCCGAGGCGGGCGGCGAAATCGGCCAGGATGGCCTGGGGGTTGGGGGTCATAGCCGCTCCATCAGATCAAGCGCCGCGCGGTCCTGGGTGTTGAGCATGCGCCAGGCGGAAAAGGCCAGGATCGGCTCGCGGTTGGTCCCGTCGTCCCAGGCCTTGGCGCTGGAGATCCAGATGCCCTGACCCTTGACGCAGTTGAACAGCTCCCACCAGTGCAGGTCGGCGGGGTCGGCTTTCAGACCCGAGGCCTTTTCCCAGATGGCGATGGCGCTCTCGCGCGGGACCAATCCCCCGCGCCGCTCGTCGCCGCCCCAGCACCAGATCCGGTTCAGCCCCCAGCCCAGATCCTCCAGCGGATCGCCCAGGTGGCACATTTCCCAGTCCAGGATGCCGTGGATCTCACCCTGCGCGTCATAGAGGAAGTTGCCGGTCCGGTAGTCTCCGTGCACCACGCTGATCTTCTGCGCCGGACCCGGCGGGTTGGCCCGCAGCCAGCGGATGGCGGCGCGGATGATCGGCTGCGGCTCCAGCTCGTCCTCGTCTATGATCTTTTCCCAGTGGTCCAGCTCGCGCCGCCAGCACTGGTCGGGCGCGGGGACCGCCATCACCTCGGTCAGGCCGAGGGCGGCCGGATCGGCCCGGTTGATCTCGCCCAGGATGGTCCATTTGCGGTCGGCCAGCCTGGACGCCTGGCTGAGATAGGGCTCGGCGATGATGGCCATGGGGCCGCTCTCGAAGCCGGAGATCTCCTCGGCGATGAAGAAGGCGCCGTCGAGCGCGGCCGGATCGTTCTCCAGCCAAAGCATCCGCGGCACCGGCACGCCGGGCACATCGTAGAAGGCGTGGTAGGCGGCGTATTCGATGTGTCGCTCGGTGTCGATCAGGCTGGCCGGCGGGTCGCGGCGCATGATCAGCTTGCGGTCGACCGGGCCATCGTCGCCGTCGTACTGCAGCCGAAACCGGAAGGTCTGCCGCGATGCGCCGCCGGGGATCTGCGACAGGCCTTCGACGCGGACATTGCGCGCGCCGGGGATGCGAGAGGCGATGTAGGCGGCGATGGCGTCGGGCGTGAGGGTGGTTTGGGTCACCTATTCTCCTCCCAGGCAAGCGAAGCGCAGCGGGGGAGGTGGCATGGCGAAGCCATGACGGAGGGGGCTAACAGACGCCCTCGGATAGGTCTCAGGCGGCGGCGCACCCCCTCCACCGCAAGAGCGGTCCCCCTCCCCCGTGAAGAACGGGGGAGGAGAAGATCGGCGTTCTGGACCCGTCCCATCACGCCATCTCGAACCGGATCGGCAGGCTCTTCAGGCCGCTGACGAACACCGCCTGGGACAGGCGCGGATCGCCGTTCAGCGTGACCGACTTCAGCCTGGGCAGCAGTTCCTCATAGAGAATCCGCATCTCCATCTTGGCCAGGTGCTGGCCCAGGCACAGGTGGGCGCCGTAGCCGAAGGCGAGCTGTTTGTTGGGCCTGCGGTCGGCGCGGAAGGCCTGGGCGTCTTCGAACACCGCCTCGTCGCGGTTGCCCGAGGCGTAGCAGAGCATCAGCCAGTCGCCCTTGGCGATGGGCTGGCCCGCGACCTCGGCGTCGGCGGTGGCCGAGCGCATGAAGGTCTTGACCGGCGTCGACCAGCGGATCGCCTCGTCGATCAGGCCGGGGATGCGCGCGGGGTCCTGCTTGACCCAGGCCAGCTGGTCGGGGTTCTCGGCCAGGCCCCACAGGGCCCCGGCGGTCGAGGAGGAGGTGGTGTCATGGCCGGCGGTGGCCACGATCATGTAGTAGCTCATCGCCTCCAGCTCGGAGATCGGCTTGTCGTCCAGCTTGGCGTTGGCGATCACGGTGGCCAGGTCGTCGGTGGGGACAGCACGGCGGTCGGCGCTGATCTTGCCGAAGTACTGGTAGAAGTCGCCGATGACCTGCTGGATCATGCCCATGGCCGCGTCCATCTGGTCCGCCGCCTGGCTGGGCTTGCGGCCGAGGTCGGGGTCGGAGGCGCCGAACAGCTCCTGGGTCAGCATCAGCATGCGCGGCTCGTCGACCTCGGGCACGCCGAGGATCTCCATGATCACATGCAGGGGATAGTGCAGCGCCACCTCGGTGACGAAGTCGCACTCGCCGCCCGTGGCCGCCATGCGCTCGACCGAGGCGCGGGCGATCTGCCGGATGCGGTCCTCCAGCTTGCGGATGTTCTGCGGCATGAACCAGGCCTGGGTCAGGGCGCGGTACTTGGGATGGTCGGGGGCGTCCATCTGCACCAGGCTGCGGACGAGGTGGGGGCTGCCGCCGGTCATCTGGCGGACCCGCGCGTCGCCTTCCTTGCCGACGATGGTGGTGGCCCGGTCGCCGTTGTGGAACAGGTCGTTCTGGCGGCTGATGTCGAGGATATCGGCGTGCCGGGTCACGACCCAGAAGGGGTCGAAACCCTCAGGTTCCGCGACGGCCAACGGCCTGTGGGATCGCAACCATGTGTAGGTTTCATGAATTCGCCCGTCGCCATAGGCGCGCGGGTCGACCAGGGTTTCCGCTAAGTCAGCGGGAATATTGATTTCGGGTTTCGCCATCGCGCTTTGACGCGGCCGCGCAAGAAAAGCTGCCCTTCCCTTGCGGCAGTTTTGCGTCTCCTCCTTGCCTTATTACTTGTGATTGTTTTGATAGGGCACAGGCTGGCGGCTCGCAATGTCCAGCAGGGATGGAAATGGCCAGCGACGTCGCACACATCGTCAACCCGGACGACTTCGAGCAGGCGCTGGGCGCGTTGGCGCCCAAGCTTGGCGAGAACGGCCGCACGATCGCGGGACTGCGCCGCCTGTCGGGCGGGGCGACCCAGGAGGTCTGGAAGTTCGAGCTGATGACCGGCGCCGGCGCCGAGCCGCTGATCCTGCGCCGCGCGCCGGGCGGCCTGAGGGTCTCCGAGACCGCTGTCGGCCTTGAGGTCGAGGCCAGGCTGCTGGAGGCGGCGGGCGCGGCGGGGGTCCCAGTCCCGGCCGTGCGGCATGTTCTGGCGCCCGAGGACGGCCTCGGCCACGGCTTCATCATGGCCTTCGTGCCCGGCGAGACCCTGGGCGGGCGGATCGTCAAGAGCCCGGACCTGGCGCCGGCGCGGCCGATGCTGGCGCGCCAGTGCGGCGAGATTCTCGCCCGCGTCCACACCATCGATCCCGCGGCCTTCCCGAACCTGAAGCGCTCCAACCCCGCCGACCTGGTCGAGCAGTGGGAGGCCGCCTACCGCGCGTCCGACTGGCCGCGGCCCGTGTTCGAACTGGTCTTCCGCTGGCTGCACGCCAACTGCCCGGCCGCTCCCGGGCGCCCCAAGCTGGTCCACGGCGACTTTCGCAACGGCAATCTGATGATCGGCCCCGACGGTGTTCGCGCCGTGCTCGACTGGGAGCTGGCCCATGTCGGCGATCCGATGGAGGACCTGGGCTGGATCTGCGTCAACTCCTGGCGTTTCGGCGCGGTGGACAAGCCGGTCGGCGGCTTCGGCCAGCGCGAGGACCTGTGGGCCGGCTACGAGGCCGCCGGCGGCGAGCCGGTCAACCGCGCCGCCGCCAAATGGTGGGAGGTGTTCGGCACGATGCGCTGGGGCGTGATGTGCGCCGGCATGACCGCCGCCTTCCGCGGCGCGGATCCGTCGGTCGAGCGCGCGGTGATCGCCCGGCGGACCTCCGAGACCGAGGTGGATCTGAT
>Ga0302196_10002511_pt1 | contig 17069 bp, 13 predicted proteins | sample II_Bog_N1_3_FD_198794 | JGI IMG/M metagenome (GOLD analysis project Ga0302196, IMG submission 198794) | Peat permafrost microbial communities from Stordalen Mire near Abisko, Sweden - II_Bog_N1_3 | ecosystem: Environmental > Terrestrial > Soil > Wetlands > Peat | place: Sweden: Abisko...
ATCGCCGTTCGTCACGCCCGACGGTGCCGGGGGCACCGTCACGGTCGTCGGTGCCGGGGAGCCTCCGCCCGACTGGGTGGTGGTCGTCGCCGGAATGGTGGCCGGGGGGGCCGAGGAGGTGCCGGCCCGGGGTGTGGAGGCCGCCCGGGTGGCCGAGGCCACGGCCGCCGCCGCCGCCCGGTCCGCCGCGGCCTGCTGGGCCGCCACCGCCCCGGCCAGCTCTCCCGTCACCAGGGACTGCTCGGAGCGCAGCTGGTCGGCGGCCGCCGTGGCCCGGGCCAGGCCGGCGGACCGGAGCGCCACTGCGGCCCGGTCCTGGGCCTGGCGCTCCTGCAGGGCCGCCTCCTGGGCCTGGAGGGCGTGCTGGGCCGTGTGGAGCTCGGCCAGGTCGGTGGTGATGTTCCCGACGGCCAGGCCCTCGTACTCGCTGGCCGCCTGGGCGGAGGCCGAGCTGCCGGCGAAGAGCGAGGCGTCTCCGGCCGAACTGTCGGCGCCGGAGTCGACGTAGGTGCGGATGGCCTGGGACTGCACCAGCCGGAGATGGCTGGCGATGGCCTGCTGGTCGGCGGCCAGCTGCTGGTCGAGGCCGGCGATGGCCCGCTGGTCGGCCGCCTCACGGGCCGAGGCCACCGAGGACTGCTGCTGGGCGGCGTCCACCTGGAGCTGCTCGAGGACCAGGTCGTGGGCGACCGTGGCCGCCCGGGCCTGCAGGTCGCCCACCTGGTCGGCTCCCGCAGGGCGCAGCCCTGCCCCGAGGAGGGGGGTGGCGAGCAGGACGAGGCCGGTGAGGCCGAGGGCCCGGAGGTGTCGACGGGCGCGTCCCGCGCCGTCTGGCCCCGTCAGCGGGGTCGAACCGGTGCGCAGCACAAGGCCTGTCAATTTACGGCCTGGCCCCCCGGCGGACAAGCCGGGCCGGAGCCCCTGGTCAGGGGCGTGGCGCCCCCGGGACCGTCCTGACGGTCGTCCGCCCCGGCGACACGGGACCTTCGCCCCTGGGCGGCCCGGGCCGACCGTCGTAGGTTCAGCAGAGGGGGACGGGAGGAGGGCCATGACCGGCGACGACGAGCAGTTCATGCGCAGCCCCGACGCCCTGGCCTGGAACATGGAGCACGACCCGGGCCTGCGGTCCACCATCGTGGCCGTGGCCTGGCTGGCGTCCCCGCCCGACGTCGACGTGGTCACCCGGAGGCTGGAGCAGGCCACCCGACTCGCCCCGAGGTTCCGCCAGCGCCCCGTGCCGTCCCCGGCCGGGCTGTCCACCCCCCAGTGGGTCGACTGCGAATTCGACCTCTCGCTGCACCTGCGTCGGTTCACCGCCCCCGAACCCCGGACCGACCAGACCGTCCTCGACTTCGCCCGCGCCGAGGCCATGACCTCGTTCGACGTCTCCCGGCCCCTGTGGCAGATGACCCTGATCGACGGACTGGCCGGCGACCGCTCCGCCCTGGTGATGAAGGTCCACCACTCGCTGACCGACGGCATCGGGGGGATGCAGCTGGCCATGCTCGTCTTCGAGACGACGCCGGTCACGCAGGCCATCGACGAGGTGCCCGTCCCCGCCCCGGAGCCGGTCCCCTCCGGGGTCGGCCTGGCCACCGGGGCCCTCGGCCATACGGTGGGCCGGGCGGTCGGATCGGTGCGGTCCGGCCTCGGCCAGGTGGTCCCGGTGACCCGGACGGTGGCGCGCCACCCCGTCCGCTCCGTGCTCGACGCGGTGGCCACGACCATTTCGCTGGGCCGCTTCGTCCGGCCCGTGTCGGGCACCCTCTCCCCGATCATGACCCGGCGCAGTCTCGACCGCCACCTCGACGTCCTGGAGTTCGACCTGGTCGACCTCAAGCGGGCGGGGGCGGCCGTGGGGAGCACGGTCAACGACGCCTTCGTGGCGTCGGTGACCGGGGGGCTGCGGCGCTACCACGACCTCCACGGCACCCCGGTCGACGAACTGCGGATCACCATGCCCATCTCGCTGCGGCGCGAGGACGACCCCGAGGGGGGCAACCGGATCACCCTGGAGCGGTTCGCTGTGCCGGTGGCCGAGGCCGACCCCGGGACCCGGGTGCGCACGACCGGGTGGCGGTGCCGGGCGGCGCGCTACGAGGAGGCCCTCCCCCTGTCGGACGCGGTGGCCGGCCTGCTCAACCTGCTGCCGGCGGGGATCATCGGCTCCATGCTCAAGCACGTCGACTTCCTGGCCAGCAACGTGCCGGGGGTGCCGGTCCCGATCTACCTGGCCGGGGCCCCGGTGACCGGGTACTACGCGTTCGGCCCGACCACGGGTGCGGCCTGCAACGTGACCCTGGTCACCTACGAGGGGACCTGCTGCGTGGGCTGCAACATCGACACGGCCGCCGTACCCGATCCCGTCAAGCTGACGGCCTGCCTGCGGGACGGGTTCGACGAGGTGCTGGCCCTCGGTGGCCTCCACGCCCCGGTGCGGTCACCCCTGGCGGAGCCGGAGGACTGACCGTCCGGGGCGGCCGGGTCGACCGGTGTCGTCCCGCGGGCGGTCAGACCGGCTCGGGAGCCACCGGGGGGGTGACGACCCACCGGAACGCCGAGCCCAGCAGCCGGGCCGACGGTCGCACGGCCAGCCGGTCGCCCACCGGCGGCACGGGGAGGTGGAGCTGGCGTCGGGCCCATCCCGGGAGCACCCCCTGGGCGGCGCTGACCAGCAGCCCGTAGGTGGCGATCTCGTGCGGCCACCGGCCGACGCCGCGCAGGACGAAGTTGCGGGCGGTCCGGGCCTCGGGGGTGAGGCGGAGCCGCGGACGGACCTCGGCGAAGTAGGCGTCCAGCCCGGCTCTCGAGCGGGGGACGTCGACGGCGCCCAGGTCGAGCGCCACCCGGGCCATCTGGTCGAGGTAGTCGTCCTCCTCCTCGGCGGTGGGACGGACCGGTGCGTAGACCCGGGTGGCGGCCAGGAAGCTGGACACCTCGGCGGCGTGGACCCAGGTCAGGAGGTCGGGGTCGCCGGCCGAGTACGGGCGGCCGTCCGACGCCGTCCCGGTCACCCGGGTGTGCACGTGGCGGACCCGGGCGATGGCCACCCGTGCCTCGTCGTCACTGGCGAAGGTGGTGGTCCCGAGGAACGTGGCGGTGCGCTCCAACCGGCCCAGCGGATCGGTCCGGTACCGGGAGTGCTGGGCCACGCCGGCCATGGCCAGCGGGTGGAGCATCTGGAAGAGGAGGGCCGACAGGCCCCCGATGAGCATCGAGGGCAGGTCCCCGTGGATCCGGCGGACCACCGATCCGGGGGCGATGTAAGCGAGCTCCGGGTCGAGGCACGGGGGTGGTGGCTGCCGGGTCATGCCCATCGACCGGCGGACCTGGTCCAGGGCCTGGGCGCGCACCTGAGCGATGCCGCCCTCGGTCACCGCCCGCCCGACGGCCCGGGCCTCGTCGAGCTGCGCCCGGGGGTCCATAGCGCTGAGGCTACCGCCGGTGCCGCCTCGGTCCGGCGTCGGGTCCGTTGCCGCGGCCGGCTCAGCCCGCCGCGGCCGTGTCCCGGGAGCGCCCGGCCGAGGGGAATGGGTCGGCCCCGAAGTCGGCGACGGTGACCACCTTGCGGCTCCGGTCGGGATAGGGATCCGGGTAGTCGACCACCCGGACCCGCCCCGTCGGGATGAAGCGACCGGAGTCGATGACCAACCGGGGCACGTACGGGTCCAGGCCCATGCTGCGGAAGAGCCGGGAGGTGGGCTCCCAGATGGACGCCTGCTCGTGCCACACCAGCCGGTCGAGCTGGCGGAGGACGATCAGGAGGGTGACCAGGGTCGCCGACAGCACCCCGGCGACCAGCGCCCCCCACACCGTCCCCCCGGGCATCACGACGGCCAGCGCCACGATCAGGGACAGCAGCAGGAGCATGCTGATCCACTCGACGGGCATCAGGGACTGGCCGGTGGTGGTGTCGATCAGCGCCCGGTCCGACCCCATCTGGATGCCCAGCTCGACCAGCTTCCGGTAGATGACCTCTTCCTGCCGGGTCGCGGGCTCGATGGCGTAGATGGTCTCGACCAGGGCCTCGTGGGTGGGTGTCGACCGGTGGTTGTCGGCCAGCCGGTAGTCGATCTGGCTGGTCAGGTGGGCGTCGACCAGCTCCCGCACCCGGTCCCGCAGTTCCGGGGGGAACACGGCGATCATCTCGTGGACCGACCGAAGTGACGAGTTCCCCCGGGCCATCAGCTCGTTGACCAGGGCCAGGCGGTCGCGGGTGCGGGCGATGGTGAAGGCCACCAGCACTCCGAACAGGAAGGTGGTCATGGACGCGAGCGCGGCCTCGACACCCAGGTCGACGTGGACGGATCCCAGTGACAGGGAGACGGCGGCGGCCGCCACCCCGGTCACCACCGCCGGCCACAGGACCACCTCGCCGTGGAAGAGGGAGCGGGCGATCCGCTTGCATGTCCGCAGCACGGCCCGAACGTACCCCAGCGACTGTGGCGTCGAGAGGCCCGACGTCGGCACGGGGTCGGTGGAACGGCCCCGGGGCGAATAATTCATCCACCGGACATCCGTCCGTCACCTCGACGTCACCCGGCCCCGGCCCGGTCGTTCAGACGGCGGAGTCGGCCAGTACCCGGATCTCGATGTCCGGGGTGGGGACGAGCAGCTCCTCGTGACCGGTGTCGTAGCGCAGCACCAGGTACGGGGGTGTCCCGTCGGGCCCCCGGGACGACAGGACACGGCACACGTGGCCCGCCTCACCGCCCCGTTCCGTCACCAGCAATCGATCGCCGATCCCGAGTTGCACCGTCCGCCTCGTCTTCCACCGACATCGTCGTCCACCGACATCTGCTGACTTCCGCCGCCCCGCACCGTCACGTTAGTCGCCGGGTGTGACACGACCGGGCATGGTCCGGCAGACGCTACGTTGACCCCATGGGGGACCCCGCCACCGCCCGACTGCTGCTGTCCGCCCCCGACCGCCCCGGCCTGGCCGCCGCGGTCTCGGGGTTCGTGGCCGACCACCACGGGAACATCGTGGAGGCGGACCAGCACACCGATTCCGGATCCGGGGTCTTCTTCCAGCGGGTCGAGTTCCGCCTCGACGGGTTCGACCTCGACCGCGCCGGACTGGCCGCCGCCCTGGCCGAGGTGGCCGCCCCGCTGGGGATGGAGGTGCAGCTCCGGTTCTCGGACGAGGTGCGACGGATCGGGATCCTGGTGTCCCGGCAGGTCCACTGTCTCTACGACCTGCTGGCCCGGGCCTCGGAGGGGGCGCTCCCGGCCGTCGTCGCCTTCGTGGCCGGAAACCATCCGGACTGCGGTGAGGCGGCCGAGCGGTTCGGCGTCCCGTTCCACCACCTGCCGGTGTCCGACGCCAACCGCAGCGACCAGGAGGCGGCCATCGCCACCCTCGCCGACGGGTCCGGTGTCGAGCTGCTGGTCCTGGCCAAGTACATGCAGATCCTGACCCCGGGCTTCTGCGACCGGTTCCGCTCCCGGGTGATCAACATCCACCACTCGTTCCTGCCCGCCTTCGCCGGTGCCCGGCCCTACCACCAGGCCTACGACCGCGGGGTGAAGGTCATCGGGGTCACCGGTCACTACGCCACGGCCGATCTCGACCAGGGGCCGATCATCGACCAGGCGGTGACCCCGGTCAGCCACCGTGACGGCCCGGCCGACCTGATCCGGATGGGTCGGGACCTGGAGACGGTGGTGCTGGCCCGGGCCGTGCGCCTCCACCTCACCGACCGGGTGCTGGTCCACGGTCGCAAGACCGTCGTGTTCACCTGACCGGTCCGTCGTCCCCCGACCCGGCCGCGTGTCCCCCGTCGGCGGTCAGGCCGGTTCGGAGGTCTCGACGATCAGCAGGTCGCAGGCCACCTTGCGGGAGACCTTGTTGGCGATGGGGCCGAGCAGGAACCGGGCCGTCGACTGCATGCCCTTGGACCCCACGACCAGCAGGTCGGCGTCCTGTTCCTGGGTGACGAGGAGCAGGGCCTCGGACGGTTCACCGTCCACCGCCTGGTACGACACCGTGGCCACGCCGACGGCCTTGGCCTGCTCGGCGGCCTCCCGGGCCACCTGCTCGGCGGCTCCCTGCGCCGCCGCCACCCAGCCGGCGTCGATCGAGATACCGGCGGCCGCCACCCCGGCCGGCGGTCGACCGAGGTAGGCCGACACGACGATCAGCTCGGCGCCCACGGCCCGGGCCAGCCCCACGGCCCGGTCGACGGCGCGCTGGGCCGTCGCGGACCCGTCCGTCCCGACGACGATCCTGGTGGGGACACCGCTGTCTGCTGCACCGCTCATGGACCGATCCTCCGATTCTCTACCGACCGGTGGGTCGCACCGGGTCCCGAATTCTTACCGCGTGCTCGTACTGCGTTGCCGCCACCGACGCCGCCCCGGGGGCGGAGGTCCGGGGTCGTCGTCGCCGGACCGGCCGACCGGGAACTACGTGGTCGGGAGGATGAGCACCGAGCAGTTGGCCCGGTGGGCGACCGAGTTGGGGACACTGCCCAGGACGCGGCGCGCCCCTTTCATACCCTTGTTGCCCACCACGATCAGGTCCGCACCCTCCCGGTCGGCCACCGAGATGAGCGCATCGGCCGGGTCGGCCGTGGCCGCGTGGACCTCGGAGGTCACACCCGCGGCGGTGGCCATGTCGGCGAGCTTGCGCAGCAGCACGTCCGCATCCCCGGTCGAGGCCATGGTGTAGCGGAACTCGTCGGGTACGTCCGACTCACTGGTCGGCTTGGGCTTGTAGGCGGTGACGATGTGGAGGGTGCCGCCGGACATCTTGGCGAACTCGATGGCCTGGGTCACGGCCTGGAGGGCCGTCGGTGAGTCGTCGGCTCCTACCACGATGCTGTTGTACACGGTTGCTCCTTGCGGCGGCCCCTGGTCGGGGGGTGATCGGTGGACGGGCGCTGCGGGGTTCAGTCGGTCTTGACCACGAGGACGGCACACGTGGCGTGGTGGGCGACGGTGTTCGGGATGCTGGCGAGGACCCGGCGCTCCATCCCCCGGGAGCCCACCACCACCAGGTCGGCCCCCACCCGGTCGGCGACGTCCAGGACGGCCTGGGCCGGGTCACCCTTCTGGTCGTGCGCCTCGACGGCCACGCCCCGGGCCCGGGCCCGGGCCGACAGGTCGTCCAGCACGGTGCGGACCAGGCTGTCGGGTCGGACCGAGTCCCGGTACTCGGCCGGGACCCCGGTGGACACCCGGGGCACCGGCTTGTACGCGGAGACCACGTGGAGGGTCCCGTCGGTGAGCGAGACCAGCTCGATGGCCGCGCCCACCGCCTGGGCCGCCGTCGGCGAGTCGTCCGCGCCCACCACCACAGTCCGGAACATGGGGGCACTCTAAACCGGACCACTGTGGTTGTCGACGGTGGTGACCGGACCGGTGCGCCCACCGTGGACGACATGTCGCCGGTCCGTCGACCGTGGGAACATGGGGGCAGATGTCACGGCCAGGACGAGCAGGGCCGGGTCCCCGGCCGGAGTCGGCGGGTGTGGGTGCCACCCGCTGGGTGACGGGCGGCGCCGAAGCCGGGCGGCTCGCCCCGTACCTCCCCCGGCTGAGCATCGAGTGGCTGGCCCGGCGGGCCGACGAGCGGTTCCGGGTCGAGCCGGGCACCGTCGTCTTCGTGGACATCTCGGGCTTCACCAAGCTGTCCGAGGGCCTGGCCCGTCACGGCCGGGTCGGTGCCGAGGAGCTCACGTCCACCATCGGGACGTGCTTCGTGGCCCTGCTCGACCTGGCCGTGGCCCACGGTGGCCGCCTGCTGAAGTTCGGCGGTGACGCCCTCCTCCTGTACTTCTCCGGACCCGACCACGAGGCCCGCGGCTGCCGGGCCGCCGTCGAGATGCGCCGGGCCCTGCGGACCGTGGGCCGGCTGACCGTGCTGGGCCAGAAGGTCTCTCTCCGGATGTCCGTCGGCGTCCACTCGGGTGACTTCCACTTCTTCCTGGTGGGGGGCTCGCACCGCGAGCTGGTGGTGACCGGGCCGGGGACCAGCACGGTGGTCACCATGGAGGGAACGGCGAACGCCGGCCAGATCGTGGTGAGCCCGGCCACCGCGGGTGCCCTGCGCCCCGGCGTGGTGGGGGACGCCGTCGGGCCGGGGTACCTGCTCCGCCGCGCCCCCGAGGTCGCCGGCGACCCGTTCGTCCCGTTCGAGGCCGTCGACCCCGGGGTCGACGTCGCCGGCGGGATCCCGGTGGCGCTGCGCGACGTCCTGCGGGCCCACCACCAGGAGCCCGAGCACCGTCGGGTGACGGTGGCGTTCCTGCACTTCGACGGGACCGACGGGCTCATCGCCGGACGGGGTGCGGCCGAGGCGGCCGACCGGCTCGACGAGCTGGTGCGCACCGTCCAGGTGGCGGCCGACCGGAACCAGGTGACGTTCCTGGCCACCGACGTGGACCACGACGGCGGGAAGGTGATCCTCACCGCCGGGGCCCCGTCGACGCTGGGCGACGACGAGCACCGGATGCTGCTCACCCTGCGCGAGGTGATGGATTCCGGGCTGCGGATCCCCGTCCGCACCGGGGTCAACCGGGGGTCGGTCTTCGTGGGGGAGATCGGCCCTCCCTACCGACGGACGTTCACCGTGATGGGGGACGCCGTCAACCTGGCGGCCCGGCTGATGGCCAAGGCCGCGCCCGGGCAGCTGGTGGCCTCCCCCGAGGTGCTGGGCCGGTCGCGCACCTCGTTCGCCACCGAGGAACTCGAGCCCTTCCTGGTCAAGGGCAAGGCCAAGCCGGTGCGGGCCGTCCTGGTCGGCGAGGTCGTGGGGGAACAGGTGGCGGACCCCGGCGACCTGGTCCCGTTCGTCGGCCGGGTGCCCGAGTTGGCCGACCTCGACCGGTGGGCGGCCGCCGCCGAGGCCGGTTCCGGACGCATGGTGGTGATCGTCGGGGAGGCCGGCGTCGGCAAGTCGAGACTCATGGACGAGGTCCGGGGGCGGCTGGCCGGGCGCCCCCACCTGGACGTGTCCTGTCAGGTCTACGACTCCTCGACGCCCTACCTGGTGGTCCGCCGACTGCTGCGGGAGCTCCTCGGTCTGCCTCCGACGGGCTCGGACGCCCGGGTGGCGGCGCAGTTCCTCGACACGGTCGACCGGCGGGCCCCCGGACTGCGCCCGTGGGCACCGCTCATCGCCCAGGCGGTCGGGGTGCCGGTACCGGACACCGACGAGACCCGCGAACTCGACGAGGAGTTCCGCCGGCCCCGGCTGGCCCGCGCCGTGCTGGACCTCCTGGCCGTCGTGCTCCCGCCGGCCGGGCTGCTCTGCGTGGACGACGCGCACCTGATGGACGAGGCGTCGGCCGACCTCTTCGGGCACCTGGCGGTGGCGGCACCGGCGGGCTCGTGGATCACCCTCGTGTCGCGACGGCCGGTCGAGGGGGGTCTGGTGGCCCCCGAGGAGCACTCGTCGCTCCTGGAGCTCGCCCCGCTGCACCGGGGGGACGCACGACGGCTGGCCCGGGAGGTGGCGGAGGGGGCCCCGTTGACGGCCCGCCAGGTGGATGTCGTCGTCGAGCGGTCGGGCGGGAACCCGCTCTTCCTGCGGGAGCTGGTGACGGCCGCGCTCGGGGGCGGGGACGTGGACCAGCTGCCGGACACCGTCGACGACGTGGTGGCCGCCCGGATCGACAGCCTGTCGGCTGACGACCGGATCCTCCTGCGCCGCCTGGCCGTCCTGGGCCAGTCGTTCCCGGTCGACCTGGCCCGCGCCGCCCTCGGGGATCTCCCGCACCCGTCCGACCCGACGTGGTCGAGGCTGGAGGACTTCCTGGCCCGCGACGGCTCGGGTGGGATGTCGTTCCGGAACGCACTGCTCCGCGACAGTGCGTACGACGGACTCTCGTTCCGCCAGCGGCGGGTCATCCACGACCGGGCGGCCGACACCATCCGGAAGACGACGTGGGACGGAGGGGACACCCAACCCGAGATCCTGTCGTTGCACTACCTCCACGGCCAGCGATTCGACGAGGCGTGGGACTACTCGCTCATGGCGGCCGCGCGGGCCAAGGGCGTCCACGCCTACTTCGAGGCCGCCGCCTTCTACGAGCGGGCCGTGGTCGCCGGCCGCCGGCTCGACACGCTGACGGTCGAGGAGCGGGTCCGGGCCCACGAGGAGCTCGGCGACGCCTGGGCGCGCTGCGGCAACTACGCCCGGGCCGTGACGGCCTTCCGGGCGGCGCGCCGCCTGACCCGGGGGGACCCGGTCGCCGACGCCGGGATCATCGTGAAGCTGGCGCGGGTGCAGGGCTGGCTGGACCGGTACGCCACCGCCCTCCGCTGGATCACCCGGGGACTCGGCATGCTGGAGGGGGTGCCGGGGGTGGAGGCGTCGCGGGTCCGGGCCGAGCTCCTCAGCTGGTACGGCCGGTTCTGCCAGGAGGCGGGACACCACACCCGGGCCATCGCCTGGTGCACCCGGGCCGTCGCCGAGGCGGAGCGGTCGGGCCAGCAGGTGGCCCTCGCCGAGGCCCTGCGGGTGTCGGACTGGGCGAAGATGGAGCTGGGGCAGCTCGCCGAGCCGGTCGACTCGGCCCGGGCCCTGGCCATCTACGAGGAGCTCGACGACCTCCACGGTCAGGCCAACGCCATCAACCTCCTGGGCATGGCCGCCTACTGGCGTGGGGACTGGTCGTCCGCACTCGACTACTACGGCCGGTGCCTGGCCATCGACCGCCGCACCGGCAACCCGGTCAACGTGGCCTTCCAGCAGTTCAACATCGGCGAGATCGCCCTCGACCAGGGTCGGCTGGACCAGGCCGAGGAGCGGTTCCTCGGTGCGTCACGGGAGTGGCGGGGTGCGGGGTACCGGTCCGGGGTGGCGGCGGCGACGGCCATGCTCGCCCGGGTGGCCGCCGGCCGCGGCCGCTTCGACGAGGCGTTCCGGCTGAGTGACGAGGCGATCACCGAGTTCCGGGCGATCGGCAGCCAGGCCGAGGCCCTCGAGACCCAGGTCCGGCTGGCCGAGATCCGCCTGCTGTCCGGTGACCCGGCGGCCGCACTGGAGGGGTCGGAGCAGGCCCTCGTCCACGCCCGGTCCCTGGGCGGGATCTCCGCGCAGCTGCCCGCGCTGCACCGGGTCCGGGGGGCCGCCCTGTTCCGAACGGGCGATCCCGACGGGGCGCGCGCGGCCCTCGACCGGAGCCTGGAGGCCGCCCGGGCGCGGGCTGCGGAACAGGAGGTCGCCCTGACCCTGCGGGTGCTGGGTGATCTGGCGCGCCGGGCCGGGGACCCCGACGCCGACCGGTTCACCGACGAGGCGGACACCACCCTGGCCCGGTTGGGCGTGGTGTGGACCCCCGATCTCCTGGGCGTCCACGGGTCACGTTCCGTGGTCGTCGACGGGCTGAGTTCGCGGTAATGCCACGGAGCGTGCCCGATGCCCGGATTACCGGTCCCCGGAGTTTGACGAATTAGGGGGTCCGTCCTACGTTTGTCCTGGAAGAGGACACATCGGGGAGTGCATACCACGGTGGATCACGGATCGGGGGAGCCGTGTAGCTACGTCAGGGGACGTCCCGCCAAGGGCAGGAGAGGACGGCAGTGATGCGGTCACGGCGCATGTCGACCGGGAGGATGGTCTGGTTGGTCGCCGCACTCACGATGGCTGCCACCTGTGTCGTCCCCGGGTTGTCCTCGGCGACCACCGGTCCCAAATTCACCGAATGCCCGGCCGCCGGCGCCGACACCGGCTGCGCCATCCTCATCACCATCAGCCCGAACGGAAACGCCAGCGTGGCGACCGATCCGAGCCAGCCGCCGATGTCCCCGACCGGGGTGCTGGTCGGTGTGGTGAACGAGTCCAATGCCATCGTCACCGGCGTCTCCGTGAAGGGCACCGCCGGCAACGGCGCGTTCTACCTCCACGGGCAGGGTGTCTGCGCGGTCCACCCGACGCCGTGCTCGTCGCCCACCGAGTACGGGCCGACGGGATACGAGGGTCCGGGCGTCTCGCTGGCGGTCGCCTCCCCGACCGAGGGGAAGGTCAACTTCACCTCGGGACTGGCTCCCGGGGCCAGCACCTACCTCAGCCTGGCCAGCATGCCGATCGTGTGGACGGCGGTCTGCTTCTCGTCGGCCATCGCCGTGACAGCCACCTCGCTGAACCTCCCCGGAGGGGTCCCCTTCAGCGGCCAGGTCGGTACCTTCACCGACGGCAATTCCTTCGCCGGGGTCACCGATTTCGACGCCACCATCAACTGGGGCGACGGGACGGTCACCCCGGCCACGGTCTCCCAACCGGGGGGACCGGGGACGCCCTACGTGGTGTCCGCCGGGCACACCTACTACCAGGCGCTCACCTTCACCACCACGGTCACTGTCACCGACAACGTGATGATCGCCTTCTCCAACACCGGCTCGGCGACGGCCACCGCGGTCGTCTCCAACCCGGTGACGCTCGCTCCGGTCACGCTGGCGCGCCAGGTGGTCGGCGTTGCCTTCTCGGGACCGGTAGCCACCATCACCGGTGGGTTCGCCAACCCGACGCCGTCGATGTTCACGGCGTCGATCGACTGGGGCGCACAGGCGGGCGGGGTGGAACAGGTCAGCCCGGGGACGATCACCCAGCCCGGCGGCCCGGGGACGCCGCTCACGGTGTCGGGGACCAACACCTACGCGGTCAGCGGTGACTTCACCGTGACGGTCACCGTGACCTTCGAGAGCCAGAAGTCGTCGGTCACCGACCCCGTCGAGGTCGTACTGACCCAGACCAGCTTCGGCTGCACGGGAAACAAGTCGTCCGGCGGGACGGCGGCGGGCGTCCAGTCGGCCACGGCGACCGCCAACTGCGCCTCCGGGACCATCTACATCGCCATCGGCAACGGGTCGCTCGGCTGCACCGGGCTGTACGACCACGCACCGTACGTCACGACGGTCACGACCAACGGACTTCCGTCGACGGTCACGATCCGGGTCCAGGTCCGGTTCCCGCGCGAGGACCTCCAGGGCCCCTACGGCGTCCCCATCCAGGCGTGCTTCGTCGGGAGCCATCCCTTCCCCGACATCAACGGGAACATCACCCCGCCCACCCTGGTCAACGGACAGATCGCCTATGTGGGACTCCTCCCCAAGTGCATGCGGAGCGTGCCCGCACGCTACGGGCCGTGCCTCGGCCACGTCTCCATCCCGATCCCGGGCTGGAAGACGGTCGTGGAGCGGATCCGGTTCCCCGCGGCCGACCCGAAATTCCGCTAGGCGGGTCGCCGTAGCGCCGTCGGCGGCCGGGTCCCGGTGCCGACCCCGACCGCCGCCCCTGACCCCTGGCTAGCATCGCCCCATGGTCCCTGGTCCCCCCGGTCCCCCCGCCGTGGACCGCCCGAGGTGACCCCCCGCCGGCCGGGGTCGACTCCCGCAGCCGACAACCCGTTCCGCCGGGTCGAGATCGGGCTGGGCGCGCTCGGCCTGGTGGTGGTGGGCGGCACGCTCGGCTACCGGGCCCTCGGCTACGGGTTGCTCGAGTCGCTCTACCAGACCGTGGTCACCGTCACGACGGTCGGCTACGCGTTCCCGGGGCCGATCGGCACCGGGGTCAAGGTGTTCACCATCGTGCTCATCCTGCTCGGGGTGGGCACGGCGCTCTACACCTTCACGGTGACGTTGGAGCTGCTCATCGACGGGCACATGCGGGAGCTGATCAGGAGGCGCAGGATGGATCGGGACATCGGGGCCATGACGGGACACGTGGTGATCTGCGGATGGGGTCGGGTGGGGCGTGAGGTCGCCCGCTACCTGGACGCGGCCGACCAGCAGATCGTGGTGGTCGACCGGGACGCCGATCGGCTGGCCACCGTGGGGCACGCCACCGTGGCGGGCGACGTGACCGACGACGACACCCTGCTCCGTGCCGGGATCGAGCGCGCCGGGACCCTCATCGCCGCGCTCGACACCGACGCCGACAACCTGTTCGTGACGGTGGCCAGCCGTTCGTTCCAACCGGCGATCCACGTCATCGCCCGCGCCCGGAGCGAGTCGTCGGAGGCCAAGCTCCTGCGGGTGGGGGCGGACCGGGTGGTCAATCCCCAGCGCCTGGGCGGTGACCGCATGGCCGCCTTCGTGACCCAGCCCCACGTGGTGGACTTCGTGGACGTGGTGATGCACGACGGCTCGCTCGAGTTCCGACTCGAGGAGCTGACGGTGGGGGACGACTCCCCCCTGGCCGGCCGGTCCCTGCGGGCCACGCAGGTGCACGACCGCACCGGGTGCCTGGTCCTGGCCATCCGGAGGCCGGACGGGAGCTTCACCCCGAACCCGTCGCCCGAGGCCGAGGTGGCGGCCGGCGACGTGCTCATCGGGGTGGGCACCGCACCGCAGCTGGCGGCGCTGAGCGCCTATGCCTCCCGCTCCTGATCCCGTCAGGTCCCCCGGCCGCACGGAGGGTCGACGGGACTAGGGTGCGGGGCGCGTCCCCGGTCGGCGGTGGGCGGGGGAGGTGCAAGGGCATGACCGCGTCCGACATCGACGGGGTGCTGGCCACGGGGGTGGCCACCGGGGCGGTGACCGGGGTGTGCGCCGCCGCCTGGTCCGAGCGGGGCACGTACCAGGGGTCGGCCGGTATGGCCGCCGCCGGGGTGCCGATGGCGCCGGACACCGTGCTGCGGATCTTCTCGATGACCAAGGCGGTGACGGCGGCCGCCGCCATGCAGCTGGTCGAGCGGGGACTCGTCGGTCTGGACGACCCGGCGGGTGACGTCGTGCCGTACCTGTCGGAGGTGCCGGTCCTCGACGGATTCGACGCCGGCGGGAGCCCGCGCCTCCGGCCGCCGACCCGTCCGGTGACCCTGCGGAACCTGCTCACCCACACCTCGGGGTTCGGGTACGACTTCGCCGACGGGTCACTGGCCCGCTACCTGCCCACCCTGGCACCGGCGCCGGCCAACTCCCAGGCCGCCTACGAGCACCCGCTGACCTCGGACCCCGGTACCCGGTGGGCCTACGGAATCGGCATCGACTGGGCCGGCCGGGTGGTCGAGGCGGTCTCCGGCCAGAGCCTCGAGGACTACTTCGCCGAGCACCTCCTCGGACCCCTCGGCATGGTCGACACCACGTTCCGGCCCACGGCACCGCTGATCGGGCGGCTGGCCAACCTCAGCCTCCGGACCCCGGACGGGCTGGAGCCGCTGGTCAACGAGCAGGCGGACGACGGCACCCCGATGGAGATGGCCTCCGGTGGCGGCGGCCTCTACTCCACGGTCCCCGACTACCTGCGCTTCACCCGGATGCTCCTGGGCCGCGGCTCGCTCGACGGGGTCCGGGTCCTGGCCGAGGCGACGGTGGAGGAGATGGGACGTGACCAACTGGGTGACCTGTCCGCCGACGGATGGACCTCGACCAATCCCTTCTTCACCACCGACGTGGACCTGCATCCCGGGCAGCGGGCGGGGTGGGGCCTGAGCTTCCTCCTCAACACCGAGTCCACGGCCGAGGGTCGGGCACCGGGGAGCCTGGCCTGGGCGGGGGCCGCCAACTCGTTCTACTGGATCGACCCCACCCGCCGGGTGACCGGTGTGTTCGCCACCCAGACCATGCCCTTCCACGACCCACTCGTCCTGGCCGTGTGGTCGGACTTCGAGCGGGCGGTCTATGACGAACTGGGCTGACCCGGCCCCCGTCGGCGACCACCGGCTGACCCTGCCTGACGGGCGCACCGTCGGCTACGCCGTCTACGGCGACCCGGGCGGCACCACCGTGCTCAACTGTCACGGTGGCCTGGTGAGCGGCCACGACCTCGCCCCGGCGGACGCCGACGCCCGGGCCCTGGGGCTCCGCGTGGTCTCTCCGGACCGCCCCGGTGTGGGTCGGACCGACCGCCTGCCCGGCTACGGCCTGCGGCCGTGGGTGCACGCGGACGTGGTCCCGTTGCCCGACCATCTCGGGGCGGGGCAGGTCGCCGTCACGGGGTGGTCCGAAGGGGGGGCAGTTCGCCCTGGCCGTCGCCCACGAGTTGGCGCCACGGGTGACCCGCTGTGCGGTGGTGGCCGGCTGCCTCCCTCTGGACGGGGCGGCCGCCCGGGCCGAGCTCAACCGACTCGACCGGACGCTGACCGGACTGGCCCACCGGGCACCGCTGGCCGTGCGGGGCTGGTTCGCCCTGACCGGGGTGCTGGCCCGGCGGGCTCCCGGTGCGCTGGTCCGCGGGGCGATCCGGGACCTGCCGCCCGACGAGCGCGAGGCGGTGCGGGCCCAGGGACCCTGGCTCGCCACCATCCTCGGTGAGGGGGCCCGTCAGCCCTGGGGAGGCGTCGACGAGTACCGGGTCATCAGCGCACCGTGGGGGTTCCGGCCCGAGGAGGTGACGGTCCCGGTCCACCTGTTCCAGGGGGACGCGGACCGGCTGGTACCCCCGGCGTGGGCCGCCGAGCTGGCCCGGCGCATCCCCGGTGCGGAGCTGGAGCCGTACCCCGACGGAGGCCACTTCATCGCCCTGACGAGGCGCCGGGAGATCCTCGGGTACCTGGCCGGCCTCCGCTGAGCGTCCGGTCGTCCGACGTCCGGCGGGCCGGACGGCGCCCCTAGCGTGGGTGGCGCGCCGGGAACGGGTCCCGGCGGGGAAAGGACCACCGATGCCCCCCACGACGCGTCCCGGCGGCACGTTCACCCTGGCCGACGGCCTGACCGTGAGCCGGATGGGCTACGGCGCCATGCAGCTGGCCGGACCCGGTGTCTTCGGGCCACCCGAGGACCGCGACGCCGCCGTGGCGGTGCTCCGCCACGCCGTCGAGCTCGGCATCGACCACATCGACACCAGCGACTTCTACGGGCCCTACGTCACCAACGAGATCATCCGGGAGGCCCTGCACCCCTACCCGGACACACTCCACCTGGTCACCAAGGTCGGGGCCCTGCGGGACGCCGAGGGGGGCTGGCCCCACGCCCGGGAGCCCGAGCAGCTGCGCCGGGCCGTCTACGACAACCTGGAGCACCTCGGCCTGGAGGCGCTCGACGTGGTCAACCTGCGGGTCGGCGCGGTGGACGGCCCCGAGGCGGGGTCGATCGCCGAGCCCTTCACCGCCCTGGCCCGGCTGCAGGAGGAAGGGGTGATCCGGCACCTCGGGGTGAGCACGGTGTCGGCCGGGCAGGTC
>Ga0302196_10002525_pt1 | contig 17024 bp, 20 predicted proteins | sample II_Bog_N1_3_FD_198794 | JGI IMG/M metagenome (GOLD analysis project Ga0302196, IMG submission 198794) | Peat permafrost microbial communities from Stordalen Mire near Abisko, Sweden - II_Bog_N1_3 | ecosystem: Environmental > Terrestrial > Soil > Wetlands > Peat | place: Sweden: Abisko...
ATTCGAGCGAACGGGGAAACCCGGCGCTCGCCAAGTCGAGCGGAACACAGCTAAAAAGCTAAGTTTCAGAGCGAGTTAACTACGATCGTTAGCCCCCTCGCCGCCGCGACGCGGCATGCTCTCCCTCACGAATTCCTCGCTGAGGGAAGCCGCGCTCGATGCAAGCCGCGCCCAAAACCGTCGCCTTCGAAGCCCGCCGCTTCGCCGCGCCCGACCCGCGCGCCGACGGGCGGCGGCGCTTCGTGCGTCTCGACGGCGACAAGGTCGCCATCGATCGCGTCGTCGGCGGCGTGTTCATGCGCGTCACCGTGCCGACCAGCGCCTATCGCGGCGTCGCGCTGCGCGTCATCGACGCCCGCGACGACGGCTTCGCTTACGAAATTCGCCTCGTCCACGCCGACCCCGATCTCGGCGTGACGCTCGCCGAGACCCGCGACGACAGCGAGATTCAGGCCGAATGGCGGCTGTGGGCGCGCGTGCTCGGCCTGCCGGCCCTGGTCGAGCGCGCCGAAGGCAGCGACGAGCCGGACCAGCAACTGCTCGGCCGCGTCGCCGTCAGGCCGTCGACGCCGCGCCGGCGCGGCAGGACCATTCTCGCCCGCCGGCCGCGCTTCCTCGCCCGCCGCAAGCTCGGCCGGCCGGAGTTTTGCGTCAGGATCGAGAAGGTCGAAGAGCTGTTCGGCGGTTTCGACTTCGATCGCTAGAGCGTGTTCCGTTTAGATATACTCGGTCCTCATCCTGAGGCGCCCTCGCGTTTAGCGAGGGCCTCGAAGGATGGTCCAGCGTGCGCCGGCGGACGTGCGAGCTGGAGCGTCCTTCGAGGCCGCTTCGCGGCACCTCAGGACGAGGGGCGTGGGCGCCAAGTGATTCCAGGCAACCGCCAGGCGCTCTAACCGACTGTACCGGCGGTTCGCAGGTACGCTTTGACGACGAGGCCGGGGCGCCGTCCCTGGCGTCCGTCCGTCGACGGGCCTATTTCGGGCCGATGCGCACCGACGTCTTTCTCGCCATGCTGACCTTCTGCTTCGTCTCTGGCGTCACGCCTGGGCCGAACAATCTCATGCTGATGACCTCGGGCGTGAATTTCGGCTTCCGCCGCACGCTGCCGCATCTGATGGGCGTCGTGCTCGGCTTCAGCCTGATGGTGGCGCTGATCGGCCTTGGGCTCGACGCGATCTTCACCCGCTTCCCGGCGGTGCTGCCGGCGATGCGCTATCTCGGCGCCGCCTACATGCTTTGGCTCGCCTGGAAGATTGCCCGCTCGGGCCCGGTCCGCGACGGTCAACGCGGCGGCGCGCCGCTCGGCTTCTTCGGCGCGGCGGCGTTTCAGTGGGTCAATCCCAAGTGCTGGGTGATGGCGCTCTCCGCTCTGACCGCCTACGCTGTCGTCGACGACTACGCGCGCAATGTCGCGATCATCGCGCTCGCCTATCTGCTGATCGGTCTGCCGAGCAGCGGCGCCTGGGCGCTGCTCGGTTCGTCGATGCGCCGCGCGCTCGCCGACCCGCGCGTCGCTCGGCCGTTCAACTGGACGATGGCGGCGCTGCTGGCGGCCTCGATCGTCACGGTGTTCGTGGAGTAAGGCCCCCTCTCCCGCTCCGCGCTCGTCCCTTCTCCCCGCGAGCGGGGAGAGGAGTTGCGTTCAGCGGAACGGCGGCTCGTCGAAACTGCGCAGCTTGCGCGAGTGCAGCGAGGCGCGCGAGGTCTGCAGCAGTTCGAGCGCGGCGATGCCGATCTGCAGATGCTCGCCGATCGCGCGCTCATAGAAGGCGTTGGCGGCGCCGGGCAACTTGATCTCGCCGTGCAGCGGCTTGTCGGAAATGCACAGCAGCGTGCCGTAGGGCACGCGCATGCGGAAGCCCTGGGTGGCGACGGTCGCCGATTCCATGTCGACGGCGATGGCGCGCGACAGGTTGATGCGGCGCCGCTCCTGCGTCCAGCGCAGCTCCCAGTTGCGATCGTCGTTGGTGACGACGGTGCCGGTGCGCAGGCGTCGCTTCAGCGCCTCGCCGCGATCGCCGGTGACCTGCGCCACCGCCTCCTGCAGCGCGACCTGCACTTCGGCGAGCGCCGGGATCGGCATGTCGGGCGGCACCGCCCGGTCGAGGATCTTGTCCTGGCGCAGATAGCCGTGGGCGAGAACATAGTCGCCGATCCGCTGCGATTGCCTCAAGCCGGCGCAATGGCCGACCATCAGCCAGCAATGGGGGCGCAGCACCGCGATGTGGTCGGTGATCGTCTTGGCGTTGGCGGGTCCGACGCCGATGTTGACCAGGCTGACGCCGCGCCCATCCGGACGAATGACGTTATAAGCGGGCATCTGGAAGCGATGCCAGACGACGGCGGCCGCCTGGGCTTCCGCTTCCTCCGGCGACGCGCTCGAATCGATGACGACGTTGCCCGGCAGCACCAGCTTGCTCGCCGTCCCGGCGCGCAGCTGCTCGAGCCCCCAACGAATGAACTGATCGACATAGCGGTGGTAGTTGGTCAGCAGCAGCCACGGCTGCATCGCCCGCCAGTCCGAGCCGGTGTAGTGGACCAGCCGGCGCAGCGAGTAGTCGACCCTGACCGCATCGAACAGCGCGATCGGCCGCTCGAAGCCCGGGCGGATTTCGAACGCGCCGTCGGCGATCTCGTCGCCGACCAAGCTCAATTCGGGAATCGGAAAGAAGCGCGCGAGCTCGGAGGCGGTCGCGCCGCCGCGCCCGAGTTCGTCGCCGCTCTCGAACACGTAAGGATAGGGGATTTCCTGCGCGCCGACGCCGACCTCGATCGTCGCGCCGAATTCCTCGACCAGCGGTTCGAGCTGTTCGAGCAGGTAGGCGCGGAAATCCTCCGGCTGGGTGACCGACGTCGTGTAGACGCCGGGCTCGGAGAATTTGGCGAAAGCGCGCGCGCTCGACGGCGGCACGCCGTCGGGCTGGTAGATCACGCGCAACTCGGGATAGCGGAAGCGCGCCCGCATCGACGCGCTCGGCGGGACGCCGTCGGCCAGGAACCGCTCGACCGCCGCGCGCAGCGCCAAGGTCGCGTCTTCATAGAGCGCGGCAAGCCGGTCGACCGCCTGTGAAGGCGAATCGACCTGCTGAAATTGCCGTGGCGGGCCGCCGTTCGGGGCGCTGTGCATGACGTTCGCTTCTCGCTCGGTCAGGATCTGGCGGCGACGCAAACGATCTCGACCGCGTAGCCCGGCGCGGCGAGCTTCGCCTCGACCGTCGCGCGGGCCGGCGTCGCGCCGGGGGTGACCCACGTCTCCCATACCGCATTCATCTCGGCGAAAGTCGCCATGTCGGCAAGATAGATCGTCGTCGACAGGAGCCGCGTTTTATCGGCCCCGGCTTCGGCGAGCAGCTTGTCGATGGTGGCGAGAATCTCGCGCGTCTGTTCCGTGACGCTCCTGCCCGCCGCCTGGGCGGCGACCTGCCCGGCAAGATAGACGGTCTCGCCATGGACGACCGCCTGCGACATGCGCGGGCCGACGCCAATACGCCGAATGCTCATAAGATGGGCCCCTCGTAAGAAGATTTCAGACGATCGTGACGTTCGGCGGCTCGCCGAGATAGTCGCGCTTGCCGATCGGCACGCCGGCGTAGCGCAGGATGTCGTAGGCGGTGACGAGATGGAAGTAGAAGTTCGGCAGGGCGAAATGAGTCAAGTAGTTTGCGCCGCTCATCATCGCCTTGCGTCCGCCGCCGATCGGAACCGCGACCTCGCGCTCGGCGCCGGCGTCGATCGCCTTGGCGTCGATCTTGGCGATCACGTCGAGCGTGCGGCGGATGCGCGCCCTCAGTTCGTCGAGCGTCGCCTCATTGTCCTCGAACCGCGGCGGCTCCAGCCCGGCGACGCGATGGGGGGCGATCTTGGCGTGGTCGCAGAAGGCCTGCACCTGGCGCGGAAGGGCATACATGTCGGGCCGAAGCCGCAAGGTCAGGTAGATCTGCGGATCGAATTTCGCCGCCGCCGCATGCGCCTCCGCCTTGTCGAGAATGGCGAGAAAGGCGTTGAGCGAGCGGACGAACGCCGGCACGCTGGCGTGATAAAGCGAATATGACATTGCGGGCGGTTCCTCGCGTCGTTGTTTGCTTGGGGCGCGCAACTTGCTCCTAACCGCCTTTGATATCAACACGACGACGGCGGCGGCGCGTCCTGGGCCAATGCGGGTTCGGCGAGCCCGGCCGCATAGGCGCCGACGTCGTCCGGCCATTGCGCCAGATAGCGTTCGAAGCGCTGGCGATCCTTGGCGAAGAGAGCGCGCGTCGCCTCCTCGAAGCCGGGCAAGTCGCCAGCCATCGCCGCCATGAAGCGATAGGCGGCCTCCTGCGCCGCGCGTTCGCGGTCCTTGGCGCCGCTCGAGCGCCGCGCCTCCTCGACCAGGCGGCGCAGCGCCGCGGACGCGCCGCCGGACTGTGCGGCGAGCCATTCCCAGTGGCGGGGCGCGAGCGTCACCTCGCGGGCGACGACGCCGAGGCTCGGCCGTCCGCGCCCGCGCGGCGGAGCGGGCGGTTCGCCCGCGGCGGCGGCGAGTCGGGCGGCGACGTCGGCGCGCGAACCGCGCAGATCGAGGTCGATCACCGCGCCGGTCGCGTCGTCGAAAGCGAGCAAGGGCCCTTCGGCGCCGGCGGCGGTCGCCGCCTTGAGCGCCATCGCCACGTCGATCAGCGGGCCGGAGGCGAGCCGGCGTTCGCCGTCGAAGGCGGTGGCGGATGTGGCGACGGCGTCCGACATGCGCGGCTCCCGAGAGTCGGCGCGATTATTATCCGGGTTATAATTGCCTCGTCAATATCATCCGGGTATAATCTGTCGCCGAGCCGGCCGGAGGTGAATTGTGATGACGACGGAGCGACGCAAGGCGGCGATCGCGGCCTACAAGGAGCGCAAGGCCGCCGTTGGCGTCTTCGCGGTGCGTTGCGCGCCGGCCGGCGCGGTCTGGGTCGGCCAGACGCGCGACCTCGACAAGGTCTGGAACCGGATTTCGTTCTCGTTGCGCTCCGGCGCCGACCCGCGCCGCGACCTGCAGGCGGCGTGGAACGCCCATGGCGGCGCGGGCTTCGCCTTCGAGCCGCTGGAGACGCTCAAGGACGAAACGCTCGAATTCGCGCTGCAATCGGCGCTCGACGAGCGGACGGCGTTCTGGCGCGGCAGGCTCGGCGCCGCGGCGATTTAGGGTCGGACCCGACAGCTCACGCGACCGTAGCGCACGCCCCCCTCTTCCTTCGAGACGCCTGCTTTCGCGGGCTCCTCAGGATGAGGGGCATTTGTGCGCGCCGCCGCGCCCTTCATCCTGGGGAGCGCCGCGCCAGCGGCGCGTCTCGAAGGATGAGGGAGTCGGGCGCGCCGATCTTTCAGCGAAACGCCTATCGCGCTGGCGGCTGACCAGCGCTGGATTGCGGCAGCGTCGGGTCGAAACAGGCCCACGCCGGCGCTGATTTCGTCCAGATGATCGCGCCCGGCTTGCCGATGTTGGGATCGTCGAGCGTGCCGGCGCGGACGATGATCGCCTGCGGGCGCGGCTCGGCTTCGCTGAACAGCGGCGTGCCGCACGACGGGCAGAAGGAGCGATGCATCGTCACGCCGCTGTCGGCGACGCAGGTGAAAACCTTGGTCTCGCCAGTGACGCGGAACGCATCCTTGTTGAACACCGCATTGATCGTGCCGCCGCCGGCGCTGAGATATTGGCACAGGCGGCACCAGCATTGCCGTGCGGTGATCGGCGCCTCGGCGGCGATCTCATAGCGCACCTTGCCGCACAGACAGCCGCCGGTGATGGGCATTCCTCGCTCCTCATTTGACGCGCCGATCGGGCGAAGCGGCAAGATAAGGTCGACAATCGGCGAGCGCCAGCGCGCCGCCTCGGCGCGAGCGGCGATCGCCCCCGCTCAGCCGAGGTTCAGCTCCTTGAAGAAGTCGTTGCCCTTGTCGTCGATGACGATGAAGGCGGGGAAGTCGACGACTTCGATCCGCCACACCGCCTCCATGCCGAGTTCGGGATATTCGAGCACTTCGACGCGTTTGATGCAGTCCAGGGCGAGGCGCGCCGCCGGGCCGCCGATCGAACCGAGATAGAAGCCGCCGTGCTCGGCGCAGGCCTTGCGCACGGCGGAAGAGCGGTTGCCCTTGGCCAGCATCACCATCGACCCGCCCGCCGCCTGGAACTGGTCGACGTAGGAATCCATGCGGCCCGCCGTCGTCGGCCCGAACGAGCCGGAGGCGTAGCCGACCGGGGTCTTGGCCGGCCCGGCGTAATAGACGGGATGGTTCTTGAGATAGTCGGGCATCGGCTCGCCGCGATCGAGCCGCTCGCGGATCTTGGCGTGGGCGAGGTCGCGGGCGACGATCATCGTCCCGGTCAGCGCGAGGCGGGTGCGGATCGGGCGCCTGGCCAGCTCGGCGAGGATCGCTGTCATCGGCTGGTTGAGGTCGATCTTCACCACCGGCCCGCCGAGGCTCGCCTCGTCGACCGCCGGAAGGAAGCGCGCCGGATCGCGCTCCAGCGCCTCGAGGAAAACGCCGTCGCGGGTGATCTTGCCCAGCGCCTGACGATCGGCCGAGCAGGAGACGCCGAGGCCGATCGGCAGCGAGGCGCCGTGGCGCGGCAGGCGGACGACGCGCACGTCGTGGCAGAAATACTTGCCGCCGAACTGCGCGCCGACGCCGAGCTGCTGGGTCAGCTGGTGAATCTCCGCTTCCATCGCGAGGTCGCGGAAGGCGCGGCCGTCCGGCCCGCCCGAAGTCGGCAGCGCGTCGAGATAGTGGGCGGAAGCGAGCTTCACCGTCTTCATCGTCAGCTCTGCGCTCGTCCCGCCGATGACGATCGCGAGGTGATAGGGCGGACAGGCGGCCGTGCCGAGGGTGAGGATCTTCTCCTTAAGGAAGGCGATCATCCGCTCGTGCGTCAGGATCGACGGCGTCGCCTGATAGAGGAAGCTCTTGTTGGCCGAGCCGCCGCCCTTGGCGAGGAACAGGAACTTGTAGGAATCCTCGCCTTCGGCGGCGATTTCGATTTGCGCCGGCAAATTGTCGCCGGTGTTCTTCTCCTCGAACATCGTCAGCGGCGCGACCTGGCTGTAGCGCAGGTTCTTCTTGGCGTAGGCGGCGCTGACGCCTTCGGCGAGCGCCGCCTCGTCGTCGCCCTCGGTCCACACCAGCCGACCCTTCTTGGCCGCGACGATCGCCGTGCCGGTGTCCTGGCACATCGGCAGCACGCCGCCGGCGGCGATGTTGGCGTTCTTGAGCAGGTCGTAGGCGACGAACTTGTCGTTGGCGGTCGCTTCCGGATCATCGAGGATTGAGGCGAGCTGGGCGAGATGGCCGGGGCGCAGCAGGTGGTTGATGTCGACCATCGCAGCTTCAGCAAGCGCGCTCAGCGCGCCGCGCTCGACGATCAGCAGATCGCGGCCGAGCGCGCGCTCGACCCGCACGCCTTCGCCGCTCAGTTTGCGGTAGGGCGTCTGGTCGAGGCCGAGTTGGAACAGGCTGGCGGGGGAATAGCTCATGGGGCTCGGACTCCGATTGCCAACGCCGTCTCGTGAGCGGCGCCGCGACCGCCACAAGCCGTCGCGCTCGGATGGCCGACGCAAGTCGGTCGCGACGACCCGGGAAGGCGGAAAGGGTATTGCTCCTAAAGGCTGGATCGCCGCAAGCGGTTGCTCGCCTCCTCGGTGGCGCCTTCGAGCGCTTCGATCCCCTCGGCGACGGCCAGCGTCCGGCGCGCCATGTCGGCGTGCAGCAGTTCGACCATCTTGCCGTCGAGCTGGATCGCGCCGCGGCCGGAGTTCTCGGGCAGGGCGAAGGCGGCGATGATCGCGCGCGCCGTTTCGATTTCGGCGGCGGACGGCGCGAAAGTCGCATTGCAGACGTCGATCTGGTTGGGGTGGATCAGCGTCTTGCCGTCGAGGCCGAGGTCGCGCCCCTGCTCGCACTCGGCCTTGAAGCCGACGGAATCGTTGAAATCGTTGAAGACGCCGTCGACGATGTCGCAGCCGTGGGCGCGCGCGGCGACGACGCACATCGACAGCCAGGCGATCGCCGCCGGCCGGCCCGGCTTCATGCGGACGCGCGTCTCCTTGACCAGGTCGTTGAGCCCCATCACCAGCACTTCGAGCCGGGAATCGGGATCGGCGGCGGTGGCGGCGATCGAGCCGACGGAGAGGATCGCCATCGGCGTCTCGATCGTCGCCCAGAGCCGGGTGCGCTCCGGCGCGCCCGCTTCGTTAATCGCCCGAGCCGCGACCATGATCGTTCCTGGCCCGTCGACCTTGGGCAGGAGGATCGCGTCGGGCGCGGCGGCGATCGCCGCCTCGAGATCGTCGGCGCCCCAGGGCGTGTGCAGGCCGTTGATCCGCAGAACAACCTCGCGGCTGCCGAAACCGCCGGTCCGGATCGCCTCGACCGCCGCGGCGCGGGCCGCCGGTTTTTGGTCGGGCGCTACCGAATCCTCGAGGTCGACGATGATCGCGTCGGCGGCGAGGGTCCGCGCCTTGGCGAGCGCCCTCAGGTTGGACGCGGGCAGGTAGAGGACACTGCGGCGGGGACGGGCGGGCATGGCGGCGAGCTCCAGACGCCTCCCTGCGTAGCGAAATTGTGCAGTGCACACAAGCGGCGATCGCTTACGACTTAAGGAGGGCGCGGACCTCGCCGACGCCGCGCGCGGCCCCGCTTCAGCGCCTGAGCCAGCCCGACAGCCGACGCGTCGCCTCGGCGATCTCGTCGGGCGCGCGGCCGAAGCAGAGGCGCAGATAGCCCTCGCCGCCGGGGCCGAAGGCCGAGCCGGGCGCGACGCCGACCCCCGCCTCGTCGACCAGGCGCAGCGCTAGCGCGCGCGAATCCGGCTCGCCGTCGACAGCGCAGAACAGGTAGAAGGTCGCGTCCGGCCGGGCGAAGCGGACGCGGCCGGTCGCCGCCAGGCCGTCGCAGACGATGTCGCGCGCGGCGCGCATGCGCGCGACCTGGTCGGCGAGGAAGGATTCGCCTTGGTCGAGCGCCGCCGCAGCGGCGCGCTGGCCGAACACCGGCACGCCGGAGGTGGTGAACTGGACGATGTTCTCGATCACCGGCGACAGCGCCGGCGGCGCCTCGAGCCAGCCGATGCGCCAGCCGGTCATCGCCCAGTTCTTCGACAGCGTCTGGACGAACAGGATCTTGTCGTCGGCCGCCATGACGTCGTGGAATGACGGCGCGCGGGCGCCGGAGAAGGTCAGGCGGCCATAGATTTCATCGGCGACGATCCACAGATCGTGACGGCGCGCGATCGCCAGCGCCGCGGCGAGCTCCTCGTGCGTGGCGACGAAGCCGGTCGGGTTGGCGGGCGAATTGACGAAGATGACGCGCGTCGCCGGCGTCACGGCGGCGGCGAGCCGCTCGGGGTCGAGCCGCCAGCGCGCCTCGCCGCGCTCGAGCGGCACGAACACCGGCTTCGCCCCGGCGAGCCGGATCGCGCCGGCGAAATTCGGCCAGGCGGGCGACGGGATCAGCGCCTCCTCGCCCGCAGCGACCAGCATCTTGGCGGCGATCTGCAGCGCGTGCATGCCGCCGATGGTGACGAAGAAGCGATCGGGCGCGAACGCCCCGCCGCCGGGCCTGGCGCCATAGACGCCCGTCATGTAGCGGGCGATCGCCTCGCGCAGATCGGGGATGCCGCGCTGATCGGCGTAGAACGTCTCGCCGCGATCAAGCGAAGCCTTGGCCGCCTCGGCGATGAAAGCCGGCGTCGGCCGGTCGCCCTCGCCGACCCACAGCGGGATCAGGCCCTGACGGCCGCGGCCGTAATTGAACACTTCGACGATGCCGCTCGGCGGCGCGTCGCGCATCGCCGGCTGGATTTCGGCGAGCCAGTCGGGTGCGGCGGCGGGGGCGGGAATCGAGACATTCATCGCCGCCTCATGGACCGCGCCGCCGCCGCCGGCAAGAGGCCGCGCGCGGTCCCGATTGAATTTCGACGCGGCTGACGGTCGCGTCTACAGCGGCGGCCGCGCGCCGGCGTTTACTTCTTCAGCGCGTCGCGAATCTCGGTCAGCAGCACGACTTCCGCGCTCGGCGGCGGCGCGGCGGGCGCAGCCGGCACGGGCTTCTTCATCGTGTTGATCGCCTTGACGATGACGAACAGCGCCGCCGCGACGATGATGAAGTTGATGATGACGGTGATGAAGTCGCCATAGGCGAGCACGCCGCCCTGCTTGCGCGCGTCGACGAGGTTGGTGGCGGTGACGACGCTGGTCAGCGGCAGGAAGAAGTTGGTGAAGTCGGCGTGGCCGAAAATGCCGATGATCGGCATGATGACGTCGTTGACCACCGCGTCGATGATCTGCTTGAACGCCGCGCCGATCACCACCGCGACCGCGAGGTCGACGACGTTGCCGCGCATGGCGAAGTCGCGGAATTCTTTGAGCATGCCTTGGGTCCCCCATGGTTCGTTCTGCGGGCGATCGAAATCGCGCGGCGCGCGTCAGCGCAGTCTAGTCCTGCGCCTTGGTCTCGTGGATCAGCTTGTCGGCGCGCGCCTTCAGCCACGCCGCGCGCACCTGCGCCATGCGCGAAGCGCAGAAGCCGTGGTCCTTTTCCTGATCGTAATCGCGGCAAATCTCTTGGCCGCGGTTGATGAGGTCGGCTTCGTCGCGCTCGACGTCGTCGGCTTCCGGCTTGCCCTTGAGCCGCGCCGCGAGCGTCTTCAGCAGCCGCGCCGCAGCATCGTCGGCATGCGTACGCGCCTGCGCGATCGCTTTCGCTTCGCCGGCCAGCGACGCGGCGTCCGGGCCCCACAGGCCGCCCGGACTGGCGCGGCAGTCGGCGGCCTTGAACACGCAGGCGGCGTTCAGGGCGGGAACCAGCGCCGCACCCTCGACCACATCGAAAGTGAACGTGCAGACCGGGATCTCCGCCTCGTAGCGGGCGAGGCCGTCCGGCCGGCCGAGGCTCTTTGCCTCGATCGGCTGATCGCCGACGATGTCGATCCGGCACTTCTGCGTCGGGTCGGAGATCACTTCGCCGGCCAGCGTCAGCTTGGCGATCTTCAGCGCGCGGTCGCGGCCCCAGAGCGTCAGTTCGCCGTCGCGGCCGTTGAGCTTCAGCGGCTGGCCGACCGCCGAAGCGAGGCTGACGGAGAAATCGACCGCGTTCTTGTCCGGCTTGCGCGCTTCGGCCGACGCCTTGGACGGCTGGGCGGGCTCGGCAGTGTTCAGGCCCGGGGCTGCTCGGGCCGTCGCGCCGGACCGCGTCGGGGGGACCGCGCCCGAGAGGTCGAGCTGCGCCTGCGCGGCGCCGACCGAGGCCGCGAGCACAACTCCGGCGATCCAGAATCGCATCATGGACGAAGTCTAAATTCGAGGGTCGGAAATGGAAAGCGCCAAGGCCGCCGCCAAGCCCTCTCGGCGGCGAAAAGGCGTGGAAATTTCATTGTCCTTAAGGGCTGCGGCGCGCCTTGCGCCTCCCCTGGCCCCCACTTATATACCGCACAACTGTGCAGCGTCGGGGCAAATCAGTCTCGTCTGCGTTTTTTTTGAAGCGAGCATCGGGGACCGCAACGCGCGGGGGCCGGCCAGCTCAAGCAGGGGCCGGGCGTCGACGCGTTAGGGCCGCTTCGGGGCCTTGACGGTCTTGCGGAACAACGAGGGTATGGACAATGGCTAAAGTCATCGGCATCGACCTGGGAACGACCAATTCCTGCGTCGCCGTCATGGAAGGCGCGACTCCCAAGGTGATCGAGAACAGCGAGGGCGCGCGCACCACGCCCTCGATCGTCGCCTTCACCGACGACGGCGAGCGTCTGGTCGGCCAGCCCGCCAAGCGCCAGGGCGTCACCAACCCCGAGCGCACCTTCTTCGCCATCAAGCGCCTGATCGGCCGGTCCTTCGACGACCCGATGACCAAGAAGGACATGGGCCTCGTCCCTTACAAGATCATCAAGTCCGGCAACGGCGACGCCTGGGTCACCGCCGACGGCAAGCAATATTCGCCCTCGCAGATCTCCGCCTTCGTATTGCAGAAGATGAAGGAGACCGCGGAAGCCCATCTCGGCGCCCCGGTCACCCAGGCCGTCATCACCGTTCCCGCCTATTTCAACGACGCCCAGCGTCAGGCGACCAAGGACGCCGGCAAGATCGCCGGGCTCGAGGTGCTGCGCATCATCAACGAGCCGACCGCGGCGGCGCTCGCCTATGGCCTCGACAAGAAGAAGGTGGGCACGATCGCCGTCTACGACCTCGGCGGCGGCACGTTCGATATTTCGATCCTCGAGATCGGCGACGGCGTGTTCGAGGTCAAGTCGACCAACGGCGACACCTTCCTCGGCGGCGAAGACTTCGACATGCGCCTGGTCGAGTATCTCGCCGGCGAATTCAAGAAAGAGCAGGGCATCGACCTGACCAAGGACAAGCTCGCGCTGCAGCGCCTCAAGGAAGCGGCCGAGAAGGCGAAGATCGAGCTCTCCTCGGCGGTGCAGACGGACATCAACCTGCCCTACATCACCGCCGACGCGAGCGGGCCGAAGCATCTCGCGCTCAAGCTGACGCGCGCCAAATACGAGGCTCTGGTCGACGACCTGATCCAGCGCACCGTCGAGCCGTGCCGCAAGGCGCTCAAGGACGCCGGGCTGTCGGCCGGCCAGATCGACGAGGTCGTGCTCGTCGGCGGCATGACGCGCATGCCCAAGGTGCAGGAGGTCGTCAAACAGTTCTTCGGCAAGGAGCCGCACAAGGGCGTCAACCCCGACGAGGTGGTGGCGATCGGCGCGGCGGTTCAGGCCGGCGTGCTGCAGGGCGACGTCAAGGATGTGCTGTTGCTCGACGTGACGCCGCTGTCGCTCGGCATCGAGACGCTGGGTGGCGTGTTCACCCGGCTGATCGAACGCAACACCACCATCCCGACCAAGAAGAGCCAAGTCTTCTCGACCGCCGAGGACAACCAGACCGCGGTGACCATCCGCGTCTTCCAGGGCGAGCGCGAGATGGCCGCCGACAACAAGGCGCTCGGCCAGTTCGACCTCGTCGGCATTCCGACCGCGCCGCGCGGCGTGCCGCAGATCGAGGTGACCTTCGACATCGACGCCAACGGTATCGTCAACGTCACCGCCAAGGACAAGGCGACCAACAAAGAGCAGCAGATCCGCATCCAGGCCTCCGGCGGCCTCTCCGAGACCGACATCAACCGGATGGTGAAGGACGCCGAGGCGCACGCAAGCGAGGACAAGCGGCGGCGCGAGTCGGTCGACGCCAAGAACCATGGCGAATCGCTCGCTCACGACGCCGAGAAGGCGCTGAAGGAGTACGGCGACAAGGTCGCCCAGTCCGACCGCAGCGCGGTCGAAGCGGCGGTCGCGGCGTTGCGCGCTTCGCTGCAGGGCGAGGACGTCGAGGCGATCAAGGCGCGCAGCAACGACCTGATGCAGGCGCAGATGAAGCTCGGCGAGGCGATGTACAAGGCGCAGCAGCCGGGCGCCGCGGAGCCGGGCGCGCCCGACGGTCCGCCGAAGGACGACGTCATCGACGCCGAGTTCCGCGAAGTCGACGACGACAAGAAGAAGTCGGCCTGACGGGGCCGCGCCGGATCCCTTCGCCGGCGGCGAGGGGGCCGTGCGCCCGCCGCCGGCGAGCGATTGACGCGCCGCGGGCGACCTATACATAGATGAGCGATTCGGACGCCGCCGAGTCCTTCGGGTTGCTGGAACTGTGGCCAAGCGCGATTTCTACGAAGTCCTCGGGGTTGAGCGGACCGCCAGCGACGCGGATCTGAAGTCGGCGTTCCGCAAGGCGGCGATGCAATGCCATCCCGACCGCCATCCCGGCGACCACCAGGCCGAAGCGCGCTTCAAGGAGCTCAACGAGGCCTACCAGCATCTCTCCGACAGCCAGAAGCGCGCCGCCTACGACCGCTACGGCCACGCCGCCTTCGAGCAGGGGGGCTTGAACGACGGTTTCGCCAGCTCGATGGCGGACATTTTCGACGACCTGTTCGGCGACTTCGTCGGCCGGCGCGGCCGCGGCGGCGGCTCGGGCAAAGAGCGCGGCGCCGACTTGCGCTACAATCTCGAGATCAGTCTTGAAGAGGCCTATCAAGGCAAGACCGCGACGCTCAAGCTGCCGACCGCGGTGACCTGCGAGGCCTGCGGCGGTTCAGGCGCCAAGGCCGGCTCCAAGCCGACGACCTGCAAGACCTGCGCCGGTCACGGGCGCGTTCGCGCCCAGCAGGGGTTCTTCGCCATCGAGCGCACCTGCCCCGCTTGCGGCGGCCGCGGCGTGACGATCGAGAACCCGTGCGACCGTTGCGGCGGCGCCGGCCGCGTGACGCGCGAGCGCACGCTGTCGGTCAACGTGCCGGCCGGCGTCGAGGACGGCACGCGCATCCGCCTGGCGGGCGAAGGCGAAGCGGGCCTGCGCGGCGGCGCGACCGGCGACCTCTACATTTTCCTTTCGGTCAAGCCGCATCCGGTGTTCCAGCGCGACGGCGCCGACCTCTATTGCCGCGTGCCGATCTCGATGGTGCGCGCCGCGCTCGGCGGCGAGTTCACCGTGCGGACCCTCGACGGCGGCGACGCACAGGTGCGCATTCCCGAAGGCGTGCAGTCGGGCCATCAGATGCGGCTGCGCGGCAAGGGCATGCCGGTGCTGCGCTCGATGGAACACGGCGACCTTTACATCCAGGCGAGCGTCGAGACGCCGCAGAACCTGACGCGCCGCCAGCGCGAGCTGCTCGCCGAGTTCGACGCCGAATCGTCGAACAAGACCCAGCCGGAGAGCAGCGGCTTCTTCGCCAAGATGAAGGAATTCTTCGAGGGCCTGAGTTGACATCCTGCGCCGTGAAGGCGAAGCAGGCGCGTCGTGGCCGCAGCCGCGGTCGATCCCGCCGCGCCGCGGCGAACGCGTAAGCGGAAACGCCCATGCAGCCTTCGCATCTTTCGCCGAGACCCGCCCCGCAATGGCCGGGGCCGCGGACCCGGCAGGCGATCGCGGACCAGGCGCATTTCCTCAAGACCCTGATCGACCGGCCGCGCCTGACCGGCAGCATCGCGCCGTCGGGGCGATACCTCGCTCGCGCGATGGCGCACCCAATCGACCCGTCGCGCGACGGACTGGTGGTCGAACTCGGACCCGGCACCGGGCCGGTGACGCAGGCGCTGGTCGAGCGCGGCATCAGCCGCCACAGGCTGGCGCTGGTCGAATACGATCACGGCTTCTGCCGCCTGCTGTCGCAACGCTTTCCCGGCGCGCAAATCATTCAGGGCGACGCCTACGATCTGCCCAAGACGCTCGCCGCTCTCGTCGGCCAGCCGATCGCCGCCGTCGTTTCGAGCCTGCCGCTGCTCAACGAGCCGCCGGCGCGGCGCCTCAAGCTGATCGAGGACGCCTTCGCGCTGATGGGGCCGCAGGGGCTGATGGTCCAGTTCACCTACGGCGTCGGCTCGCCGATCCCGCGCGAGGCCTGCGCGCAGCGGTATTCCGCGCACTGCACCGCGCCGATCTGGCGCAATCTGCCGCCGGCGCGGGTGTGGACCTACCGCGCCGACCGCAACGGCGCCTTCGCCGAGCCGCTGTTTGCGCGGCTGGTGCGGCGTATCGAGCCGCGTCCGCGCGCCAAGTGATCGCGGCGATGCGTCCGACCGAGCCGCGCGACCGGCTGATCGTCGCTCTCGACGCGGCCGAGGTCGCCGACGCCGAACGGCTGGTCGCGGCGATCGGCGATGCGGCGCGCTTCTATAAGATCGGCATGGAGCTCGCCTATGGCGGCGGCCTCGCCTTGGCGCCGAAGCTCGCCCAAGGGGGCAAGCGCGTGTTCGTCGACCTCAAGCTGCATGACATTCCCAACACCGTCGAACGCGCGACGGCGCAGATCGCGCGATTGGGGGCGGCCTTCCTCACCGTGCACGCCTATCCGCAGACGATGCGCGCCGCGGTCGCCGGCGCAAGAGGCTCGAGTCTCAAGCTGCTCGCGGTCAGCGTGCTGACCTCGAGCGACGATTCCGACCTTGCCGAGGCGGGCTACGCCTTCGGCGTCAAGGCGCTGGTCGAGCGCCGCGCGCGCCAGGCGGTCGAAGCCGGAATCGACGGCCTCGTCTGCAGCCCGGCCGAAGCGGCGAAGATTCGCGCCGTCGTCGGTTCCTCGCTGCTGCTGGTCACGCCCGGTATCCGCCCGGCGGGCGGCGCGACCGGCGACCAGAAGCGCGTCGCGACGCCGGCGGCGGCGATCGCCGACGGCGCCGACTATCTCGTCGTCGGCCGGCCGATCACGCAGGACCCCGACCCGCGCGCCGCCGCCAATCGCATCGTCGCCGAGATCGCCGCCGCCGGCTGACTGCGACCTTTGCCACGCTTGCCATCCGCAGCCCGGACGCTAGTCTCGCGCCGCAATTGAGGGAGCCGCCAATGCCCAAAGGTTACGTCGTTACGCGTGTCGACATTCTCGATCCCGAGGCCTACGCCAAATACGCCGCCGCCGCGACCAAAGCGATCGCCGATCACGGCGGCAAGGCGCTGGCGCGCGGGGGACGCCACGAAGCGCTGGAGGGCAAGGCGCGCGCGCGCAATGTCGTGCTGGAGTTCGACAGCTACGACGCCGCCCGGCGCTACTTCTACTCCGAGCAATATCAGGCGGCGCGCGCGCTTCGTCAGGGCGCGGCCGAGATGGAGATGGTTCTGGTCGAGGGGTCGTAAGCGTGGCCAAGGGCTACTGGATCGCGCATGTCGACGTCGCCGACCCTGACGCCTACAAGGCCTATCTCGAGGCCAACGCCAAGCCGTTCGCCAAGTACGGCGCGCGCTTCCTGGTGCGGGCGGGCCAAGCTAAGCAGAAGGAGGGCGCGCTGCGTTCTCGCCACGTGGTGATCGCGTTCAAGGATTACGCGACCGCGCTCGCCTGCTACGAATCGCCGGAGTACCGAAGCGCCTTCGCGCTGCGCCAACCGCCGGTAGCGCAGGGCGACCTCGTCATTATCGAGGGTTACGACGGAAAGCAGCCGGCCTGAGGGCTCGGATCATGGAGAGCGCAATGGTCGACATGCGGTTGATCGTCACCGGCGCCGCCGGGCGCATGGGGCGGAT
>Ga0302196_10002531_pt1 | contig 17015 bp, 18 predicted proteins | sample II_Bog_N1_3_FD_198794 | JGI IMG/M metagenome (GOLD analysis project Ga0302196, IMG submission 198794) | Peat permafrost microbial communities from Stordalen Mire near Abisko, Sweden - II_Bog_N1_3 | ecosystem: Environmental > Terrestrial > Soil > Wetlands > Peat | place: Sweden: Abisko...
AGCGCCCGAGCAGGTCAAGCAGATCGGCTCCTCGTTCGGCGCGGCCATGCCCAACACCGGCTGGGGCATGACCGAGACCAACGCCATCGGTACGGGCATCGTCGGCCAGGACTATCTGGGCCGTCCCGCCAGCTCCGGCCGCTGCGCGGCGGTGCTGGACCTTAAGATCGTCAACGAGGCGGGCGAGGCTCTGCCGGCCGGCCAGAGGGGCGAGCTGCTGGTGCGCGGGACCTCTGTGTTCCGCGGCTACTGGAATCGGCCCGAAGTCAACGCCGAAGCCTTCACCGACGGATGGTTCCACACCGGCGATGTCGCCTATCTCGACGAGGAAGGCTTCCTGTTCATCGTCGATCGGATCAAGGACCTGATCATCCGCGGCGGCGAGAACATCGGCTGCGGCCAGGTCGAGGCGGCGCTGCTGACCCATCCGCTGGTGATGGAGGCGGCGGTGTATGGCGTGCCCGACGAGCGGCTGGGCGAGGAGGTGGCGGCGACCGTTTACGGCCCGCCGGGGCTCAACCCGGACAATCTGCGCACCTATCTGGCCGACCGGCTCGCCCGGTTCGAGGTGCCCCGTTACATCCTGGTCTCGTCGTCGGCCCTGCCGCGCACGGCCTCGGGCAAGATCCTCAAGCGGGAACTGCGCGACGAGGCGGTCCGGGCGCTCGCGGCGGGGTGAAGATTGCGCGACAGACGGCCGGCCGGACTCGACGGAGCTTAAAAACCGTCTAGGTTGAGTGGCCGCCAGTGCCCGGAGAACGGGCGGCCGGCGCACGGGGAGGGCTGAATGAAACGCATTATTCTGTTTGGCGCATTGTTCTGCCTCGGTGCGGCGCCCGCCGCTTACGCCCAGGACGTCAGCCCGTACGCCGCACTGTTCGCCGCCGGCGTGGAGGGGTTCGGACAGACGATCGGCGAGGCGGCTGTCGGCGGCTCCAGCGTCTTCGTCACCGCGACCGGCCATGCCAACTTGCCTGCGCCGCTGGCCGACGCCTATCTGATCAATATCGAAGGCCAGTCCGCCTCGGCGGTCGAGGCCTCGAAAATCCACGACCAGCGCGTGAAGACGGCCGAATCCATTGCGCACCAGTTCAACGTGACAGTCGATATCGGCTCGACCGGATTTTCCCGGGAGGAAGACCAGGCGGCGATCCTGCAGCGCAACGCCCGCATGCAGGCCCAGTTTCAGGCGCAGCGCAACGGCGCCCCGATCACGGTTCCAGTGGGGGTCGACCAGGAGCCCGTACGGGTCTTCGTCGTCCGCACCGGCGTTCGCTTCCGCGCGTCAGACGCGGCGCAGTTTCCGGCCTTCCTCGACGCGCTGAAGGCAGCGGGTGTCGACAATTTGTCCGGGAACCTCGGCGGCCCGACCATGCTGAACATGTTCCGTTCCAGCGAAGTGCTGGGCTTCGGCGCCCTGGCCAAGGTCGATGAGGCAATCTGGGACCGGGCCGGCCAAGATGCGATGGCGGCCGCCCGCCGGCAGGCCGAGGTCCTGGCCGCCGCTTCTGGGCGGGGGGTTGGCGAAGTCAAGCAGATCCTGTTCCTGACCCGCAGCGTCGATGGCGATCAGGTCAGTGTCACGGTCGCGGCCCGGTTCGGATTCGCGCCGGCGAAATAGGCGCCGGGCCGTGGCCGGCGTGACCTTCAACCCGTCCCGGTGGCGTTCGTTGCGGCGGCTTGGCGGGGTCGGAAACGGGCCTCGCGCGAGGCGGCGAAGCGGGCCTTGTCCTCAGGTTCGACCCCCTCACACACTCCGGCGACGCCCTTCAGCCGCTCGATCAGCCAGCGGCCCGCGGGGCCCGGCGGGGTGTCGGCGCGCCAGAAGGCGGACATGGTCATGACCTGGGTGCTCGCGGCGTCCTCGATGTCGAGCTCGACCAGGCAGCCGTCCTTCAGGTTCTGCTCGATCACGTCGATCGGCATGCCGCCCCAGCCGAGGCCGGCCAGCAGAAAGGCGTGCTTGGCGCCGAGGTCGGCCAGGCGCCAGGTCTTGGCCGAGTAGACCGCGAAGTCGCGGCCCTTCGACAGGCTCGAGCGGTCGGTCAGCACCAGCTGGGTGTGTGCGCCCAGAACCGACGTCGGGATCGGCCCCTTCACCGCGGCCAATGGATGGTTCGGCGAGGCCACCATGCGCATGTCCACCCCGAGCAGCCGCTCGCGGGTGAACTGGTCCGACGCCAGGGGCAGGGTGCCCATGATGCCGAAGGCGCAGCGGCCCTCCTGAACCGGCTCGATCACCGCGCCCAGCGCCTCGACGTTCAGGCGCAGCGGGATGGTGGGGAATTCGCGCTGGAACTCGGCCACCGACCAGGTCAGGGCGCCGATCGGGAACATCACGTCCACGACCACGCTCAACTCCGGCTCCAGCCCGCCGGCGAGGCCCCGCGCGCGGGCCTTGAACTGGTCCATCTCTCCGGCCACCGCCCGCGCCTCGGGCAGCAGCGCCGCGCCGGCGTCGGTGAGCACGGGCACGCGGGTGGCGCGATCGAAGAGTTTGACCCCCAACTGGCCCTCCAGATTGGCCAGGGTCTGGCTGACCACCGACTGGGCGCGGCCAAGCCGGCGGCCGGCCGCGGAGAAGCTGCCTTCATCCGCCGCGGCGATGAAGGTGCGCAGTTGGCCGAGGGAAACGCCGTCCAGCATCTATCGGCTCCAGCGATGGATCATATCTACTAATATAGGCTGCCGCTCTGGATCGCGCCACCCTAGATACGCCCCACGACATTCAACCGTCTCGAGGGACAACCACCATGAAACTGCTCCACATCGATTCCAGCATCCTCGGCGCCAACTCGGTCAGCCGCATCCTGTCGTCGGAAATCGTCGCGGCCGAGCGCCGCCGCCACCCCGGCCTTGAGGTCACCTACCGCGACCTCGGCGCCGATCCGGTCGGCCATCTCAGCGGCGCGCATCTGGCGGCCGGCGCGGGTGTCGCGCCCGAGAGCGCCGATCTGCAGCGGGACGTCGAAGCCGGCCAGGCCGCGCTCGAGGAATTCCTTGCCGCCGACATCGTGGTGGTCGGCGCGCCGATGTACAACTTCGGCGTCTCCAGCCAGCTGAAGGCCTGGATCGACCGCCTGGCCATCGCCGGCAAGACGTTCCGGTACACGGAAAAGGGGCCAGAAGGCCTTGCCGGCGGCAAGAAGGTGATCGTCGCCTCCTCGCGCGGCGGCTTCTATTCGGGCGAGTCGGCCATCGCCTTCCTGGACCATCAGGAGGCCTATCTGCGCGGTATCTTTGGCTTCTTCGGCATCACCGACGTGACCTTCATCCGCGCCGAAGGCATCGCCCTTGGCCCCGATCAACGCGAGCAGGCGATCGCCGCGGCCCGCGCCGAGATCGAACAGGCCTACAAGCTGGCGGCGTAGCCCCCCACGCCGCCGGACCGGACCGGCAAGGCCGCGGCTGGCTGCGAGAGACCGGCCGCCCGCTGATGGGTCCGCGCTAGAGCCCTCTTCCCCCTCCCCAGGGGAAGAGGGTTTTTTCGTGCCCCGCGCGAGGCCTGGTCGTGGTAGCATCGCCCATGTCCGACCCCGCAGACGATCCCACCGCCGCGCCGAAATCGGCGACCCAGACCCAGGCCCAGATCATGGCCGAGCTGGTCGCCAAGCGTAAGGCGGCGTTGGAAGCCAGCGCCAAGGCCGGCCCGCGCGGCGGCTTGCGCGAGTCCGAACGGTCGGCGGCGGCGCGCTCAGCCTCGAAATCCAAGCCGGCGATGCGGAAGTAGGCGGCTCTACATCCCCTCGGCGTCGAGCCCGTCCAGGTTCTCACGCGAGAGAATGTCCCAGCAGGCGTTCTGGTGGGCTTTGACGGCCTCGACGAAGCGGTACCAGTCGGTGCGGTCGAAAGCCTGCGGATCACGCCAGGTGCATTCGAACGCCTCGGTCTGGTCGATATAGTCGTCGACCAGACCCAGCAGCTCGTCGCACTTCTGGCGAAAGTGGGCGGCTTCCTCGTTCACGGCGGCGTTGAACCAGGCGTATTCCGTATATTCGTCCAGCGCCCGCCCGCCGTAGGGCGCGGTGGCGGCGCGGGCGCAATAGCGGGCGATCCGCTCGGCGCGCAGTGTCTTGTCGCCGTGCTGGTCGGCCGGGCCGATGTCGGCGTCCAGGTCGGCGCGCAGGGCGGCGCATTCGGCCGCCAGTTCGGCTTCGCTCCACTGCGGGTCCAGGTGCAGCGCCAGCTTGCGGAACAGCGCCTCGGCCGCGTCCAGGAAGCGGGCGCGGTTGTCGACGGTCTCGTCCACCAGGCGCGGATCTTTCCAGACCAGGGCCGGCTGGTCCGGCAGGTGGCCGGCCGACCCATGGCCGACGTTGAGCAGCGTCTTGGCCCAGCCTTCGCCGGGCAGGTCGTTGTAGGGGGCGCGCCGGCCCAGGAAGTTCTGGTGCGCCCAGGTGTCGACGAAGCCATGGGCCGAGACGCCAATGCGGTAGAGGTTCTTCGATCCCAACGCGTCGTCGATCATCTTGCCGGCGAGCTTGCTGTTGGGCGTCGTGACCCAGCCGTCCTTTCGCCCGTCCTTGCGCCGGGCGCTGGGTGCGTCCGGGTCGCCGGGAATGAAGTGGAAGATGGGATAGATCCGCAGCAGCTGTTTGGTCGGCTTGAGGATGTCCATCGTTTGGCTGACGTAGTTGAGGTAGTCGCCGCGCGGCGCGCCCTTGACCCGGTATTTGATGTGGTTGTCGTCGACGCTCTGGGCGGCGTGGGCGATCACCTCCGCTTCGGGCGGGGTGAAGCCGGCCCGGGCGGCGATCAGGTAGGTCATGTAGTAGTGGAACTCGATGTCCATCGGCCGCCGCGTCCCCTCAAGCTTCGCGTTCGGCGACTTTAGCGCCGACGCGGGCGAAGGCCATGGAAGAAGTGACGACGGTCATAGGCCGTTCACGAAGAGGGCGGCAATCGGGCCGAGCGGCAACATCTTGGCCGACTTCCGGCCAAGCTCGCCCCACTGACGCCCCTTTGTTTTCCTAAGGATTCTCAAGGGGCGAGAGTGGAGAGACAGCCATGGCCGACATCAACGCCCAGCCTGCGCCGGTCCGGCGCGACGACCACCGGTTCGCGCTGAAGTTCACCCCGGCCGAGTGGCGGGCGCTGCTGGAGGATAGCGGCTTCCTGGCGGACGCCGACAATCGGTATCTGCCGCCGCGTCGGCTGATGGGTCTGGCCGTCCAGATCGTGCCCGATCACCGGTTCGGCTGATCCGGGCGTTGATGCGCGCTTCCGCTCTCGCTCCGGCTTGGCTATCAGCGTACCGAACCATTCAAGAGCCAGTCGGGAGATGACCATGCGCAACCTGTTCAGTGTCGAAGGCAAGGTGGTGCTGATCACCGGCGGCAGCCGCGGCATCGGCGAGATGATCGCCCGCGGCTATGTCGAGAACGGCGCGCGCGTCTACATCTCCTCCCGCAAGGCCGAGGTTTGCGACCGGATGGCGGAAGAGCTGTCCGAGCACGGCGACTGCACCTCTCTGCCGTTCGACCTGTCGAAGATGGCGGGCATCGAGGGCCTGGCCGCGGCGATCGCCGAACGGGAGCCGAAGCTGGACATCCTGATCAACAACGCCGGCGCCAGCTGGGGCGCGCCGATCGACGAATTTCCCGAGGACGGCTGGGACAAGACGGTGGATCTGAACCTGAAGTCCGTCTTCTTCCTGACCCAGAAGCTGCTGCCGCAACTGCGCGCCGCGGCCAGCGACGAGAACCCCTCGCGGGTGATCAACATCGCCTCGGTCAACGGCATCGCGCCGCCGACCCTGGAGACCTACGCCTATTCCGCGTCCAAGGCCGGCTGCATCATGCTGACCCGCCACCTGGCCAAGCGGCTGGCGGGCGAGCACATATTGGTCAACGCCATCGCGCCGGGACCCTTCCCCAGCCAGATGATGGCCGCGACCCTGGCCAGGGCCGGCGACGCCATCGCCAAGGCCAACCCGCGCGGCCGCATCGGCCAGCCGGAGGACATCGCCGGCGTGGCCATCTTCCTCGGCAGCCGCGCGTCGGCCTACACCACCGGCGCGACCATCCCCTGCGACGGCGGTTCGGCGGAGGTCTAGCGCAGCTTGGCTACCGGCGGCCCCAGCCGCCGCCTTGCATCTGGTCGACGCCGATGGCGATCGCGCCGCCGCCGGCGAGCGGCTTGCAGACGTAGCCGCCGACTTCGCGATAGCCGCCGGTTCCGACGCCGACGCTGATTTCGCCGTGCGGGCGGGTGTCCGGCGCGGCGTTGGGATCGTCGGTGTTGACCACCGCCGGTCCGCAGGGGCCGGGCACGACTTCGGTGTGGGTGATTCCGCGGCTGATGGAGTCGTCGAGCGGCCCCGGCGCCGCCTGGGTTCCGGGCGGGTGGGCGTCTGCGCTGGACGCCGTCGAGACGGTCTCCTGCGCCCAGGCCGCGCTCGCCCCGAAGGGTGCGGCAAGGCCTAACAGGACGGCGGCCAGGGCGAGCCTGCGCATGGGGATCTCCGAAAGCGCTACCTGACCGAACCTCTACGCCATCGGCGCCGAAATTGCGGCGGCAATTGTAGCAGGACCTGCAAGTGACCCAATTTGGCGCGGTTTCGCGCCGGGCTCGCCCGAAAGGTCCCGCCGGGGTGGACGCAAAATCCTCCCGCAACGCCGTTTCAGGGGCCTGGAGGCCGATCACGATGCGATCCCTGCTGATTTTGGGCGCGAGCCTCGCCGTCATCGCCGCCGCGACGCCCGGCGCGGCGCAATCCGTCGCCGATCGTTATTCCGCCGAGGACCAGTCGACGTCGGTCAGTGACGCTCGCAGCGAGACCTATGTCGAACAGTCCGGCGCGGTCGCGCTGGCCGGCGGTCGATCGCATGCTGATCAATCCGGGGCCTACGCCCACGAGGGTTATCAGCAGGGCTACCGGGCCAGCGGCTATGAGGAACGCGCCTACGACTCCGAAAGCCAATCGTCCAGCTACCGGTCCGACGCCTATGCGTTCGAGCGGCGCGCCAGCGCGGTTCACCGCACCACCGACGCCGCGGGCTTTCTGAGCTGGGCCGGCAAGGCCGAGGTGTACGACGGCGACGCCCACGCAGACCGCGACTGGCGCGGCGGAGGCGACCATGGCGGCTGTCCGGTCGGCCACGGCGAGCGGGTGCTCAGCTGCCGCTACATTCCCTTCGAGCCGGTCGTCCGCGATCAGCCGCTCACCATTTCCGACGAAGACTTCGCCTATGAAGGCAGCGTCGGGCCGATGGTCGCGCCGGATGGCGGTGGCGGCGGTGGCGGGGGCGGAGGCGGTTTCGCGGAAGCCGGCGGCTCGGCCTTCGCCGGCGCCTCGGCGAGCGCCTCGGCGTCCGCGTCGGTATCGGCCAGCGTCAACATCCACGGCCATTTCGGCGGCCACTACGGCGGCGGCGGTTGGGGGCACATGGGCGGCCACTACGGTGGCGGCGGCTATCATGGCGGCGGATGGGGCCACATGGGCGGCGGTGGCGGACACATGAAGTCCGGCTGCGGTTGTTCCAAGAAATAGGCCGCTGACGCGCCGCCGACACTCCGGCGCCCACGGTTGCTAAGCCCGCCGGCTTCGCCTCAAATGGCCCCCAGGGGAGGGCCTTGCATGGCGAAGGACGGGTCGGCCGAACACGGCGCGCGGAGCGGCGCCACGCTTGGGCTCTGCCTGCTTGCGGCCCTGGCCGAAGGCTTCGACCTGCAGTCCGCCGGCGTCGCCGCGCCGACCCTGGCCAGGGCGTTGCACCTGGCCCGCGATCAACTGGCGCCGGTGTTCAGCGCCAATGTCGCGGGGCTCCTGATCGGCGCCATGCTGTTGGGCCGCCTGGCCGACCGGCTCGGCCGTCGGCGCACGCTGATCGCCGCCCTGATCATTTTCGGCGTCTTTTCGCTCGCCACCGCCGCGGTCTGGACCCTGCCTGGCCTGCTCGCCGCGCGGCTGCTCGCCGGGATTGGTCTGGGTGGCGCCATGCCCAACCTGATCGCCCTGTCGGCCGAGGCCGTCCCCGCAGGACGGCGCGCCCGGGTGGTCACCTTGATCACCGCCGGCATGCCCTTCGGCGCTGCGCTCGCCGGCGTCATCGCCTTCGGCGCCGACTGGCGCGCGGTGTTCACCGCCGGCGGAGTCGCGCCCTTGGTCCTGGCCGGGGTGATGGTCGCGGTCATGCCGGAATCGGCCCGATTCCTGACGGCGCGCCAAGTCCCGCCTGGCGAGGCGGCGGCCAGGCTCGACCTTCCGACCGTGCTCTTCGGCGGCGGGCGGGCCCGGACCACCCTACTGCTCTGGACCGCCTCGTTCGGCTCGCTCCTGGCCCTTTACCTGCTGGTCAACTGGCTGCCGACGCTGATGGGCCTCAAGGGGGTAAGCAAGCCCGACGCCAGCCTGATCTCGGTGCTGTTCAATCTGGGCGGCAGCCTGGGCGTCGCGGCGCTGGCGCTGCTGCTCGACGGCGGGCGCCGGGGGCTGAAGATCACCGCCTGGTACGCCGGCTTCGTCGCCGCCTTGGTCTGGCTGGCGCTATCGCCCGCCGGCCTGGCGGCCTCGGGCGCGGCGGGCTTCGCCGCCGGCGTCTTCGTCTCCAGCGCGCCGCTGATCCTCTACGGCCTCGCGCCGACCTTCTACGCGGTGATCATGCGCGGCACGGGCGCGGGATCGATGGTGGCGATCGGACGAGTGGGCGCCCTTCTTGGCCCCCTGTTGGCCGCCGGCCTGCTCGGCGCCGGCGTGGGCGTAACCGGCGTGCTGCTGGCGCTGCTGCCCCTGGTTGTCCTGGCCGGCCTCTCGACGCTCGCCGTGCTTGGCCGCCCGACGGTCGGCGACTAGGGCGCCGCGCCGCGAGCCTGCGACATATTGGCAGCGCCCGCCGGCGGTAACGCCGTCGCAAGGGGTCTGCGCCAACCTCCTGCAAAGATTGAGGAAGGGCGTTTGTTGCAGGACATTCTCGACGAGGGCCTCGATGAGCTCGCGGTAAGCGCCCATGCCGGCGCCCTGGCGCGAGTCATCGTAACTGTCGCGGCGGCGGTCGTGTTCTGCCTCGTGCTGCCGTGGCGCAACTGCGCGATCTGGGCCGCCGTCACCATCATGCTGGAGATCTCCGCCTGGTTCGCCACCCGCCGTCAATTCCTCGGCCATAGCGCGCGCTGGCCTGTCCGCCTGTGGCACGTGACCAGCCTGGCGGCCGGAAGCATCGCCTGGATCGTCATGGGCGCCATGGCCTGGGTGTCAGGGACGGTCGAGGGCGCCGTCTGCGCCATCATGATGTGGTTGTCGGTGATCTTCTTCGCCCAGAGCAACGCCCACCAGTCGCGGGCCGGCTTTGTGGTCGGCGGGGCCATCCCCGGCGCGCTGATGCTGGCGACCGTCCTGTTCGCGCCGCATGCGCCCGGCATGCGCTTTCCGCCCGTCGTCGCCACGCTTCTGCTGTGCCTGATCTTCGCCGGCGAGGGGGTGATGCGGATGGTCGGCGCGCGGCGCAGACTCGATCAGGCCCAGGTCGAGATCCGCTCCAGCGAAGCTCGCTACCGCCTGCTGACCGACAACACCACCGACATCATCATCCGCTATGACCTGAACGGGGTGATCGAGTTCGTCTCGCCATCGGTCAGGCAACTGGGCTACAGCCCCGAGCAGTGTGTGGGCCGGCGGATGGACGACTTCGGTCATCCCGACGATACGGCCTACAACCGGGAGGGCCGCGAAACCGCCGCCCGCACCGACCCGACCGCGATCGGCGAGCGCCGCCAGTTCCGCGCCCGCAAGGCCAACGGCGACTACGCCTGGATGGAAAGCAGCCCCGGACCGATCCGCGACGAAAACGGAGTGGTGATCGGGGTGATGACCGCCTATCGCGACATCACTGTGCGCCGCGCCATGGAAGAGGCGCTTCGCGCCAAGACCATCGAGGCCGAGGCGGCCGCCCTGGCCAAGTCAGACTTCCTGTCCAACATGAGCCATGAAATCCGCACGCCGCTGACCTCGATCATCGGTTTCTCGGGCCTGATGGACACCATCGACAATCTGCCGGACGAGGCGCGGACCTACGCCCGCCGCATCGCCACGGCGGGCCAGAGCCTGATGTCGGTGGTCAACGACATTCTCGACTTTTCCAAGATCGAGGCGGGACATCTGGAGCTCGATCCGCATCCGTTCGATCCGGCCCAGATGATCGCCGAGACCCTCGACCTGGTTCAGGGCCAGGCCCAGTTGAAGGGGCTCAGCCTCACGGTCGACCTGGACGAGGACCTGCCCGCCGCCGTCAACGCCGACAGCGCCCGCCTGCGCCAAGTGCTGCTGAACCTGCTCAACAACGCCCTCAAGTTCACCGCTCGCGGCGGGGTGACGGTCTCGGTGCGCCATGCGCCGGAGGCCGGCGGCATGTTGCGCGTGGAAGTGGCCGACACCGGCGTCGGCCTAAGTCCGGAACAGGCGGCCAAGCTGTTCAACCGCTTCACCCAGGCGGACTCATCAACCAGCCGGGAGCATGGTGGAACGGGCCTGGGCCTGGCCATCTGCAGAAGCCTGGCCGAACTGATGGGCGGCGAGATCGGCCTGCACAGCGAGGCCGGCGTCGGCTCGACATTCTGGTTCACGGTCGCCGCGCCGCCGGCTGAACTCGAGGCCGGCGCTCTGGACCCCGACGAGGCCCAAGCCATGGCGCCCGCGCGCATCCTGGTGGTCGACGACGTCTCGGTGAACCGCGAGCTGGTCAAGGCGCTGCTGTCGATCTTCGGCCATCGGATCACCGAGGCCTGCAACGGCGCCGACGCGGTCAAGACCGCGCTGAACATGCCGTTCGACCTGATCCTGATGGACCTGCAGATGCCCGGGATGGACGGAATCGCCGCGACCCATGCGATCCGCACCACCTCCGTCGCCAATGCCCGCACCCCGATCGTGGCCCTCAGCGCCAACGTCATGGCCAACCACATCGACGCCTGTCGCCAGGCCGGCATGGACGACCACATCGGCAAGCCGATCGATCCCGGCGAATTGCTGAGCAAGGTCGCCCAGTGGACCGCCGCCGCCGATCGCGAGGCGGCGGACCCGCTCACCGCGACGGGTTAGGTCCGTCCAGGCGAGAAAGCCGCCGGAATTGGGGTGCGGGCGGGCGCCTTACGGGTCTATCCTGGCGCAGACAGCAGTCCGGCGAGGAAAATCCCATGCAGCACGTCCAGTTCGGCGAGACCGGCCTTCGCGTCTCCCGCCTCTGCCTGGGGACCATGACCTTCGGGCTGCAGTGCGACGAGCCCACCAGCCACGCCATCATGGACGCGGCGGCCGAGGGTGGGATCGACTTCATCGACACGGCTGACGTCTATCCGCTCGGCGGCGACCTGACGTTGGTGGGCCGCACCGAAGAAGTGGTTGGAAACTGGCTGAAGGGCCGGCGCCACAACTTCGCCCTGGCCACCAAGTGCGTCGGCCGCATGGGCCCCAACCGCTGGGACCAGGGCATGTCGCGCAAACATATCCTGGATGCGATCGACGCCTCGCTGCGCCGGCTCAAGACCGACTATGTCGACCTCTATCAGTTGCACAGCTACGACCCCTCGACCCCGCTGGATGAGGCGCTTGAAGCGCTCGACAGCGTCGTCCGCTCCGGCAAGGCGCGCTACGTCGGCGTCTCCAACTGGCCAGCCTACAAGGTCGCGCGCGGGATCGGCCGCAGCGAGATCAAGGGTCTGGCCCGCATCGCGTCTGTACAGCCGCGCTACAACCTGCTGTTCCGCACCTTCGAGCGCGACCTGCTGCCGCTCTGCGCCGAGGAGGGGGTGGCGGTCATTCCGTACAATCCCCTCGCGGGCGGACTTCTGACCGGCAAGCATCGCGGCGCCAACACGCCGCCGGCGGGACGCTTCACCCTCGGCACGGCCGCCGCCAACTATCAGGCGCGCTATTGGCACGACCGCGAGTTCGACACCATCGAGGCGCTCGCCAAGGTCGCGGAGGAGGCCGGCATGAGCATGGCGACGATGTCCGTCTCCTGGGTGCTGGCCAATCCGGCCATCACGGCCCCGATCATCGGCGCCAGCAAGCCGGAACAGCTGGCCGACAGCCTGGCCGCGGCGAACGCGCCGATGCCGACCGATCTGAAGGCCAGGCTCGACGACCTGACGGTCGGCTGGCGGGCCGTCGACGCGGAGCGCTGAGGCGCTCTACTCCAGGCCCGGCTCCAGCTTGATGACGTCGTTGCCGTTGATCTTGTAATAGCCGGGACCGTCCGGGCCGGTCTCATGATAATCGGCCGCGACGTCGACGTTGTAGTTATTGCCGGCGGCGTCGTGCACCCAGCCGGTCCCGAGCTGGGCGTTATAGGTTCCCGCCAGGTCGTCGCCGCTGTCGCCGCCGCCGCCGGTTCCGTGCTCCTCGGTAGTGGCCTGGTAGACGGCGCTGGCCGACGGGTGGACCATCGCCTGGCAGCGGGTCGCGGCGGCGACCGCGCCGGCGACGCCGACCGACCTGGCGTCGCTTCCGTCGCCGATGGCGATGCGCATGATCACGCCATAGCCGCCGCCGGCGCCGGGAAAGCGGTAGATCAGGGCGTAGCCGCTGTGGGTCGCGGTGGTGAAGGGCATGGCGGTGTAGGCGCCGACCGCCTGCTCGACCCCGGACGGCTGCGGCTGCTCGCCGGTAAGCAGGCTGACCGCGTAGAGGACGAAGGCGTCGGGCGAGCGGAACTGCGGACCATAGAAGCCGCTGGCCTGGGCGGCGTTGACGATCACCCCGCCATAGCTGCCGGTCAGTCGGCCATCGGCGGAGGTTGCGGTGAACACCGTCCCCGCCGGGTTCTGGTCCGTGATCCGCCAGCCCGCCGGCGCATAGGTCCTGCAGGGCCCGGCCTGGAGCGGGGTCAGCAGCATGGGGCCCGGCCCGGCGGTGGGGCTCAGCCCGTTCGCGGGCGCGCCATTGGATTGAGGCGACGCGGCCTGCGCCGTGGCCGGTCCGGCGGGCGGCTTGTGGCGGACCAGGGCGGCGATCGAGAAGCCGGCGCCGATCAACCCTAACAGCCCGGCCGCCAGCAGCAGTTTCTCCCGGGTCAAGCCGGATGAACGCCAGTCGATCGTCTTGAAATCGAATCTTGAAGCCACCGATCGTCCCCAAACACTGACCTGCGGTCCGAGGCTAGCGTGAGTCTTTGATCGCCGAACCTCGCCAAGATCGCCGAACCTCGCCAACGGGCAGACACAACGGTCGCCACGAGCCCGTCAAGGCTCGCGCGGTCGGTCCAATCGTGATTTTATGGCGTAGAGGGCGTTGGTAGAGGGAGTTTGGCCATGAACCGCTATTCAAGCCTGGTCCGCGCCGTGGCCGCGACGAGCCTGATCGCCGCCGCCCCGGCCGCCGGCGCGCAAACCACGCTGCAGCCTTCGGCGCCCACGCTGGCGGTGTCGGCGGCCCTGAGACAGGCGTTCGGGGTTCCGGGCCAGAGCTCGCTCTTGCCGCTGACCTACGCCGGCGCGGCCGCGCCGCTGACCCCCGGCGTGGCGCGGACCGCGGTCGATCACCAGTTCGGCAAGGGCGGCGGCGTGACCGGCTCGGCCGGCTTCCTCTGCGGCCGCGGGGCCGGTCCAGACAACAATGGCGCGGCCACGGCCTACGGCTACGATCCCGAAGGCCGGTTTGTCGGCGCCAAGCTCGCCATTGCGTTCAAATAGGCGCGAGCAGCGCCGCAAATCGTCACGCAACCCCTACCAAATCGCCACAGCCGCGCCATGCTTGACGCTCAGGGTCCGCCCGCGCCCAAGGAGCCCGCCATGGAAACGATCACCGTCAAACCGGCCGGCGACAAGAGCTGGATGGTCGAATATTCCGGCTCTGAAAACCCGCTGCTGTTCATGACCGGCGCCCTGGCCGAGCGCGCCGCCAAACGTCTGGCCGAACAGCTGGCCAGGGCCGGGCGGCCGGCGCGGATCTCCGTCTATCTCCGCGATGGAACGCTCGCCGGGTCGTTCGTCGGAGCCGGTTAGGCCCGTGCGCCTGACGCCGGGGCAAACTTGACACCATAGGGCCGCGCGCCGCAGATCGCTGCCAAACCCAGATAAGGTGAGGAAACCCCATGGCGATCGATTTCGACATCCCCGAAGAGGCCAAGGCCGTGCGTCTGCGCGTGCGCCAATGGGTGCAGGACGAATGCATTCCCGCCGAAAAGCGCGTGGTCGACAAGGACAGCTACAAGGCCGTGCTGGCGGAACTGCGGACCAAGGCGCGGGCCCAAGGACTTTGGCTTCCCTTCATCCCAAAGGAATACGGCGGCATGGGCCTGGGCCCGCTCGCCAACGCCCTGGTGCAGATGGAGCTGGGCCAAAGCCATCTCGGCGCCCTGTCGATGAACAGCCAGGGACCGGATGACGCGACCATCCTGACCCTGCTGGCCCACGGCACCGACTACCAGAAGGAAAAATACCTCAAGCCGCTGCTGAACGGCGAGATGCGCGTCTGCTATTCGATGACCGAGAAGGCCTCCGGCGCCGACGCCACCGGCATGCAGACCCGCGCGGTCAAGGACGGCAACGAGAACTACATCCTCAACGGCGAGAAGTGGTTCTCCTCCGCCGCGACCGCCGCGGACCTGGCCCTGGTCATGGCGATGACCGACCCGGACGCCCCGCGCCACCAGCGCTATTCCACCTTCATCGTCGAGCTGCCCAATCCCGGCTACATCATCAAGCGCGACATCCCGACCATGGCCGCCGAGGGTCCGCTCAGCCACATCATGGGCGGCGGCCACGCCGAGATCGACATCAAGGACCTGAAGGTCCCGGCCGAGAACCTGCTTGGCGGCGAGGGCAACGGCTTCAACATGGGCCAGCACCGCCTGGCCTACGGCCGCCTGCGCCACGGCATGCACAATGTCGCCATGGCCCAGCGGGCGCTGGACATGGCCGCCGCCCACGTGACCAAGCGCGAGACCTTCGGCAAGCTGCTGAGCGAGCGCCAGGCGGTGCAGTTCATGCTCGCCGAATGCGCCACCCAGCTCTACATCGCCCGGCTGATGCTGCTGCACATCGCCTACAAGGCGGAAAAGGGCCTGGACCTTCGGCAGGAAAACTCCATCGCCAAGGTCTATCTGGCGCACATGGTCCACCATGTGGTCGACACCGCGATCCAGCTGCACGGGGCCCTGGGCTACAGCCGCGATACGCCGCTGGCGGCCTGGTACACCCACATCCGCTCGCAGCGTCTGGTGGATGGACCTGACGAGGTGCACCGCTGGACCGTGGGCCGCAATGTGATCAAGGCGTTCCAGAAGGACGGGACGACGGCGGCGGCCGCCGGCGGGGATCTGCTCTAGGCGGACGGACGCGGTCGCGGGGTCAAAGGGAGGGCCGGCATGTACGACTACCTCTTCTTCGACGCCGCGACCGGGACCGCGCCGTTTCCGCGCCCGGTTCCATTGATCAAGCCCCTGCTGACGGCCGCGCTCGGCGGCGCGCCGGCGGAGGTGGTCGGCGTGTTCGCCGCTCAACTCGGCTGGACCGGAACCCAGGCGGCGGCTCTGCTGCGCTGGCCCGGCGAGAGTGAGGCGCGCGCGAAGGCCTTGGCGGCGCTGACCGGCGCACCGGCCATGACATCGGTTGCACACGATGTCCTGACTCCGACAGTGCGGCCCTTGCCCGGCGCTGTTCCCCATCCGGGGGGCATCTACGTCCACCGGTGGTTCGTGATCGAGGCCTCGGCGGTCGATGAGTTCGTGGGCCTGTCGCAGGAAGGCTGGCTGGATTTCGAGGACCGCTTCGACGCGAACATCTTCGGCCTGTTCGCCACCCGGCCCACGAACGAGGACAAGCGCGACGGCGCCGCGCGCCTGCTGCTGATCACCCGCTACGGCGACCACGGCGTGTGGGAAGCCTCGCGCGATCCGACCTCGACGGCGATGCAGGCCTTCGCCCGGCGTCAGGCCTTGACCCGGGTCAGCTGGGCGGCGAGCAGTTTGCTGGTCGGGGACTGAATACCGCCTTCGATGGGCCCCTTCACCCCGTCGCGATGCAGAACGAGCCTTAAGGCCTTGGTGGAATTGGAGCTTTGGATTTCGCCTTGGTCAGGGACGAGGCTTCGCCTCGCCGCGGAGCGGCCGCCTTTGGCGGTCCTTGAGCAAGACATCAAGGCGTCGTCCTGCCAAATGACAAGCTATGCCTGGGCCGCCGTCGCCGCCCTCAACGCCCGCGCCACCGACGCCACGCTTGCATCGGCATCGGCGAAGGTGGTCGCGGCCGAACTCACCGACACCCGCATGACCCATTGGCCGCGCCATTGGGCCGGACCCATGAAGGCGACGGCGTCTTCCTGCACCCGGCGGATCACCTCCAACGTCAGGGCGTCGTCATCCCCGAAGCGGATCATGAACTGGTTCAGCGCCACCGGGCAGACCAGGCTTGCGCCCGGCTCGCCAGCGATGCCGGCGGCCATGCGCGCGGCGACCTGGCAGCACTGCTCGACCATCCGGGCAATGCCCGTGCGGCCGTACTGGCGGATCATCGCCCAGGTCGCAAAGCCCCGCGCCCGGCGCGACAGCTCCATCACATAGGCCGACGGATCGCGTTCGGCGCCCTCGGCCGGCGGCAGGTAGCTGGCCGAGATGGCCATGGCCCGCCGATGCGCCTCGGCGTCGCGGACGATGGCGAAACCGCAGTCGTAGGGGGTCTGTAGCCACTTGTGCCCGTCGGTCGCCCAGCTGTCGGCCTGCTCCACGCCGGCGGTCAGATGGGCGCGTTCGGGCGCGGCCTGGGCCCAGAGGCCGAAGGCGCCGTCGACGTGCAGCCAGGCGCCGCGCGCCTTGGCCATGGGGGCGATCTCGGTGAAGGGGTCGCTGGCGCCGGTGTTGATCTGGCCCGCCTGGGCGATGGCGATCACCGGGCCCCTGGCGGCGTTCAGCGCCCGCTCGAAATCGGCCGCCAGCATGCGGCCGGCGTCATCGGTGGCGATGCTCCGCACCCGCTTGGCGCCGAGACCAAGATACTTCAGCCCGGAAAAGACGGTGGCGTGGGCGTCGGCGCCGATCAGCACCTCGATCGGCGGGGCGCCGAACAGGCCGTCGGCCTCGACA
>Ga0302196_10002537_pt1 | contig 16991 bp, 12 predicted proteins | sample II_Bog_N1_3_FD_198794 | JGI IMG/M metagenome (GOLD analysis project Ga0302196, IMG submission 198794) | Peat permafrost microbial communities from Stordalen Mire near Abisko, Sweden - II_Bog_N1_3 | ecosystem: Environmental > Terrestrial > Soil > Wetlands > Peat | place: Sweden: Abisko...
TCGGCCGCGTCACGGCCCAGCAGGAGCCCGGGGTCGAGGTCGGCCAGGAGCCCGGCCAGGTCGGCGCGCAGCGAGGCCATCCGGGCCGACAGGCCGGGGTCGGCCGCCGGGGTGGCTCCGGTGCCGGAGCCGGCCCGGGTGCCCGGGAGGGAGTCGGAGAGGGTGCCGGAGAGGGAGTCGGGGAGGGAGTCGGAGAGGGAGTCGGAGAGGGAGTCGGAGAGGGTGGCGAGCGCCATGGGGCCATCCTTCCCGGGGGGTGTGACGCTGTCGGTCGACGGGTTGCACACGGGAGCGCGCCGGAACCCGGTAGGATGCTGGTCCTGCTGCGCCGTGGTTGTGCGCCCGGCAGTCCCGAGGCACACTCCGGTGCTTCTCCGTAGCCCGAAAGTGTCTCCATGCCCTCGTCTGCTCCCTCCTTCGCCGTGCTCGGCGTTCCCTCCGACATCGTCGGCGCGCTCGACGCGCAGGGGATCTCCTCCCCGTTCCCGATCCAGGCCATGACGGTCCCAGACGCCCTGGCCGGTCGTGACGTGTGTGGCAAGGCCCCCACCGGATCCGGCAAGACCATCGCCTTCGGGATCGGGGCCGTGGCCCATCTGAAAGGCAAGGGCTCACGGCCCAAGTACCCGCGGGTGCTGGTGCTCACCCCCACCCGGGAGCTGGCCTCCCAGGTCGCCTCGGAGCTCCAGATGCTGGCCGATCCCCGTGGCCTGCGGGTCGACACCTTCTACGGCGGGGTCGGCTACGGACCGCAGCTGAAAGCCCTGTCACGTGGTGTCGACATCGCCGTGGCCTGCCCGGGGCGCCTCGGTGATCTCCTGGAGCGCGGCAGCATCCGCCTGGACGCCGTCGAGATCGTCGTCATCGACGAAGCGGACCGCATGGCCGACATGGGCTTCCTGCCCGACGTCCGACGGATCCTCGACCTCACCCCGGACGGTCGCCAGACCCTGCTGTTCTCGGCCACCCTGGACGGCGACATCGACGTCCTGGTCCGGCGCTACCAGCACGACCCCGCCCGCCACGAGCTGGAGGTCGACGAGGACGACGCCAGCGCGGCCGTCCACCTGTTCTGGCGGGTCCCGTCCGGCGACCGCGTCGAGCGGACCGCCGAGGTGGTCGCCGCCAGTGGGCCCACGATCGTGTTCTCCCGCACCAAGCACGGCGCCGACCGGATCGCCCGGCAGCTGGAACAGCGTGGTGTCCGGGCCGCGGCCATCCACGGTGACCGCAGCCAGAAGCAGCGCGAGAAGGCCCTCGACTCGTTCGTCCGGGGCGCCGTCGACGCCCTGGTGGCCACCGATGTCGCCGCCCGGGGGATCCACGTCGACGGGGTGAACGCCGTGGTGCACTTCGACCCCTCGGCCGATCCCAAGGACTACGTCCACCGGTCGGGCCGCACGGCCCGGGCCGGGGCCACCGGCGTGGTGGTCAGTTTCGTGACCCCCGACAAGACGGGTGCCGTGAAGAAGCTCCAGCGTGAGCTCGGCGTACCCGTCGGCACCGCCGAGCCCGACCTGTCGGCCATCGCCACGGTGCTCGGCCCCCCACCGCCCCGCCGGGTGGTCAAGGAGCGGGAGCCCGACCGGGGCCGGGAGCCGTCCCCCAACGCCAATCGCGGTGGTGTGCGGGCGTCGCGTCCGTTCAAGACCCGCAAGCCCGGCGGCCCGCGCACGGGACCGCGGAACGACGGTGGCGCCCGGACCCCGGGCCACGACGGGTCCAGCCGGCCCTCGGGTCCGTCCAAGCCGTCCAAGCCGGGCAAGCCGTCCGGGTTCACCAAGCCGGGCAAGCCGGGCAAGCCGTCCGGGTTCACCAAGCCGTCCAAGCCGGGAAAGCCGTCCGGATCGGCCAAGCCCGGCAAGCCGGGCCGGCCCGGACGTCCGGCGGCCCCATCGCGGGGCTCGGCGTCCGGCGGGGTCCGCCGGGGCGGCTCGGCCGGAGCCCGTCCGACCAACCAGGGTGCCGGCCGGTCGCCGCGGGGTCGCTGACCCGCGACCGCCCGCCGGCCCCCGGCGACCATCTACAGTCGGCCCATGGCTCCCGACTCGAAACCGTCCGTCACGATCCCCGACACCCCACCCCCGGGCGAGCTCGTCCTCGAGGACCTCGAGCTGGGCAGCGGCGACGAGGCCGTGGCCGGCAAGCCGGTGGCCGTCCACTACGTGGGCGTGTCCTGGTCGACCGGCGGCGAATTCGACTCGTCGTGGGACCGACAGGAGCTGTTCAGCTTCCCCCTGGGTGCGGGACACGTGATCCAGGGATGGGACCAGGGCGTGGTCGGGATGAAGGTCGGCGGCCGCCGCCGCATCACCATCCCGCCCGAGCTCGGTTACGGCAGCCGGGGTGCCGGCGGGGTCATCGGTCCGGACGAGACGCTGGTGTTCGTGGTCGACCTCTTCGACGTCGGCTGACCAGCCGGCCGACCCACCGGGACGGCACCGCTACCGAAGCGGCACCGCTACCGGAACAGGTCGCCGTCCGGGTCCCGGACGATCTCGGCGGCGACGGACCCACGGCGCAGCCAGGAGCGCTCGACCCCGCGCACCACGGCGGCGGGCACGCCGAGGCTCTTGCCCATCACCAGTTCGGCCGCACCGGCGATCTCGTCGGCCACGCAGACCTCGGTGGCCTCGAGCACGCGGCCGGTGGCGTCGGGGGTGCCCCGCAGGTCGACCACCCCGGCCAGGCCGGCGATCCCGATGGCCACGTCGGTGACCCCGTTGCGCCACGTCCTCCCGAAGGTGTCGGACACGACCACGGCGAGGTCGACCCCCAGCCGGTGCCCCAGGGCCTCCCGTATCCGCCGGGCCGACCGGTCGGGGTCCACGGGCAGCAGTGCGGCCGTGCCCACCTCGACGTTGGACAGGTCGACCCCGGCGTTGGCGCAGACGAAGCCGTGCCGGGTCTCGGTGATCAGCAGGTCGCCGCGGCGGCGGAGGACCCGGACGGACTCGGACTCGACCAGGGCCACCTTGGACCCGGGGTCGTCCGGGTCGATCGGGACGATGCGCCCCTCCGCCTTGGACACGACCTTCTGGGTCACGACCAGCACGTCACCGTCGAGGACCCAGGGGATGGCCCCGCCGTCGGCGCCCTGCGCCAGGAGCGCCTGCTCGAGCACCACGGCCAGGTCGTCACCCGGGCGGACCTCGCCGATCCCGGTCACCGGGACCACGGTCAGGGCGCCGGGCGGGAGCCCCCCGGGGGCACCGCGCACCCCGTCAGGCGCCGGCATCGAGGACCACCCGGGCCAGGGCGGCCGACCGGGCCACGTCGGACATGACGGTCGGGGCCACCACGCACCGCACCCCTTCGGCCTCCACCTTCGGCGCCAGGGCGGCGTCGGCCTCGTCGACCACCAGGGTGGCGACCCACGGCGCGTACCAACGGGCCACGCCCACCACCGACGACTCGAAGCCCATCTCGACCAGCAGCCGGTCGGCGGGCCCCTTCAGCGCCGCGCCGGCCACGATCGGGGACACGGCCACGGTGCGGTCCCGCCGGCGGGCCAGGGCCTCCGGCACACCGGGCACCGCCAGCAGCGGGTCGATGGAGACCACCGGGTTCGAGGGGCAGACCACGACGGTGTCCGCCCCGGCGATGGCCTCCAGTACCCCGGGTGCCGGGCGGGCCGCCGCGGCCCCCTCGAAGCGGACCCGCTCGACGGCGACGTCGTGACGCAGCTTCACGAAGTACTCCTGGAACCCGACCTCGTCCCCCCCGAGGAGCTGCAGGCGGGTCCGGAGCTGGTCGTCGGTCACCGGGACCAGCCGGACTCCCACGCCGAACCGGTCGGCCAGCTCGGCGGTCACCGTCCCGAGGGTGGCGCCCTCGGCCAGCCGCTGGGTCCGGTAGAGGTGGGTGGCCAGGTCCTGGTCGCCGAGGTTGAACCAGGTGATCCCCCCGAGGCGGCCGAGGGACTCCATCACCCGCCACGTCTCGCCGGCCAGGCCCCACCCGGTCTCGGGATTGATGGCACCGGCCAACGTGTACAGGACGGTGTCGAGGTCGGGGGAGATGTGCAGGCCGTGCAGGTCGGTGTCGTCGCCCACGTTGACGATGGCGGTGATCCCACCGGCGGGCACCACCTCCACCATGCCGCGCAGCAGTCGTGCCGCGCCCACCCCGCCGGCCAGGGCGGTGATCATCGGGCGGCCGGGACGGTACGCATCGGGGCACCCATCGGGGCACCCATCGGGGTGCTCATCGGGGCGCCCGGTCCCGCAGCGGCGTGGTGGCCATCGGCGCAGGCTACCCGGCACGACCGGACGCACGGCCCGGCCGGGCGGCGCGGCCGGGTGGCCCGGCTCCCGGGTCGCGGTCCCGGGTGTGGGATGTGCAAGGCTCACGACGTGCCGCCGGAGCGACCAGCGACCGCCGCGACCGCCGCGACCGACCGGCTGTCCGTCGGGTTCGACGCCACCCCCTTGCTCGGGCGTCCGACCGGGGTCGGCGTGTTCTGCGCCGGGGCCCTGGAGGCGCTGGCCGGGCGGGACGACGTGGCCGTGTCGGCCTTCGCGGTGAGCTGGCGCCGTCGGGCGGGGGTGGCCGAGCGGGCCCCCGCGGGGGTGGCGACCGCCCAGCGGCCGATGCCCGCCCGACCGCTCCACGCCGCCTGGGGCCGGCTGCGACTCCCGCCTGTCGAGTGGTTCATCGGTGCGGTCGACGTCGTGCACGGGTCCAACTTCGTGGTGCCCCCCACCCGGCGGGCGGCCCGGGTGGTGACCGTCCACGACCTGACCGTCGTCCGCTATCCGGAGCTGTGCGACCCGCCCACGCTGGCCTACCCGCGCCTGGTCCGCCGGGCGGTGGCCGAGGGGGCCTGGGTGCACACGCCGTCGGCCTTCGTGGCCGCCGAGGTCGTGGCCGAGCTGGGAGTCGACCCCGCCCGGGTTCGGGCCGTCCACCACGGGGTGCCCCGGCTGCCCGAGGGGGGTGGGCGCGGTCCGGAGCTGCCGTCGGGGTGCGGGCGCTACGTGCTGGCGGTCGGGACCGTCGAGCCCCGGAAGGACTACCCGCTGCTGGTCCGGTCCTTCGCCGCCGTGGCGGCGGCCCACCCCGACGTGGCCCTGGTCGTGGTGGGCGGTGACGGCTGGGGGGCCGAGGCGTTCGGCGCGGCGGTGGCGGCGTCGCCGGCGCGACAGCGGATCGTGCGGTGCGGGTACCTCGACGACGCCGGGCTGGCCGCCACCCTGCGGGGTGCCGCCGTGCTGGCCTACCCGTCGAAGTACGAGGGATTCGGGTTCCCCCCGCTGCAGGCCATGGCGGTCGGCGTGCCGGTGGTGGCCACGGCGGCGGGGGCGGTCCCCGAGGTGGTCGGGGACGGGGCGTGGCTGGTCGACCCGGGCGACGGCGACGGCCTGGCGGAGACCCTGGTGCGGGCCCTGGACGGTGGGGACGACGTGACGGCACTGGTCGTCCGCGGTCGGGACCGGAGCACCGGGTTCACCTGGGCGCGCTGCGGTAACGGTCTGGCCGCGCTCTACCGGGACGCGGCGTCGGGGACCGGCGCAGGTCCGGGCCGGCGACGGGTGGCGGCCCGGTGAGTCGTCTCCGCGTCCTGCTGCTGGCCGAGCAGCTGCGGCGGTCGGCGGCGGGGGGGATCGGCACCTACGTCCTGGGACTGCTGCAGGGCCTCGACGCCCTCGAGGCCGGGTCCCCGGACGACGCCCCCGAGGTGACCCTCACGGTCAGCCGGCCCCCGCGCCGCGGTCCCGATCCGCTGGTCGCCCTCGGGCACCCCCTGCGGATCTCGTCGCTGCCGGGCCCCCTCCTCACCCGGGGCTGGGACCACGGCGTCGTCCGGGCCCCGTCCGGTGTCGACCTGGTGCACGCGGCGTCGCTGGCCACCTTGGACCCGGGGGACGTCCCCCTGGTGACCACCGTCCACGACCTGTTGTGGCGCCGGATCCCGGACGCCTATCCGGCGCGGGGACGCCGCTGGCACGAGGCGGCGCTGGCCCGGGCCCTCCGGCGGGCCGAGCACTTCATCGTGCCGGCCTCCGTGGTGGCCGACGACCTGGTGGGCGCGGGCGCGTCGGCCGACCGGATCACGGTGATCCCGATGGGATCGGACCACCTGCCGCCGCCGGACACCGCCGCCGCCGCCGCCCACCTGGCCGACCTCGGGGTGGACGGACCGTTCCTGCTGTGCGTCGGGACCCTCGAGCCGAGGAAGAACCTGCAGCGGCTGGTGGAGGCGTACGGGTCGATCCGGGAGGCGCTGCCCGGCCCGTGGCCCCTGGTGATGGTGGGACCGTCGGGGTGGGGCGAGCAGGTGGCCCCGTCCACCGGGGTGGTCCTGGCCGGCACGGTGTCGGCGGCCGAGCTCTCCGGGCTGTACGCGTCGGCCCGGCTCCTGGCCTACGTGCCCCTCATCGAGGGCTTCGGCCTCCCCCCGGTCGAGGCCATGTCGGTGGGGACGCCGGTGGTGGCCAGCCCGCTGCCGAGCACCGGGGGGGCGGCCCTGGAGGTCGACCCGTCGGACACCTCGTCGATCGCCGCCGGACTGCTCGAGGTGGCGACCGACGCCCGGACCCGGGAGGAGCTCGTGCACCGGGGGGCGGCCCGCTCGCAGGAGCTGACCTGGATCTCCATCGCCCGGCGGCACCGGGAGGTCTGGGACGCGGCCACGGGGGGACGGGCCACCGGGGGACGGGCGGCGGGGACGGGGGCCAGGTGACGGCGACCGACCCGGCGGCCGGGCCGGCCCTGCGGGTGGCGCTGGACGTTAGTGCGGTGCCCGACCAGCTGGTGGGGGCCGGCCACTACATCGTGCAGTTGACCCGGCAGCTGTCGGCTCGGCCCGACGTGGACCTGGTGCTGTTCAGCCGGGCCGGCGACCGGGACCGATGGTCCCCGTGGGTGGCCCCGGGGAACCTGGTGGCGACCGCCCCGGACCGCCGACCGCTCCGACTGGCCTGGGAGCAGCTCCGTCTCGGGTCGCTGGTCACGGCGTCGGGGGCGTCGGTGCACCACGGGCCGCACTACACGATGCCCCGTCGGACCCCGGTCCCGTCTGTGGTCACCGTGCACGACCTGAGCTTCTTCGACTCCCCCCAGTGGCACGAGCGCTCCAAGGTGGTGGTGTTCCGACGGGCCATCGCCCGGGCGGCCCGGGAGGCGGCGGTCGTGGTGTGCCCCAGCCGGGTGACGGCGGACGCGCTCCACCGGTGGTGCCGGGTGGAGGCCGAGGTGGTGGTGGCGCCCCACGGGGTGGACACGGTGCGGTTCCGGCCCGAGGAGCCCGAACCGGGCGGGGACGCGGGCCGGCTGGCGGCGCTCGACCCCCGGCTGACCGGGGACCGGCCCCTGCTGGTGTTCGTCGGGACGCTGGAGCCCCGCAAGGACGTGCCGACCCTGGTCCGGGCGTTCGCCTCGGTCACCGACCGTCACCCCGAGGCCCGGCTGGTGCTGGCCGGGGGCCGGGGGTGGGGGGCCGACGCGGTGGACGCGGCCGTGGCGGCCACGGGGCACCGGGACCGGATCGTGCGCCCCGGCTACGTGTCCGACGGGGACATCCCGGTGCTGCTGCGGGCCGCCACGGCGGTGGTGTACCCGTCGCTCTACGAGGGGTTCGGGCTGCCGGCCCTGGAGGCCCTGGCCTGCGGGGCCACCCTGGTCACCACCCGGGGCACGGCCATGGAGGAGGTGGCCGGGAACAGCGCCCTGCTCGTCCCCCCCGGTGACGCCGGCGCGCTGTCCGACACCCTGGACGCCGTCCTGACCGGCTCCGGGGACGACCGGGCGGCATCCGAGCGCCGGTCGCTGGGGTTCGACGTGGTGGGCCGCCACACCTGGGAGCGGAGCGCGGACCTCCACGTGGCCGCCTACCGGAGGGCGGCCGCCGGACGTCGGTGAGGGCCCGGGGACGGGGAGCGCCACCCCGTGGACCGGCGTGCTCCCTGGGGGCATCGAGCCAGTAGGGTGACCCGTCGTGCGCTCCTTGATCACCGGTGGCCACGGCTTCGTGGGAACGTGGCTGGCCGAGCATCTCCGTAGCAACGGGGACGACGTCGTCCAGATCGACCAGGAGGTCGAGATCACCGACCCGTCCGCCGTCCTGGCCGCGGTGGCCGACGCCGCCCCCGACGCCGTCTACCACCTGGCGGCCATGACCCATGTCGGACAGTCCTGGGACGAGCCGCTGCGGGTCCACGAGGTCAACGTGCTGGGCACCGCCACCGTCCTGGCCGCCGCCCGGGAGTGCGGCACCGACCCCCGGGTCCTGGTCACCAGCTCGGCCGAGGTCTATGGAGCGGTGACCGACCCGACCCAGCTCCCGCTCACCGAGCAGTCACCCACCGCACCGCTGACCCCCTACGCGGCGTCGAAGCTGGCGGCCGAGGCGCTGTGCGTCCAGGCCTGGCTGGGCCACGGGCAGCAGGTGGTGGTGGTCCGGCCCTTCAACCACATCGGCCCGCGCCAGTCGCCCAACTTCGCCGTGTCGGCCCTGGCCAAGCGCATCGTGGACGCCGAGCGCACCGGGGCCACCGAGATCCCGGTGGGCAACCTGTCGGCCCGGCGGGACTTCACCGACGTGCGGGACGTGGTCCGCGCCTACCGGTCGCTGGTGCGGTCGGGCACACCCGGGGTGGTCTACAACGTCTGCTCGGGCCGGGACGTCGCCATCCAGGAGATCGCCGACCGGCTCCTGGCCGAGGCCGGGAGCTCGGTGCGCCTGGTCCCCGACCCGGCCCTGCTGCGGCCGGTCGAGGTGCCGGTCCTGCGGGGCGACCCCACCCGGCTCCGCGAGGCCACCGGGTGGGTACCCGAACTGCCGCTCGACCGGACCCTGGCCGACGTGCTGGCCCACTGGCGCTCCGTTCCCGCCTGACCGGCCGTCGGCCGGGTGGCGGGGTGGGTGGCCGACCCGCGGCCGTCGACCGTCGCCACCCGTGTCCGGACGCGGAGAACGGCCCGCACGGGGCGGGCCGTTCCCGGGGGACCGGGGCTCGGGGCCGTCGGTCCGGCGGCCGGCGGCCGGTGGGGCGGGGGAGTCCCCCCGGCGGCGGATGTCGCTCAGGCGACCGAGGTGGGGCGCATGCTGCGCAGCTGGGTGCGGGCGTCCTTGGCCTGCACGTGCACCTGCTTGGCCACGTCCCGGGCCTGGGTGGGGAGCCGGTCCTCGAAGGGGGCGAAGACGGCCTCCACCCGCTCGATGATCTCCTCGACCCGGTCCATGAGGTCCTCGACCCGGGTGTCCATGGAGTGGACGGCCTCGGTCAGGTCGCCGCGGACGGTCGAGACCCGCTCGGCGAGCGTGGCCGGCTCCTGCAGCTTGGCCGCCAGCTCACGGCGCTGGACCTGGACCTGCTGGTAGCCCAGCACGCCGGCGCCGATGACGACGTAGGTGGCGTCCTTGGCCACGTTGGCGATGTCCTTGGCGGCCTTGGTGATGTCGGTGTTGATCTCGGGCATGTCGTGCTCCTTCGCTGGATGGGATGGTGACTCGTGGGGTTCGCACGGTGCCGGGTCCTGCGTCCAGGTCCCGCCGCTGTGCTCGGATACAACTGTATACGAAGTGTTAAACAGTTGCAAGCACCCCGCGAGCACGGCCGGTGACCGGGCATGCCCCGTGGGGGGTGTCCCGTGCCACTAGCCTCTGACCCCTGATGGAAACACTGGCCCCGCCGGTTGTCGCCGTCGTCGTCGCCCACGATCCCGGCCCGTGGTTCGAGGAGACGCTGGCCTCGATCGCCTCGCAGGACTACGGAGAGCTGTCGGTCCTGGTGCTGGACACGGGCAGTTCGACCGACCTGGCCGCCCGGGTGGCGGCCGTCCTGCCCTCGGCCTACGTGCGCCGCATGGACGGGAACGCCGGGTTCGGGGCCACGGCCAACGAGGTGCGGACCATGGTGGACGGGGCCGCCTACTACCTGTTCTGCCACGACGACGTGGCCCTCGACCCCGACGCGGTCCACCTGATGGTCGAGGAGGCCTTCCGCTCGAACGCCGGGGTGGTCTCCCCCAAGGTCGTGAGCTGGGACGATCCCCAAATCCTGGTCCACGTGGGCATGAGCGTCGACAAGGGCGGATCCGTGGTGGAGCGGGTCCAGCCCCACGAGATCGACCACGGCCAGCACGACGCCGTCCGGGACGTGTTCGTGGCCCCGGGTGGCTGCACCCTGGTCCGTGCCGACCTGTTCGACGAGCTCGACGGCTACGACCCGGCCATCGTGGCCATGGGGGAGGACCTCGACCTGTGCTGGCGGGCGCAGGTGGTGGGAGCGCGCATCCTGGTGGCCCCCGACGCCCGGGTCAGGCACCTGGAGGAGCTGGCGTCCGGAGCCGAGCCGCTGGAACCGGCGCTCGTGGGCGCCACCCCCGGGACCGGGGCAAGGGACGGGGCCGGTGACGGGGCAGAGAACGGGGCCGGTGAGGGGGCGGGACCCGGGGCCCGGGACAGGGCCGCATCCGACCTTGGGCCGGCGGTGGAGGAGCCGGACCCCGGCGGGCGGCCCGTGGCACCGGGGCCACCCCGGCACCCGGTCACCCTGCAGGAGCTCCAACGCCGCCACGAACTGCTCGCCGTCCTCAAGTGCTACTCGCGGAGCCACCTGCTGCGGGTGCTGCCCCAGGTCCTCCTGCTCGCCGTGGGCGAGATCCTCGTGGCCGAGCTGGCCGGCAACCGGGCCCGGGCCCGGGCGGTCGTGCGGGCGTGGCGCTGGAACCTCGGCCGGCTGTCGGCCGTCCGGGCCCAGCGGGGTGTGCTGCAGGCCAAGCGACGGGTGGGCGACAAGGAGATCCGGCTGCTGCAGGTACGGGGGAGCGCCCGGCTCTCGGCCTACCTCCGGAGGGTCTTCCAGTTCGGCTTCCACGGCGCCCACGCCGACGAGCTGGCGGCGGCCGAGGCCCTGGCCCCGGCCGTCCCCGGTGGGGTGGCGGCCGAGTCCGAGGCCGGTGCCGGGGACACCGAGGCGGGCCGGCTCACCGGTCGGGTCCGGCTCGCCGTCTGGCTGACCGCCGCGCTCCTGGTGGTGATCGGCTCGCGGGGGGTCCTCACCGACCGGCTGCCCTCGCTGGGCCAGTTCGTGCCCTTCCCCTCGTGGGGGGCCACGCTCTCCCAGTTCGTCACCGGGTGGCACCCCTCGGGGGTGGGGACGACAGCGCCGACCGCCCCGGCCCTGGGGATCGCCGGTGTGGTGGGCACCGTGCTCCTGGGGGCCATGGGGCTCACCCAGAAGGTGCTGGTGTTCGGATGCCTGCCCCTCGGGGCGTGGGGTGCGGTACGCCTGCTCCGGCCCTTCGGCTCCCAGCGGGCCTCCCTGGTGACCGGGCTCGCCTACCTGGCGTTCCCCCTGCCCTACGACGCGCTCGCCCTCGGTCGCTGGGGCGCCCTGGTGGTCTACGCCGGGGCCCCCTGGGTGCTGGCCTCGCTCATGCGCTCGACCGGGCTCGAGCCCTTCGTCCGCCGGGTCGAGGCCCCACTGCCCCCGGGGGCCGCGCTCGACGGCACGCCGGTCCCCACCGGTGGCTGGGCCTCCCGTCACGGGGTGCTGGGCGGTGCACTGGCGCTCGGCCTGCTCGAGGCGGTCCTCATCTCCTTCGTGCCGGCCGCGCTGGTGGTGGTGGTGCTGGTGGCCGTGGGCGTGGCCCTCTCGTCGGTGCTCTTCGGCGACCTCGCCTCCACCGGCCGGGCCGTGCGCCTGGCCCTGGGCTCCACCGGGGTGGCCCTGGCCATCTGCCTGCCCTGGCTGATCGGCGTGCTGTCCGCCGGCTCGGGGGTGTGGAACGTGTTCGGTGTGCCCACACCGACGTCGGGGGCGGCGTCGTGGGCCTCGCTCCTGCGGTTCGCCGTCGGACCGATCGGCGGATCGCCGCTGACCTGGGGGTTCGTGGTGGCCGCCCTGGCCCCGCTGATTCTGGCGCGGGGGGTCCGCTTCCGGTGGGCGGCACGCTTCTGGTCCATCGCCATCGTGTGCTGGTTCGCCGCCTGGGTGATCGGCCGGGGCTGGACCGGCGCCCTGGCCATCGACCCCCTGGTGCTGCTGGCCCCGGCCGCCGCCGCCACGGCGGCATCGATCGGGTTGGGGGTGGCGGCCTTCGAGCGGGACCTGCGCAAGGCCGAGTTCGGATGGCGCCAGCTGGTCACGGTGGTCGGTGTGGTGGCCGTCGGGGTGGCCTCGCTCCCGACGTTGGTCTCGGCGGTGCCGGGACGATGGGACCTCCCGGTCAACGACTTCTCCCAGTCGGTGTCCTGGATGCACGCCCGGGTGGCCGACGGTGCCTTCCGGGTCCTGTGGGTGGGTGACCCCCGGAGCCTCAACCTCGGCAGCTGGCCGGCGGGGGACGGGCTGGCCTACGCCACCTCGGAGAACGGCTACCCGGACGCCCGGTGGCTGTGGAACGCCACCTCGTCCGGGCCGGCCGGGTCCCTGGGCTCCGCCGTCGACCAGGCCCTGGGCGACCGCACCGACCGGTTGGGCAGCCTGGTGGCCCCGGCCGGGGTGCGCTACGTGGTGGTCCTGTCCTCGGTCGCCCCGGTGATCGCCGGAGAGCAGACCCCGACCTCGTACCCGGTGCCGACCGGGCTGCTGCCGGCACTGGGCCGGCAGCTCGACCTCCAGCCCGTGCTGTCAGGCACCGGGATGACGGTGTACGCCAATGCCGCATGGGTCCCCCAGCGGTCCGAGGTGGCCGGCCACCCCGGCGCGGCCGTCCCGGTGACCTCGTCGGTGGGGGTGGCTCCGGGGACCCCGGTGGTCCCGGGGGCGGTGCCCGTGCTGCCCGGACCGGCCGCCGCCCGCTCGTTCGCCGGACCGGTGACCGCCGGGACGGTGTTCGTCGCGCTGGCCCCCGCCGGCGACTGGCAGCTGGTGGGATCCACGGGCGTCGTTGCCCCCCGGTCGCCCGCCTTCGGCTGGGCCGCCGGCTACGCCGTGCCGGCGCGGACGGTCGGCACCCTGCGCTTCGACGACGGGATCCTGCCCCTGCTCGTGGTGGTGTTCTCCCTCCTGGCGTGGGGCCTGGCCCTGGCCGCCCTGGTCGACCGGCGACGGATCCGGAGGGAGTGGGAGCGGGTCGGACGGCCCCGGAGCTGGTCGACGGGACGGACGAGGGACACCGACGGGCTCGACGATGCCTGGTCGGTGGACGACGGGGGGATCGGATGACCGGGCACGGGGACGAGCAGGCGGCCGGGCCGGCAGACGGGCCGGTGGCGGACGGGACGGCCACCTCCCCACCGGACGTCGGGCCGCGGGTGACCCGGCGCCGGCACGCCCCGCGTCCGGTGGCCGGGCGCACCTCGGCGATCGTGTCGGTGCTGGTGGTGGCGGTGGGGATCGGACTGGTCTCCCTGGCCGCCCCGGCCCCGTCGCCGGCCCCGGCGCCACCGGTCGGCGACGGTGTGTCCGTGGCCCCCGTCGACGCCACCACCTCGTCGCTCTTCTGCACCACCGGAGCGGGGGTGGACGCCGGGGCCGGCGCCACCGCCACCGTGGTGCTGACCAACACGACCGCCGCCCCGGTGGCCGGGGTCGCCTCCACGGTGGGCACGACCGGGGCCACCCCGGTGGCCACCCGGGTCGCCGTCCCGGCCCGGGGCAGTGTCGCCGTCACCCCGCCGGCCGGGTCACCGGTGACCGCCACTGCCACCACGTTCACCTTCGCCGGCGGCGGGGTGACCGGCACGGCCGTGGTATCCGGGCCGAAGGGCTGGAGCACCGCCCCGTGCGCCACCCAGGTATCCCCGCAGTGGGACTTCGCCGGCGGGGCCACCGCCACCGGGCTCCTCGACCTCAGCCTCTACAACCCGACGGCGGCGGCCGTCGTGGCGGACGTGACCTTCCTGACCGGGAACGGGACGGTGATCCAGCCGCAGGCGTACCAGGGGATCTCGTTGCCTCCGGGACAGCTCGCCGTGGAGGGACTCGGTGCCTACGTCCAGGGCCAGTCGGTGGTGGCCACCCTGGTCCAGGCGACCTCGGGCGCCCTCGTGGCCACCGAGCTCGACCAGATGGCGTTCCCCACCGGTTCGGGCCTGGCCCTCCTGGCGGGGACCCCCGGAGCGGCGACGACCTGGCGGTTCGCCCAGACCACCGTCGTCCCGGGGGGTACGGTCGCCCTGGACGTGGCCAACCCGGGGCTGGCCCCGCTCACCGCGCAGGTGTCGGCCGTCGTCCCGGGGGCGACGGTGGTCCCCCAGACGGTGACCGTCCCGGGTCGCGCCGTGGGGACGGTGGCGGTGTCCTCCGTCGCCGGATGGCCCCTCGGCTCGCCGTACGCGCTGACCGTCTCGGCCTCGGGCCCCGTGGTCGTCGGCCGCACCGTGACCGCTCCGGCCGGCGCGGCGTCACCCCAGGGCGGCATCAGCGGGGCCACCACCTCGCTGGCGACGTCGTGGCTGGTCGTGCCGCCCGGGGTCCCCGGCCGTCCGGTGGTGGCCGGCGGCGCGCTGGACAACCTCGCCATCACCGATCCCGGGTCGTCCCCGGTCCAGGTCACGGTCACCCGCCTGGGTGGCGGGTCCCCGGCGGTGACGGTCCAGGTGCCGGCCGGTGGCCTCTCCCTGCTGGGCCCGGCCCGGGTGGGTGGCCTCCACCCGCTCGTCGTGTCGGCCACCGGGCCGGTGGGGATCCTGGCCGATGAGGCGCCGACCGGAGCACCCGGCGTCGTCGCGACGGCCGGGTTCCCGCTCGCCGGCTGATCCTCGGGACGCGGCCGGCGGCCGGGTCAGGGAGTCAGCGGGTCAGCGGGTCAGCGGGAGGCGGGCGGTGGCGGTGGCGGGGGCCACGGGGACTGCTGCGCCGGCCAGGAGGCGGGCGGCGGTGGCCAGTGGCCGGACTGCGGCTGCGCACCGTTGCCCGACGTCGTGCCGCCCGGGGTCGGGGCGTCACCCTGTCCGGGTGCGGTCCCGCCGTCGGTGGCGTTGGAGACCGATCCGGCGGGCTCGGCGGACGGGGTGGTGCCGGCCGGCGGCGCCGCGGACCCGACACCGGCCGAGGGGACGGGCGCCGGCGGAACGGTACCGTGGTCGACGGCGTCGGTCGGCGGGCCGTCGACGTCCTCGGAGCCGGTGGGCCCGTGCTGACTGGCCACGAAGATCGGGGGGACGGTCTTCACCCCGGCGGCGTGCACCGGGCGACCGTAGGCGGTGTCGACCAACCGACCCACCGTCTCCCCGTCGATCGTCTCCTCGTCCAGGAGCGCCCGGGCGACCGCGTCCAGGCCGCCCCGGTGGCGGGCCAGGACCTCGAGGGCCCGCTGCTCCTGCGCCCGCAGGATGAGCTCGACCTCGTCGTCGATGATCTGGCTGGTGTGCTCCGAGTAGTCCCTCGTGTGCATGAGGTCCTCACCCAGGAACACCTGGCCCTGCGAGCCCCACGCCATCGGGCCGATCTTGTCGCTCATGCCCCACTCGCGGACCATCTTGCGGGCCAGCTCGGTGTTGCCCACCAGGTCGTTGCTGGCCCCGGTGGACAGGTCGCCGTAGACGAGCAGCTCGGCGGCACGGCCACCCATGCGCACGGCCAGGGAGTCCTCGATGTGCTGACGGGGGTGGATGTGGCGCTCCTCCATCGGGAGCTGCATGGTGACGCCCAGGGCCAGTCCGGTGGGGAGGATGGTGACCTTGTGGACCGGGTCGGCGTCGGGCAGCACGTAGGCCAGCACGGCATGGCCACCCTCGTGGAACGCCACCCGCTCCTTCTCGGAGTTGGACAGCACCAGGCTCTCGCGGCGCTGGCCCATGAGGACGCGGTCGCGGGAGGCCTCGAAGTCCTCGTTCTGGATGACCTTCGACCCACGGCGCACGGCGTGGAGGGCGGCTTCGTTGACCAGGTTGGCCAGGTCGGCACCGCTCATCCCGGGTGTGCCGCGTGCGACCTTGCCGAGGTCGACGGAGGGATCGACCCGCTTGTCCTTGCAGTGGACCTGGAGGATCGGGAGGCGCTCGTCCAGGTCGGGGAGCGGGACCACGATCTGGCGGTCGAACCGGCCGGGGCGGAGGATGGCCGCGTCGAGGATGTCGGGCCGGTTGGTGGCGGCCATGACCACGATGCCCTCGGTGGGGTCGAAGCCGTCCATCTCGGAGAGCATCTGGTTGAGGGTCTGCTCACGCTCGTCGTGCCCACCGCCGAGCCCTGCCCCGCGCTTGCGACCGATGGAGTCGATCTCGTCGATGAACACGATGGCGGGCGCCTGCTTGCGGGCGGTGGCGAAGAGGTCACGGACCCGGCTCGCCCCCACGCCCACGAACATCTCCATGAAGTCGGACCCGCTGACCGACATGAAGGGCACACCCGCCTCACCGGCCACGGCCCGGGCCAGGAGGGTCTTGCCGGTCCCCGGAGGTCCGACCAGGAGGATGCCCTTGGGGATGCGCGCGCCGATGTCCTTGAAGCGCGCCGGGGTCTTCAGGAAGTCGACGACCTCGCTGATCTCCAGCTTGACGCCGTCGTAACCGGCGACGTCGTCGAAGGTGGTCGACGGGCGCTCTGTGGAGTACAGCTTCGCCTTGGACCGGCCGATCGACATGATGCTGCCCATCTGGCCCTGGGCCCGCCGGCTGATGAAGTAGAAGACGCCGAGGATGAGCAGGAAGGGGATGAGGTACCAGACCAGGGAGAGCAGGGGATTGGTGGTCGAGGTGACGAACTTGGCGTTGCCCCCCAGGGTCTTGAGTGTCGCCTCCTCGGAGTCGGTCACCGGGCTGGGGCCGCTCGACGAGTAGTTGGTCCCGTCGGCCAGGGTGCCGCTGATGGTCCCGTTGGTCTGGTCGACGGTCGCCGTCTTGACCTGCTTGTCGTTGACCTGGCTCACCCACGAGTTGTAGGTGAGCTGGGTGGTGTTCGACTTCTTGACCAGGCCCGGGACGATCAGCACGGCCAGGATCACCACCATCACCACCACGGAGAGGATGATGCGGTTCCTGTTCTGCCCTGGCGCTTCCTGCCCGGGTCCGCCGGGGGCGGCCGGTCCTTCGGGGGTGTCGGGGTTCGGCGGGGTCACGGGATCATGCTACGCGCCCCCGGAGGTGATTGACG
>Ga0302196_10002542_pt1 | contig 16974 bp, 14 predicted proteins | sample II_Bog_N1_3_FD_198794 | JGI IMG/M metagenome (GOLD analysis project Ga0302196, IMG submission 198794) | Peat permafrost microbial communities from Stordalen Mire near Abisko, Sweden - II_Bog_N1_3 | ecosystem: Environmental > Terrestrial > Soil > Wetlands > Peat | place: Sweden: Abisko...
GGGTCGTCGATCTTCTCCGGAGCCAGGGACGCGAGGACGTGCTGCTCATGGTGGGGGGCATCATCCCCGACGACGACATCGCGGTCCTCGAGTCGAGCGGCGTGGCGCGCGTCTTCACCCCCGGCGCCTCGCTCGACGAGATCGGCACGTGGCTCGAATCGACCCTGGACGCCCGCGAGGCGCAGCTGCACTAAGTCGCGACACAGTAGTTTCCCCCCAAACCGAAAGCAGACGTGAATGGACCTCTTTGAGTATCAGGGCAAGCAGTACTTCGCGCGCTACGGCATCGCCGTATCGCCCGGCGACGTCGCCGACACCGTCGAGGAAGCCGTCGCGGTCGCCGAACGCGTCGGCTACCCCGTCGTCGTCAAGGCGCAGGTCAAAGTTGGCGGGCGGGGTAAGGCGGGCGGCGTCAAATTGGCCGTCAACGTGGAGGAGGCGCGCGAGCACGCGACCAATATTCTCGGACTCGACATCAAGGGCCACGTCGTCAAGCGCGTGTGGATCGAGCACGCGAGTGACATCGAGAAGGAGTACTACGCCTCGTTCACGTTGGACCGACCGAACAAGACGCACCTCGGGATGTTGAGCGCCCAGGGCGGCGTCGAGATTGAGGTCGTGGCCGAGGAGAACCCCGAGGCGATCTCCTTCCTCTCCATCGACCCGGTGCGCGGGCTCGACCTCGAGACGGCGCGACGTTGGGTCGCCGAGGCGGAGCTCGACGAGGTGGCGCGCGAGCAGGCGGCCGAACTACTGGTCAAGCTCTACACCTGTTACACCGAGGGGGACTGCGACTTAGCCGAGATCAACCCGTTGATCCTCACCCCGACGGGCACCGTGCACGCCCTCGACGCCAAGGTCACGCTCGATGAGAACGCGTCCTTCCGCCACCCCGAGTGGGAGGCGTACCGCGAGGGCGAGTTCGAAGACCCGAGGGAGAAGATGGCCAAGGAGCGCGGCCTCAACTACATCGGTCTCGAGGGCACCGTCGGGATCATCGCCAACGGCGCGGGACTGGCGATGTCGACCCTCGACGTGGTCAATCAGGTGGGCGGCACGGCCGCGAACTTCCTCGACATCGGCGGGGGCGCGAACGCCGACGTCATGGCCGCAGCCTTAGAGGTCATCAACGCCGACCCGATGGTCAAGTCGATCTTCGTGAACATCTTCGGTGGCATCACCCGCGTCGACGAGGTCGCCAACGGCGTCCTCGAAGCGCTCAAACGTGTGAGCATCGCCGCACCGATCGTGCTCCGTCTCGACGGCACCAACGCAGTAGAAGGTCGGGCCATCCTGGCGCCGCACCTGAACGACCACCTGATTACCGAACCCACCATGCTCGACGCCGCGCGACGCGCCGTGTCGTTGGCGAACTGAGGACCTCATGAGCATCTTCGTAGACGAGAACACCAAGGTCATCGTCCAGGGCCTCACCGGCGGTCAGGGTCGATTCCACGGCCTGCGCAACCGCGACTACGGCACCAAGGTCGTCGGCGGCGTCACCCCCGGCAAGGGTGGCACCGACGTCGACGGCGTACCGGTCTTTGACTCGGTCAAAGAAGCGGTCGCGGCCACGGGCGCCACGGCGTCCTTCGTCGTGGTGCCCCCCAAGTTCGCCCCCGCGGCCATCCTGGAAGCCGCCGAGGGCGGCATCACCTTCATTGTCTGCATCACCGAGGGCATCCCCGCCCACGACGAGGCCGTCACCTACAACCGCCTGGTCGAGGACTTTCCGGGCGTGCGCCTGTTGGGGCCGAACTGCCCGGGCATCATCAGTCCCGGTAAGTGCAACATCGGCATCACCTCGGGCGACATCGCCCTGGCGGGTGGCCCCGTCGGCATCGTTTCTCGGTCGGGGACGCTGACCTACCAGGCGTTGCACGAGTTGAGCACCCAGGGCATCGGTCAGACCACCTGCGTGGGGATTGGGGGCGACCCGGTGCCGGGTACCAACTTCATCGACTGCCTGGCCGCCTTCGAAGCCGACCCTGAGACGAAGGCCGTCATGATGATCGGTGAGATCGGTGGCTCGGAGGAAGAGCGCGCCGCCGAATGGATCAAGCACAACATGACCAAGCCCGTCGTCGCCTACGTCGCGGGGGTCACCGCCCCCCCGGGGCGAAAGATGGGTCACGCGGGGGCGATCATCTCCGGGTCTAAGGGGACCGCTCAGGCGAAAATGGACGCCCTCGCCGACGCGGGGGTGCACGTCTGTCAGAACCCCACTGAGGCGGGCGCGAAGATGATCGACATCGTCCGGGCGATGTAGCGCTTGGCCCCAATTCGCCTCTGCGTACTGGTCTCGGGGTCGGGCACGATTCTTGAGGCCATGATCGACGCGGGACTCGAAATCTCACTGGTCGCCTCCGACCGCCCCTGTCGGGGGCTCGACGTCGCGCGTGACGCGGGCATCGAGACGTTGCTCGTCGATCGACGCGACTTCGGGGGCTTCACCACGGCGTTCGACCGAGAGCGCTACAGCGAGGAGCTCGCCCGGGTGCTCGTCGAGCACCGGATCGACCTCATCGCGATGACCGGTTTCGGCACGATCGTCACCGGCGCGTTGCACCGCGCCTTCCCCGGTCGGATCCTCAACACCCACCCGAGCTTGCTACCCGCCTTTAAGGGGTGGCACGCCGTCGCGGCGACGCTCGAGGCGGGGGTCGGTGAGACGGGCTGCACGGTGCACGTGGCGACCGAGGCGCTCGACGATGGACCGATCCTCGCGCAACGTCGAGTGGTCGTACTCGCCGAGGACGACGAGGCGTCACTGCACGAGCGCATCAAGACCGTCGAACGAGTGCTCTACCCCGAGGTCGTCGCTAGGGTGATGGCGTCACTCGCCCGCGGCGACGAGCCAGGTAGCGTGGCCGACGCCATGGAGGAGAGGTAGATGCGAGCGTTAGTGAGCGTGTACGACAAGGACGGACTGGTCGACTTCGCGCGAGGGCTGCAGGAACTGGGCTTCGAACTCGTCGCCTCGGGCGGCAGCGCGACGGCGCTGCGCGAGGCGGGACTGCGGACCACCGACGTCGCCGAGGTGACCGGATTTCCCGAGATGCTCGATGGTCGCGTGAAGACCCTGCACCCGCGCATCCACGGCGGGATCCTGGCGGACCTCGACGTACCCGAACACCGCGACGCACTGGCCGCCCACGACATCACCCCCATTGAGTTGGTGATCTGCAATCTCTACCCGTTCACCTCCAATCCTTCCATCGAACTCATCGACATCGGCGGGCCTTCGATGGTGCGCGCCGCCGCGAAGAACCACCGCCACGTCGGCGTGGTAACCAGCCCCACGCAGTACCGGGCGGTCCTCGAGGAGCTCCGCTCATCTGGCGTCCTCAGCGACGCCACTCGCCACGCCCTCGCGCGAGCGGCCTTCGCCCACACGTCGAGTTACGACGCGGAGGTCGTCGCGTGGTTCGACGGCGGGGCGGAGATGGGTGAGGCGCCGAGCGGCCCCGACGCGGTCGTACCCGCGACGCTGCACCTCAGTCTCGAGCGCGCCGAAGTGACCCGCTACGGCGAGAACCCTCACCAGATCGCCGCGCGGTATCGGGTGACGGGTTCGCACCCGTGGTGGGACCAGGTCACCAAACACGCCGGGAGCGCACTGTCCTACCTGAACTTCTTCGACGCCGACGCCGCGTGGCGGCTCGTGCATGAACTCATGGAGGACGCGCCCGGTCGCTCGGCGGTCGCGATCATCAAGCACGCCAACGCGTCGGGCGCCGCGATCGGGACGTCGCTGAGCGACGCCTTCACCAAGGCCCTCGAGGCCGATCCCCAGAGTGCCTTCGGCGGGATCGTCGCGGTCGCGGGCGAGGTGGACGAGGCCCTCGCGACACTCATCGCGGCGGGCCCCCAGGCCGACGTCATCATCGCGTCGTCCTTCAGCGAAGCAGCGGTCGAGACCTTGGTGAAACGTCGCAAGGCGACGAGACTGCTGAGTGCCCCGAGTCCCGAACCGCTGGGACGCTCCATTCGGACCTTCGGTGACACCGCCCTGGTGCAGAACGCCGACGAGTTGGTGGTGCCCTACTCCGAGTGGCGCTGCGTCACCGAGCGACGTCCCACCGACCAGCAACGGCTCGACTTGTTGCTCGCGTGGCGCGTCTGCGCGCGCACGACCAGCAACGCAATCGTGCTCGCGCGCGATGGGGTCAGCGTCGGGGTCGGCGCCGGCCAACAGTCGCGCGTGGTCGCGGCGGGCCTCGCCGTCGAGAAGGCGGGCGACGCGGCGGTGGGTTCAGCGGCCGCGTCGGACGCGTTCTTCCCCTTCGCCGACGGCCTCGAGTCGCTGACGAACGCCGGCGTGAGCGCCGTCGTGCAACCGGGCGGTTCCGTTCGAGACGCCGAGGTCATCGACGCCGCCAACGCGGCGGGCATCGTCATGATGCTCACCGGTGAGCGGCACTTTCGCCACTAGGAGGACTATGAGCGCAGAACTACTAGACGGCGAGCGGCTCGCCGGGCGCGTGAAGATGGAGTTGAGTGAGCGCGTGGCGCGACTGAGCGCGCTCGGCGTGGTGCCGGGACTCGGCACGCTGTTGGTGGGGGACGATCCCTCGAGCGCTCGCTACGTCGAGATGAAGATCGAAGAGTGTGCGGAGATCGGCGTGCGGTCCTTCGACGTCCATCTCCCCGCCAGCGCCACCCAAGAGGAGATTGAAGCCGTCGTCGACCAGTTCAACGCCGACCCGGCGGTGCACTCGATTCTGGTGCAGTTGCCCCTCCCGGTGGGCGTGAACGAGGAAGAGGTGCTCCTTCGAGTCCTGCCCTCAAAGGACGTGGACGGGCTCCACCCGACGAACCTCGGCCGGCTGGTCATGGGCGCGCCGGGGCCCCTGCCGTGCACACCCGCGGGGATCGTCGAACTCCTGGCGGCCCACTACGTGCCGGTCGAAGGCAAGCACGTCGTGATCATCGGACGCGGGCTCACCATCGGGCGCCCGCTGGCGCTCCTCTTGGCGATGCGCCGACCCCACTGCAACGCCGCGGTCACCGTCGTGCACACCGGTGTCGAGGACTTCACCGCGCTGGTGCGCAGCGCCGACGTCGTCGTCTCGGCCGCCGGGCGGGCCGGACTCGTCACTCGCGACATGGTCAAGCCCGGCGCGGCCGTGGTCGGCGCGGGGACGAGCTTTGAGGGACGCAAGTTGCTCAGTGACGTGGCCGAGGACGTCGCCGAGGTCGCCGGGTGGATCACGCCGCGCTTAGGTGGCGTGGGCCCGATGACCCGTGCCATGCTGTTACGCAACGCCGTACTGGCCGCGGAGAAGGTGCAATGACTGTTTACGACGCAAAGGGCCGGGAGTACGACGAACGACCGTGGGGATCCTTCACGGTGCTCGACGACGAACTCTTCGACCACAAGGTGAAGCGCATCGTCGTCGCGCCGGGCAAGCGGCTCAGCTACCAACGCCACTCGCGACGCGCGGAACACTGGTTCGTGGTCAACGGCGTCGCCACGGTGATCCTCGACGGCGTGGAACACGTGGTCAAAGCGGGTGAGAGCATCGACATTGGGCTCGGCCAGATGCACCGTTGCGAGAACCGCGGCACGACGCCGGTGGTGTTCATTGAAGTCCAGCACGGAACGTACTTCGGCGAGGACGACATCGAGCGTCTCGAAGACGACTTCGGCCGAGCCAACTGAGCGGTGCGTGTTGACGACCTGCTCGCGGGCGGGCTGACCCGTTCCTTCGAGTTCTTTCCTCCGAAGTCCGACGAGGAGATCGTCGTGCTCGAGCGCACGCTCGAGGAGATCGAGTCGCTCGACCCCTCCTTCGTCTCGGTGACCTACCGCGGCGGTGCCGCGTCGCGCCAGCGCACCTACGACCTCGTCACCGAGATCCAGCGCACCAGCCGGTTTACCGCGATGGCGCACCTGATCTGCGTGGGCCACCGCCGAGGTGAGATGCGCGAGGTGTTAGAGAACTACGCCGCGGCCGGCGTCGAGAACGTGATGGCGCTCGGTGGCGACATCCCCGAGGACGCCGAACGGGCCGAGTCGGACTTCACCTACGCCTTGGAGTTGGTCGAACTGGTTCGCGAGGTGGGCAACTTCTGCGTGGGGGTCGGCGCCCACCCTCAGGGGCACCCGCGCTCGAGTGATCTGGCGACCGACCGTAAACATCTCGCGCGCAAGCTCGAAGCGGCCGACTTCGCGGTGACCCAGTTCTTCTTCGAGGCGGGAGAGTACGTGCGACTGCGCGACGAACTCGCCGAACTCGGCGTCGAGAAACCGATCTTGCCGGGCATCATGCCCGTGACGACCCTGCACGGTATTGGCAACATGGCCTCCATGGGGGCGACGGTGCCGACTCGCCTGGTGGCGCGTCTCAAGTCCGCCAACCAAAAGGGCGGGGCCCCGGCCGTGCGTCGCGAAGGCATCAAGGCGGCGATTGAACTCTGTGACGAGCTCCTCGAAGCGGGCGTGCCGGGCCTGCACTTTTACACCCTCAATCGCTCGACGGCCACGCGCGAGATCCACCGCTCGGTCTTTCCCTAACCCGTCACGGCTCGAAAGTGGGCCTCGCCGAGCACCCTAAGATACGGCTATGGCTGAGAAGATAACGATGAGCGCCGAGGGCGTGTTGCACGTCCCGGACAACCCCATAATTCCCTTTATCGAGGGCGACGGCACGGGGGTGGACATCTGGCCCGCCGCGAAGCTCGTGCTCGACGCGGCGGCGACCAAGTACGGCAAGACCATCGCGTGGAAGGAAGTCCTCGCCGGGCAGAAGGCCTTCGACGAGACTGGCGACTGGCTCCCGGAACAGACGGTCATTGACTTTCGCGAGCACCTGATCGGCATCAAGGGACCCCTCACTACCCCCATCGGCGGCGGTTTCCGCTCCCTCAACGTGGCGCTTCGCCAGATCCTCGACCTCTACGTGTGCCTGCGCCCCGTGCGCTGGTTCCAGGGCGTCCCCTCACCGGTCAAGCGACCCGAGGACGTCGACATGGTGATCTTCCGCGAGAACACCGAGGACGTCTACGCCGGTCTCGAACTCGAAGCGGGCACCCCCGACGCGGAGAAGCTCCGCGCCTTCGTCAAAGAAGCCTTCGGCTGGGACGTGCGCGAGATGAGCGGGCTGGGCCTCAAGCCCATCTCGGAGTTCGGCTCGAAGCGACTGATCCGCGCCGCGATCAACTACGCGATGAGCCACGGGCGCGAGTCGGTGACCCTCGTGCACAAGGGCAATATCCAGAAGTTCACCGAGGGCGCCTTCATGAAGTGGGGCTATGAGTTGGTGCGCGAGGAGTTCAGTGACGTGGCGGTCGGTTGGAACGACTGCGACGGCAAGCCCGGCTCGAAGATCCTCGTCAAGGACGTCATCGCCGACATCGCGCTCCAACAGGTCCTCACTCGGCCCAAGGAGTTCGACGTGATCGCCACGATGAACTTGAACGGCGACTACATCTCGGACGCGCTCGCGGCCCAGGTCGGCGGCATCGGCATCGCCCCGGGGGCCAACATCAACTACGTCACTGGACACGGGATCTTCGAGGCCACCCACGGCACCGCCCCGAAGTACGCGGGCCTGGACAAGGTGAACCCCGGCTCGGTGCTGCTCTCGGGCGTGTTGATGTTCGAGCACCTCGGTTGGCAAGACGCCGCCGACGACATCGTCACCGCCTTGGAGGCGACCATCGCGGAGAAGATCGTGACCTACGACTTCGCGCGACTGATGGACGGCGCCACCGAAGTCAAGTGTTCCGAGTTCGCCGCCGCGATCGTCGAGCGACTCTAAGCCCAGGAGAGACCATGACCACCCCCGTCAACGTCACCGTGACCGGCGCCGCCGGTCAGATCGGTTACTCACTGTTGTTCCGGATCGCCTCGGGCGCGCTGTTCGGCCCCGAGACGCCCGTCGCGCTTCGCCTGCTCGAGATCGAGCCGGCGATGAAGAGCCTCGACGGCGTCGTTATGGAGCTCGACGACTGCGCCTTCCCGCTCTTAACGAGCGTCGAGGCGACGAGCAACCTTAACCACGCCTTCGACGGCACCAACTGGGCCTTGCTGGTGGGATCCATCCCGCGCAAGGCCGGCATGGAGCGCAGCGACCTCTTGAACGTGAACGGGGGGATCTTCAAGCCCCAGGGCCGCGCGATCGCCGAACACGCCGCCAGCGACGTGCGGGTGCTCGTGGTGGGCAACCCCTGTAACACCAACTGTCTCATCGCGCGCTCGAACGCACCCGAGGTGCCGGCGGACCGCTGGTTCGCGATGACCCGTCTCGACCAGAATCGCGCGGTCGCCCAGTTGGCCAAATCGGCGGGGGTGCCGGTCACCGACGTCAAGAACGTGGCGATCTGGGGTAACCACTCCGCCACGCAGTATCCAGATTTCGCGAACTCGACCATCCGTGGGGTCGCCACGACGGAAGTGATCACGGATCACGAGTGGTTGGCCGGTGAGTTCATCACGACCGTGCAAAAGCGCGGCGCGGCCATCATCGAAGCGCGCGGACTCAGCTCGGCCGCCTCCGCCGCCTCGGCGGCGATCGATACGGTGGCGAGCTTGGTGCGAGCGACACCCTCCGACGACTGCGCCTCGATCGCGGTCACCAGTAACGGAGAGTACGGCGTGCCCGAAGGGCTCACGTTCGGATTCCCGATCGTGGCGGACGGGGCGGGCTCGTGGAAGGTCAAAGAGGGCTTCGAGCTCAACGGTTTCGCGAACGAGCGCATCAAGATCACCACCGACGAGCTGCTCGGCGAGCGCGAAGAGGTTCGGTCACTCGGCCTGATCTAACCGCCGCGACCACGCGGCGGTCGGGGTTGAAAGTCTGAGTCACACTCAGCCGGCAATCAGGTATTTCACCTGATTACATTGCCTCCATGGCCCACGCATCTCGACCCACGTTGCAGTTTCGAGTCGACCCGCCGAAGAAGCAGCGGCGACTCACGGTGTTCTTCCGACTGATCCTGATTATTCCCCACGCGGCCATTGCGCTGATGTTCTACGCGGTCAGCGTGGCGACCGCCTTCGGGTGGGTCGCGGCGTTGTTCATCGGGCGAAATCCCTTTCAGCGCTTTACGGTGCGACTGCTGGTCTGGCTCGCGAGGGTGAACGGGTACATGGTCTTCCTGACCGACCGCTACCCACCGCTCTCCCTCGACGACGAGCCGGACTATCCGTTGGGCGCGATGCTGGAATCGGGACGCCTCGGTCGCTGGAGCGTCTTCTTTCGTCTCATCCTGGCCATTCCCGTGCTCGTGGTGAACGGCGTCGTGGGGGTGGGTCTGGAGATACTGGCGGTCGTCGCCTGGTTCATCGTGCTGGTCATCGGGCGACTGCCGGCGCCGCTGCACCAGGCGTTCTCCGTCGCCGTCCGGTTTTCGTTGCGAGTGAACGCCTACGTGCTCCTCGTCCAAAATCGTTACCCCCGAGGGCTCTTTGGCGACCCGGCGGTGGCGACCGCGACGCAGCAGGATCTCTCGATGCTCGAGGTCCCCTCCCTTCGGAACGTCGTCGCCGGTGGCGACGCTCCTACGGCGGAGTCGGAGACGCCCTTGACCGAGCGCGTCGTGGGGAGCGACGCACCGGCGCCAGCCCCAGAGCGTGCCGACGCCGTCGCCTGGGTGGAGGGCGACGATGTGGTGACGCGCGCTGCGCCCACGGCGCCCGAGGTGGGTGAGACGACCACGACGGCGCCCGACCCGACGGTGGTGGCGGGGCGCGCGGACTGGACGCTGAGGACCTCGCGGGGTGCCAAGCGCGTAGTGGTGATGATGATGGTCCTGGGCGTGGTCGGCTTCGGTCTCTATTTCTGGGGGCTGGCGTCGCTGCCGAAAGGGCAGTCGGCCGATCAGGTCTGGGCGGACAACTACGCCAGCGACATCTCGACACTCCGTAACGCGGTCTTTAACGCGGAGCCGACCTTTGAGGCCGCGTCGGTCAACTGGAGTGCGGTCGCCGATGACTGTTCGGCCATCGCCGACGCCTACGTGCCGCTCGACAACGTTCCGTTCTATCCATCACCCGGTCCGGACCGCACGCTCGTCAACGGCGTAGCGCTGATCGCCCAGGCGGTACGGTCGTGTAACGGCTCAATCGTCATAAAGTCCGACGCGGCCGCCCTACCCGCGATGACCACGACGTTCCAACGTGGCGAACGAGACCTCACGGTGTTCTTGACCGAGATCCCCGGGCAGTCCGTGTGAGAGGACCGGTCGCCTAGCCGATACTGAAGGGATCGGCGCTACACCAACTCGACGCCGGGGTGTTATTCGCGTCGCCGCTGTAGAGCGCCACGAAGTAGTACGTACCCGCGGGGCCCGTGGCCGTCCAGCCTGGTGAGGCCGGTACGACGCCGTTGACGACGGTGACGGTGCCGAGCGTCGCCACGAGACCGCCACCGGCCAGCGAACATGAGCCGTTGTCGAACACCTCGTAGGTGACGGTGCCACTCGCGTCGTTGGTGGCGGAGTAGAGCGTCGCCGTGTCGAAGGCGGCGCTGCCGATGGGGACGAAGGATGACGTGGCTTGCGTGGTAATCGAGGGGACGTCGGCGTTCACCACCACGGCGTCGGCCATGCAGTCGCTCGTCGTGGCGCCATTATTCGCATCACCGCTGTAGGTGGCAACAAAGTAGTACGTTCCCGCCGGTTCACTGGCGGTCCAACTCGCTGACGTCGGCACGACGCCGTTGGCGACGACGACCGTGCCCAGGGTCGCTACGAGGCCACCACCGGCGAGTGAACAGGTCCCGTTGTTAAAGACCTCGTAGCTCACCGTCCCGCCGGCGTCGGCCGTCGCGCCAGTGATCGTCGCTACGTCGGTCGTGGCGTCACCGATCAGTAGCGAGGGGGAGCTGGCTTGGGTCGTCACCGTCGGGGCGCTCACGCTGACCGTCACCGGATCCGCACCACAGGCGCTCGTCGTGGCGTCGTTGTTGGCGTCGCCGCCGTAGGTGGCGACGAAGTACACGGTGCCCGTCGGTTCATTCGCCGTCCAACTGGCCGACGCTGGCACGACCGCACCGGTGACGTTGACCGACCCGAGAGCGGCCACCAGACCGCCCCCGCCAGCGGAGCACGTCGCGTTGTCGTAGACGTCGTAGGTCACGGTGCCGGTCGCGTTGGAGGTCGCGCCCGCCAACGTGGCGCTGTCAAAGACCGTGTTTCCAATGGCCACGCTCGCCGATGACGCCTGTGTCGTGATCGTCGGGCTGGACGGGCCGCTCGGGACGACCGGCGGCGTGACCGGTGCGCTCGGCGGCGTCACGGGGGGTGCGGGTGGCGAGGGCGGCGTCGGCGTGATCGAGCCGGTCGTGACGGTGAACGGCGTCGCGTCGCAGGGACTCGCGGCACCGCGGTCACTCGCATCACCGTGGTAGACGGCGACGAAGTAGTACGTCCCCGGAGTCGTCGTCGACCAGGTCGGAGCTTTGTCGACCACGCCGTCGTGCACGAGCGCGGGCCCGAGCGTGGCCACCAGGCCGTTCCCGGCGGTGATGCAGCCCGGGTTATTAAAGATCTCGTAGTTCAGCGTGCCGCTGGCGTGCGCGGTCGCGTTCGCCAACGTGGCGCCGGCGACGACCAGCGCACCCGTGGTGACGTTGGTCGCCGAGAGGTCCGCGAGGAGCGAAGGCGCGTCGGGCGTGACCGTGAAGGGTGCGGCCCCGCAGCCGCTGGTGGCGGGGCTGACGTTCGCGTCGCCGCTGTAGACGGCGACAAAGTAGTACGTCCCGGTGCGTCCCGGGGGCCTCCACATCGGCGATTCGGGGATACTTCCCTGGTCGACCGCTACTTCGCCAATTCTGGCGACGAGCCCTCCGCCGACCACCAGGCAACTCGCGTTGTTAAACACCTCGTAGGTGACGGTGCCGCCGGTCCCGGCCGTCGCGTTCGGAATCACCGCGCCCCCGCGAAATGTCCCTCCGACGGCGATCGTGGTGGTCGTGAGCTCGGGGAGAACGGGCTGGTGTTCAACAAACGCGGCGGTGGCGCTCAGATCACCGTGGGGGTCGCTCATGGTGTCGTGGGAGCTCGCCGCCACGGCGCCGAGCGCCATGGAGCTCGTCACCAGGGCGACCTGCGAACTGGCGACCAGCACGTTACCGAGGTTGCTGAAGAGGCTCACCACCGGGACGTCGACGACCCAGGAGAGCGGGCCGATCACCCAGCGCTGGCGTCCCACCGACACGTTGAGGAAAGCGCGAACGATCGCCGGGTCGAACTGGGTCCCCGCGCAGCGGGTGAGCTCTTTTCTAGCGGCCGACGAGGACATTGAGATCTTGTAGGAACGAGGCGCGGTCATCACCTCAAAGGCGTCGGCCACCGAGACGATCCGCGCCGCGTAGGAGATCTGCTCACCGGCGAGCCCGTAGGGGTACCCGGACCCGTCGTAGTTCTCGTGGTGCTGCTCGACCGCGAGGCCCCACTCGCCCAGCCACTCGCGAATCGGCTCGATGAGACGGCTGCCTTCGATGGGGTGCTGGCGTAGGACCTCCCACTCGTCCTCGGAAGGCTCGCCGCTCTTGTTGAGGATCTTCGGATCCACGCTCATCTTGCCCACGTCGTGCAGCAGCGCCGCCCAGCGCAACCGGTCCACGTCGGCTTGGGGGAGCCGCAGTTCGGTGGCCAAGAGGTCGGTGTAGGCGCGGACCCGCTCGGAGTGACCGCGGGTGCGTCGGTCGTGCGAGCTGAGCGACGTGACCAGTGTCAAGATCTCAATCGCCGCTTCCATCGGCTCACGATTCGCCGCGTCCGTCTGACCGTGGATGTAACGGTCGAGCTGTCGAGTCGAACCCGACCGCCACGCAATGGCGAAGCGAGACGGTGCGCGGTCGGGAAAGAGCATCGACATTTTTAAGAGGCTGGCCAGGGGTAACAGGGGGCGAGCGAGCCGCTCACCCACTAGGGCCGCCGCCCAGGCGATCATCAAGATCGCGATCCACCACGCCACGTGCCAGGCGGTCGAGGTGGGATGTGGGAGGAGGACCGACGCCAGGAAGGCCGCGAGGGCGGACAGGGCGAGGGGTATCGCGAATGCGGCCGCCGACACGAAAAACCCCGCCCGAGAGCGGGCTCGCCACCGATGGCCCAGTTGTTGGCCGGGCGTCACCATGTGCTCACATTCTAAGAATGAAGGTCACCGACTTCGGGGATGTCTGGGCTCGAGTGAGCTCGAAGTAAATGGTTTTCACTTTCTGAGAGTGAGAACACGGAGCTACTTCGCCGCGAGCAGCCAGTTCAAGAGTGGCACGAGTCCGTGCACGTCGCCGCGGATCTTGATTCGACCTTCGCGTAGTGCACTCGCACTGTCGAGGGTGCCCTTCGTGAGCGCCTCGCCGTCAAGGTAGGTGAGGCGGATGACGGCGTCGGCCGTCATCTGATCGCCCATCTCGGCCTTCGCCCCCTCGTTGCCCACGACGACCGTCATGGCCTGCGTCGTGTCCGACGGGGCGTCGGAGAACTCAACGACCACTCGAAAGGGCACCCCTGAGGCGCTCGCGGGCGGCGTTCCGGCGCGTTCCAGGGTTGTATTGAGCGCCTCAAACCACTCGGCGCTCAGAAAAGACGCCACGCTTAGGGGGCGGGCTGGATGGCGGCGTCGGCCGCCGAGGTCTTGGTCTTTCGTCGGATCTTGCGACCGAGCCAGGCGACCGGGTCATAGTGCGCATCGACGATGCGCTCTTTTAAGGGAATGATCGCGTTGTCGGTGATCTTGATGTGCTCGGGGCAGACCTCGGTGCAGCACTTGGTGATGTTGCAGTACCCGAGTCCCATGTCCTCGCGAATCAGGTCGCGACGGTCGTTCTGGTCGAGCGGGTGCATCTCGAGCTCCGCGTAGCGGATGAAAAAGCGCGGCCCGGCGTAGTGCGCCTTGTTGTCCTCGTGGTCTCGGATGACGTGACAGACGTCTTGGCACATGAAGCACTCGATGCACTTACGAAACTCTTGACCGCGCTCGACGTCTTCTTGGAACATGCGGTAACCCCCGACGGGCATCGGCGGCGGCATCAGCGCGGGGACCTTCGCGGCTTGGACGAAGTTAAAGGACACGTCGGTCACCAGGTCACGGATGATCGGGAACGTCTTCATCGGGGTGACCGTGACGGGCCCCTCGGGCAGGGTGTCCATCCTCGTCATGCACATCAGGCGCGGCTTGCCGTTGATCTCGGCCGAGCACGAACCACACTTGCCGGCCTTGCAGTTCCATCGGCAGGCCAGATCGGGTGCCGCGGTCGCCTGGATGCGGTGGATGACGTCGAGGACGACCTCACCCTCGTTCTGTTCGAGCGTGTAGGACTCGAAGTCGCCGCCGCTCGCGTCGCCTCGCCATACCCGAAGGGTCACCTCGCCCATTACTTCGCCTCCTCGAGTAGTGCCTTGAGTTCTGCCGGCATCACCAGAATCGGTGACTCCACGACCGTGACCGGACTATCCCAGTTACCCCCGTCGGTGCTCTGGGCGAAGTTGATCTTCGCGAGTTCCGGGTCCGGGTTGGGGAAGTCCTCGCGGGTGTGGCCTCCGCGCGACTCCTTGCGTAGCGTCGCGCCAATGGTCACGCAGGTCGAGACCGTGATCATCGCCGGCAGGTCGGTAGCCAGGTTCCAGCCGGGGTTGTAGGCCCGACCGCCCTTGACCGAGATGTGCTTGACGCGCTCGGTCAGCTCTAAGAGCTTCACGCGCGCTTCTTCGAGCTCACCGGCGTTTCTGATGATGCCGACGTCGGCCTGCATCATCTCTTGGAGGTCGTGGTGGACGCTGTAGGGGTTCTCGCCGTCGCTGCGCGTAAAGGGCGCCAACGCGTCGTCGATCGCGGCGTCGACTTCTGCCTGCTCGAAGGTCGTCGCGGCCTGACCGGCCTCGATGTACTCGGCCGCTCCGATGCCGGCCCGGCGACCGAAGACGATCAGGTCCGAGAGCGAGTTACCGCCGAGGCGATTGGCCCCGTGCATGCCCCCGCCCACTTCGCCGGCCGCAAACAGCCCCGGCACGACGGTCTCTTGGGAGTCGGCGTCGACCTGGACCCCGCCCATGATGTAGTGGCACGTCGGGCCGATCTCCATGGCTTCGCGGGTGATGTCGACCCCGGCGAGCTCCATGAACTGGTGGTACATCGAGGGCAAGCGCCGGCGAATGAACTCGGGCGTGCGACGCGTGGCGATGTCTAAGAACACGCCGCCGTGGGGACTGCCGCGCCCCGCCTTGACCTCGGAGTTGATGGCGCGCGCGACTTCGTCGCGCGGCAACAGCTCGGGCGGACGTCGTCCCGCGCTGTGGTCGTCGTACCACTTGTCGGCCTCTTCTTCCGAGTCGGCCGTCTCGGCGCGGAACATGTCGGCGACGTAGTTGAACATGAAGCGCTCGCCGAGCGAGTTGCGCAGCACCCCGCCGTCGCCGCGCACACCCTCGGTGACGAGCAGACCGCGCACGCTGAGCGGCCAGACCATGCCGGTGGGGTGGAACTGTACGGCTTCCATGTCGATGAGTCGCGCGCCCGCCCACAGCGCCATCGCGTGGCCGTCCCCGGTGCCCTCCCAGGAGTTCGAGGTGAACTTCCAGGACTTACCGGCCCCGCCAGTCGCCAAGATGACGGTCCTCGCCTGGAAGGTCACGAACTCGCCGGTCGCGCGCCAGTACCCGACGCAACCCGCGATGCGGCCCTCTCCGTCGTGGAGGAGCTTTACGACCTTTAACTCCATGAAGACGTCGGTGCCCATGGAGACGACCTTTTGTTGCAACGTGCGGATCAGCTCTAATCCAGTGCGGTCACCCACGTGGGCGAGTCGCGCGTAGCGGTGTCCGCCGAAGTCGCGTTGGAGGATCTTGCCGTCCTTGGTGCGGTCAAAGAGCGCGCCCCACTGCTCGAGTTCGTAGACGCGGTCGGGTGCCTCTTTGGCGTGGAGTTCGGCCATGCGGTAGTTGTTCAAGTACTTGCCGCCCCGCATGGTGTCGCGAAAGTGCACCATCCAGTTGTCCTCGGGGTAGACGTTGCCCATGGAGGCGGCCATGCCGCCTTCGGCCATGACGGTGTGGGCTTTGCCGAGTAGCGACTTGGTGACGATGCCGACCTTCAGGCCGCGCTGCTTGGCTTCGATCGCGGCGCGCAGCCCGGCGCCACCGGCCCCGATGATGAGCACGTCGTACTCGTGGTGTTCGTGCACTGCTTCGCTCACGTTGCGTCCTTGGATCTAGAAGAGTTTGAAATCGGTGATCGCGCCGGAGGCGACCAGTCGCACGTAGACGTCGGTCAGGGCGACGAAGACCAGTGAGGCCCAGGCGAAGTTCATGTGCTTGGCGTTAAGCGGCGTCACGAACTTCCAGAAGCGGTAGCGAATCGGGTGCGCCTTGAAGCTGCGCACCTGCCCACCGCAGAGGTGTCGACAGGCGTGACACGACAGAGAGTACAGCCAGAGCAACGTGGCGTTCACCACCAGGACGATTGTGCCCACGGTGACGCCCCACCCGTCGCCGGGCTGGCGGAAGGCGAGGACTGCGTCGTAGGTGAGCAGTCCGTTGAAGATCAGGCCGAAGTAGAAGAAGTAGCGGTGCGCGTTCTGCATGAGCAGAGGGAAGCGCGTCTCACCGGAGTAGGACCCGTGTGCGTCGGCGACCGCGCAGGCGGGCGGCGACCACCAGAAGGCTCGGTAGTAGCTACGCCGGTAGTAGTAACAGGTGAGTCGAAAACCCAGCGGGAAGATCAAGATCAGTAACGCCGGCGAGAGCGTCCACGCGCTCCAGGTGAAGGCGAACTTCGCCCCGGGCACGCAACTGCCACCGATGCACGGTGAGTAGAAGGGGCTGATGAGGTCGCGGTGCACGTTGGCGCCGACGAAGTAGTACTTGTTCTGGAAGGCGGCCCAGGTGGAATAGATAACGAAGGCCGTTAGGACCGATACGGTCACCACCGGCTGGATCCACCAGCGATCGGCACGAAGGGTCGGCTTCTCGGGCCCTCCGCGAGTGCCTCCCAGTTGAACCTTCGTCGAACTCTCTAAGGCC
>Ga0302196_10002545_pt1 | contig 16972 bp, 16 predicted proteins | sample II_Bog_N1_3_FD_198794 | JGI IMG/M metagenome (GOLD analysis project Ga0302196, IMG submission 198794) | Peat permafrost microbial communities from Stordalen Mire near Abisko, Sweden - II_Bog_N1_3 | ecosystem: Environmental > Terrestrial > Soil > Wetlands > Peat | place: Sweden: Abisko...
GAGCTGGCGCCGATGCGCTGGGCACCGCAAGACGCCGCGGGGTTCGTCGAGGCCGTGCTGCACGCATTGTCCAGGTGTGCCCCCTCGAGTGAGTAGACGGTGCCGCTGCCGGCGTCCGGGCCATTGCCCACCGCAAGCAGCGCCGCGTACCCAGGCGCCCCGACCATCCCGAGCGTCGTTGCAGCCCCCAGGTTCTGCTGCGCCGCCACGTTCTCTGTCAACGTCGACGTGTCGATCCGGTCGACCAGGAGTGGGTTGACGGCGAAGGGGCTGCCGCCGTTCGAGACGAAAAGGAGCTGGTTGGTGCTGTCGAGCGCGAGCGCAGGGCTCGCCGGGGCGGCGATGTTGAGATCGCTCAGGGTGATCGAGCCCGCGAGGGTGTACGTAGGCGTCGTACTGACCACGGAGACGTGCGCGTCCGAGGCTGTGGCGGCCGGGCAGGCGAAATAGAGCAAGGACCGCGTCGAATCGACGGCGAAGTCGAAGCCAAAGACCCCCGGGACATGGCAGCCCGGGTCGAGCGTGCTGACGTTGAAGGTGGTCACGTAGGCGTTGGTCGCCCCGGCAAACGTGTCGATCGTCGTGCTGAAGAGCCTCGCGCCGTAGACCACGTTCGCTGTGGGATCGACCACGAGGCCGGTGTACGGCTGAACCGCGCCGCCATCGACCGTGACCGGCGGGATGGTCGTCGTCACCGTGTTCGTGTTCGTGTCGATGACCGCGATGCCCCCGCTGTTGCCGTTGCCATCGACAAGGCTGGCGTAGAGCGTGTTCGTCGCGCGGTTGACCGCGAGTTGCGCCACCTCGTCTCCGTTGGGAATGGAGACCGTCTGGGGGACCAGCGCCCCAGCCTCCTGGCCGCTGTCTGCCGCCGTCGACGAGTCCGCTGCCAGCGTCGAATCCGCGCGCGCGTCGCTCGGGCTCGTCGCGTCGGCGTCCGCCGCATCCAGGCCCGCATCGGCGGCATCCCCCCCTGTCTCGCGCCCGGAGCCGTCACTCGCGGCGCCGTCCGCGCCCTCCGTGATCGCTCCGTCCGTGCCGCCTCCGTCGATCGACACAAAGGTCGCCCAGAACGTCGTCACGCTCGCGCCGACGCTGCAGGTGAACTGACTATCCATGGTGGGGTAGAGAGTCGCAGGGACGAGGGGGTCATCGCCGAATTGGCACTGGGCCGTCGACAACTTCCAGCCCGGAGCGGCAATTGCGGTAAAGGGATAAAGGCTCGCGCTCACGCGCCAGGGGGCCGGGTTGTTCACGGTGCAAGTCCCGGGAGACCCTGCGCCGCCGGAGCAATCGAGGTAGCCTGACCCCTGTACCCGGCCCTGGCCGATGATCTTCACCGTGACCGTTACCGAGGTCCCCGTGTCGGCCCCAGCGTCGGACATGGCTCCAGCGTCTGACGGTGGAAGATCGGAGTCGGGGCCGTGGCCGCAAGCCGCGAACGTAGTCAACGCGAGCCCACCCATCGCAGCTGCCCATGCCCATCGCACTCTCATCATGGTCGGCGCTCCTCCCCCGCGAGGTCCTAGACCCCAGGCGCCTCAGCGATAGCAGGTGCGACGCGGCTCTCTACTCACCCGTACGGGGGAGGGCGACGCGATCTCAAGCCCGGCAACCTCTTCGTCACCGAGCGGTCGGACGGGGAACCCTTCGTCAAGGTGCTCGACTTCGGATCTCGAAGACGACGACCACTTCGTACTGGGCGTTCGCCGGCGGGCGATAGCCCCCTCAGTCGCAGGTGGCGCTCAGCGGCAACTCGACCCAGCCGAAGTCACGTAGCGGCGCTTCGCAGCGGCAGGCGCGAACCTTGCCGCCCTCGGCGACCGGAAGCTGGCCTCCGCGTGCCGCCATCCCAGGCGCGCGCTAGTCCGCGGCGTTTCCGAACATCTCCCGCGACGCATAGGACGGCTACGCTCTCCCGCGCAACATGACCGACGACATGCTCGCGACGGTCGGGAAGAGCAAGGGATCTACGCGTCTTCGCCGAGACCGAGCGCGTCGCGCGCGAGGCGTCGCGTTGACGCGGCAGCGGCCTCCGCGTGCTCGCGGAACGACGTGAGCACTTCGCCCCACCACATGCCGTTCATGCGTATGAACGCGGGGACTTCGAGGCCGTGCCGCGCGGGGTGATCGGGCCGAATGGCGCTCCAGCCGGAGTGCGTCACGGTGACGAGCGTGCCCGAAGGGCTCTCGTCGAGCGCGACCTCGACGTACGTCTTCTCCGTCTTGGAGAAGTTCACGTTTCTCCACTCGAGCACGAAGCGCGCCGGCGGGTCCCACTCCGTCACGCGGCCGGTCTCGACGACGCGCGCACCCGCCGCAGACTCGATCTCCTCGAAGAGCCGCCCGCCCACGCCGGGCTCGAGACGCATGATCCCGCGCCCTTTCCCGGAGACTCGGTGCTTGAGGCCGCGCCGCCACCACTGGTCGATTTCCTCCGTGAACACGCGGAACGCCACCTCGCGCGGGACGGCGACGAGCACCGAGACACGCGCGCGGTCGCCGGCCGGCGGAGGGCGAGCAGTCACTTGCGTCTCCCGCCCGCCCCGCCGTGCTTGCGCTCCACGTGCCCCTTGAACGAGGCGAGCTGGTCGCCCCAGTAGGCCTCCACGTCGTCGACGAAGTCACGCAGCTCGGAGAACCGCTCGGGGAGGAGCCGGTACATGCGCGCCCGCGCGTCCTCGTCGATCAGCTCCGCCTCGACCAGCCCCGCCTGGCGCAGCACCTCGAGATGCTTGCTCGTCGCCGGGCGGTTGAGCGACAGGGCGTCGGCGATCTCGCTCGAGCGGCGAGGCTTCTTGCGGAGCAAGCGCACGACCGCGAGACGGGCCGGGTCGGCGAGCGCCTCGAGGGTGCGGGAGAGGCGGTCCTCCATCAAGCGGGCTGTCCGCGGGTGACCATGCGCTGCATGAACCACCACTGGTGACCCTCCGGGTCCTCGGCGCGGTAGCTGCGGTCGCTCCAGTAGTCCTCTCCGTAGTCACTCGTCTTCGGCTCATCCACGATCTTGGCGCCCAGCTTGCGCGCGCGCTCGCAGTGCGCGTCGGCGTCGTCGACGAAGACGCACAGAGTCTGCGTGTTGACGCCGCCGACCGATCGCGGGCTTCTCCCCGGGGAGGGCGCGCGGCCCTCCTTCGTTCCATTCTGCGCGGTGCTCAGCATCACCAGCCCGTCTCCGAAGACGAGCTCCGAGTGCTCGATGCGCCCGCCTTCGCCCTCGATCTTGAGCCTCACCTCGAAGCCGAACGTGCGGCAGAGGAAATCGATGGCTGCCGCGGCATCCTCGTAAAACAGCGAGGACGAGATGCGGGGCCAGCCGTCGGGGACCTTCTTCATGACGCCTCCTTGAGTTTCACAGAACGAGCAATAGTTACCATATTCAGAAACTATCGTCAACGATCCGGGCGCGCGCTCACCCCGGCGGTCCTCCGGGCCGCGGCTGCGGACGAGGTCAGGGGAGGCCGCCGAAATTGACCCGAACGCCCGCCATGTGCAGGTACTGCTGGTACTCGTGATCCCATTCTCCGGTTGTGTACTGGTAGGGCACACAGGTACGCCCCCGAAGGGAGTCGACGCGGATCGCCTTTGGACCGCCTACGCTCCTCCGTCAGCGCGTGCCGCTGCAGGCGCGCCCGGCCGCCGGGTCTCACGGGTGGACGGTGACGTGGACGGCTACGTCCGTCGCGGCCGAGGCCGGCGCCCACTGGTAGCCGAAACCTTCCCGGTAGACGATCTTCTTGCCGCACCCCGTCACGTCGATCGTGATCGGCTGACGATCGTTCAGACCGTCCACACGCGTGACGACGGCATCAAGCTGCTCCTGCGGGCAGCGCAGCGCAACGGCAGCGCCCGGCTTGATCTTCTGCAGGTCCTCTTCAAACCACTTCTGGCTCACCTGAAACTTACCGGGGGCACCTTCGCCAGGAGGAACGCGCGCCGGTCGTCACGCCGCGCGACGTCGATCGTTCCGTCGCCCGCGATGCGCCAGTAGAGCCCATGGTGGTCGCCAAACCGTGCGAGGCCGGCTTCGGGGCCCCTCCGGAGCTGAGCGAGGCTCCGGCACGCGGTTCCGAGAAGGTCGCGGACGAATACCCCGACCTCCTGTGCTCGACCCCAGGTAGGCCGGCGCGCGCAGGGTTAGTACGTCTCCTCCGCCAGCACCCCCATCGTCGCTACATCGAACATCATCCACCGCTTCGGTGACGCCAGGGCCACCCGCTTGCCGTCAGGCGAGAACGCCTCCGGACGGCGAGCGGACGCGTAGGTGGACGCATGCAATGGGCTCTCGACGTCCCACGAAAGTGGCCGTGACGGCCACGTTGCGAGCGGATCGTCCGGGACCGAGAAGAGCCGCGGTGGATGCGTGAAGACGAGGACCGTTCTCCCGTCAGGTGCCACCTCGAGCTCGGCACCGGCGGTCGCGAGCGTCCGGAGTGGCTGTCCCCTTCGCCAGACCAGGAGCCGATCGGGGGCGTTTACGTCACCTTGCTCACCCAGGACCACGAGGTCCTCGCCGGTCGGCCAAAAAGGTGGGTCCACCGGGGCTCGCAGGAGTCCGCAGCACGCTTGGCAGCAGGGACGACGCACGGGGCCTTCGGGAACGCGATTCTCTCCGTGCGCTTTGGATTGCGCGGATCGAAGAGGAGAAGCTTGCCGTCGTTGAGAACGACGCGGGAGCCGTCCGGCGTCCACACGGGATCGAGGAGCGAGCCGCGCAGGTGCACGTGCCGTTGGTGCAGGTCGAAGAGATAGTCGCCCGCGGAGTAATGAGCCACGAGCTGACCATCCTGGCCGAAGGCGACGGGGTGGAGCGCGTTGTAGCCGTCGGTCGTGCTCTGTTCGACGCGCCACGCGAACGCACCGTCACCCTTCGTTGGCCTCACGTTGACCAAATCGGGTCCGGACTCTGCGAGCCACGAGGCGGTCGGATCGAGGACACCGTTGTCGTCGCCGGCGCTGTGGGTCTCGACACGCGACCACTCGCTGCCATCTTCGAGGCTATAGATGTGGAGGGTGCGGTTGCTCTCTTCCACGACGTAGCGCTGACCGAAGAAGCCGGTCATCCCCTCGGTCTGGTGAGACGGATGGAAGCCGAGCGCGATACGCCGGAGCACCGACCCGTCCGGGCTCCGCACGACGAGCTCTGAGGCTTCACGCCGTCCCTCGAAGCTCGCGATGGTCCCGGAGGGTCCCGTACCTGCGACCCTCCCGCTCGGGACGCGCACGCGGCGGGCGCCGTCAGCCGGCACGAGCACGAATCCTTCCTCCAGCCGGACGAGGAGCGTGCCGTCTGCAAGGAAGGTGGTGCCCGTCACCTTGGGGGGTAGGGTCTCGGGGTGCGGGACACTGGAAACAACGACGGGCATGGGCCCGAGCGCTGCGTCCGAGGACGACGCGGGGGCGGCCCCGGTGACCGGCGCGGCTCCGTGTCCCCGTCCGCGGCACCCGACTCCCAGGATGGCCAGCACGGCGAACAGGGTCCGACCTTTAGCGCGCGTCTTCGTCATTCAGGAGCCCTGCCGATCAGACTACCAAGAGAGGCCCCTGGTGAGCACGCGAGCGGAGGCGAGGTTCTCCCACCAGCTCGCATCACCCGTTCGTGCGGGCACTTTCCGGCGCGCCACGCGTCCAATCCGACGAGCAGACTCCACAGAGCCTCGCTCCGCGCGAGTGGAAATCCGCCGCTGCGTACGACCGGAAAGAGACCATGAAGCTTCACACCGCTGCCCTCACTTCCCTTGTCACCTCCGCTCTCCTCGGGGCCTGCGCCCTCCATACGACCGACGACTCCGGCGCAGGACTTACACCCACACCGGGTGTAACGCTGCCCTGTCCCGACGCCGTTCTGCACTCGCGACAGACTTACACGGCGTGCTCGAACGGCCTGGTCACCTACATGGAGGAGGACAACTGGTGCTGCCCCGACGGCACGACCCCAACGACTGACTCCGCCGTCGGCACGACCGACACGGCGTGCGGCGACGCGCAGGCGGACGGCGGCGTCTCGACGGGCAACGGCGGCGGGTCCAATGGACAGGGCAACACCGGCACGGCCGCGTCTGGCGATTCGTGCACCTCGCTTGATGAGCAGCTTCAGAGCTATGTGGAGGCGCAGGGCGGCGGAAGCGTCGTCTACGGCTCGGCGGAGGCGATAGCCCTCGAGCAACAGTTCTATGGAGCCCTGACTCCGAGTCAGCAGCAAACCTTCAATCAGTGCCTGGTTCGCACGCATACGGACACGGCGGGCGTGGGGCCAAGCGACAACGGTGTAGGCGACCCCTATGAGCCTGGTGGCAGCGGGAATCCGCCCGTCCCTCCGGGCTGGTCGCTCGCCGGGACCGGGAACGCGAACGGCTGTCTGCTGTCGGTACAGGTGAACGCCACGGGTACACCCATGACGATGAGTAAATCTTATCCTAACAACATTATTACGGAGAATGGTTCGACCTTCTCCACATCATGGACGATGACGCCCGGAGGCTACAGCATCCAAAATGGCTTCGGTTCAACCGTGGGGAATGCCACCTACAAGCAGATCGAGCTCGCGCCGAGCTGCACCCTAAACACGACGCCTACAGGCGTTGACTGCGTGCCCACGGCGACCCAGACGAACTGCGACGGCTCGAACAACGCCAATGGATCCTGGACTACTCCGGTAACGTTGACTTGCAACAACCCGACGATGTCGTGTGGATGGGTGAGCGCGTGCGGAGCTGGGACAAACTATGGCTTCACTCCCATCGGAGGCAGCGCACCGGGAGGGACCAACCAGGCCGGGGCGGCGTGTGGTTGGAATGCCGGGGACTCCGTTCTTGGATCCATCACTGTCGGTCTGGATGGGAAGGGATTGGGCGTGGGCGTTACCCTGAATGGAACGTCGTACAATGAAGCCGGGTCGTTCCAGATGACGATCAATTGCACTGCCGTCCAATCGAACAACTGACACCAGCGTCTACTGGACGAACAACGCCGACGCCGGCAGCGTGATGAAGGTCCCCATCGGAGGTGGCACGCCCACGACGCTCGCCTCGGGGCAAGGGAGTCCCGCCTGCATCGTCATCGACGCCACGAGCGTTTACTGGACCGACTTTGGCTCGGGCGCGGTCATGAGCACGTCCAAGGCCGGAGGGGCGCTCGTCACGCTCGTTCGACTTTCGGCTGATCGAGCAACATTGCGAGTGCCAGAGACGTGAAAACGGGAGCGTGTACATCTACCTTGGCCGGCGCCGCAGGTCTCGCCGCCAGCCCCAAGATTAGCCTCGAGGCCCCGAGACCGGCGACTTCGGCGCCTCCGTCTTCGGCGCGAGCAACGGCGTTCCACCGCGTAGTGGCTTGATGGTAACCTCGGCAGCGTGAACTCGCGGCACATGCGCTGGCTCGGCCTGGTTGCGATTGCTGCCTGCCTGACCCTCGGCTCATGCAGTCTCGTGGCCGACCTGGGAGGCGACTACGCAGCCGTTGGCGACGCGGGCAACGATGGATCTCCGTCGGTTGAAGGCGGATGCGCGTTCAACGGCCAGGCGGTCGCTGCGGGCGGGCAGGTCCAGGCCTACGCGGCGCCCACTGTCCCACCCGACCAGACCTGCCAGTCGCAGTCCCGAACCTGCTCTGACGCCGGGCTATCCGGAAGCTTCACCTACGCTTCGTGCACCGTCCTCGCCCCGACGTCGTGCACAGCCCAGACGCTGGCAAACTGCGCTGTCTCCGTCGCGCCGAACGGCGACACGTCGGGGGAGTGCGCTTCCGGCACCGACGGTGGGTGCTCGTACACATGCCAGGACGGCGGGTGGACCTACAACGCCGACACCTGCGCGGGAACCGCGAGCTACATGACGACGGGATGCAATCCGATCACGATTCCCAATTACAAGAGCTGGTTTCGCATCACGCTCAACGGCGCCGGAGGCGGCGGGACGTCGGAGGGCAACTACTAAACCTGCGCCAGCTCGTACGTCGTGGCCGGTAGCGCTGGCGGCGACAGCACGTTTGCTGGTCTCGTGGCCGGTGGCGGAGGAGGAGGCGGAACCGGAAGCGGGCAAGGGGGCGCCGATGGTGGCGACACGAACATCGTTGGGGGCGGCTCCGTAGGGGGCACCGGCCTGGGGAATGGAGGCTGCGACACCGCCGTCAGCGGGAGCCCAGGCGGGCAGGTCGTAAGCACCTACCTTCCGTCTCTTCTCGCTCCGGGCAGTGTCGAACAACTCTGCCTCGGAGAGGGCGGCGCGCCCGGGCCGAATTCGGGCTCCGGATACACGATGATCGGCAACGCAGGCGCCAATGGCTGGGCGCAGGTCGTGTGGCATTGAGCGCGCCGCGAGCGCGCGCCTCGACGCAGCCGCCCTTGAGACCGCCCCGGTCCTCGTCCGCGAAGTCCACCGTCACTTCCACGTCCCACCTTCACGGCGGCCGTATCGAGCCGGCTGGTGGTCACTTCACCCCTCCGAATGCGCACGTGGTGGAGGACCAGCGACTGGTACGTGTCGAACTCGACGGAGACTTGCGAAGCCGCCTGCAGCCCAGGACCGCTGAGGATGCGCTTCGCGATGTGTGTAAACGTCTCTACGCGCGATTCGCTCACCCGAGTGTCTCTCTGCAGGAGTAGGTACTCCTGTCCGCCGCTCGCGCCCGTGGAGGGCGGCGCCGCGAAGTCTGGTTCGAGGGTCCGGGCCCAGGCGGGAGCTTGCACGACCGAGAAGGCTCGAGGCGGGTCAGCCCTGGCGGGAGCGGCTACGAGCGCGACGGCTAGGCCACGCGCCAAGCGCAACGGCCGGATGAGCATTTCGCATCACTCTCGAACATCTCACAGCTGGGGCTCTTCTTTCGAGGTTGTCAGGCGGGTGAGCCGCTGGGGTGCCTTCTTGCGAGCATCGCCTACGGCGAAGGACGGGGTGTCCCCAAGGACCTCGACCAGTCGTTCTCGTACGCGCAGCGGGCGTGCGCTGCGGGCACGGCGGGAGGGTGCGTGCGTGTCGCGAAGGCGAAGATCCTCGGGGAGGGGGTGACGAAGGACGTGAAAGGCGGGCAAGATCTTCGCCACGGCCGACCAGGACGAGACCACGCGGGGGCAAATTGCCGCGCAGCTTGTGACCAAATGCGACGAGGGGAGCCTGTTCGACTGCAGTGTGCTCGGGGAGAATCTGATCGCCGGGATTGGGGTGAGCGTGGACCGGGCCAGGGGGATGGATCTTCTGGAGAGGGCGTGCGAGGGAAAGTGGAGCGGGTGTCTTCGACTACGAGCAGGGAGCGCCTGACCGCGGCGCTCGAAAGCGTCCGCTCAGCCGCCCACGACAGCGATGCCAGGGGGAGGCCGGGACCGTGACAGAGGGGCCCGCGCGCGACGCCGCGAAAACGGCTCTAGACTTGCAAGTGCCGGACGGGCCCGACGGGCGCGTAGCCGACGGCGGCGGCGCACGTGAGGACGGCGCAAGCGGCGAGGGCGTGGATCACGGCCACTACCAGGAGCTTGCGACGGGCCTCGGCGACGGAGCCGCGCAGGCGGACCACGCGCACGCCACCGGCGCGGTACACCGAACGCGTGTCGTCGATCCGCTGCGAGAAGAGCGCTTTGCCGATCCCGAGGTCGAGCACCTCACCGTGGAGCACCGGCGCGGACGGCTCGACGGGAAGTGACGCGAGCCTGGCTCGAACGGCCGCACGGTAGATGCCTCGGACGTCGGCCGCGAGAATCACGACCAGCGTGAGGGCGCCGACCGCGACGACAACACGGGCGCACGGCGCGTCCTCGCCCCACCGCTTGGAGAACCACCAATGCAGCTCGGAGGCGATTGACGAAGAGGCGGCCACGGCGGCCCACGGCGCTCTTCGATGGGCTGCGTCCAGGAGACTTCCGACGCGCGCACTCCCGACGCGGAGACCAGCACCCGACTTGCCCGCGTCATCGAGAGCGCATGTTGCCGGCAGTCAGCCCTCTTCGCAGCGCTTTCAACGAGTACACGATCGCGGACCTCATTGCCCCCTATCGCGGGAGTCTGCGTCGCGACTGTGCCGTGAACGTCTCCGCGCGTCGGACGCGATTTAGGATGGCTTGAGGCCCATCCCGAGCACCAAGCCACCATCGTGCCACTGAGGAGACTGGCCATGCGCAAATGCCGATCGCAGGAAAGAACCAGCTCGTGAATGACCACGGTCTACAGCTGGCCCATCGGGACGACCGCGGCCGCCACGCAACTGGGCCCCACGATCGAGGTAGGCTGGAAGGAGCGCCTGTTCGCCTCCGTCGCGCTGCTCGGCAGTTGCACGGAGGTTGCTTTCTGCATCCTCCTCGGGTGCTGCTACCGGTCCGGCGACGCGCGCACGGCTAGCGGGCCTCGACTCGACGACGGGCCGCGCGTTCATCCCCGCGTTTACGCCGTGCGCTCACTTCGCGCTGAGGACGGCGGTGCTCGAGACGACGCTGTTGGTCGCCTCCATCTTCACCTCGAACGCGCCTGCGTGGGCCACCGTCGTCGACACAGCGTCCACGGTGAAGACCACCGTGCCGGGCGCAAGGTGCGCCATCGCGTCCGCGGGGATCACGCCCTTGCCGGCCTTGCCGTCGAACTCGCACGTGACGTCGACCTGGGAGGTGATGCCTCCCACGAGCTTGACCCTGACCACACCGTCAGGGGTCACCGGCGACCAGGCGAGGTCGAACGGGGCGCCGGCGGCGAGCTTCGGCTGGCCAGGGCCCTTGGGGGTCGTAAGGTTGACGAAGACCGGGGCGGTGACGTCGCCCGAGAACGCCGGGACGCCGGTGGGGTCGCCTGGGGCCTCGAAGTGGATGATCTCGCCGCCCTTTAGCGGCGTGAGCGGGACCTGGCCCGCGTACGTGCCGTGCACGGGGCGCAGCTTCAACTTCACGGGCCCGACACTCGCGTCGATGACGCCCGCGACGGGGCGCGTGGTGCGCGAGCCGGCGGGGGTGGGCATCGGGGTCGGGCACGTGCGGACGTTGCACGTGGGGACGCTCGTGCTGGCGTGGGTGCAGAGGTCGCGGTCAGAGGCGTTCGCGTAGGTGGTGTCGAAAAAGTAGGCCTGAGCATACGCGGCGAGGGACGGGGCACGGCTCTGGACGATCGAGACGGCGCCGGAGGCGTCGCGGGTGCTCGCGGGGGTGGGGATGGTGGAAAGCGAGGAGGACGGGCTGGGGCTCGCGGAGGGGGGCGCGGCAGCGACCGCGGATGCGGCGGTTGGGATGGGGTGGGAGGAGGAGGCGGCGGTCGCCCGGGCGGCGCTGCTGGAGGAGTCGCAGGCCGCGGCGAGGAGCAGGAGCGCGAGGGCGGCGCGAGGGCTTCGGGGCGTCATGGCGGGCACTCTACACCTCGGCTCGCCGAGTGGGCGGGCCGCTTCGGCTCGGATCCTGCGACGGACGCCGGGATCGACGCTGAGGTCCCTGACGGAGGTGCTCCGGCCGACGCGCGCCCATCCGATGCCGGGGACGTGGTCCTGGCTTGCCGCGTCGTGCCCGCCTCCCTGCAGGACGCCGGAGGCGGCGCCGCCGTCGTCCCCGCGTGCGCACTGCCGGGGCCCGGCCAGGACGGGCAGCCATGCGCGCGCGGCACGGACTGCGCGCCCACCTTCGACTGCGTCGGCGACGCGGGCCACGGGACGTGTCGCCGCTACTGCTGCGACAACCAGTGCGCCGACGCCCGTGCCGACGGTGGAGCAGACGCCGCACCACCCCGCCTCCACTCGCGTTGTCGCCCACCGGCGCTTGGTCCGATGCGACGTAGAGCGCCGCGGGGCAGCCTCCGATCGCGACCTCGCTCGCGCGGCCGCCGAGGACCACGGGGGCTCCGCCTGCCGCCGGGACCATCTCCAGGAGGCCCTCCACCGGCGCGTACAGCGTCCCGTCGGGGTGGGCCTTGAGCGGAGAGTCGCCGGCGGCGTCGCTGTGTGGCTCGAGCAGAGAGAGGACGTCCGATAAGATTCATGAGCACGACGTTGCAATCGACGCCACGAGCCTCACTGGGTTTCGCGGGGCGGGGCTACAAGCTCACCCCTCCACACGAGCCAAGCTCCCAGCCCAAGGCAGTAGAGGACCGCGCTCCCGTGCACGGATAGCGCGTACCCTACCGAGCGAGCGCCGTGGCCAAGGACGGTCAGTGCGTCGACCGTGGGGCTCACCGCGCTGACCAGTGCGATCACCCCGAACAGGCGACGCCAGCGCCCGAGGATGAGCACCAGGAGGATCAGTCCGAGGCTGAGGTCACGGTCCGCCTTGATTCGAAGCCAAGGGAGCGCGTCGGCGCTGCGGATGGGAAGGCCGAAGCCGTCGGCGGCTCCAACCGGATCGAACAGACCCCGCACGCTCAGGAACAACATGAACGCGGCGAGCGCCCAGGCGAGCAGCGCGGATGGCGACGTGAGGTTCCAGGTGCTCCGAACAGGGGACAACGGAGAGGTCGTCATGGCTTCCTTCCAAACGCTACGGGCCCGAAAGAAGCCCCGGTTGATGGGAGAGAGTGTGGCGACGGCCCGGCCCAACGGCCATGCGCGAACGGCTCAATGCTTTGCCCAGGATGCTCAGACGTCGAGCGGGCGACGAGGCGGGCGCGTAAGCTAAGGGGATGGACGATTCGCGCCCGGCCGATGTGCTCGGTCAGATCCTCGATCGCTCGCGGCTGACAGGTCAGATCTACTGCCGCACGGTGGCGAGGGCGCCGTGGGGGCTGCGGTTCCCGGCGCGCCCAGAGGTGGTACTGCACCTCTGTGTCGCGGGCACTTGCCTCCTCTTTCAGGGCGCCGAGAGATTTGCGCTGGGTCCAGGAGACGTCGTGCTCCTGCCGCACGGCGACGGCCATGCAATGGCGGACTCACCGCGCAGCCCGCGCAAACCGCTCACCGAGTGGCTGGAGAGCCCCGGGGCAGCGCGAAAGCGGCTGGGGGGCGACGGCCTCGAGACGGTGGTGCTCTGCGGGTCCTACGCGTCCGTCTCGCCGCTCGTTCACCCGGTGCTTCGCCTGTTGCCGTCGCGCGTTCACTTGCGCGGGGCCGAGGAGTCGGCGCGCGCTCTCGGGCCGACAGTGAGTCTCCTCGACCGCGAGTCCGAGCGGAACGAGCGGGGCGGGTCGGTGATCGTGCCGCGGCTGCTCGACGTGCTGCTCGTGCAGGTCCTGCGGGCCTGGGCCGATCGGCAGCCGCCCGGCGAAGCCGGCTGGCTAGGGGCGCTGCGTGATCCGATCCTCTCGCGAGCGCTCGGACTGATGCACGCCGAACCCGGGCGCGACTGGGACATACCCGAGCTCGCACGTCGCGCGGGCACCTCGCGTCCGACGCTGGCCCGCCGGTTTGCGGCCGACGTGAGGCAGTCGCCCCGCGCTTACCTCACGAACGTCCGGATGCAAGAGGCGGCGCACCTCTTACGTACGACGGACGACAGTCTTGGAGCCATCGCGGAGCGTGTCGGGTACCGGTCGGAGTTCGCGTTCAACCGCGCCTTTCACCGCGCGGTTGGCGCGCCCCCGGGGGCCTATCGAAAGGAGCACGGGGCCGAGCGCTTCGGATAAACGAGTAGTCTCTCCTTCGTAGGCGCGGACTGAGGTCACGGCGACCGTCCGCTCAGCGCTGCCAGGCGCCCCCCCGCTTGCTACAAAGGCCCGGATTGGAAAGCTTCAACGCGGAGACCATGGGACGGAGGGCCCGCACGCGACACTGCCGGTGTACTCTCGAGAGATGAATCTGCGCATGGCGGCGGTCTCGCTCGCGCTCTCCACGGCCGGACTCTGCTCCTGCGGTTCGAATGGGAGACTCCGGGGCGCCGAGCCCAACGCGCGCTTCGTCACCGAGCGAGGCGCGTTCTACCTCGGCGCTGCGGACGGCATCCACCGGGTGGCGCTCGACGGCTCTACCGATACCCTCGCCATACCAGGCCGGGGGCTGACGGTGCAGGACGTCTCGGCCGACTGGCGGACCTTCTTGCTCAGCGATTCCGAGACCGACCTGTTCGTCGCAGACGTGGCAACAGGCAGCAGGCGTCCCGTCTCGGCCCTCGCCCGCCGCCTCTCGGTGGCGTCGATCTCGCCCGATGGCACGCGCATCGCGGCGACCCGGCACGCGGACTTTTCCCTGCCTCAAAGCAAGTGGGTCGATGACGACGCCGTGGTCATCATCGACGTTGCAACGCTCGCGGTGGTGAAGGAGCTGCCAGCGTCGTCGCAAAACGAGGTGCACCACGTCCGATGGGCGGCGGACGGCTCGGCGATCTGGCTGATGACCGACTGGCAGCTCCCGAACCAGTGGGTGACGCTCGCCGACGGCATCCGGCGCCCCGCGGCCGCCGGGTTCACCGCCGCGCCGCCGTCCCCGCTTCGTCCCGATCCTCGTCGCTGGCCGACGCCATGCGCCGCCTCGCTCGTGGCAGACAAGCGGGCCACGGAGATCACGATCGTCGAGCCCGGAAGCCCATCCCGGGTGCTCGTCGCCGAGGAAGGTCGCTCCCGCGGCGTGCACGACCACGAGTCCGACTTCTACGAGCCCACGCTGTCGCCCGGTTGCGCCACGGCGCTCTTCGGTTTCCGCGGGACGCTCTGGGCGGCCGACGTGCATACGGGACGCGTGGGCAAGCTCGCCGTCGGGGAGCTGCTCTTCTTCGCCCCGCCTTGACCGGCCCGGTCTTCCCGCCCGCCCTCGGCCGCCTCTACGTCAAAGGGGTCGGCTCGGTAGTCGATTAGGGCTTGGGCTTTCGCCGCGCCATCTTCGAAACGGGCGCCGAGGCCTCCCACCCCTCGCGCAGGGCGTTGGTCAACGCGCGCAGGGTGACCTTCGGGAGTTGGATGAGGATGGCTGCGTACCCGTCGAAGTGCGAGATCGTAAAGAAGGCAGACCGGTTGCTGGCGAGCAACGCGTCTTTCGCGTCCAGGTCGGTGACGCTCACGGCGACGATGGGCCCCTCGGGCGGCCTCTCCTCCCCGAAGCGCTTGATGTCAGCCTTCGAGAACGGCCGCTCCCAGGCGAACGCCTTTCCGCCAACGAACCACGTTCGATTCCCGTAGCGCTCGCCCACGGTCACGTCCGGTAGAGCCTGCGCAATGCGCGCCACGTCGTCGAGCGTCGCCGCCATGGCCCCGATTTAGCATCTTGCGTGGCAACGGGCACGCGCGCGTTGCGAGCTGGCCCGGGGCGAGCGCACGCAGTCACCGCTATCGCGCGCCTGAGCTGGGATCGGGCTGCTACTGACTACCGCTGCGGAATGGCCGGCGCTATCAGGGCGCGGTCGCACAGATGAATGAGAGCCCGTGGATACCGCACGCCTGGGCGCGTCTCCGGCGACGTTGATGAAGACGCCGCCGCAGCGTGAATCGGGCTCTCCCTCAGGGACAACATCAACGTCGAGGCAACCTGGCCTGCCTGATCGCGATCCCCCAGGAAGAACTTCACCAACACCTCGTGCGGCGTCCGCGATTCGAAGGCGCTCGCGCAGACGACCGCGCCGACAGCCTTGACGGCGCGGGGTTCGTCATCGTGTCCGGCCCGGTGAAGCAGGTCCTCGCGGAGGCCCTCCCGCTCGGGGACACGCCCGGCGCCCCGGCGCGGAACAAGTACACAGGGCTTGTCTGACCTCCAACGGAGGGCCCGAGGAGCTCCTTCACCCGCGACGTCTCGATGTCGTGGCGGATGCTTCGAGGAACTACGAGGCTCCACCGTCAGGGCGCGTTCCAGGTTCCTTTGCAGGTCTTGGCGAGCTCTGCGGCGGTGGGACCTCCCGGGTTGGATGCCGGGTTGGGATAGTAACAGTCTGAAAAGCCGTTCAACGTGCACTTGCCAACGAGTCCGGCGGTGGGGCAACCGTTCGAGCGCGTCATGTCAGGTCCCGTGCAGGTCAACATCATGTCCCTGACGAGCAGGGAGGAGGCGATCCCCTCTGCGCAATAGTGCCGTCGTGCGGAGTGCAGCTCACACGACGTCAGCATCTCGGCGGACGGGGCGGGCGCGGGCGCGGCCTGCGAGCCGGGCGCGTCCCCGGAATGGGTGGAGCCACAGGAGCCAACTGCGGACGGGCTGCGGCACGCGACCAGGAGCCACGCAGAGACCAGCACCCGACTTGGCCGCGTCATCGAGAGCGCATGTTGCCGGAAGTCAGCCCTCTTCGCAGCCTTTTCAACGAGTACACGATTGCGGACCTCATCGCCCCCCTATCGCAGGAGTCTACGTCGCGACTGTGCCGTGAACCTCTCCGCGCGTCAGACGCGATTTAGGCACCGCAACGCGCTACCTCGACCTGACGACCCACGCATCGGATGGCTGGGCCAGGAGCCAGGCATTCCCTTCGTTCCGTACTCGTTCTTTTGCGGCAGAGGGCGGCAACCTCGTGGCGACTCCCAGTGCCATTTACACGTACATCGTCGCCGCATGAGGCGTTCGCTCGTGCAAGGCGGCTGAGCGCGATCACGCCACCATGGCGATCAGTTGAGACTGATGTGCAGCCAGCGCTTGCTCGCGGAGTCGCGAGCGAATCCGATCCGGGCGGGACGGCCTCCGCACGTCACCTGGGTGAACTCGGACAGGGCTTGCAGACGATCAAGGTAGGGCTGGAAGAAGCGCTTGTTCGCGTCCGTCGCGCTGCTCGGCAGTTGCACGGAGGTTGCTTTCTGCATCCTTGCGAGATCCGCCCCGGAGGCTTCGGCAGTCACGCACGCCCCTTCGCCGAGTCGTCGCGTCACGTTGTCCGCGAACCGCTTGATGTCCTGATCCGACGGCGCCGCATGGGCCTCGAGCTCTCTCTGGGACTGGTCGAGGACACTCTTCACCGCATCCGGAGCTACCGATCCGGCGACCGCACCCACTCCGGTCCGCGCGTCACTGAGGTCCCAGGCAAAGGCGCTGCGCAGCGCGTCGGTCCCTTCGTTCCCGGCTCCCACCGATCGCGCCGACTCGAGCAGGCCGGGTAGGCTCTGGCCACGACTGCAGCCGAACAGCGGAGGCAGGGAGACCACGAGGGCGGCCGCCCAGAGTCGCGTCATCGGCGGGGGCT
>Ga0302196_10002548_pt1 | contig 16968 bp, 16 predicted proteins | sample II_Bog_N1_3_FD_198794 | JGI IMG/M metagenome (GOLD analysis project Ga0302196, IMG submission 198794) | Peat permafrost microbial communities from Stordalen Mire near Abisko, Sweden - II_Bog_N1_3 | ecosystem: Environmental > Terrestrial > Soil > Wetlands > Peat | place: Sweden: Abisko...
GTCGCCTGCATTACCGACCTGATGGTCAAAGAAGGCCTCATCAACCTCGACTTCGCCGACGTGCGCTCGATCATGAGCGAAATGGGCAAGGCGATGATGGGCACGGGCGAGGCGACCGGCGAGCGTCGCGCGGTCCAGGCCGCCGAAGCCGCGATCGCCAATCCGCTGCTCGACGAAGTCTCGATGAAGGGCGCGCGCGGCCTGCTGATCTCCATCACCGGCGGCAACGATCTCACTCTCTATGAAGTCGACGAGGCGGCGAGCCGCATCCGTCAGGAGGTCGACGAGGAAGCCAACATCATCCTCGGCGCGACCTTCGATTCGGCTCTCGACGGCGTCGTCCGCGTGTCGGTCGTCGCCACCGGCATCGATCAGGCGACCCTGGAGCGCGCCGAGCCGGCGTCCATGCCGCCGCGCGTCGAGACCTCGTCTTATAGCCGCCCGCGCACGATGCCGGCCCCGATCGCGCAAGTCGCGTTGGAGGTTCCGGCGACCGTCGCCGCAGCGCCCGAGCCGATCGAGCCCGTGATGAACGAGGTCGAGGTTCGCCCCGTGCAGCCCCGCGCCGTCGTCTATCCCGAGCCGGTCGCCGAGCGTTACGAGGAGCCGATCGAGCAGGAGTTCATTCCGCCGGCTCCGGAGCCCTACGTGCGCCAGACCCGTATGCCGAAGATCGAGGAGCTTCCCCGCGTCGCGCAGGCGCAATTGGCCGCGCAACGCGACGACCGCAGCTCCTCGCAGCCCGTTCCCGAGACGCGTCGCCGCTCGTTGTTGGAGAAGCTCGCCGCGTTCGGCATCAGCCGTCCCGAGGACGCCGCTCCGGCCTCGCCGCCCCTGCGATCGATTCCGGCTCCGGTGAAGCCCAACACCGCCGCGCTGCACGCAGAGTACGGCCGGCAGCCCCAGCGCTCGGCTCCGCCGCGGCCCGCGCAGGGGCAGTTGGACCCGCATGGCCGCGCCGCTCCCCGGCAAACGTCCGAGGATGATCAGCTCGAAATCCCGGCGTTCCTGCGTCGGTCGGGCAATCCTTGATTCGGCGTGAATCGGCCGCTTTTTCACCACTTCCGATCGCGGCGTTTCGCCGCGATCGGCCTCCCAGGGTGCGTCGGATCGTCGCTTGCATGTTAAGTGATTGAAAAAATGAAGTTATATCGTGTCTAAAAAGTGTGTAACGAATGGTCATGAAAGGTGATTTGGCCGACTGGCCGGGCGCGACTATCAACTGGGACCGCACCGGGCGGCCCTCTGGCGAGGTCGATCGGGGCGCGCATCCCAGCCGAAACGGGGCCATGAAGGTCCTGGGGCGCGGAGCGAAGGTGGATCGCGGATCTCTGGGATCACGCGAGATTGCGGGGACCACGAGCTGATGAAATTCGGATTTCAGACGACGCTGGCCGATCGCATCGAGATTTGCGGATTCGGCGTTCACTCGGCCTCTCCGGCCCGTCTGGTCCTCCATCCCGCCGACTGCGATTCCGGCATCGTCATCCTCCGCACCGGTCTGCCGGGCGGACGCGAACGTCTCATCGATGCCAAATGGCGTCATGTGACCCAGACCTCGCTTTGCACCGTTCTCGGCGACGCCTCCGGCGCCTCGGTCGCCACCGTCGAACACCTTCTCGCCGCGCTGGCCGGCCTCAATATCGACAACGCGCTGGTCGAAATCGACGGGCCGGAAGTGCCGATCATGGACGGCTCGTCCGCGCAATTCGTCGACGCCATCGATTCGGTGGGGACCGTCACTCAGGCGCGCCGCCGCCGCTTCATCAAGGTTCTAAAGCCGATTCGCGTCGATCAGGGCCGCTCGCACGCCGAGCTTCGTCCCGCCTCCCGCGGCTTTCGCCTCGATGTCGAGATCGATTTCGATGTCGCGACGATCGGTCGCCAGCGCCGCGCTTTCGATCTCGACCCGGACGTTTTCCGCCGCGACATTTCTCGCGCCCGCACCTTCGGTTTCGTGTCGGACGTGAAGAAGCTCTGGCAGGCCGGCTTCGCGCTCGGCTCGTCGCTCGAAAATTCGGTCGCGCTCGACGACGGCGCGATCCTCAACCCCGAGGGCCTGCGCTACGTCGATGAATTCGTGCGGCACAAGGCGCTCGACGCGATCGGCGATCTCTCGCTGGCCGGCTCGCCGATCATCGGCGCCTATCAAGCCTATCGGCCTGGCCACACGATCAACGCCGCGGTTTTGGGCGCACTGTTCGCGGATCGCAAATCTTACGAAGTGATCGAGGGCGCGCAGCGCCGCTTTTACGGCGTCGCGGCGCCGGCCGGGCGCGTGGCGGCGGCTTTCGCCGCGAACGCCGATTGATGGCGCCATCGGCGGATTTATCGGTTTGGTTTTCCCCGCGAGATGATGGCCGCGCCGCCGTTACGGCGCTTTCGCGCCACAATTTGCCGGTCTAAGGATCGCTCGCGCGGGGGGTGAGTGGCGCGCGGGCCGGGACTAGGCTAAGGAACTCGCACCATCAGAGCCCGCCGCATGTCCGCGGCGAACTGTCGAGACCAACGCATGAAACTTGTCGTCTCTGAAACCCGCGCGCCTTCGTCGTCGTCGCGTGTGGGTCGTCACGCCGGCCGGGGCCTCGCGCTGGCGTGCGTAGCCCTGTCGTTGGCGGGTTGCTCGATGTTCGACGACTTCAACCCATTCGGCGCCGAGAAGTACAAGACGGTCATCGTGCCCGACGTGCCCGCCAGCAAAGTCTACGATCAGGGTCTGGGCAAGCTCGCGGGCGGCGCGCCGCAGGACGCCGCGAAGAAATTCACCGAACTGGGCAAACAATATCCGGGTTCCGACTGGGCGCGGAAGGGGTTGTTGATGACGACCTACTCCCAGTACACAGCGGGCAGTTATGACGACGCGGAAACGTCGGCTGAACGTTACGTCAAGGAATATCCCAAGTCCGAGGAGGCTCCCTACGCGCTGTATCTCCAGGCGAGCAGCTATTACGCGCAGATCCTCGACATTTCGCGCGATCAGGAACGCGCCTCCAAGGCGCTGGATCTGTTCAAGAAGGTCGTGGCGGATTATCCGAAGTCCGAATATGTCGCGGATTCCAAGTTCAAAATCCAAGTCACGAGCGATCAACTCGCCGGCAAGGAAATGTCGATCGGGCGCTTCTATCTGACGCGTCGCAATTACACCGCCGCGATCAATCGCTTTCGCAACGTGCTGACCAATTATCAGACCACGCGTCACGCCGAGGAGGCGCTGTATCGCCTTACCGAGGCCTATATGGGCCTGGGCATCACCGACGAGGCGCAGACGGCGGCCGCGGTGCTCGGCCACAACTTCCCCGATGGCGAATGGTACAAGAACGCCTATTCGTTGTTGAAGAGCGACGGGCTGAGCCCGCGCGAAAACCAGGAATCCTGGATGGCCAAGCTGTACCACGCCGTCGTCCCGTCCTGACGAGGCGGGAAACGGGATCATGCTGGCCCGGCTTGCGATCCGCGACATCGTGCTCATCGATCAGTTGGATCTCGATTTCTCACGCGGGCTGACGATCCTGACGGGCGAGACGGGCGCCGGCAAGTCGATCCTGCTCGATGCTCTCTCTCTCGCCTTGGGCGCGCGCGGCGACGGGGCCTTGGTCCGCCAAGGTCAGCCGCAGGGACAAGTCACCGCCGTCTTCGATCTGCCCCCCGGGCACGCCGCGTTCGAACTTCTCGCGGCGCATGACATCCCCGCGGAAGGCGAACTGATCTTCCGTCGCATTCAAGTCGCGGACGGGCGCACTCGAGCGTTCGTCAACGATCAGAGCGTCAGCGCCCAGACCTTGCGCGCGGTCGCCGCCGATCTCGTCGAAATCCACGGACAGCACGACGAGCGCGCGCTGATGGATTCGACCACCCACCGCTCGCTGGTCGATTCGTATGGCGGCCTCGAGGACGGCGCGAAGGCGACTCGCGCCGCCTTTCATGCTCTACGCGCGCTCGAGACCGACCTCGCCGGCGCCCGCGCGCGAGTCGCGGAGGCCGAGAAGGCCGCCGATTTCGCGCGCCACGCCAGCACGGAACTCGCCAAGCTCAATGTGAAGCCCGGCGAGGAAGAGGCGTTGGCGTCGCAACGCCAGGGCATGATGCAGAGCGAAAAGGTCGCCGCCGACATCCGCGACGCGCATCAGAGCCTGTCGGGCGATTCGGCGATCCTGCCGGTGCTGGTCTCGATCTCGCGCCGCTTGCAACGCCGCATGCCGCAGGCGCCGAACCTGATCGAGCCCAGCGTGAAAGCCCTGGACGAGGCGATGGAGGCGCTTGAGGCGGCGTCGCAGTCGGTCGAGGCGGCGCTGCGCGCTTGCGATTTCGACCCGCGCGAGTTGGAGCGTTGCGAGGAGCGGCTGTTCGCGCTGCGCGGCATGGCGCGCAAATACGCCGTCAGCGTCGATGCGCTGACGGCGCTCGGCGAGACATACGCCGCCGAGCTCGCGGATCTGAGCGAAGGGCACAAGCGGGTCGCCGCGCTCGAGGCCGCCGTCCGTATGGCCGCCGCCGCTTACGCCGAGGCGGCTGGGGGGCTTTCCAAGGCGCGCGAGATCGCGGCGCGGGAGTTGGACGAGGCGGTCAATATCGAGCTGCCGCCGCTGAAACTGGAGCGCGCGCGCTTCGGCGCCGAAATCCTGACCGACCCTAAGCTGGTCTCCGCCGACGGCTACGATAAAGTCGAGTTCGTCGTGCAGACCAATCCCGGCTCGCGCCCGGGCCCGATCATGAAGGTCGCCTCGGGCGGCGAATTGTCGCGCTTTCTGCTCGCGCTGAAGGTCTCGCTCGCCGAACGCGACACCGCGCCAACGCTGGTGTTCGACGAAATCGACACCGGGGTCGGCGGCGCGGTGGCGGACGCGATCGGGCAGCGGCTGGCGCGGCTCGCGACCAAGGCGCAGGTGCTCGCGGTGACCCACGCGCCACAGGTGGCGGCGCGCTCGCAGCGGCATTTCAAGATCGTCAAGGACGAAGTCGCGGCCGGCGACCGCGTCGTCACGCGCGTGATCACCTTGGGGGCCGGCGAGCGTCGCGAGGAGATCGCGCGTATGTTGGCGGGCGCCGAGATCACCAAGGAAGCCCGGGCGGCGGCGAAGAGCCTGATCGAAAAGGCGGGGTAGGGGCTTGAGCGAGGCGGTCCGCGAAACCAGCGCGATGATCGCCGGCATGGCGCCGAGGCTCGACGAACGCGAATACGTGTTTTGCGCGATGGCGAACCCCGGACTGGCCGTGCTTGCGCTGGCGCTCGCGTGCTTTCGCGAGAACGAAGGCGTTTCCCTGATCCTGGAACGCACGGTCGCCGCTGGATTGCGGCTCGACGTCTCGTCGCCAATGCGCCGGATCGTCCTCGAAGTGCATTCGGCGCTCGACGGCGTTGGGCTGACGGCGGCGGTGGCCTCCGCGCTGAGCGCGAACGCGATTCCCTGCAACATGGTCGCGGCGTTCCATCACGACCATGTCTTCGTGCCGGCGGATAAGGCGGAGGCCGCGCTCGACGTCCTGCGGAAGATTCAGTCGGAGGCCGCGTCCACGAATTTAACGTCCTCCCGTTCTGAAACTTCGGCCGAGTCGCTCCGTACTTGATTCACCAGCGGCGAACAGGATCGCTGGCCCCAGTCAACGGAGACGCCCGATGAATCGCATGATTTCGCTTCGCACGCTGCTGCTCGCCGCCTGTCTCGCCATAGCCGCCCCCGCCCTCGCCGAGACGTCCGTGATGGTCGGCGGCGCGGCGATGTATCCCAGCAAGAACATCGTCGAGAACGCGGTCAATTCGAAGGACCACACCACTCTCGTCGCAGCCGTCAAGGCGGCCGGGCTCGTCGACACGCTGGCCGGCGCCGGGCCCTTCACCGTTTTCGCGCCGACCAACGAGGCGTTCGGGAAGCTCCCCGCCGGCACGGTCGCGACGCTGGTGAAGCCGGAAAGCAAGGCGATGCTGACCAAGATTCTCACCTATCACGTCGTCGCGGGGCATCTGACCGCCGCCGATTTGTCGAAGATGGTCATGGACGGGGGCGGCAAGGCGATGCTGAAGACCGTGGAGGGCGAGGACCTCACGGTGATGGCGCCCATGGCCGGCAAGCTCGAGATCATCGACGCCAAGGGCGACAAGTCGATGGTCACGATCCCCGACGTGCTGCAATCCAACGGTGTGATTCAGGTCGTCGACACAGTGCTCCTGCCGGGCTGATTTCGATCCAAGGAATGCGAAGTGGACGGGCCCGTCGCGAAAGCGCGGGCCCGTTTTTTGTCGTCGAGACCTCAAGATGGCGGGGGAGGCTCGGGAAATCCGGCGATTTCGCCTTGCTCCGAGGACCCGCGCGGCCTATCAAACGGCCCAAACCTCCTCATGCGGGAATCGATGAGCATGAACCTCGAACGCGAGGCCCAAGAGCGGAGACGGCGGGAACGCCTCGCGGCCTCGCTGCGGGAGAACCTGAAGCGTCGCAAGGCTCAGCAGAGGGGCCGCGCGACACCCGACGCGCCGGCCGGCCCGGCGCCGGACCCGATCGACGCCCTCGGCGCCGAAGAAGGAACTGTCCATGGATCGCATTAAAATTCGCGGCGGAGCCAAGTTGAACGGCGCCATTCCGATTTCGGGCGCGAAGAACGCGGCGCTGCCGCTGATGATCGCTTCCTTGCTGACCGACCAGACGCTGACGCTGGAAAACCTGCCGCGTCTGGCCGATGTCAGCCAGCTCATCCGCATCCTGGGCAATCACGGCGTCGATTATTCCGTCGACGGCAAGCGCATGGGCGAGGACGCGACGGCCGGGCAGACCGCGCACCTTCGCGCCAAGACGATCGTCGACACCACGGCGCCCTACGAACTGGTCTCGCGCATGCGCGCGAGTTTCTGGGTGATCGCGCCGCTGCTCGCCCGCATGGGCGAGGCGCGGGTGTCGCTGCCCGGCGGCTGCGCGATCGGCACGCGCCCTGTCGACTTCCTGCTGATGGCGCTGGAGAAGCTCGGCGTCCACATCGAGATCGAGTCTGGCTACGCCGTCGCCAAGGCGCCCAAGGGCCTGATCGGCGGCGAGATCGACTTCCCCAAGGTGACGGTCGGCGGAACCCACACCGCGCTCATGGCCGCCGCGACCGCGCATGGCTCGACGCTGATCCGCAACGCCGCGCGCGAGCCCGAGGTCAAGGACCTCGCCGATTGCCTGATCAAGATGGGCGCGCGGATCAAGGGCGCCGGCACGTCGGAGATCGAGGTCACCGGCGTCACCCGCCTCAACGGCGCGCGCCATGCCGTGCTGCCCGACCGCATCGAGGCGGGCACCTACGCCGCCGCCGTCGCGATGACGGGCGGCGACGTGCTGCTCGAGGGCGTCGGGGCCGACCTGTTCAAGGAGGCGCTCGACGCGCTTTCGCAAGCCGGCGCGACGGTCACCGAGGAGAACCGCGGCGTGCGCATCAAGCGCAACGGCGCGGGCATTTCGCCGGTCGACATCTCCACGGCGCCGTTCCCCGGATTCCCCACCGATCTGCAAGCGCAGTTCATGGCGCTGATGACGCGCGCCAAGGGCAAGTCGCGGATCACCGAAACCATCTTCGAGAACCGCTTTATGCATGTGCAGGAGCTCGCGCGCCTCGGCGCCCATATCAAGCTGGAGGGCGACACGGCGATCGTCGAGGGCGTCGAGCGGCTTCGCGGCGCGCCGGTGATGGCGACGGACCTGCGCGCCTCCGTTTCGCTCGTCATCGCCGCGCTGGCCGCGGAAGGCGAGACCACGGTCAACCGCGTCTATCATCTCGATCGCGGCTTCGAGCAACTCGAGCAGAAGCTCGGCGCCTGCGGGGCCGACATCGAACGGGTCACGGGCTGATCCATGCCGATGTCCGCCAGCGAGCTGAAGCTCTACGCGCTCGAACGTGAGGGCCTGTCGGTGCTCTCCGCGCATATTCAGGACGCCTGCGTCCGGCGCGCGGACATGACATGGCTGCCCAAGCAGAACCGCTTCGTGCTCGGCGCGCTTCGCTATGACTGGATCGGCGCCGAGCATGGCGTCGATGAGCGACTGGGGTCCGTGCTGCGCTTCGATCGCGTCCTGCGTGTCTCGCATCTGGGACTCGAAGGCGGGGAGGGCGTGCTCAACCTGCTCGCCGTCACCTTCGAGAAGACCGAGGCGCCCTCGGGCATGGTGTTCCTGAACTTCGGCGACGGCGCGATCGTGCGTCTGGAGGTCGAATGCCTCGAGGTCGAATTGCGTGACGTCGGCCCGCGCGTGCAGGCCTGCGATTGCATCGGCCACACCCTGCACATCGCCGAGGCGAGCTGATGGATCGGCTCGGATACCTCCGGCTGTCATACCCGCGAACGCGGGTATCCCGACTTGGCTATGGCGCGCGCGGCCGTCTGGATTCCCGCGTTCGCGGGAATGACAATGTAAGCCGATCCACGGAGTCAGCGTAACCATGGCGGTTTTTCTCGACGCGAACGCCTCCGGTTTCGAGGCCAAGTTCGTCGCCCTGCTGAACGCCAAGCGCGAATCGGCGGCGGACGTCGACGACGCCGTCGCCGCGATCCTCGCCGACGTGCGCGCGCGCGGCGACGCGGCGCTGGCGGAATATTCCCTGCGCTTCGACCGGGTCGACGTCGCCATGCAAGGCCTGCGCATCTCGGCGGAGGAGGTCGACGCGGCGGTCGAGGCTTCCGACCCCAAGGCCGTGAAAGCGCTCGAATTCGCGCACGAGCGTGTGCTCGCCTATCATCGCCGGCAGGCGCCGCAAGACGTCGCGTTCACGGACGCGCTCGGCGTGGAGCTGGGCTGGCGCTGGCGGCCGATCGACTCGGTCGGGCTCTATGTCCCAGGCGGCGCGGCGAGCTATCCGTCGTCGGTGCTGATGAACGCCGCGCCGGCCAAGGTCGCGGGCTGCCGGCGCGTCGCGATGGTCGTTCCGACGCCCGACGGCAAGGTCAATCCGCTGGTGCTGGCGGCCGCGCGCATAGCCGGCGTCGATGAGATCTACCGCGTCGGCGGCGCGCAGGCGGTGGCCGCGCTCGCTTATGGGACGCAAACCATCAAGCCGGTGTCGAAGATCGTCGGCCCCGGCAACGCCTATGTCGCGGCGGCCAAGCGGCGGGTGTTCGGCATCGTCGGCATCGACATGATCGCCGGACCTTCCGAGGTCGTCGTGCTCGCCGATTCCAGCGCCGATCCGCGCCATGTCGCCGCCGATCTGCTCGCGCAGGCCGAGCACGACGAGGCCGCGCAGTCGATTCTGATCACCGATGACATGCAATTCGCGCGCAACGTGGGCGAAGAGGTCGTGCGTCAGCTCGCGCTGCTGCCGCGCGAAAAGACGGCCGCCGCGAGCTGGCGCGACTACGGCGCGGTGATCCACGTAAGGAGCCTCGCCGAGGCGATCCCGCTGGTCGACCGGTTGGCCCCTGAGCATCTGGAAATCATCGCGCGCGACGCCGAAGCCTTGAGCGAGGGCGTCAACAACGCGGGCGCGATCTTCCTCGGCGCCCATACGCCCGAGGCGATCGGCGACTACGTCGGCGGCTCCAATCACGTGTTGCCGACCTCGCGCTCGGCGCGGTTTTCCTCGGGGCTCGGCGTCTATGATTTCGTCAAGCGCACCTCGATCCTCAAATGCGACGCCAAGTCGCTGGGCGCGCTTGGCCCCGCCGCGATCACGCTCGGCGAGGCGGAGGGTCTCACCGCCCACGCTCGCTCCGTCTCGATCCGCCTCAACGGGGACAGCTAGCGATGCGGCGGGACAAGACGGAGACGCGACGACGGCTTTACGAGGTCGTGCTCGACGAGGCGACCCTGCCGCGCGTCGCCGCCGATCAGGACCATGAGCGCGCGGTGGCGATCTTCGATCTCGTCGAGGAAAGCAATTTCGGCGCGATCGGCCGCGACGACGGGCCGTATAGCCTGACGATCGGGCAACAGGAATCCAAGCTGAGCTTCGTCGTGCGGACGCAGGGCCGCGAGACGGTGGCCGAGTTCATCGTCTCGATGACGCCGTTCCGGCCGTTGCTGAAAGACTATTTCCTCGTCTGCGAAACCTATTACGATGCGATCCGCACCGCGAGCCCGCGCCAGATCGAGGCCATCGACCGCGAGCGCACGGCGCTGCACAACGAGGGCGCGGAACTGATGGCGGCGCGGCTCGTCGACAAGGTCGAGATCGACATGCCGACCGCGCGGCGACTGTTCACGCTGATCTCGGCGCTGCATTGGAAGTCGTGAGAGCGGGGTTCCCCCTCCCCCACGAGGGGGGAGGGAATCCGGCATGATCACCGACCGCCGCGCCTTCATCCGCGAGAACACGCGGCTCCTGACCCCTCCTCTCGCTCCGCATCTGCGCCTGCACCTCGCCGACGAGGCCGTCGAACTTTGGCAGAAGACGGAGGATGACCTCGGCGAAATCGGCCTGCCGCCGCCGTTCTGGGCCTTCGCCTGGGCGGGCGGGCAGGCGCTCGCGGCGTTCATCGCCGAGCGGCCAGCCATCGTCGCCGGCAAATACGTGCTCGATTTCGCCTCCGGCTCCGGCCTCGTCGGCATCGCCGCCGCCAAGGCAGGCGCGGCGAGGGTGGAAGCGAGCGAGATCGACGAATTCGCGCTGGTCGCCGTCGCGATGAACGCGGCCGAGAACGGCGTCGCCATCGAGACCCGCTCCGGCGATCTCGTCGGGACCGACGCGGGTTGGGACGTGGTGCTGGCGGGCGATATTTCCTACCAGCGCGACATGGCCGAGGCCGCGACCGACTGGCTGGAGCGCCTCGCCGCGTGCGGCGCCGAGGTATGGATCGGCGATCCCGGCCGCAGCTATCTCGCGCGCGACCGTTTGGAATGCGTCGCCGAATACAGCGTCCCGGTGACGCGGGCGCTGGAGGACGCGGAGATCAAGCGCTCGGGCGTCTATCGGTTTGCTCGGGGATAAGGCGCGGCGTCGCGTCACGTTGTCCTCCCGCGCGCGCGAGCCCAAGCTGAAAGGCCGCGAGGCTAGGCTTTCCCGACGCAAGGGAAGAACAGCATGGATCCGATCGACGCCGCCCATACCGACGAGATCATCACCGCCAAGAACGTCGATCTCACGAGTTGCGACCGCGAACTCGTGCAATATCCAGAAGCGATCCAGCCGCACGGCGTCATGCTGACGGTCGACGAGGCGTCGAACCTCGTCATGCACGCGAGCGCCAATTGCGCGGACCTTCTCGGCAAGGGGCCGGACGCGGTCATCGGCGCCAACATCGACATCGTGCTCGGACGGGCATGGCGCGAGCCGATCGCCGCGCTGCATCGCATGTCGCTGGACAGCGGGCCGGTCAACGTCGCGCGCGAGTCCTTCATGGGTTCGGACCCGCGCTTTCATCTGTTCGCGCATCGAAGCGGCGGGCTCATCATTCTGGAGCTGGAAAAGACGCCGCCCTCCCGCGCCGCGCCTTCGCGCAACCTCTACGCAGAAATGCGCGCCGACATCGCGCGGCTGCAAGAAACCAAGAGCCTGACGGCCTTTTTCGATCTGGCTGTGCAACGCATTCGCGACTTCACCGGCTACGACCGCGTCATGGCCTATCGCTTCGACGAGGACGGCAGCGGGCATGTCGTCGCGGAATCGAAACGCGAAGACCTCGAGGCGTATCTCGGGATGCACTATCCCGCGACCGACATCCCCGCGCCGGCGCGGCGGCTGTTCGCGTTGAGCTGGGTCCGGCATTTGCCCGATGTCGACTACGTTCCGACGCCGCTCATCGCCGCCAAGAGCCCGCTGATCGGCGGCCCCGTCGACATGAGCTTCGCTATGCTTCGCAGCGTGTCGGTGATGTACACGCAGTACCTCGAGAACATGGGCGTGAAGTCGACGATGGTCATGCCGCTGATGAAGGAGGGCAAGCTCTGGGGGCTGATCTCCGCGATGCATCACGCGGATCCCCGGCATATCCCGCACGAAGTCCGCATGGCGGCGGAATCGCTCGCGCACACCCTTTCGCTGCTGATGTCGGCCAAGGAAGACTCCGAAATCTTCGGCCGCGTCATCGCGATGAAGGCGACCTCGGACAGCTTGATCCAGACCCTCGGCGCCAAGACCGATTTCGCGCGGGCGCTGAGGGAGCCGGATACGCTCGCCTTGCTGTGGGATCAGGTCGAGGCCGGCGGCGCCGCCGCGGCGTCGGAGAGCGAGGCCTCGCTGATCGGCAAGACTCCTTCGCCAGACGAGGTGCGCGAGTTGATCCGCTGGATCGGCGCCGGCGGGCAGCCCGTGTTCGCGAGCGACCGGCTTTCCACGCTTTACCCGCCCGCGCGCGCGTTCAGCCGCGACGCGAGCGGCGTTCTGGCGGTGAGGATATCGCCCGAGCTGCCGGAATATCTCATCTGGTTCCGCCCCGAGCAGATCGAGGAAGTGCGTTGGGCCGGGGATCCGCATAAGCCGGTCGACGTCAGCGAAGCCGACGGCGTGGCGCGGCTGCGGCCGAGGAACTCGTTCGCGCTCTGGAAGGAGAGCGTGCGCGAGCAATCGGCCCCGTGGCGCGACAACGAGAAGGACGCGGCCGCCAAGCTGGGGCTCGCGATCCGCGACATCGTCGTCGAACGCGCGCGGCGAATCGATCGTATCAGCCGCGAACTCGCAGATTCCCGCGCCGATCTGCACAGCTTCGCCCACGCCGCGTCCAACGATCTCAAGCAGCACGTCGCGGGCATACATCATCTGACGACCGCGCTCAGAAGGAAACAAGGCGACACGCTGGATGAGGAAGGCCAACAACAGATCGCTATGATCCTCAAGCTGACGCGGCGCATGGACAGCCTGATCGACGGCTTGCTCGCGCATTCGCGGGTCGAGGCCGAGTTGACGCGCGAGGACGTCGATCTCGACGCCGTCGTCGATGCAGCGCTGAAGACCCTCGCGGACGTTGTCGCGGAGGCCCAGGTCGAGATACGTCGGCCCGCTCCGCTCGGGATCGTTCGTGGCCATCGCGAGTGGGTTGGCGAGGTCTTCGCCAACCTCATCGGCAACGCGATCAAGTTCAACGACAAGGCCGCGCGATGGGTCGAGATCGGCGCCGAGCCGGGTCCTCCGACGCGTTGGTATGTCCGGGACAACGGCGTCGGCATCGCGCAAGCCGACCAAGCTTCGGTCTTTGAGATGTTTCACCGCTTGAATGAGCCCGAGGACTTCGGCGGCGGCGCGGGCATCGGCCTCGCGCTGACGCGCAAGATCGTCGAGCGCCACGGCGGCCGCATTTGGGTCCGGTCCACGCCGGGCGACGGCTCGACTTTCACTTTCACGCTCGCTCCCGAAGCGGCGGGCTGATTGACCTGTCGCAAGGCTCGCAGGCCGAGCGCGTGCATGGATGGCGGAACTCGGCGACGAGGGGTGAGAGACCATGAACCTCGAAAAGGTCGTCTTCGGATTCTTCATCCTGTTGGCCGCGACGTTGAACTTCGGCTTCGTCTACGGCGACATCGCGGACCCGAGCCATCATCATCTTTGGGAACTGTTCGCCGCGACCATCGTCAGCCTGATCGCGGCGGTGCTCAAGTTCGGTGATCGCTCGCATATCGGCGCTGTGCAACTCGCCTCGAGCCTGGTCGTGCTGCTGCAACTCTTCGGCGCGGCGCTGGTCTGGTTCTTCGGCGTCGGCGAGAACCCGGGTCCCATGAGCGCCGCCGCGATGGGGAGCGTCGTTTCGCTGTCCGCCGGCGCGCTGCTGGCGAACCTCGTTTCGGTCGTCATCATGGTGATCGAGACGACGATCCAGAGGCGCTGAGGTGCCCAGCCTGCTTCTCATCACGATACGCAGGCTCCGCGCTCCGCTCATTCTGATCATCCTCATTTTCGCGTTTTCGATGACCGGTCTGACTCTGATCCCCGGCGTCGACGAAAACGGCCATGAATGGCGGCTGTCGCTGTTTCAGGCCTTCTATTTCGTGACATTCACGGCGACGACGATCGGTTTCGGCGAGGTGCCGCGAGCCTTCACCGACGAGCAGCGCCTGTTCGTGACGCTGATCATCTACCTCTCGGTCATCGGCTGGGCCTATCTGCTCGGCTCGCTGCTCAGCCTCGCGCAGGACAAAGGCTTTCAGCAGGCCATCGTCAGCCGAAGGTTCAGCCGTTCGGTCGGCGGATTGCGCGAGCCGTTCTATTTGATCTGCGGTCTCGGCGACACCGGCATGACCGTCGCCCGCGCGCTCGACAAGCTCAACTACCGCTTCACCGCGATCGACAAGGATGAGCGCAAGGTTCAGGAGCTTGAGATCGAAGGCCTGTCCACCGACGCGCCCGCGCTCGCGGCGGACGCGCGATCCCCGGAGACGCTGACGACCGCCGGCCTGCTCAAGCCGGAGTGCGAGGGCGTGCTCGCGCTCTGCAACGACGACGAGACCAACCTCGCGGTGGCGATCGCGGCCTGCGTGCTGCGGCCCGGACTGCCCGTCATCGGCCGCGCCGATTCGGTGGTGACGGCGACGTCGATGGCCTCGCTCGGCGCCTATCGCGTCATCAATCCGTTTCGCGAATTCGGCGAGCATCTGGAATTGGCGATGCGGGCCCCCGACACGCAGCGCCTGCTGTCGTGGCTGACGAGCGCCCCCGGCTCGTATCTCAGGCCGAGCGCGCCGCCGAGGATGCCCGCGGCGCCGGGACATTGGGTGGTTTGCGGCTATGGCCGGTTCGGCGCGGAGGTCGCGGCCGCGGTGCGGCGAGGCGGTTTCAAGGCGACCATCGTCGATCCCTCGGGCGCGCCGGCCGAGGGACTTCGCTCCGTCAAAGGGCTCGCCACCGATTCCGCGGTGCTTCGCGAGGCGGGCGTCGAAGCGGCGTCGGGCGTCATCGTCGGCACGGATGACGACACCGCCAATCTGGCGATCGCGATCGCCGCGCGCCGGCTCAATCCCGAGATCTTCGTCATCCTGCGGCAGAACCTGCGCGCCAGCCGGATGCTGTTCGCGCGCTTCGGCGCCAATATCACGATGATCCCGAGCCAGATCGTCGCCAACCAGTGCATCGCCGCGCTGCGCACGCCGCTGCTCGCCGAGTTCCTCGACATCGTGCGGCGAAAGGACGAACTCTGGGCGTTCGCGCTGGCGGAAGAATTGCGCGCGCTGGTCGGCGAGGAGACGCCTCGCTTCTGGAGTTTCGCGCTGAGTTTGAGCGAGACTCCGGGCCTGCTGGAAGTGATGGAGCGTCTTCCGCGGCCGGTCACGATCGATGATCTCTCGAGGAGCCCGCGATCCCGCGAGGATAGGCTGGCGTGCATGGTCTTCATGGCTGTGCGCGGCGCCGACGTGATCGAACTGCCAGACGGCGACTTTGCAATCCGGGCCGGCGACCGGTTGCTTTTCGCGGGCCGACGCGCGGCGGAAGAGAGCCTTCGCCTCACCATCCAGCACACCAACGTCGCCGCTTACGTTCTGGGCGACAAGATCGAGGCGGAGGGCTGGTTGTGGAGAACGATATCGAGGGCGTTCGCGCGCTGAGCGGTCAAGGGCTTTCGACCCAGATGCCGCGATCATGCGCCGGCCTGCCGCTTGGCGTGTCCGTCGCCGTTACGCTTCGTAGCGTGGAAAGCGAGATCCGCCGTTCGCTCGACAACGACCTCGCTTTCGCCAAAGCCACGAAATCGCCGTCCCGGATCGTCGCGATGTTCGCGCCCTCGAAAACACGAATGCCGCTCGCCGTCATCACGGCGTCGCCTTTGCGCAGCGTGACGTCGCGCATCAGCATCGCGATATGGTCGACCGGCCCTCGGTGACACACACATTCCGCGTCCCACGTCGAGCGATAACGGCCCGCCACAGGTAGAGCGCTGTAGGGAGCGCCCGCGGCTGAAGTCGCGTCGTCGATCCTGTCGGAGCCGAAAGGTTCCCTGTAAGCGGCCGTGGGCGCGTCGGGACATTCCGACGCGCAAGCCGCGTCGCCGCCGGAAGACGCATTGGAGGGGAAGAAGAACCCGTCGCAAAGCCGAACGCACACGGCGGCCCCGACCTTGGGTGCGCTCGACGCGTAGTGGCGAGGCGACCCGGATGGGCGCACAAGTTTGAATCGCGTGCCGCCGGGCGTCGCCTCCAAAGGCGCGAGCCATGAAGACGGATCGCGGCCATTCATCATGGCTCCCGCGCCATTCGAGAGTACGAGCATGACGCCCGCCGCGCACGCGACGAAACCCAACAGGAAGGCGAGGCGACGATGTGGCATGTCCGCTCCGAGCGAACGGCTTCGTACCGCCATCAAGGACGGCGCCGCCGGTTCATAGCTTCAACGGGCTTCTCGGGGCGGAGTTCCGACCGGAAAGAAAAAGGCGGTTGAGGAAGACGAGAGCGATATATTCGATGGGATATCGCAGTGTAACCGCGTCGCGGTCGCGATAATCCCGTTTCCGAGTGGGAACGCATCTCACGTTCGAGGGTTTTTTCGCCGCTCGGCCACGTTCGGAGGCGGGTATTATTGTGACATTACGGAGAAGACGATGAAGAGAGCGGTCAAATATCTGCTTGTTGGCCTTGTGGGCGACCTCGCTTTGGCGGTCCCCATCATGCCAGCCTCGGCGGCGATCGTATGCAACAACGCGGGCGATTGCTGGCACAGTCATGAAGAACACGCTTACCGGCCGGAATTCGGCGTCGTCGTGCATCCAGACGGATGGGCCTGGAAGGAAGGCGAGCACCATCGCTGGCGCGAACATGACGGGCGCGGCTATTGGGACGGCGACAATTGGAAGGACTTCTGAGCCGGGAAGGTTCAGGCAAGAAGGCGCCCGAGCAACATCGCCGGGCGCCCCGACGACGATTTGCTTTCGATTTTGGGGATCGCGCGAGCCGATGCGGGCGGCTAGTCGCGTGGGCGCTGCGCCATCGCCTCGCTGAAGGCGTGCAACAGCGGTTCCCCGCCGCAGGCGGCGTTCCAGGAACAATCCGACGGCGTTCCCATGCGCGGCCGAGCCTTCCGCGAGCGCGATCGTCGGCTAATGTCGCCGCGCGCGCCGCCCACTTTGCCGTCCTACGGGTGAAAAAATGG
>Ga0302196_10002554_pt1 | contig 16951 bp, 15 predicted proteins | sample II_Bog_N1_3_FD_198794 | JGI IMG/M metagenome (GOLD analysis project Ga0302196, IMG submission 198794) | Peat permafrost microbial communities from Stordalen Mire near Abisko, Sweden - II_Bog_N1_3 | ecosystem: Environmental > Terrestrial > Soil > Wetlands > Peat | place: Sweden: Abisko...
TGATGTGGGTTCGACGATGGTGCCGCCCGGCTTCAGCAGGCCAGCGGCCTCGGCGGCGTCGATCATCTTGGCCGCGATCCGGTCTTTGGAGCTGCCACCGGGGTTGAGGTACTCGACTTTTGCCACGACAGTGCCGGCACCGGCAGGGACGACGGAGTTCAGCTGAACTAACGGAGTTCCGCCGATGAGGTCACTGATGTGCTGCGCGATACGCATGCGCATATCGTGTCAGGCCGTTTCGGGCAGCGCACACCCGCTCCGCCGGATTGGCCTTAGCCGGTGGCCTCGCGGATGTACTCCCCGATTTGGCGCAGCGAACGCACCGCCTCCGGTAGCAGTGGCGCCGCCAGTTGGAAGTCGTGAACCTGACCGGGCCAGACGCGCACTTCTGCCGGCACCCCGACGGCCGCCAGCCTGCTTGCAGCCAACTCCGCGTCGTGCAGCAGCACTTCGGATCCCGAAACATGGATGAGGGTCCGCGGCAGACCGGGCTTGATGTGTTCCAACGGCTCGTAGATCTCTTCGGGTTTGCCGTCGATTTTGTTCTTCTTGGCTGCGCTAGCAACCAGCTCTACCAGCGCATCAAACGCCCTTGCGGGAAACATCGCGTCGGTCTTGATGTTTGCATGCGCCTGCTTGCATTCCTTTGCTAACTGCAGCAGTGGCGAGATCGCTACCAGCGCCGCCGGCATATCCCCCTCCTCCTGGCCCGTCTCCTGCAGGCGTTGCGCAAGAGCCAGCGCGAGGTACCCGCCCGCCGAGTCGCCGGCCAGCACTATCTGGTCGGGTTCGTATCCGCGCTCCCGCAGCCATTGGTAGGCGTCATGACAATCGTCGAGAGCCATCCCGATCGAATGCTTGGGCAGCAGGCGATAATTGACCACGAGCACGGGTGAGTCAGCAAACTTTGAGAGCGCTTCGACAAGTCGCCCGTGCGAGTTTGCTCCACAGGTCAGGAACGCGCCGCCGTGAAAGTACAGAACCATCCGCCGAGTGCCGTCCGCGGGCAGCACTCCAGGTGCCCGCACCAACTGCGCTGAAGCATTCCGCAAGCTCACCGTCTCTCGAACGGTGGCCGAAACCGGAAGCAGCACCCGCGACGCCAAGTCAATGAGGCCCCACGGCCACGGCAGGTTGGGCACGTGGCTGCCAACGGCGAGAACCGGCCGAATAGTCAGACGTGACGCCAGTGTGGCTACTCGCGCGGCGACACTGGGCCCTGATTCCAGAACCTCGACCGGGGCGCCGTCGCTGCTGGCGAATCGGCGTGTTGCAACTCGGGGCGCCTTGACTACCTGATGTGGACGAATGGCATTCCGGGGCGAACCGGATACCTTGCTCGGTGCGGTCATGCTCAACACTTCCTACGTCTTTGTAGTCCGATACAGCATGTGACGTGACAGCCAAGCCTGCGGTTCAGTGCGTTTGCGAAGCGCTTAGCCAACCACTGGAACTTAGCTTGTCAGCACTTTCTGAGTAGAGCGTTTGAAGAAGCTGATTTGATACCACAATTGATCCACAACGTAATAGCGGGTATTTGTCAGCTACCCACGCAAATCGCGAAGCCGTTCTAAAATGGTCGCGTGACCATCCGGGTGCCACGTCGTTCGGCGATCGCCCTGGCCACAGCAGGTGCCCTCGCCTCGACAGGCACGGCCTATCTGGGCGCACGCAACTTGCTGGTCAGCCAGGCGACGCACGCGCGCACCGTCATTCCGAAGTCCTGGGACATCCCACCCCGCGCCGACGGCGTCTACGCCGCAGGCGGCGGCCCGGTGCAACGGTGGCAGCGCGGGATGTCCGCGGACCTGCACCTGATGATCTTCGGGGACTCGACGGCCACCGGCTACGGCTGCATCAGCGCCGAAGAAGTGCCGGGCGTGCGGATCGCGCGCGGGCTCGCCGAGCAGACCGGCAAGCGCATCCGGTTGAGTACCAAGGCCATCGTCGGCGCGACTTCGAAAGGCGTTCGCGGCCAAGTCGATGCGATGTTCGTGGCCGGACCGTCGCCGGACGCAGCCGTGATGATGATCGGCGCCAACGACATCACCGCACTCAACGGGATCAGCCAGTCCGCCCAGCGGCTGTCCATGACGGTGCGCAAGCTGCGCTCCCGCGGCGCGGTGGTGGTCGTCGGTACCTGCCCGGATCTGGGAGTCATCACCGCCATCCCGCAGCCACTTCGCTCGCTGGCACACGCGCGCGGTTTGCAGCTCGCCCGGGCCCAGGCCGCGGCCGTGAAATCGGCCGGCGGTATGCCCGTCCCGCTGGCGCATCTGATGGCGCCCCAGTTCCGGGCCACGCCCGAAGTGATGTTCTCGGCCGATGGCTACCACCCCTCGGCGGCTGCGTATGCGCTGGCGGCCGATGCGCTGCTATTGGCACTCTGCGACGCGCTGGGCGAAAAGATCGACCGACCGGTACTTGACTTGCCGGCCCAGTACGGCCCGCCTGAGCTCGCCGGCGGCCCCACCCGCCTCGGTGTCGTGTCAATGCTGTTGCGCCGCCCGGCGCCCGCTTCGCCTGCCTCGTCCTGACACCCCGTCATACCGAGCGGTGGGTAACGGCTAGATTCGTGCTAGCCCGTCGGGTTGGGCCTATGACCGTTTTTGAGGCGAGCCGTTTTTCGAGGCGCGCCCGCACCTGGATCTGAATGGTTTGGAAAGGTAATAGTCATGCCGGAAGCTGTCATCGTCTCAACTGCCCGCTCGCCGATTGGGCGCGCCATCAAGGGGTCGCTGGTTAGCATGCGGCCCGATGATCTCGCCGTTCAGATAGTGCGCGCCGCGCTCGACAAGGTGCCCGCGCTGAACCCGCACCAGATCGACGACCTCATCCTGGGCTGCGGCCAGCCCGGCGGTGAATCCGGTTTCAACATGGCGCGTGTCATCGCCGTCGAACTCGGCTATGACTTCCTGCCTGGCACCACCGTCAATCGGTACTGCTCGTCATCGCTGCAGACCACGAGGATGGCCTTCCACGCGATCAAGGCCGGCGAGGGCGATGCGTTCATCTCCGCCGGTGTGGAGACCGTGTCCCGGTTCGCCAAGGGCAGCGCCGACTCGTGGCCAGACACCAAGAATCCGCTGTTCGGCGAGGCTCAGGAACGGTCGGTTGCCGGGACAGCGGGCGCTGACGAGTGGCACGATCCTCGCGCTGACGGAAACGTGCCCGATATCTACATCGCGATGGGCCAAACCGCGGAAAACGTCGCCCTCATGACCGGCATCAGTCGCGAGGATCAGGACCGCTGGGCGGTGCGCAGCCAGAACCGTGCCGAGGAGGCGATCAAGAGCGGGTTCTTCGAGCGCGAGATCATTCCGGTCACCCTGCCGGACGGCAGCACGGTCAGCACCGATGACGGCCCACGGGCGGGTACCACCTACGAGAAGATCAGCCAACTCAAGCCGGTGTTCCGGCCCAATGGCACCGTGACGGCGGGCAATGCCTGCCCACTCAACGACGGAGCCGCCGCGCTGGTGATCACCAGCGACACCAAAGCCAAGGAGCTCGGCCTGACCCCGCTGGCCCGCATCGTGTCCACCGGAGTCAGCGGTCTGTCCCCGGAGATCATGGGTCTGGGGCCGATCGAGGCGTCCAAGCAGGCGCTGCAGCGGGCCAGCATGTCGCTCGGGGACATCGATTTGTTCGAGATCAACGAGGCCTTCGCGGTCCAGGTATTGGGTTCGGCCCGTGAGCTGGGCATCGACGAGGACAAGCTGAATGTGTCGGGCGGCGCGATCGCCCTGGGCCACCCGTTCGGCATGAGCGGCGCACGCATGGCCACCACGCTGCTGAACAACCTGAAGACCTACGACAAGACGTTCGGTCTGGAAACCATGTGTGTCGGCGGCGGCCAGGGCATGGCGATGGTGGTCGAGCGGCTCAGCTAAGACCGCTCGCCTCGGGCGCGAGCAGACGCAAAAGCCCCCGACACGCCGTGCGTGCGGGGGCTTTTGTGTCTGCTCGCGAAACTAGTCGTTCTGGAAGTAGCTGAGCAGGCGCAGGATCTCCAGGTACAGCCAGACCAAGGTCACGGTGAGGCCGAGAGCGATACCCCAGGCGGCCTTTTCCGGTGCACCGGCACGGATCATCTGATCCGCGGCGTCGAAGTCGATCAGGAAGCAGAACGCCGCGATGCAGATCATGACCAGCGAGAAGATGATCGCAATCGGTCCGCCGCTGCGCAGGCCCAAGCCCTGACCGCCGCCGACACCGAACATCGCCAGCACGAAATTGCCGAGCATGAGGAACACCGCGCCGAACAGCGCGGCGATCACCATCCGGGTGAACTTGGGGGTGACCCGGATGGCACCGGTTTTGTAGACGACGAGCATGCCGAAGAACACGCCGAAGGTGCCGAGGATGGCCTCCCCGATCATCGTCCCGGCGTTCATCGACTTGCCGGCGAGGGATACCTGGAACGTCAGCAACAGCGAAATGGCGCCCAGGGCCAGGCCCTCGAGCACGGCGTAGCCGAGCACGATGGCGGGGCTGTCCTGTTTGCGGCCGAACGTGGCGATCATCACCAACACGAAGCCGCCCAGCGCGCCGACAAGGGTCAACGGGGCAGCCAGCTGCGGATTGGCTTCCGCCAGGAAGAAAGAGACGACGGCCGAGAACATCAGCACGGCCAGCGTGATGCCGGTCTTGGTGACAACGTCGTCGATGGTCAGGGGGCGTGAAGCCTTGGTCTCCTGATAGGGAGCAGCGTAGGGGTCTGCTTGGTGGTACCCCTGCTGCACCTGGGCCGCGCCAGTACCGAATTGCGCGTACCCGCCCCGCCCTTTAGGCAGGGAACGAAAAACCGGGTTGCTAGTCTCCCGCACCGTCGGATCCTCTCTGATGGCTATGGCTCGAGCTGTAAGAACACAGACTCAACGATCAACGGCCCGCCCGGGTTCCCAGCGGATGTTGTCGTCGGGGATAAACATAAACCCTTACCCGCGAGCAGCGCTGCACCGGCAACGATCTAGATTGCTGGTCGAGGCTCGGGCAGCCCTCTGGGCAGCTTCTTTAGGCAACAGGTCCGGGCAGGATTCTCAGGAATCGTGCACGGTAGTGCGGCGGGAATCCGAGAAAGGAGGCCAGAACGTGGCGAGCGGCGTGACTGGGGAATCCGAAGATGTCCTGACCCGCGTCGACGGTGCGATCGGCCGCATCACGCTGAACCGCCCCAAGGCGATCAACTCGCTGAACCAGCAGATGGTCGACGCGCTGAGCGCCGTCCTCGCCCGCTGGGAAGCCGACGACGCGGTGAGCGCGGTGGTGCTGTCCGGCGCAGGGGAACGCGGGTTGTGCGCCGGCGGCGACGTCGTCGCGATTTATCACAGCGCCCGCGATGGAGGCGTTGAAGCACGGCGATTCTGGCGCGACGAGTATCTGCTCAATGGCCAGATCGGCCGCTTCGCCAAGCCCTACGTGTCGTTGATGGACGGCATCGTGATGGGCGGCGGCGTCGGCGTCGGCGCGCATGGGAACGTCCGGGTGGTGACCGAAACCTCAAAGGTGGGAATGCCTGAGGTCGGCATCGGCTTCATCCCCGACGTTGGCGGGGCGTTTCTGCTGTCCCGGGCGCCCGGCGGGCTTGGCCTGCACGCCGCGTTGACCGGAGCACCGTTTTCCGGCGCTGACGCCATCGCGATGGGATTCGCCGACCACTACGTTCCGCACGACCAACTCGACGCATTCACCCAAGCGATCATCGACGACGGCATCCTGAGCGCTGTGGCCGCCCACGCCGTTGAACCGCCAGCCAGTGAACTTGCCGCACAACGTGTTTGGATTGATCGGTGCTATGCCGGCGAAACGGTCGAAGACATCATCGCACGGTTGCGGGCATTTGGGGGAAATGGGGCGGGACCCGCTCAAGATGCCGCAAACCTGATCGCCAGCCGCTCCCCCATCGCGCTATCGGTGACGCTGCAGGCGGTGCGTCGCGCCGCAAAACTCAAGACGCTCGAAGATGTTCTGAAGCAGGACTATCGGGTGTCGTCAGCCTCCGTGCGTTCGCACGACCTGGTTGAGGGCATCCGCGCGCAACTAATCGACAAAGATCGCAATCCGAAGTGGTCTCCGGCGGCGCTGTCCGCAGTCACCGCAGCCGATGTCGACGCGTATTTCGCGCCGGTCGAGGACGATTTGAATTTCTAGAAAGGCAGGGTTGGTGGCATCCGCAGGAGACAACACCGAGTACGAAACCATCCTGGTCGACCGCGAGGAGCGGGTCGGGATCATCACGCTGAACCGGCCGAAGGCGCTCAATGCGCTCAACAGCCAGGTGATGAGCGAAGTAACCGGCGCCGCAACCGAACTGGATCACGATCCCGGCATCGGTGCGATCATCATCACCGGCTCGGCCAAGGCGTTCGCCGCCGGCGCCGACATCAAGGAGATGGCCGACCTGACCTTCGCCGACGCGTTCGGTTCCGACTTCTTCGCCACCTGGTGCAGGCTGGCCGCTGTGCGCACCCCGACGATCGCCGCAGTGGCGGGGCACGCACTTGGCGGCGGCTGCGAGCTGGCGATGATGTGTGACCTGCTGATCGCCGCCGACACAGCGAAGTTCGGCCAGCCGGAGATCAAACTCGGTGTGCTGCCGGGGATGGGCGGCTCGCAACGGCTGACCCGCGCCATTGGCAAGGCCAAGGCCATGGATCTCATCCTGACCGGGCGGACGATCGACGCCGCCGAAGCTGAACGAAGCGGCCTGGTTTCCCGGGTGGTGCCGGCCGACGACTTGCTGACCGAGGCAAAAGCCGTTGCGACCACCATTTCGCAGATGTCGCTTTCGGCGGCCCGGATGGCCAAGGAAGCTGTCAACCGGGCTTTCGAATCCACTCTGTCCGAAGGACTTCTCTACGAACGGCGGCTGTTTCACTCGGCCTTCGCGACCGAGGACCAGTCCGAAGGAATGGCGGCATTCGTCGAGAAACGCGCTCCCAACTTCACCCACCGGTAGGACGTCTCAATGAGCGACCCAGGTTCTGCGACGGCCGCCGCCGGCGGCGAATCAACCAGCGCAGAAACATCGGCTGAAGCCGGCCCGGAGACCGGGCCAGGTCCCAGCCCCGCGCGTCGCTCACGTTGGGCCGAGGATCCCTGGTGGGTCCGCCATTACACGTTCACCGGCACGGCGGTCGGCCTGATCTTCATCTTTTTTTCGACGACCCCGTCGCTGCTGCCGCGCGGCGCGCTGTTCCAGGGCCTGGTCAGCGGGTGCTCCGGCGCCAGCGGCTATGGGCTGGGCGTCTTCGCCGTCTGGCTGGTCCGATACATGCGGATGAAAGATTCCAGCCCACTACCCCCGCGGTGGGCGTGGTGGGTGCTGATCCCGGTCGGCGTTGTCGGCATGGTGCTGATGGCGATCTGGTTCCACGTCTGGCAGGACCAGGTGCGCGACTTGATGGGAGTCGAACACCTCGAGTGGTACGACTACCCCCTCGCCGCGGTCCTCTCGCTGGTGGTGCTGTTCACGCTGGTCGAGATCGGCCAGCTCATCCGCAAGCTCGTGCGTTTTCTGGTCGGGCAGCTCGACCGGATCGCGCCGTTTCGCGTCTCGGCCACCATCGTGGTGGTCCTGCTCGTGGTGCTGACCATCACCTTGCTCAACGGCGTGGTGCTCAAGTTCGCGATGCGCACCATGAACAACACCTTCGAATCGGTGAACAACGAATTGACACCCGACAGCTCGCGACCGACAACTCCGCTGCGATCGGGCGGCCCGGACTCGTTCGTATCGTGGGAATCGCTCGGGCATCAAGGCCGAATCTTTGTGAAGGCGGGCCCGAGCGTCAATCAACTCACCGCATTCAACGGAGCCCCGGCCGTCGAGCCCATCCGGGCTTACGCGGGCCTGAATTCGGCGAAGGACATCGCGGCGACCGCCGAATTGGCGGCCCGTGAACTACAGCGCACCGGCGGACTCCAGCGCGCCATCGTCGCGGTCGGCACCACCACCGGCACTGGCTGGATCAACCAAGCCGAAGCCGACGCGCTGGAATACATGTACAACGGCAACACGGCGATCGTGAGCATGCAGTATTCGTTTTTGCCCAGCTGGCTGTCCTTCCTGGTGGACAAGGAAAACGCACGACACGCGGGCCAGGCGCTGTTCGAGGCGGTCGACAAACTCGTCCGCCACATGCCCGAAGCCCAACGCCCAAAGCTCGTCGTGTTCGGCGAAAGTCTGGGGTCGTTCGGCGGCGAGGCGCCCTTCATGAGCCTGAACAACGTCCTGGCGCGCACTGACGGCGCTTTGTTCAGTGGGCCGACATTCAACAACACCATCTGGACCGACTTGACCGCCAGACGCGATGCGGGTTCACCGGAGTGGCTGCCGATCTACGACCATGGCAAGAACGTCCGGTTCGTTGCTCGCCCAGGCGATCTGATGCGTCCGGACCCGATGTGGGACCATCCGCGGGTGGTGTATTTACAGCACGCCTCCGATCCGATCGCGTGGTGGACTCCCGACTTGCTGTTCAGCGAACCGGATTGGCTGAAGGAGAAGCGGGGCTACGACGTGCTGCCTCAGACGAACTGGATCCCGGTGGTGACGTTCCTGCAGGTCTCGGCTGACATGGCGGTGGCCGTGGACGTGCCTGACGGACACGGTCACCATTACGTCGCCGATGCAGCCGACGGCTGGGCTGCGGTGCTGTCTCCGCCGGGGTGGACGCAGGACAAAACCGAACGGTTGCGGCCGTTGCTGCACTCCGACGCTTCCAGCGGTGGCTCGAGCGGTTAGATCCAGCGCCTGCTGGATCCGGCGTCGACCAGCGCGCCCACCCGCGGTTCGATCGAATCACCGGCCAGCTCGGCCAGCTCGGCCAGCACACCGGCGGCGGCCAGCGCGTGGTAGCCGCCGATAGCGTCCGTGGCACGGGGCAGGCCAATGTCCAATAGCGCGGCCGCCGCGAGGCTGGACGTGTAACCCTCCGAGCACACGATGACCCACTCGACGCCGTCGCCGACGGCCTCGGGCAACCTGGCGTCGCTGGTCGGGTCGCAACGCCATTCCAGAACGTTGCGTTCGATCACCAGCGCGCCCGGCACGCCACCCTCGCGGAATCGCTGGGCCTGTGGCCGGATGTCGACGAGCACCGCCCCGCGGCGCAGCGCGTCGGGTACCTCGGCGGCGGTGAGGCGGCGATACCGTCGCCGGGCGGCGTTCAAAACACTGTCGATGCGGCTCATTTCGACCCTTCCGGTTGATCGGTCAATTCGGTTCGCTGGCGGCGCAATGTGTTGCGCTCGGTGACCTCGTAGTACGACATGGCCGTCAGCGGCGGCGAATAGGCGTGGACGCTCAGGGTCGGCTGGGCGGTCGCGGCCTGACGGGTAGGTGCCGTCCGTGGCGCCCACACCACGTCGTGCACCCAACCCAGCGGGAACCCGGCCTGATCGCCGGCGTCGAGGCGGCGACGGCGTAATTTCTCGCCGGCCCAACGGAATTCGTTGAGTGACCCGGACAGCACAGTCAGCGCACCGAGAGAACCGCCGTGGTCGTGCAATTCGGTCGCGTGACCGGGAACCCAGCTGATCAGCCAGACGTCGAGTTCCTCGTTGCCGCTGATGCGGGTGAACCAGCGCTCTGATTCCGGCACACCGTCCTGCGGTAACAGGTGGTCGCAACGTCCACTGAGCACGTCGTCGGCGGCTTGGTCGGTGGCGTGCAGTAGGTCGGGCACCCGTAGCCGAGTTGGTCCCGAGGATAGGGGCGGCATGCTCAGGGGGCGGGCAACCGGATGTACAGCGGCAGATACAGACACGTGAAGCTCCCGAATGGACGGATTGGTAAGAGGCGGCGTACTACGGCCGACAACACTCACAAAATCCGAAGCGCTTCATCACGCCGCCAGTCTTGCATAGATTGACACCGTGCGCTGTTACCCTCGGCGGCCCCGGCGATGGGGCACGGTCCTTCTCGCGGCTGGATTGATCGGATTGTCCGGGGCCGCGGGCTGCTCGCATGACGCCCACGACGGCGGCAAGACCACCGCCTCGTCAGTCCCGTCCTCGACGGCCCGCAGCGGCCCTAGTGCAGCGCCGCCGGGCGCCATCGGACTCTCCCCCGCCGGCGTGACGACCAGGGTCGATATCCCCGCGAATTCGACCGAGGAGGAGTATTTCCAGGCTTGTCACGCCGCAAAACTATGGATGGAAGCCCAGCCCAAGGCCGGTGAGTCGGCGTTCGAGCCGTATCTGGCGATGGTCCAGACATCGCCATCGGGTACTGCGGGCAGCTGGAACATCCGATGGACGGACCTCACCCTGGCGCGGCAGGCGGCCGTGATCACCGCCGCTCGGGCCGCCGCCAACGAAGAATGCGGGTAGCGTTGCGCCTCCGCTTCGAACTCCTGCCCAATTGAGATCAGGGGTGCACGAAATTATCGACCCGGCCACTTGACGGTCCGTTCTGCCGCGCAAAATAACGGGATGCCCCGCGACGGAGTGACGAGCTCGGGCGGGTCATCACCCACCCGGGTGGCATTGGCACTCGGTAGCGGCGGCGCCCGCGGCTACGCCCACATCGGGGTCATCGAAGCGCTGCGGGAACGCGGCTACGACATCGTGGGTATCTCCGGCTCGTCGATGGGGGCCGTAGTCGGGGGTTTGCAGGCCGCCGGACGACTCGATGAGTTCGCCGATTGGGCGAAATCGTTGACGCAGCGCACCATTCTGCGGTTGCTGGATCCGTCGATTAGCGCGGCCGGGGTGCTGCGGGCCGGAAAGATCCTGGATGCGGTGCGCGAGATCCTCGGCCCGGTCACCATCGAGGAGCTGCCCATCCCGTACACCGCGGTGGCGACCGACCTGTTGACCGGCAAGTCGGTGTGGTTTCAGCACGGCCCTCTCGACGAGGCCATCCGGGCGTCCATAGCGATACCCGGGGTGATCACCCCGCATGAAGTCGGCGGACGCCTGCTCGCCGACGGCGGGATCTTGGACCCGGTGCCGATGGCGCCGCTCTCGGCGGTCAACGCGGACCTGACAATCGCGGTGAGCCTCAACGGCAGTGAGGTCATCGACAACCGCGAGGCGGAGCCCGGTGTCACCGTCGAGTGGTTGAACCGGATGTTGCGCAGCACTACTGCGCTGCTGGACCGGCCGACCGCGCGAGCGGTGCTGAGCCGATTCGGAGCGGACGGCGAAGATGCCGAAGCCGGCGACGAGCCCGAAGATGACGCCGACGAGGCCGAAGCGGCCGAAGTTTCGCTCGAGATTCCGCTCGAAGTTACTCGAAAATTAGGCAGCTTCGAGGTGATGAACCGGACCATCGACATCGCGCAATCCGCGCTGGCCCGGCATACGCTGGCGACCTACCCGCCAGACCTGCTGATCGAGGTGCCTCGTTCGACGTGCCGGGGACTGGAATTTCACCGGGCCGCCGAGGTGATCGACGCCGGCCGGGCGCTGGCCAATCAAGCCCTGGACGCCCTCGCGATAGCGACGGATCAGTCCGGACCGCCCGCGATCGAGGGGTGATCTAGACACCCAGGAACCGCGCGACGGCCGCCGCGTCACGGCGCCCCTGCTCCCGTCCGGCCACCGCAGAGGGGACACGGCAGCGCGGGTCCAACGCGTTGGGCCCGAAAGCCGCCAACGAGTCGTCGTCGGCGAACACGGTGAACGTCCGGCCGGCGAATGCCGTGATCTCGGCGGCCAGCCCGGCGCCGAACGGCGCCGGTGCATCCGCACCGCCGGGCACCAGGACCACGGCCACGGCGCAGTCGCGGGCAACGTCGAGGTTGACCGAGCTGGCAATCCCACCGTCCATGTAGCGTCGGCCTGCGATTGTCACCGGCGGCCACGCCCCCGGCACCGCACAGCTGGCCGCCACCGCGTCGACGAGCCCGACGCCGGATTCCCGATCGAAGACCACCAGCTCGCCGGTGGCTATGTCGATCGCGGTAACTCGCAGCGTCCGCTCGGGCCAGTCGTGCGACGGTAGGCGTTGCGCAATTACCTGGCGGCGGAAGGCTTCTGGGACGGTTTTGGTGCCAGCGGCCACCGCCCCGATGCGTCGCATCTGCTGTCGCGTTTTATCCGCCGTCTCGTCATACGGTTCCTGCAAGGCAGTCAGGAAAAGTCCGGTGATGGTGTCAATGTCGACGCCGGAATCGATCTCGGCCGATGTCTCGGCGACTTGCCGATCGAACAGCACCTCGAGCGTGCCGCCGGTACCGATCTGCGCTGCAACGGCCGAGCCGGCCGAAGTACCGACCAGCACATCGGAATCCATCAGCAGCCGCGCCGCTGCCGGCGATTCGTCGGCGATACCGCGCAGAATTCCTGTCTCCCAGGCGATTCCCGCTATTCCTCCGCCGGCCAGTACCAGCGCTTGTCCGCTTGCCACGTTTAGGTGTTCACGCCGAAGTGCGCTGCGACTGTTGAGCGTGCACGCTCAAATCCTGCTGATGAAGCAGGCGCCTGGGCGGCTCGGGCAACACTAGACTTTGAGTGACCTGCAGGGCGGAGTTGACGTGGACCAGCCCGCCCGGCGGAATCAGGCGCCAGCGCGGGTCGTCGTCCATCCGTTTGGTGGCGAACACGACCGACGGGCGAGTAGCCAGCTGGTCTGACGTCGCGTGGATTCGCTTGGTGCGCAGATCGAATTCGGCGCCGGGCTTGGCCGTTTGGCTGCCGTCGGACCGGTCCAGTACGTAGAGCTCATTGGACTCGGGGTAACGCAGCGCCCACATGTCGGTGGCCGTGCAGAGCAGGATGTTGACGGCATAGATCGGCACATTGGCCGCGAGCCATTTCAACGCGTCGACCAGACCGGCTGTGATGTCGGCCTGAGATTTCCCACGGGCACGAATCGACCCGGTGATCAAGGCGAATACCCGCTCGGAATCGGTCTGCCCCAAAACCAGTTCAGCGGTGCCGATTTCGCGCAGCCGTGCATCGATGACGTCCAGCCCTTCGACCACGCCGTTGTGCGCGAAGATCCGGCCGTCCTGCAAAAAAGGGTGGGTGTTGTGGACGTCGAGCGACCCGGTCGTCGCGTAGCGGACATGGGCGATGAAGGTCGTGCCGGTCAGTTGGTGAGCTTCGGTGGCAAAATCCGCGTCCTGCCAGGCTGCTATCGGCTCCTTGTGCAGCTGAGGCTGGCCATGCTCGTCGAAGAGGCCCAAGCCGGTACCGTCCGGATTCGTTCTGCTTTGCGCGGCCAGGCTATCCGGGGCATCGAGCAGCCAGAACGTCGCGGGAACGACCTTGGTCCCAGCGTGCAAGCCAAAGAGTCGACACATGGTGTCGACCGTAGCGAAGTCAGCCCGTCAGCGCGTCGGCCAGGTCGCCCAACGCCAGCCGCGCGTAGCCCTTCCAGATCCGGGCAAACACCGGCAGTGCCCACGCCGTCAGTATCGACTTGCGGTGGATGGTCCAGCGCCAGGTGACGTCGCTGCCGCCGTCGGTCGGTGTGAAGATCCATTCGCCCACCACATGGTCGACCAACAGCGTCATGGGGCCCCTAACCTGGGTCAGCCTGTAACCGAACGATCGCGGTGGGTCGACGCTGGTCAGCTCTTCACGCATGCTGCCGCCACCTGCCAGCAGCACGGTTCGGGTCTGGCCCGCGGCGTCCCACGCCCCGGTCTGGTCGCGCACTTCCTTGATCGGCGGGATCGGCCCATGCCAGCGCTTGAAGAGATCCGGAAGCGGCATCGGCAGCGTGCGGTGGAAGGCGTCCTCCACTGGGACGGCGATGAACAGCGATTGTTCGACGACGAGCGGCTGCGCCATGGGCTCAGCCTTCCGCACTCAAGCTTGGCGCGGCCCGGCCGGTGATGAGCGGCAGATCGAAGAAGCTTTGAATGCCGGCCGGCGCGGCACACGTCGCGGGGACCGCGTTTACGCAATGCGCCGCGGTGGCGACGATCCCCGGGTTGCTCTGCAGCCCCGCTTCGACGGTCTCGGGCTGCCATCCCTTGATCGTCACGAACGTGTCAGGGTTTCCGCGCACCTCGATCTCGTAACGCTCGCCCGCCGACCCGAACGACCAAGGCGGATCGAGGTTTTCCTCACCCATCAACCAATTCACCGTGACACGCACCACGACGGTGTCACCGACCAGCGCCTCCCAGTGGAAGCGGCGGCCGGCGACCTGCCCGGGTTCGATCGCACCGATGGGCGAGTCGATAAGGGCGGTCGCCACCGCAATCTCTTGCGTCGAGCTGATTTCCGGGCCAGCGGCAAAGCCCAACCGGTCGACACACAGCCGGACCGACTGGCGGAAGCCGCCGTCGAGCAGCTTCTGCATGGGACCGGTCAACGCGCTGTCCGGTGTCCCGCCGAAACCCATCACGTAGCGCAGGACGTCCGGCGCAGCGTAGGTACGAAGGTCGGAAAACTCCTCCGCGCGAACGAAAGTCACCCCCGTGGACATCACCGACAGCAGCAGCGGGAACAGCTCCGTCGCGGCACCGGGTCCGATTCCCGCACCATGCAGCGTCACTTTTCCGGCCAGTGCCGCGGCTTCCAGCGGCCCGGCCTCCTTTTCGCCCGGATAGAACCAGCCGACCGGGGTGACGACGTTCTTGCCCGAGCGCAGCAGGGCGGCGACTTCCTCGACGTTCGGCATCAACGGTGCGTAGATCACCGCGTCCGCGTCGAGCGCGAGGACGTCATCGATGCTGTTGGTCGCCGTCACCCCAAGCGGCGATGTGCCGATGATGTCGCCGACGTCCTTTCCGTTTTTCGCGTCGGAATGCACCCAACAGCCAACAAGTTCGAGTTCGGGATATTCCAGCACCCCTTTGATCGCCGCCACGCCGACCGACCCGGTTGCCCATTGAACGACCCGCAGGCTCATGGAAACGTTCTACACCATTGGCGCGGGCGCCCAATTTGTCGGGAAGCCGACGGCCAAAACCCTATATACCCGGACGGCGTGGCCTTAGGATGCACTGGTCTTAATCGCTATCCCCAGCGTTTAACGGCGCAGCGGTATGGGCTGCCGCGACTGAGCGGAGGTGCGGATGCCGTTCGTCATCGCAGCACCGGAGATCATCGCGTCGGCGGCTTCGGATCTGGCCGGTATCGCCTCCAGGATCAGTGAGGCCGGCGCGGCCGCGGCTCCAGCCACCGTGGTGTTGCCCGCGGCCGGTGACGAAGTGTCAGTGGCGATCGCCTCGCTGTTCTCCGGCCACGCGCGGGCCTATCAGTCACTGAGCGCCCAGGCGGCGACCTTCCACCAGCAGTTCCTGCAGGCGTTGAACGGAGCGGGGGCTTCATATGCGGCCGCCGAGGCGGCAAACGCCCCGCTGATGCAGGCCGTGCAGAACGAGGCGCTGGGCGCGGTCAATGCGCCAACCGAGTTCTTGGTGGGTCGCCCGCTGATCGGCAACGGCACCAACGGGGTGGCGATGAGTGGGCAAAACGGCGGCGCCGGCGGCCTTTTGTTCGGCAACGGCGGCAACGGCGGGTCCGGCGCCCCGGGGAAGCCCGGCGGCACGGGCGGTAGCGCCGGACTGTTCGGCAACGGCGGCAACGGCGGCAACGGCGGCACGGGCGCCGTGAGCTCCGTAGGCGGCAACGGCGGAGCCGGCGGCAGCGGCGGACTATTTCTCGGTAACGGCGGTTCCGGTGGCGCGGGCGGCGCCGGTGGAAACGGCGGGGCCGGCATTGGTGTTGCTACCACCGGTGCGACGGGCGGCACCGGCGGAAACGGCGGCAGCGGCGGCATGGGTGGGGCCGGCGGCCAAGGGTCGGCATTGTTCGGCCATGCGGGGGCCGAGGGCGCCGGCGGCCAGGGCGGAAATGGCGGGGTCGGCGGCCAGGGTGGCACCGGTGGTGCGGGTGCCGATAACAGCGCAAACGTCGGGCTGGCCGGGGGCCAGGGCGACACCGGAGGCACCGGGGGCACCGGGGGCAACGCCGGCCTCGGCGGCAACGGCTTGGGCGGGCACGCCGCCTCGGGTTCCGCGGGCAGCGGCGGCACCGGTGGGACAGGCGGCACCGGCGGCCAAGGCGATGCCGGCGACACCGGCACCCAGGGCGCTGCCGGCGGCGCCGGCGGCACGGGCGGGGCCGGCGGGCAGGCCGGCTCCGGCGGCGGCGGTCAGCAAGGTGCCGGCGGGCAGGGCGGCATTGGCGGTGTGGGCGGCACCGGCGGGCAAGGCGGGACTGGCACCGACAACAGCGCCAACCTCGGGGTGGCCGGCGGCATGGGAAGCACCGGCGGCGCCGGGGGCACCGGCGGCAACGCCGGAGTTGGCGGCAGCGGCCTCGGCGGCACCGCCGCCTCCGGCACAGCCGGTAACGGTGGCCAGGGCGGGATCGGCGGCACCGGCGGCAATGGCGGCGCGGGCAGCCAAGGTGCGGCCGGCGGCGGCACCGGCACCCAGGGCGCCGCTGGCGGCGCCGGCGGCACCGGTGGGGCCGGCGGGCAGGCCGGCTCCGGCGGCGGCGGTCAGCAGGGTGCCGGCGGGCAGGGTGGCAACGGCGGCGGCGGCGGCACCGGCGGCCAAGGCGGCGCAGGCACCGACAACAGCGCCAACCCCGGGCTGGCCGGCGGCCAAGGCGGCACCGGCGGCGCCGGAGGCACCGGGGGCACCGCCGGCGTTGGCGGCAGCGGCTTGGGCGGCACCGCCGCCTCCGGCGCAGCCGGTGACGGCGGCCAAGGCGGGGTCGGCGGTACCGGGGGTGGCGGCGGCAGCGCCGCCTCTGGCACAGCCGGTGACGGTGGCCAGGGCGGGATCGGCGGCACCGGCGGCAATGGCGGCGCGGGCAGCCAAGGTGCGGCCGGCGGCGGCACCGGTACCCAGGGCGCGGCCGGGGGCGCCGGCGGCACAGGTGGGGCGGGCGGGCAAGCCGGTTCCGGCGGCGGTGGTCAGCAAGGTGCCGGCGGGCAGGGTGGCAACGGCGGTAGCGGTGGCACCGGCGGTCTAGGCGGAGCGGGCACCGACAACAGCGCCAACGCCGGGGTGGCGGGCGGCAGCGG
>Ga0302196_10002555_pt1 | contig 16950 bp, 12 predicted proteins | sample II_Bog_N1_3_FD_198794 | JGI IMG/M metagenome (GOLD analysis project Ga0302196, IMG submission 198794) | Peat permafrost microbial communities from Stordalen Mire near Abisko, Sweden - II_Bog_N1_3 | ecosystem: Environmental > Terrestrial > Soil > Wetlands > Peat | place: Sweden: Abisko...
CTTGCCCCTCGCGCCCGCCGGGCTTATCAGCGCTCACATGACCGCCGAGCCAGACGCTTCGACGGGCGGGCGGTCTTCCTCCGCCGCGCTCTACACCCTCCTGTCGGTCATGTTCATCAACATGATGGGCTTTGGCGTGATCGTGCCCTTTCTGCCGTTCTACGCCGCCTCGTTCCACGCGGCGCCCTGGCAGATCGCCCTGGTGTTTTCGGCCTATTCGGTGGGCTCATTCTTCGGCGAGCCGTTCTGGGGCCGGCTGTCGGACCGGATCGGGCGCAAGCCGATCCTGATCTCCACCGTGGCCGCCAACTGCGCCTGCTACGGGGCGCTGGCCTTCGCGCCGAACATCTGGTGGGCGATCGTCATCCGGGTGCTGGGCGGCATGGCGGCGGGGAACGGCTCGGTGGTGCAGGGCTACATCGCCGACGTCACCCCGCCGGAACTGCGCGCCGGACGGATGGCCCGGCTGGGCGCGGCCTACAATCTGGGCTTCATCTTAGGTCCGTTCATCGGCGGCATGCTGGCGAGGCCCGGCCTTGGCACCGCAGGCTTCCACCTGCCGCTGCTCACCTCGTCGTTCCTCGCCGGCTGTTCGGCGATCGGTATCGCCCTGGTGGTGCGCGAGAGCCGCGCGCGCCGGGACGTGATCGGCCGGCCGCCGAGCCGCTGGGTGATGTTCGGCTATGCCGCCCGCCACCCGGTGGTCGGACGGCTGATGCTGCTGACCTTCTCGGTCGGGGTCGCCTTCACCGCCATCGAGAGCACCTTCGCGCTCTGGGCCAACCATCGGTTCGGCTGGCAGCCCCGCGACGTCGGCCTTTGCTTCGGGGTCACCGGCGGGGTCTCGGCCTGCTGCCAGTTCATGCTCACCGGCCCCCTGTCGCGGCGGTTCGGCGAGGGGACCATGCTGGCCGTGGGCATGGCCGGAACGGTGATCTGCACCGCCCTGCAGCCGTTCTCCGACGGCGGGGTGATGACCGTGACGCTGATGGCGCTGATGGCGCTCAGCCAGTCGGTGGCCTTCCCCAATTCCGGCGCGCTCCTCAGTCGCAGCGTCGATCCGGATCACCAGGGCCAGATCATGGGGCTGAACAACGCCACCGGCGCCCTGGCGCGGGTGACCGGGCCGCAGCTGGGGCTGGGACTGCTGGGCTACAACATCAACGCCCCGTTCATGCTGGGGGCGCTGATCGTGGCGCCGTCGATCTTCCTGGCCTTGAGCGCCGGCCGGGCCGCCGGACGACTGACCCACACACCGCTGGCGGTGCCGGCGGAGTAGCCACGCCGCGTCAGCCGAGCGCGCGGGCCAGCTGCTCCAGCCCGGCGCGGGTGGCGGCGGGGTCGCCGCCGAGGCCGACGCGGAAGTGCTCCGGCAGGCCGAAGAACCGTCCGGGGACGACGCTGGTCTCGAACTCGGCCATCAGCCGTTGGAACAGAGCGTCGCCGTCGCCGGCGGCCAGGCGCGGGAAGATGGTCGTGCCGTGTTCGAAGATCCGCTGATCCAGCGTCGGGCAGCGGCCGAGCAGCGCGCGGTAGGCGGCGCGGTTCTCCTCGAGGATCGCCTCGGCGCGGGCGCGGATTTGCGGCAGGCGCTCGAAGGCGACCACCGCCATCCGCTCGGAGATGTGCGGCGGATGCACGCCGAACAGATCGTTCAGCCGCCGCATCCGCTCGGCCAGCGGCGCCGCCGCCAGGATCCAGCCGCAGCGCAGGCCGCTCAGCCCATAGGCCTTGGTCAGGCTGGAAGTAACGACGGTGTTGCCGTCCGGGGCGAAACTGGTGGTCGCGGGGCCGTCGCCGAAGAGCAGTTCGCGGTAGACCTCGTCCACCAGCACGCTGGCCCCGACGGCGGCGGCCGCCTCGGCGACGGCGCGGACCTCGGCGTCATCGGCCAGGGCGCTCGAAGGGTTGTGCAGGTTGGTCAGCACCACCAGCCGCGTCGCCGGAGCGATGGCGGCAGCGATCCGCGCCGGGTCCAGCCGCCAGTCCTCGTCCAGCCGCCGCTCGAAGCGCCGCACCGTGGCGCCCAGGTAGCCGAGCGTGGAGGTGAGCAGCTCATAGGTCGGGCTCTCGGCCAGCACCTCGTCGCCGGGCGCCAGGATTGCCGCCATCGCCAGGTGGTTGGCGAAGGAGGCGCCGCCGCCGGCCATGACCACGCACGCCGGGTCGATCCGGAAGCGGTCGGCGACGATGGCGGCGAGCGGATCATAGCCGCCGACGTTGGGACCGTGCAGGGCCAGGTCGTCCCATTGCAGGCCGAGTTCGGCGATGTCGCAGTCCATCACCCCACTGGTCGCCAGATTGAACCCGGCGCCCGTGCTGTACTTGGCGAAGTGCATGTAGTCGGAGTGGAGCGGGCGGGTCATGGGGCTCTATTTGGCGCCGGGAAAGAAACTCTATGAGGGGTGACTCTTCCCCGCTTTCCACCCCTCCCTATTTCCGTCATCGCTGGGATGACGCCCGGCGATGACGGACTTTTGGGAAGTGGTTTGGGGAGGTGGCTTGAGGGGTTCGCACCCCCACCTTGCTTTTCCCGCGGCTTTCCCCTATCCACCCGCCTCCATCGAACCGCCTGGCCCAAGGCATGCCATGGCGGTTCTTTCTGCTATTCCTAGAGGACGGGGCTTAGGCTCCGATGCAAAATGCCGAAGTTGAAGACCAAATCAGGCGCCAAGAAGCGCTTCAAACTCACTGCGACCGGCCTGATCAAGGCCGGCGTCGCGGGCAAGCGGCACCGCTTGATGAGCCACAACGCCAAGTACATCCGTCAGAACCGCGGCACCAAGGTGATGGCGAAGTCGGACACGGCGACGATCAAGACCTACATCCCCTACGGCTTGCGGTAGGAGGCGGATAGATGGCTCGAGTTAAGCGCGGCGTCACTTCGCACGCCCGGCACAAGAAGGTTCTGGAGCAGGCCAAGGGTTTCTGGGGCCGGCGCAAGAACACCATCCGCGCCGCCAAGGCCGCGGTCGACAAGGCCGGCCAGTACGCCTACCGCGACCGCAAGGTCCGCAAGCGCTCGTTCCGGTCGCTGTGGATCCAGCGGATCAACGCGGCGGCGCGCGAGGAAGGTTTCACCTATTCGCAGTTTATCTTCGGCCTTGGCGAGGCCGGGATCGAGATGGATCGCAAGGTGTTGTCCGACATCGCGGGATCCGATCCGGCAGCGTTCAAGGCCATCGCCGAGAAGGTTCGCGCCGCGCTGGCCTAAAGGTTTCGGGAATTCCCGGCCAAAAGGACCTCCGGCGAGGAGCCGGAGCGACTTGCGCCGATTCCCCATCCCTTTAGAGCAAGCCCTGCCATGACCGACCACTCGCAGCTTGAAGCCGACCTCTCGGCCCAGATCGCCGCCGCCGCCGACCTGGAGGCGCTGGACCAAATCCGCGTCGCCGCCCTCGGCAAGTCCGGGGTGGTCTCCGCTCGTCTGAAATCGCTGGGCAGCATGAGCCCCGAGGACCGCCGCACCGAGGGGCCGGCGATCAACGGCCTGCGCGACCGCCTGGCGGCCGCCATCGCCGCCCGCAAGGCCGAGCTGGAGGACGCGGCGCTGGAAGCCAGCCTCGCCGCCGGCCGGGTCGACCTCTCCCTGCCCGCGCCGCCGCGCCGCCATGGCGCCGTGCACCCGATCCTGCAGGTGATGGACGAGATGATCGCCGTCTTCGCCGAGATGGGCTTCGGCGTCGCCGAGGGCCCGGACATCGAGGATGACTTCCACAATTTCACCGCGCTCAACTTCCCGCCCCGCCACCCGGCGCGGGAGATGCACGACACCTTCTTCCTGAAGCCCGGCCCGGACGGTGAAAGAAAGCTGCTGCGCACGCACACCAGCCCGATCCAGGTGCGCGTAATGCGCAAGGCCAACATCGCGGTCGGCGCGCCGCAATTCGAGGTCTATCAGGCGCCGCCGATCCGCATCGTCGGGCCCGGCCGGGTCTATCGCTGCGACAGCGACGCCACCCACGCGCCGATGTTCCACCAGATGGAGGGCCTGGTGATCGACCGGGCGATCCACATGGGCCATCTGAAATGGACCCTGGACGCCTTCGTGCGCCGGTTCTTCGAGGCCGAAAACGTCGTCACCCGCTTTCGCCCGCACCACTTCCCGTTCACCGAGCCCAGCGCCGAAATGGACGTGCAGTGCGACCGCTCCGGCGGGCAGATCCGCATCGGCGAGGGGACCGACTGGCTGGAGATCCTCGGCGGCGGCATGGTGCATCCGAACATTCTGCGCAACGTCGGCCTCGATCCCGACGAGTGGCAGGGCTTCGCCTTCGGCATGGGCATCGATCGGCTGGCGGCGCTGAAATACGGCATGCCGGACCTGCGCGACATGTTCAGTGGCGATGTGCGTTGGCTGGAGCACTACGGGTTCTCGGCCTTCGCGGACCCGAACCCTGCGTCGGGGCTGAGCTGATGGGGAACGCGATCATCGCTCTTCCCTCCGCGCAGCGGGGGGAAGTGTCACAAGCGAGCAGCCGCCAGGGTGCGATGCGTGACGATGGGGGGACCGCCGGGACAAAGCTGTCACGGTCGTCGGTGCGCGTCTCCCCTCCGTCGCACTTCGCCTGCTTCGCGGGCTCGTTTGCGACACCTCCCCTCACCTGCGTGAGGGGAGGAGCCGTGCCTGCGGCCTCAGAGGTGGCGTCATGAAATTCACCCTCTCGTGGCTGAAAGACCACCTCGCCACCGACGCCGATGTGGCCGCCGTCGCCGAGGCCATGACCATGGCCGGGCTCGAGGTCGAGCATGTGGACGATCCGGGCGCCAAGCTGGCGGCGTTCTCGGTGGCCAGGATCGTTTCGGCGGTGCAGCACCCCAACGCCGATCGCCTGCGGGTCTGCCAGGTGGAGACCAAGGACGGCCCCAAAGAGATCGTCTGCGGCGCGCCCAACGCCCGGGCGGGCCTCTTCACCGTCTATGCGCCGATCGGAACCTTCATTCCCGGCAGCGGCATCACCCTGGAGCCCCGGCCGGTGCGCGGCGTGGTCTCCAACGGCATGCTGTGCTCGGCTGCCGAGCTTGAGATCGCCGAGGAATCCGACGGGATTCTCGAACTGGCCGAGGCCGATATCGGCACGTCGGCCGCCCAGGCGCTCGGCCTGGAAGCGGTGATCGACTTCGAGGTGACCCCGAACCGGCCCGACTGGCTGGGCGTCGCCGGTATCGCCCGGGACCTGGCGGCGGCCGACGTCGGGACGCTGAAGGATCTGTCGGTGACGGCCGTGCCCGGCGCCTTCCCCTGCCCGATGGACATCCGACTCGACGGCTCCGACGCCTGCCCGGCCTTCGCGGGGCGGGTAATCCGTGGACTGAAGAATGGACCGTCGCCACAGTGGCTGCAGGATCGCCTGCGGGCCATCGGGCTTCGACCGATCAACGCCCTGGTCGACGTGACCAACTTCCTCTCCTACGACCGAGCCCGGCCGCTGCACGTCTATGACGCGGCCAAGCTCACCGGCGGCTTCGTCGAAGCCCGGCTGGGTCGCGAAGGCGAACAGGTCGAGGCGCTGGACGGCAAGACCTATGCGGTGGGCGCGGAGATGTGCGTCATCGCCGACGGCTCGGGCGCCATTGGCCTGGGCGGCGTGATGGGCGGCGAGGCGACGGGATCCACCGAATCCACCACCGAGGTGTTCATCGAGAGCGCCTGGTTCGATCCGATCCGCACAGCCCAGACCGGCCGCGACCTTAGCCTGACCTCCGACGCCCAGTACCGCTTCGCGCGCGGCGTCGATCCGGGGTTCGTGGTTCCGGGGATCGAGCTGGCGACCCGGCTGATCCTGGAATTCTGCGGCGGCGAGGCCTCCGAAGTGCGGCTGGCCGGGCAGGTGCCGTCGCCGCCGGCCGCCATCGACTTCGACCCGTCCTACGTCAAGCGGTTGGCCGGTCTCGAGCTGCCGGAAGACCGTACCCGGACGATCCTGCAGAAGCTCGGGTTCAAACTAGAGGGCTGGCGGGTGTTCCCGCCCACTTGGCGGCGCGACGTCGAGGGGCGGGCCGATCTGGTCGAGGAAGTGGCGCGGATCGCCGGCTTCGACGCCCTCCCGGCCGAGCCTTTGCCGGCGCTGGCGCACGCCGCCGGTGGCGTGCTCAGCGTTCGCCAGAGCCGCATCCGCGCCGCGCGCCGGGCGATGGCCGCCTGGGGCTATGGCGAAGCGGTGACCTGGTCGTTCGTCAGCCAAGCCGCGGCCAGGCTGTTCGGCGGCGGGGCCGACGAGCTGGTGCTGGAGAACCCGATCTCGCCGGAGCTGGACTGCATGCGCCCGTCGGCCCTGCCGGGGCTGGCGCTGGCGGCGGGCCGCAACGGCCGGCGGGGCTTCGCCGACTGCGCCCTCTTCGAGATCGGCCCGGTGTTTTCCGGGACCGAGCCGGCCGACCAACGGACGGTGATCGCCGCCGTGCTGGCGCCGCATCCGCCGCGCCGCTGGGACCATGCGGCCGCCGACGCCCTGTTCGGGCTGAAGGGCGATCTGACTGGCCTGCTTGAGGAGCTGGGCGCGCCGGTGGCCAACCTGCAGGTAGCGCAGGAGAACACCCGTCCGTGGTGGCGGCCGGGCCGTGCGGCGCGACTGCAACTGGGCCCGAAGGCGGTGCTGGCCGAGTTCGGCGAGCTGCACCCCAAGGTGCTGGCGGCCCTGGATGTGGCCGGGCCGATCTACGCCTTTGAGATCTGGGTCGAGGCGATCCCGGAGCCAAAGAAGAAGGCGCTGAAGACCAAGCCCGCCCTGGCGCTGTCGCCGCTGATGCCGCTGACCCGGGATTTCGCCTTCGTGGTCGATCAGGCGACGCCGGCCGGCGACCTGGTTCGCGCCGCGCAGGCCGCAGACCGCCAGCTGATCGCGGGCGTGCGGGTGTTCGACGTCTACGAGGGACCGGGCGTGCCGGAGGGCAAGAAGTCGGTGGCCATCGAGGTGACGATCCAGCCCCGGGACAAGACCCTGGACGACGCCGAGATCGAGGCCCTGTCGGCGAAGATCGTCGGCGGCGCGGCGAAATCGGCCGGGGCGGTGTTGCGGAGCTAGCAGACCCCTCACCGACCTCTGCCCGCGTTGCGGGGCGAGGGATAGCGTTCTTCGATCCCACACAGCTGGTATCCCTCTCCCCGCCGAAGGTGGGGAGAGGTTAGGTGAGGGGCTGTCTCGACTTGGCGCCTAACCCCGTTTGCGAAGCGCGACCGTATTCCTCTTACGGAACACAGCTTCGAGGAAACGTGATGATCAGGAAGGCTTTGCTGGCCGGGGTCGCTTTGGCGGCGGCGGGGAGCGTGTGCGCGGCGCCGGCAGACCCGCCCAACGCCGGCCTGGAGGTGACCATCTACAACCAGAACCTCGCCCTGGTGCAGGACGTGCGCAATCTGGACATCGCCCAGGGCCGCCAGAAGCTGGAATTCAAGGATGTCTCCTCGGCGATCCGGCCGGAGACGGTCAGCCTGGCCGCGGACGGCGTCTCCATCGTCGAGCAGAACTTCGACTACGACCTGCTGACCCCCTCCAAGCTGATGGAGAAGGCGGTCGGGCAGGACGTGCAAATCGTGCGCACCAATCCCGGCAACGGCCAGGAGGTCACCGAGACCGCCACCGTGCTGGCCGCCAACGAGGGCGTGGTGCTGAAGATCGGCGACCGGATCGAGGTGCTGCGCGACGACGGCGTGCCGACCCGGGTGATCTTCGCCAAGGTGCCGGACAATCTGCGTGCCCGCCCGACGCTGTCGGTCACCGTCGACAGCGATCACGCCGGCGCCCGCCCAGCGACGCTCAGCTACCTGACCACGGGCCTCGCCTGGCGGGCCGACTATGTGGCCCTGTTCGACGAGAAGGCGGCCAGGCTCGACCTGCAGGGCTGGATCACCCTGACCAACCAGTCGGGCACCAGCTTCGAGGATGCGCGCACCCAGCTGGTGGCCGGCAATGTGCAGATGGGCGACAGTGGCGATGGGGGGGATGATAGCGACCAGACCCCGGACCAGAACGCCGTCCAGGCCGGCGACGAGGCGCACACCGGACCCGGCCAGGCGCTGGGGGACAACTACATATACACCCTGCCTGAGCGCACCACGATCGCCCAGAACCAGACCAAGCAGGTGAGCTTCATCGACGCCCTGGGGGTCAGCGCCCACAAGGTCTATCAGTTCAATGTCGGCGGTTTCGAGAGCGCCGAGAACCCGGCCAGCGCCTCGGTGGTGGTGGACTTCACCAACTCCACCGCCGGCGGCCTGGGCGCCGGTCTGCCGGCCGGGACCATCCGGGTCTATCAGCGCGACGAGGCCGGCGATCCGAAGTTCGTCGGCGAGAACCAGATCGGCCACACCCCGCAGGGCTCGGAGCTGGCGGTGAAGATCGGCGACGCCTTCGATGTCACCGTGCAGCCGACGCTGGTCTCCTCCGACGCCGTCTCCAAGCACCGCACCCGCTATTCGATGAGCTACCTGATCCGCAACGCCCGCGGAGAGCCGGTGACGGTGGAGCTGCGCCAGGGCGGTCTCTGGGGGCGCGGCACGACGGTGATCAAGGAGAGCCTGCCCAGCCGCAGGATCGACGCCTCGACCCTCGGCTACTCCGTGCCGGTGGCCGCCAATGGCGAGACCACCCTGACCACGACGGTCGAGACGGGCTGGTAGGACCGTGCGGCTGCTCGGCCTCATAGCGGCGCTGGCGCTGGCCGGTCCGGCGACCGCGGACGTGGTCTCCTCCGGGCCGGCGTCGGTGGCGGTGACCATCTACCGCGACGACGCGGTGCCCGATCCGGCCGCCGCGCACTGGGCGGGGCTGGGGCTGGGGATGATCACCGAGACCCGGGATGTCGACCTACCGGCCGGCCAGTCGCGGCTGTTGCTCGAGGGCGTCGCCGATGGGGCGCTGCCGGAGACGGCGGCGATCGAGGGCCTGCCGGGGCAGATCAGGGAACAGACCTTCGACTACGACCTGCTCAGCCCCGGCTCGCTGATCGAGCATTCCCTGGACCGGCCCGTTGAGCTGGTGCGGCTCAATCCGAAGACCGGCGCGCGGACCACCGAGGATGCGGTGCTGCGCTCGGGGCCGGACGGGGTAGTGGTCGACGCGGGCGGCAAGGTCGAGGCGCTGGGCTGCAGCGGCGGCATCGAGGGGATCGTCTTCCACGGCGTGCCCAGCGAGCTGACCGGAAAGACGGCGCTCTCCACCACCGTGCGGGTGGGCCAGGCCGGCCGCTATCGGATCCAGCTGGCTTATCTGGCGGTGGGACTGGCCTGGAAGGCGGCCTACGTCGCCCGCCTGGCCTCGAGCGGCGACGCCCTCGATCTCAGCGGCTGGATCACCCTGGCCAACCACAGCGACACCTCGTTCCTGGCCGCGCCGACCTCGGTGGTGGCCGGCCGGCTGGCGCGGCAGGCGGTGAACCGCATCGAGGCGGTGCTGGCCCAGCGTCAGAACGCCTGCTGGCCGATGGGCAATTCGCACCATCCCAAGGGTGAGCCCTACTACCTGGCCGAACCTGAACCGGCGCCGCCGCCACCGCCGGCGCCGCCGCCGCCGATGACGATGGCCGTTCCGGCGCCGGCGATGATGTTGTCGGTCATGGCGGACCGGCGGATGAAGCCCCGGGCGAGCCAGAGCGATCTCGGGGACTACAAGCTCTATAGCCTGGACAAGCCGACCACCGTCGCGGCGCGGCAGACCAAGCAGGTGCTGTTCCTGCACCAGGAGGCGGTGAAGTTCGACAAGGTCTATGTGTTCAAGCTGGTCGACTGGCTGCTGGACGGCGCCGATGACGCCGAGGGGCGCGGGGCGACCACGCCGACGCTGAGGCTTGAGAACAAGCCGGAGAAGGGGCTGGGCCGCGCCCTGCCCGCCGGCGCGGTCTCGATCCGCCAGAGCCAGGACGGCGCCGACCGCTTCCTCGGCCAGCCCGACCTGCGCGACGTGCCGGTGGGCGAGCCGTTCGAGCTGGAGATCGGGCAGGCGGCCGATGTTCAGGCGAGTTGGCGGATCGTGGGGCGAACGCGCTCGAAGGTGAACGGCCAGGCGCTGCAGCGCTCGACCGTCGAGGCGACGCTGACCAACGCCAAGACCACCCCGGTCACCGCCGAGGTACGGATGCTGGGGAGCGAGGGATCGCTCAAGGTGCTGGACGAGACCTCGCCGCACACCACCAAGGCCGGCGATCCGGTGTGGTCGCTGACCGTGCCGGCCGGCGGCGAGGCCAGCGTGACCTGCACGGTGGAACGTGGGGATTAGAGTCCCGGCGAAGGGCCCTGCGTCCTTCGAGACGGCCGCGCCGCGGCCCCCTCAGGATGACGAGGTCTTTGAGCGCCCCACCCTTTTCGTCATGGTGAGGAGCGGCGCAGCCGCGTCTCGAACCACGCACCTTCTCGCCGCGGTCCTGCTGCTCTTCGCCACCCCGGCGGCGGCTGGCGATGTGATCTCCGCCGGGCCGGCCAGTGTCGCGGTCACGGTCTATCGCGATGACGCCGTGCCCGATCCGGCGGCGGCGCAGTGGGGCGGGCTGGGCCTGGGGATGATCACCGAGACCCGCGTGGTCGAGCTGCCGGCGGGGGAAAGCCGGCTGGTGCTGGAGGCCGTCGCGGACGGCGCGTTGCCGGAGACCGCGGCGATCGAGGGGCTGCCGGGTCAGATCAAGGAACAGAGCTTCGACTACGACCTGCTGAGCCCCGGTTCGCTGATCGAGCATTCGGTGGGTCGGCCGGTGGAGCTGGTGCGCATCAACCGCAAGACCGGCGCGCGGACCACCGAGGACGCGACGCTGCTCTCCGGCCCGAACGGCCTGGTGCTGGACGTCGGCGGCCGGATCGAGGCGCTGGGCTGCAGCGGCGGGATCGAGGGGCTGGTGTTCTCCGGCGTGCCGGCGGAACTGACCGGCAAGGCGGCGCTCTCCACCCATGTCACCGTGAGTCGCCCGGGGCGCTACCGGCTGACCCTGAGCTATTTGACCGTCGGCCTGGCCTGGAACGCGTCCTATGTGGCGCGGCTGGCGCCGGACGCGAGCCGGCTCGACCTGACCGGCTGGATCACCCTGGCCAACCACGGCGACACCGGCTTCGCCGACGCGCTGACCTCGGTGGTGGCCGGGCGACTCGAACGCCAGGCGGTGCAGCGCGTCGAGGCGGTGTTGGCCCGGCGCCGCAGCGCCTGCTGGCCGATGGGCAATTCGCACCATCCCCGGGGCGAGCGGCTCTATGTCGGCGTGCTGAGGGCGCCGCCGACGGGCGGGATGGTCGTGTCCGAGATCGTGGTGGTCGCCGACAGGCGCGAGCAGCGGCTGGAGAAGGTCCCGATCGCCGTCACCGCCTTCACGGCCCGACAGAGCGACCTTGGCGACTACAAGCTCTACACCCTGCCCGCCCCGACCACGCTCGCCGCCCGGCAGACCAAGCAGGTGGCGTTCCTGGAGCAGGCCGGGGTGAGCTTCCAGCGGCTCTATGTGCTCAAGATGGACGCTTCGGGCGGCAATGGCTCGGTCGGCCCCAGCGCCACCGCCGCCACCTTGCGCTTCCAGAACAAGCCGGCGAGCGGGCTTGGGCGGGCGCTGCCGGCGGGGTCGGTGTCGCTGCGCCAGACTCAGGGCGACGGCGACTACCTGCTCGGCGAGCCGCGGCTGGAGGACGTGGCGGTGGGCTCGCCGTTCGAGCTGGAGGTGGGCGACGCGCCGGATGTCGAGGCGAGCTGGCGCGTCACGGCGGTCGTTCCGTTCACCCGCCATGGGGTCAAGGGACGGCGGGTCACCGTCGTCGCCACCCTGACCAACGCCAAGCGCCGGCCGGTGACCGGCGAAGTGCGCCAGGCGGACCAGTACCGGGGCTTCAAGCTGCTGAGCGAGAGCGTGCGGCACACCACCCGCGGCGGCGACCCGGTCTGGGACCTGACCGTGCCGGCGAACGGGACGGCGAGCGTGCGGTTTACGGCGGAGTTTCAGTGACGCATGCCCTCACCGCACCTCTCCCACTGGCGTGGGAGAGGGCTACTGAAAGGGCGGGGTTGCGGATGGAGCGCGAGGGAGCGCCAACCCATCAGTATCCCTCTCCCCGGCAACGGGGAGAGGTACGGTGAGGGGTCTTGCCGCCGCTACAGCGGCAGGATGTGCTGTTCGCGGCTGTAGGAGAGGTAGCCGAGGCTGGCGCCGAGGCGCAGGCCGACGCCGGCGCGGATGGGGGCCAGGATGATGTCCTCGGCCCGCTGGTAGTTTACCCCGAGGCCGCCGATGAAATAGGCCGAGCCTTCGACGCCCGGGAAACGGCGGAAGATCGCGTCTGGATATTGCAGATTGTAGCAGAGGGTGAACACCCGGCTGACGTTGCCGCCGATGTCGAAGCCGCCGGACGGGCCCTGCCAGAACACCGGGGTGTGCGGGCGGTGCTTCATGTAGAGCAGGCCCTTGCCCCAGCGCAGGCCGAGGAAGAAGGCCCCCGCGCCCTCGGTGCCGGCGATGTAGCCGGTGGGGCGGCCGTTGTCGCGGAAGGCGCGCTCGATGGCGGTGCCGGCGGCCTCGGCGGTGACCCCTAGGAAATCGGAGACATTGTTGACCAGCTCGTTCTGGTCGTAGCCCTCTGCCTTGGGGCCGTCGGGGCCGGTGTCGTTGCTGTCGGCGTGAGCGTCGGCGGAGCCGTTGTCGCGGTCGCGGGGGCCGTTGTCGCCGTTGTCGCCCGAACCATTCGGCCGGTCCGCGTCGGAGGGTTGCTGCGGCGGCGGGGCGTTGGTGTCTGACGGCTGCTGCGGCTGCGGCGGCGGCGCGGACGGGTCGTTGTTGGGGTGGGTGCGGTACTCGGGCGGAATGTCGTCCTGCGCCAGGGCCGGCGTGGCCGCGGCGGCGAGTCCGGCGATGATGAGCGAGCGGCGGTGCATGGATCACTCCCGGCTGATTCGCGCGAGGTTGGGGGCGAGTCTAGGCCGGAATGGGGCGAGGCGCACGGGCGGGCGATGGGTCGCACGCTGGTGCGCGGCGGCCACGACCCCTCACCGCACCTCTCCCCGTCTGCGCCGGGGAGAGGGATACTCATAGGTCGGCGCGGCCTTTCAGGTCCGTCCGCCACCCCGCCCTTTCAGTATCCCTCTCCCGCGAAGTGGGAGAGGTGAGGTGAGGGCCGCTCGCGCCCACACCGAAAATCATCTACACCCCGGCCCCCATGTCGACCCCCACGTCCCACATCCGCAACTTCGCCATCGTCGCCCACATCGACCACGGCAAGTCGACGCTCTCCGATCGGCTGATCCAGGAGACCGGCGGCCTGACCGCGCGGGAGATGAAGGAGCAGGTGCTGGACTCGATGGATATCGAGCGCGAGCGCGGCATCACCATCAAGGCCCAGACCGTGCGGCTGACCTACAAGGCCGACGACGGCGAGACCTACGTGCTGAACCTGATGGACACCCCCGGCCACGTCGACTTCGCCTATGAGGTCAGCCGCAGCCTCGCCGCCTGCGAGGGCTCGATCCTGGTGGTGGACGCCAGCCAGGGGGTCGAGGCGCAGACCCTGGCCAATGTCTACCAGGCCATCGAACACGACCACGAGATCGTGCCGGTGCTGAACAAGGTCGACCTGCCCGCCGCCGAGCCGGCGCGGGTGCGCCAGCAGATCGAGGACGTCATCGGGCTCGACGCCTCCAACGCCATCGAGGCCTCGGCCAAGACCGGCCAGGGCATCCACGAGGTGCTGGAAGCCATCGTCACCCGCCTGCCCGCCCCCAAGGGCGATCCCAACGCGCCGCTGAAGGCGCTGGTGGTCGACGCCTGGTACGACGCCTACCTCGGCGTGGTGGTGCTGGTGCGGGTGTTCGACGGGGTGCTGAAGGCCGGCCAGCAGATCCACATGATGCAGACCGGGGCCAGCTATAAGCTCGACCGCCTGGGGGTGTTCGAACCCAAGCGGGTGGAACGGCCGCAGCTGGGGCCCGGCGAGATCGGCTTCATCACCGCCCAGATCAAGGACGTGGCCGACGCCGCCGTCGGCGCCACCATCACCGACGAGCGCCGCCCGACGCTGACGCCGCTGGAGGGGTTCAAGCCGGTGCAGCCGGTGGTGTTCTGCGGCCTCTTCCCGGTGGACGCCGCCGACTTCGAGGACCTGCGCGCCGCCGTCGGCCGTTTGCGCCTCAACGACGCCAGCTTCACCTATGAGATGGAGACCAGCGCGGCGCTGGGCTTCGGCTTCCGCTGCGGGTTCCTGGGGCTGCTGCACCTGGAGATCATCCAGGAGCGGCTGACCCGGGAGTTCAACCTCGACCTGATCGCGACCGCCCCGTCGGTGATCTACAAGCTCAGCCTGATCGACGGGACCACCATCGAGCTGCACAACCCCGCCGACATGCCCGACCCGACCCGGATCGCCAGCATCGCCGAGCCGTGGATCAAGGCGACCATCTTCACCCCCGACGACTACCTGGGCGCCGTGCTGAAGCTGTGCCAGGACCGCCGCGGCGCCCAGCGCGAGCTCAGCTACGTCGGCAGCCGCGCCATGGTGGTCTACGACCTGCCGCTGAACGAGGTGGTGTTCGACTTCTACGACCGGCTGAAGAGCGTCTCCAAGGGCTACGCCAGCTTCGACTACAGCCTCGAGGACTACCGCGAGGGCGACCTGGTGAAGATGCAGATCCTGGTCAACGCCGAGCCGGTGGACGCCCTCTCGATGCTGGTCCACCGCACCCGCGCCGACGCCCGCGGCCGCGGCATGGTGGAAAAGATGAAGGAGCTGATCCCGCCCCACCTGTTCCAGATCCCCATCCAGGCCGCCATCGGCGGCAAGATCATCGCCCGGGAGACGGTGCGCGCGCTCCGCAAGGACGTGACGGCGAAGTGCTACGGCGGGGATATCTCGAGGAAGCGCAAGCTGCTGGACAAGCAGAAGGAGGGGAAGAAGCGGATGCGCCAGTTCGGCAAGGTGGATATCCCGCAAGAGGCGTTCATCGCGGCGTTGAAGATGGATGGGGATTAGGGGGGCAGCATTGCGGATATTGAAACGCTAGGATTGAAATGGTAGAACAAAACGAGATCATTTAGGACTCGTTATGGCTGACCCGAATCTGGGCGATCATCAATTTGGCGGCGTCTCGACCGACCTCAAACTGTCGATCGTCGAGGGGTATCTCAAGGCGTTTACGACTGCACTTCGACCGAGATTTCGAGAACTAGTCTATATCGATGCCTTCGCCGGTACAGGAGAGCGGACGGTTGCTCACGCCGCTGTCGAAGCCAATCTCTGGGATGACTACACTCCGGCTCGTATCGAGCGCCTTCGCGGATCAGCGAAGATCGCCATCGATATCGTGCCCCCCTTCGACCAGCTTCTGTTCATCGATCATGACGCTAGGCACTGTGCAGCGTTGCGGGCGCTGAAAGATGCCAATCCCGACCGGCGAATTGCGGTCGAGGAAGGCGACGCGACGTCGGTTCTGGGCAACATCTTGTCCAGTCGTAATTGGGCTGGCCGCCGTGGTGTTTTGTTTCTCGATCCCTATGGAATGACTGTGCCCTGGGAGACGCTGAAAGCCGTGCGTGCGACGGAAGCGTTGGACGTTTGGTATCTCGTCTCGTTGGCAGGCCTCTACCGGCAAGCGGCGCTCGATGGTCGCGCTCTCACCGCCGATAAGCGGGCCGCGATCACTCGAATGTTAGGTTACGATGGATGGGAAGCAGAGTGGTACCGCAAACCAGCCCAAGACTCGCTGTTAGCCGAGGTCGATGAGCGAGAGCACAGAATTGCCGACGTCAGAATGATCGAGGAAACGGTGACAAGGCGGCTTCGGAGTCTGTTTCCCGAAGTCGGCGGACCGCTCACGCTGAACAATGATCGCGGCCAGCCGATGAACTCTCTCTATTTCCTGCCATCGAACCCGAAGCCCGCTGCGTTCGGCCTCGCGATCAAGATTGCCAGTCACATTCTCAAGTCCGGGAGTTCGTCCCAAAGGCGACCTTTATAGGTGCGCCCAGCCGCCTTCTTGTTACGGCCGCCCCACTGCTTGAAGAAGAACGCCGTGCCGGCGTCGTCGCACCGCTCGTAAATTTCATCGATCCAGTCCTCGGACATCGGTCGAGCGCGAGGTCCCGACTCCCCACCGACGATCGCCCAGTGGATGTCTGTCAGGTCAGCGGCAGCAACGGACGCTATAAGAGGTTCGAACGAAACGAAACGAACGGCCGCGCGCGATGCGCGAAGGTGGTCGAGGCGGCCGAGCACCTCACCGCTCTCTACGCTTGTGCCTAGCCAGACGTTGGCTAGGAGCGGCAAATCTTTCGAGAGTTCGGCCATACGCTCGGGACGCTTGGTGAGTATCTGATAGGTATGGTGGGGCGTCGCCTCCATGGTGGCCCAGACGCGCTCAATGAACTCGGTCGGCACCGCGCCTTGGAACAGGTCGGACATGGAGTTCACAAAGATCAGGCGTGGCTTACGCCAGCCCTGCGGAGCCTCCAGCGCCGCCTCGTCGAGCGCGACCTTCCCGGTCCAGACATAGCGCTCGCCGCTCTTCCGCGTCAGGCCCTGGTACTTCGGCGTTCCCATTGAAGCTAGGCGCGCGGCCATCCGCATGGCGTAGCAATTGGTGCAGCCGGCAGTGAGCACCGTGCACCCGGCGACGGGGTTCCACGTCGCATCCGTCCATTCGATTGAGGACTCACCCATGAGAACAAATATAGAACATTTCGGCCTCCGACGCCAGTGAGTGTGCGGCCGGTTTGGTTAATCCTTTGATTCTAATTGACTCTACCCAAAACGACGCCAGCCACATCTCCGTCTCCAGCCGGACGAACGCCTCCAACCGCGGGCGCAGTTTGAAGAGCGGTTCGCGGACGAGAACTCATAGACCAGGAAAAGACGGAAGGCGCGCGCGGGGCAGGACCTCGCAAGCTACGGCGGCAACGCAGAGCGACCTCAGGCTATCGAGTTACCCGAAGGCTTGCTGGACTGATGAGTGAGGCCCGTTTGCCGTGAGCTCCCATCCGAAGCGCGAAACCCGCTTCCAC
>Ga0302196_10002558_pt1 | contig 16944 bp, 16 predicted proteins | sample II_Bog_N1_3_FD_198794 | JGI IMG/M metagenome (GOLD analysis project Ga0302196, IMG submission 198794) | Peat permafrost microbial communities from Stordalen Mire near Abisko, Sweden - II_Bog_N1_3 | ecosystem: Environmental > Terrestrial > Soil > Wetlands > Peat | place: Sweden: Abisko...
GCTCAGCCACCGCCCGTCCCTCTTGGTCGAAAGCTTCGAGTCCATCGCCAGCGGTTTCCAGATGTCGCGGGAGCCGAACAGACGCGGGAACCGGAACGAGCGGGGCATGACCCCGATGACCGTCACGGGGGTTCCGTTCATGCGCAGCGTCCGCCCGATAACGCCGGGGTCGAGTGCGAACCGGCGCCGCCAGTACTCGTAGCTCAGGACGATCACGGCGTCGTGGCCGACCGCGTCCTCCGCTGGGCCGAAAACCCTTCCGAGGAGAGGCGGAACGCCCAGGATCGTGAAGAAGTCCCCGCTCACCGCGAAGGCGCTCACCCGCTCGGCCGGCTGCCCGGAAACCGCGAGGCTGTACGTGAGGAAGTCGACGATCGCCAGCCCGGAGAACATGCCCTTCTGCTCCTTCAGCTCGAAGAGATCGCCGGGCGAGTTCGGGCCGAAGAGCTGGCCGGGGGCCGTGCGGTAGATCTGGGCGAGGCGATCCAGTCCCGGGAACGGCAGCGGCTCCAGCAAGAGGGCGTCGAGGAAGCTGAAGGCCGTGGTGTTCAGGCTGATCCCCAGGCTGAGCGTGACCAGCGCGAGCGCGACGAAGCCCGGGGCTCTTCGGAGCGAGCGCACCGCCGTCCTCACGTCCTGCAGTATCGACTCGATCCAAGGAACGCCCCTCTCGTCCCTGTATGCCTCCTTCACTTGGTCGACCCCTCCGAATTCCCTCCGCGCCGCGAGGCGGGCCTCCTCCCGCGACATGCCGGCCGCCATGTGCGCCGCCTCCGCCATCTCAAGGTGGGCGCGGATCTCCGCGTCCAGCTCCGTCTCAATTCTCCGCCTTCTGAAGAACGGCTGCAGGCGGAACCAGAGCGTGCGGAAGGGGTTCACGGAACTCTCATGAGGCCGCCTGGAGCATCAGGTTAATGGTCGAGGACTGCCTCTCCCACTTCGCTCTTTCGACCGCGAGCTGCCTCCTGCCCTGCGGGGTCAGCGAATAGTACCGTGCCTTTCGGTTCGCCTCGGATACGCTCCACTCGCCACGGATCCAACCTCGCGCCTCCATCCTGCACACCGCGGGGTACAGCGAGCCCATCTCCACTTGGAAGACGTCTCGGGACATCTCGCGGAGCTGGAGCGACAGGCCGAACCCGTGGATCGGGCCGGACTGGACCGCCTGCAGGATGAGCAGGTCGAGGGTTCCCTGGAGCAGTTCAAATTTCTCCGGCGGCATGGAAGGCTTCTTTAGATTGTCTGAAGGTAAGTCCCCTTCCTTTAGAACGTCAAAAGGAAAATGGCGCTTGCCCGCGGCGAGAATCTAACCGTTCGATGCGCGTGAACGAGTAGGTTGTCGGGCGCTACCCCTCGCCTTACACTTCGTTTGTCGGCACTTACACTTACAGTGTCACTCCTTACACTTTGCTTTGCCGGAAAACACACTCCCCTTAGACCGGAAACTGCGGCCTCTTGGGGTCGGGCCAGTCCAAGTGGAAGAACTTCCCGCGCGGCTGATCGATGCGCTCGTAGGTGTGCGCGCCGAAGTAGTCGCGCTGCGCCTGGAGGAGGTTCGCGGGTAGCCTCGAAGAGCGGTACCCGTCGTAGTAGGCAAGCGATGTGCTGAACGTGGGCACGGGGACGCCGCACTCCGCAGCGAGCGCGATCACCTTGCGCCAGTTTGCCTGAGCGGCCTTGAACGTCTTGTTGAAGTACGGGTCAAGGAGCAGGTTTGCCAGGTCGGGATCGCGCGCGTAGGCCTCGGTGATTTTCTGCAGGAACGCCGCACGGATGATGCAGCCTCCCCTCCAGATCTTAGCGATCTCGCCGAAGTTGAGCTTCCATCCGTATTCCTTGGCGCCGGTGCGCATCAGCTGGAAGCCCTGCGCGTAACTGCAGATCTTGGAGCAGTAGAGGGCGTCATGGATGGCCGCGACAAGGGCCTTCTTCGATCCGCGGTATTTCTTGCTCGGCCCCTTCAGGATTTTGGAGGCCGCGACGCGCTCATCCTTGATCGCCGAGATGCACCTCGCGAACACGGCCTCAGCGATCGTCGGTGCAGGCACGCCCATGTCGAGCGCGCTGGTCGAGGTCCATTTGCCTGTTCCCTTCTGGCCCGCCGTATCCAGGACGACATCGACGAAGGGTTTCTTCGTCACGGGGTCCTTCTGCCTGAGGATGTCGGCTGTGATCTCGACAAGGAAACTGTCGAGGATACCCTTGTTCCACTCGGTGAAGATTTCGCCCATCTCCGCGGGTTTGAGGCCAAGGAGGCCCTTCATGAGCGCGTAGGCCTCACAGATCATCTGCATGTCCCCGTACTCGATCCCATTGTGGACCATCTTCACGTAGTGGCCGGCTCCGTTTTCGCCGATGTAGGCCGTGCAGGGCACGCCTCCCACGACGGGCTTGCCCGGGGCGGCGCCGGGTATCGGCTTGCCGGTCTTCGCGTCCACCTTGGCGGCGATCGCCTCCCATATGGGCTTCAGCTCAAGCCACGCGGCGAATTCACCGCCGGGCATGAGCGACGGGCCGAAGCGCGCGCCCTCCTCCCCGCCGGACACACCGCTCCCGATGAACCGGAGCCCCTTAGCGCTGAAGGCCTTCTCGCGTCGAATCGTGTCCGTCCAAAGGGAGTTTCCCCCGTCGACCACGATGTCGCCCTTCGCGAGGAGCGGCGCAAGGCCGTCAATCACGGCGTCGGTGCCTTTCCCGGCCTGCACGAGGATCACGATCTTCCTGGGCACCGAAATCGAGGCGACGAACCCCTCGAGCGTCTTTGTCCCAACGACGCCGCCCGGCGTGCTGGGATTCTCCGCTACAAACTTGTCCGTCTTCTCGGTCGTGCGGTTGTAGACCGAGATCTGGAAGCCGTGGTCGGCGATGTTGAGCGCAAGGTTCTGGCCCATGACCGCAAGGCCAACGAGACCGATGTCGGAAAGTGGTTTAGCCATAGGGCCACCAATCTCCCCCACCCTTGCCCTGAAACCAAGCTGTTTCTGGGAAACAGCTACTTCTTCTTTGTGTCCCCAGGGGTGGTCGCCTGCTTGGTCTCGTAGGCGCCTGCCGAGGGGAAAAACGGGGCAAGCTTGTCCACAAAGGGGGTCATGAACTTCGGCTCGGTGCGGTGGTAGACCCAGTTGAAGAACAAGACGCCCCCGCCGATAAAGATGACCCCTCCCAAAACGAACTTATTTATCTTCAATACCTTCTGGATGATGATGAAGACGACGATGACGGCCAAGACCGCGCCGCCGGCCTTCAGCCAGAAGTCCCTCGGGATCTGCTGGAGCCGGTCCAGCGTCGTGGTCGCGGCGAAAAAGAGTGAATGCGTGCCCATTTGTGTGGGGCCGTTCGTAGCAATCACGCGCGGCCATGTCGAGCCGAAGCAGGACGTGGCCTGCCCACGGAAACCGTTGCGAATCCTCTAGTCCTCGGCCGGGGACGGGCCGCCGGTGGCGGGTCCCCGCGTCGCGCAGTTGATCCATTCGGTCGACCCGTCCGCATAGTGCTCCTTCTTCCAGATGGGGACCCTGGCCTTTGACTCGTCGATGATGTAGCGGCACGCCTCAAACGCAGCCCCGCGGTGCTCGGAGATGACCCCGATCCAGACGGCGACATCCCCCAGCTTGAGGCTTCCTGTCCTGTGGACGCACACGGCGTCCAGGATATGGAATTTCTCACGGGCCTCGCGCAGGATCCGATCCCCCTCCTTTTCCGCGAGTGGCGCGTAGGCCTCGTAGTCGAGGGAGTTCACGCCCTTGCCGTCATTCTGGGCGCGCACGCGGCCCTCGAAGGTGGCGCAGGCGCCGGCTCGCGTGTCGGAAAGGCCCGGCAGGAGCGCGGCGGGATCGATGGGGCGGTCCGTGATCTGAAATTCCATGGCTTTAGCCGCCGGCAACGGGAGGCAGGAACGAGAGGGAGTCGCCGTCCCGGACGGGCGAGTCCCAGGCCTGGAATTCGTCGTTGATCGCCACGCGGACCTGGCTTCCCGGCAGCGTGAACCCGTACCGCACGCGCAGCTCCTCGTAAAGCCCGGCTGCCGTGGACGCGGCGGTCGATACCTGCTCGTTTGGCAGGCCCCGCTGCTCCCGCAGGATTGCAAAATAGCTTACGCGCACGGTCTTTTTCACGGTGCGCGGTAGTCCTTCTTCCCGCCTGTCTTCGCGAGGAGCCGGATGTCCTTCAGGACGATCCCATGGGTCACCGCCTTGCCCATGTCATAGAGCGTGAGGGCCGCAACCGTGGCCCCGGTCAGGGCCTCCATCTCGACCCCGGTCCTGGCCTTGGTTCTGGCCGTGCAGCGCACAAGGACCTCGACCGAGCCGTCCCTTGAGGGGCTGCGGGCCTCGATCTCCACCTTGCAGTCGTCAAGCGGGAGGGGGTGGCAGAGCGGGATCAGCTCCGAAGTCCTCTTGGCCCCCATGATCCCGGCAAGGATCGCCGCCTGGAAAACGGGGCCCTTATGGGAGTGCAGTTCCCCGCCCCTGAGCTGCGCGGCCAGCGCCGGGGGAAGGACGACACGTGCGGCTGCGACCGCGGTGCGCGAGGTGACGCGCTTCTTCCCGACGTCGACCATCTGCGGGCGGTTGCGGGAGTCCAGGTGCGAAAGTTTGCGCGGTGTTGCCATAAAAACCTAGACCCAGGGCCGGTAGGGAGCCACGTAGCCCGCGGGGAATTCGTCGAGCGCGGCGGGAAGCTCCACAAACCCGTCGGTGCCCACGAGCCCGGAAAAGTCCCCCGAGGAATTGGTGGCGCACGGCGTCGCGAGCAGCTCGGCATGGGGGCCGCTCGAGAGGCGGACCGGGAGCAGGCAGGCAAGCTTCGGCTTGAAGACGACGCGCTCGGAAAGCGCCGCGAGGAACGGCGCCCGCGGCATAAGACCGCTCGCGTGGTCAAGCGCGGGAAGGACGTAGCGGTGGAGGCAGGTGTAGGCCGAGACGGGATTGCCGGGAAGCGCGAACACCGGCGACATCCTGCCGCTAAGCCCAAACCAGAAGGGCTTTCCGGGGCGCTGCGCGACCCCCTGGAAGATCTTGCGGACTCCCTGCCGTCCCAGCTCCGAGGGCAGGAAGTCGAACTTGCCCTTGGACACGCCCCCGGTGATCAGGATCACCTCGTACTCCGCGAGGATGTGCCAGAGCATGTGCTCGATCTCGTGGCGGATGTCCCGGAGGTGGAAGCGGTCAGCGCGGGGATAGCCGGCGCCGATGAGCGCCGCCCGAATCGCGTGGTCGTTGCTGCGGCGGACCTGGTGGGGCGCGACCAGCGAATCCACCTCCACCAGCTCGTCCCCCGTCGAGATGACGGCGACCTTCGGGGAGTGGGTGACCGTGACCGCCGGGTGACCGCAGGAGGCCGCGACCGCGATTTCGCGTCCGGTGAGCCGCACCCCTGCGCGGACGATGACGTCATTCTTGGCGTGGTCGGAGCCCCGGCGGTGCACGTGGCGGCCTTCGGCAGACGGCTCCGTGTCGGTCAGGATCACCATCCAGCCGGTCTCGAGGGCCGTGTCCTCGTAGGGCACAACGCAGTCCGCGCCTTCGGGCAGGACGGAGCCCGTCATCACCTCGATGCAGGCGTCATCGGCCGGCCCGAGCGTAAACGGCCTCATGCCCGCAGCCTGGGTCGCCTCCACCCGGAACCGTCCGACGCCGGCCGCGCGCGACGCAGAGCGGATCGCAAAGCCGTCCATGGTCACCCGGTCGAAGGGGGGAAGGTCCCGGTCGGCCTTCAGGTCGCTCCGAAGGACCCGGCCGTGGGCCTCCGCGATCGCGCAATCCTCCCTGTGGAAGAGCGGGATCGCCTCCAGTATGAGCCTTTCGGCGCCTTCGGGTGTAAGCACGCGCCGACGATAGCACACAAATCCCTCCTCGCGAAAATAACGATTTGGTGCTTTTTTGAATTATTACATGGCTGGAACGCGCGACACCCTAGGACGCCCGATCAGGGATCTTCGTGTTTCGGTCACGGACAGGTGCAATTTCAGGTGCCCGTACTGCATGCCTCGGGAGGCCTTCGGGCCGGATCACCCCTTCCTGGCCGAGGCCACGCTGATGAGCCGCGAGGAGCTCGCACGGATCGTCGGCGCCTTCGTGGGCCTCGGCGTCGAGAAGGTGCGCCTCACCGGGGGGGAGCCCCTCCTTAGGAGCGATCTGCCAGCTATCGTGCGGGCCATCAAGGACCTGGGTGTGGGCGACGTCTCGCTCACGACGAACGGATGGTTCCTGGAGAAGCAGGCCGAGGCGCTCCGCGCGGCCGGCCTAGACCGGCTCAACGTCTCGGTCGACTCGCTCGACGAGGCGACCGCGGGCAGGATGAACGGCCTGGGGTTCAAGGTGGCGCGGGTCCTCGCGGGTATTGACGCGGCGGCGGCGCAGGGCCTTCCGGTCAAGGTGAACTGCGTGGTGCAGCGCGGCGTGAACGACGGCGAGATCCTTTCCCTCTGCGAGTACTTCAGGGCGCGGGGGCACACCCTCCGGTTCATCGAGTTCATGGACGTGGGCAACACGAACCACTGGTCGAACTCCCAGGTGGTCCCCGCCCAGGAGATCATCGGTCGGATCTCGGCCAAATGGCCGATTGAGCCCGTGGCCGCAGCCTATCGCGGCGAGGTCGCGGCACGCTACCGCTACCGGGACGGGGCCGGCGAGCTGGGCCTCGTGAGCTCGGTCACCGAGCCGTTCTGCAAGGACTGCCACCGGGCGAGGCTCTCCGCAGACGGCAAGCTCTTCACGTGCCTCTTTGCGTCCAAGGGATGGGACGTCCTCGCGCGCCTGAGGTCCGGGGCAAACGACGGGGAGATCCGCGAATTCCTGGCCGGGATCTGGGCCGGGCGCGCCGACCGCTACAGTGACGAGAGGGCCGAGATCCTCGCGGCCGGCAAGGCCCGCGAGAAGGTCGAGATGAGCTACATCGGCGGCTAGGCCGGGGCGCAGCCCCGACGCACCCGGGCGAGGATCGCGCGCAGGGCTGCAAAGTCCTCGTCCCGTGTGCGGCTCTCGATGATAAAGTCGAACTTCGGGGCCTCCCTGAGCTCGGCCTCGGCCGTCTCCATCCTGCGGGCGATCTCGGCCTCGTTGTCCTTGCCCCTCTCGCGCATCCTTGAGAGCAGGCGCTCGTGGTCCACGACGATGAACAGGGTTGCCATCACCCGCTTCAGGAACGGGTTCACGCCGGCAAGGCGCCGGAAGCTTTCAACACCCTGGACGTCGACGCTCATGACGAGGCTCTTTCCCAAGAGGAGCGGCCCCAGGACGCTGGCGGAGAGCGTCCCGTAGCGCCTGTCCCCATGGACCCACGCCCACTCCAGGAATTCACCCGCCTTCACGCGGTCGTCAAACTCCTCGGGCGTGAAGAAGTGGTAGTGGACGCCGTTCACCTCGCCCGCCCTCGGGGCGCGCGTCGTGCTCGTCACGACGCGCGTGAAGCTCGGGTCCTCTGCGACCAGGCGGTCGCAGAGCGTGCTTTTCCCCGAGCCCGCGGGCCCGGCAAGGACGAGGAGGACGGGGTCCCGGGAACCCGCGGCCGGGCCGGTATAGGGGCTCATCGGAGCGAGAATGCGGCCCCGCACAGGAGGAGGCCGTACGCGAAGAGGAGCCCGCCCAGGCTCCTTGACCTCGCCGGGCGGGCGAGGAGCCAGCCCAGGAAGTCGCGCAGGCGCCAGGGCTGCGCGCCGAGCCAGATCGCCAGTGCGATCGCCAGGTACACGAACGACACCATGAAGAGCCTGGCGGGATGACCGTACTCCATGTAGGCGGACTGCAGGAAGGGGCCCGCCCCGATCAGGACGAGCGCGCTGGCCCCCCTGACCCCCAGGAAATCGGGAACGCACTTGAACGAGAGCACCGCAACAGCGGCGAAGCCCACGAAGAGGAGGTTCTTGTATTCCCCGAAGTCGGCATTGGAGAGGTGCAGGATGTTGTAGAGGAACCAGGCGGCAGAAGTCCCGAACACCACATAGCCCGCAGAGGCCGAGCGGGGAAAGCCCTTCAGGGCGGCCTTGAAACCCTGGAGGTCCATAAGGAGCGGCAGACCGAAAAGGATCAGGATGAGTCCGGGGACCAGGGAGGAGGTGAAAAGCGACATGGGGCCTACAGGCTCAGAGTGACGCCGCGCCCTGCGGGGATTGCAAGCCAGCGCCCGCCACGAGCAGGTTCCCGTAGAGCGTGCTCACGCTGGCGCGCGTGATCCCGACCGGGACGAGCGACCCGACCAGGCGCGGGGCGGCCTCGAACACCGTGGCACGGTTTCCCCGGGTCCGTCCCATGAAACGCTGCCCGGTCTTGTCGGGCCCCTCGACGAGGACCTCCTGAACGGTGCCGACCAGCGACTGGCTTCGCCTGAGGGAACCCTTGGCAAGCACCTCCAGCAGGATCCGGTTCCGCTCCTCGCGGACCCCCTCGGGCACCTGCCCGGGCATCGTGGCGGCGGGCGTCCCGGTCCTGACCGAGTACTTGAAGACGTAGGCCATGTCGTAGTCGACCTCCTCGCAGAGGCTGCGCGTCTCTTCGAAGTCCTCCTCGGTCTCCCCCGGGAAGCCCACGATGATGTCGGTCGAGAAGGCCATGGCCGGCTGCGCGGCCCTGAGCGACTGGACGATCTCCAGGTACCGCCCCCGCGAATAGGGCCTCCTCATGGCCTTGAGGATCCTGTCGCTTCCGGACTGGACCGGCAGGTGAACATGCTCGCCAAGCTTCGGGAACCTCGCGAACGCCTCGGCCAGGTCCTGCCTGAAGCCGCGGGGGTGCGGCGAGGTGAAGCGAATCCGCTCGAGCCCCGGGATCGCGTTGATGCGCCCAAGGAGCTGGACGAAGGGCGTCACATTGCCGGTGTGCGGGTAGTCGCGCCGGCCGTAGCTGGTCACGATCTGACCGAGGAGCGTGACCTCGCGGGCGCCGCGGGAGACGACCTCCTCGCACTCGCGGACAATGTCCTCCATCGGCCGCGACCGCTCGTCGCCGCGGGTGGTCGGCACGATGCAGAAGGAGCAGTCCATGTTGCAGCCCTGCTGGATCGACACGAACGCACAGACCTTCCTGTCGGCCTCCTCCACGTGGTCCCGGATCGTGTTCTGGGATCCCTCCTCCTCCGCGGTGTCGATGATGGCCTGCCCCAGGGGCACGCCGGCATCGCGGGCCGCTTTCAGGTTGTCGAGGTAGTCGGGGACCCTGTGGAACTTCTGGGTGCCCACGATCAGGTCCACGTCGGGAAGCCGGTCCAGGAGTTCCGCGCCCCGGTTCTGCGCCATGCAGCCCAGGATCCCGAGCACGAAGTCCGGGTTGTGCCGCTTCTTGTGCAGCAGGTAGCCGGCCTTGCCGATCGCCTTCTGCTCGGCCGCGTCCCGCACGCTGCAGGTGTTGAGCAGCAACACGTCGCACTCATCCTCGCTGTCCACGATCCGGTACCCGCGGGCGCGAAGCATGGCCGCGACAGCCTCGCTGTCGCGCTCGTTCATCTGGCATCCATAGGTCTTTATGTGGACTCGGTTCAAGCGGGTGAGGGGTAATCTTATGGGCGCCCGAAAATGCCGGTCAAACGAGGAATTGCCCCCGGGGGGGCCACCCCTCCAATTCTGTTCGCCACGGGCGCGGCGGTTGCTTAGCTCGGCGTCATGGGATTCTTCGACCGATTGGCCGGCAAACCAGCTTCCTCCGACCCAGCAAACGCGCAGCCGGCGACGCCGTCCGGCTCCCTTGAAGCCTCGGTCACCGGCGTCGCCCCCAGGCTCCTCGCCGCGCGCGAGAAGCTGGACGAGAAGGACCTGAAGGGGGCCCTGGCCATCTACGAGGAGGTCCTTGCCGTAGCAGGCGACCGGGCCGACGTCCTTGTCACCGTCTCGGGCGACCTGGGCGCAACCGGGCACATTGCCCAGATCATCGACCTGGTCGCCCCGCGCTACGATGCCCTGCGCCACGGGCCCGCCACCGGAATCAACCTGATCCAGGCCTTCCTCGCGGTCCGGGACGCCGATGCCGCGCAGCACATCCTCGACATCCTTTTCTCGCTCAACCGGCCGGAGCTCGAGGAGCGCCTCAACGGGTTCTCAAACGCCGTTGCCGAGCTGATCAACCACGGTGATGTCCAGGGAATCCCGGCGTTCAAGCCCCAGCCGGGGGACCCCGCCGTCATCGACCCGACGGCTCCCGTCGGCGTCGCCCTGATCACGATCAGCAAGCCGATCTGGTCCTACGGGCTGGAATCGGTGACCGACCTGCTGCCGAAGAAGGAGGGCAAGCTCCGCCGCGTGGCCTTCGCCCAGCTGTCCCTGCCCGGCGCCTACGCGGACCACGAGGCCGCCTCCCGGCTGCCCGAGGACGAACTCGGGCGCCTGTCCCGCGCGATTCCCCTCTGGTTCGCCGAGACCTTCTATTTTTCACCCCTGTATTCGGCGGTGGCCGCGCTCTCGTGCCTCCACGAGCCCGGAGCCCCGACGCGGCCCGCCATCTTTCCCACGGACTGGACCGTGGAAAACCTGAAGAAACTGGCCACGTCGCAGACGGAAGGCCTCGACTACATCTTTGAGGGCTCGCTTAAGCGCGACGGCGCCGAGCTCGTCCTGATCCTGAGGGCCTGGGAGGTGAAGAAGATGCGCGAGCGCAAGCAGATCACGGTCCGCTGGACGGCGGCGACCGCCGACGCGGAGCTAAAGAAGCTCCATGAGTATATCCGCGCGTTCATGGAGTGGGCACCCTACCCCGAGGGTTCCGGGGTCCCCTATGCGGCCCCCGGCTCCGCGACCGCCTGGCTCGAGGCGCTCGGCGCCCTGCTCGGCCTCTTCCTTGTCGAGAAGAACCTCCAGGCCAAGGAACAGCTTGCGCCGCTCTCCCCCGTCTTTGACGCCTTCGCTCCCCATGCGTTCAGCCCGCCGTCCTCGTCGCTGGCCTGGGTGACGCTCCGGCTCAAGGCCTCCGCGCTCGGGATCGCCCCTAACCTTTCCGAGGTGCTCCTGAGCCGCCACGCCACGGTTGTCCAGGCCCGCGCGCTGATCGGCGCCTGAGCCGGGACGCCCGGGAAGGACGTCCGGCATGCACCGTCAAACCTACGATCTGCGCATCCGCGCGACGCGGCCCCTGCCCGCGCCGGTGGTGCTCGAGGGGGAAATCCCGCTGGACGAGGCCGGCGCCCTTCGGGTCTCCAAGGCGAGGACCGAGATCGCCTCGATCATGTCGGGTCGGGACCTCCGTCTGCTTGTGGTCGTCGGTCCCTGCTCGATCCACGACCCGGCCGCGGCACTCGATTACGCCCGGCACCTGAAGGCCGAGGCGGAGCGCCACGCCGGTCGGCTGCTCATCGCGATGCGGGTTTACTTCGAGAAGCCGCGGACGGTGCTCGGGTGGAAGGGCCTGATCAACGACCCGGACCTCGACAAGACCTTCCATATCTCGAAGGGCCTGCGCACCGCCCGGAAGCTCATGGCGGACATAACCGCGCTCGGCATGCCGATCGGGACTGAGTTCCTGGAGACCACCTTTGGGCAGTACTATGCCGACTTTGTGAGCTGGGGCGCCATCGGTGCCAGGACGGTCGAGAGCCAGATCCACCGCGAGCTGGCCTCGGGCCTCTCGATGCCGGTGGGATTCAAGAACCGGACGGACGGGGACATCCAGGTCGCCGTGGACGCCATCCGCTCGGCGCGCCACCAGCACTGGTTCCCCACGCTGGCCCACGACGGGACCCCGGCATGCCTGCAGACCACCGGAAATGAGGATACCCACCTGGTCCTCCGCGGGGGCTCGCGCGGGCCCAACTATTCCGAGAAGGATGTCCGCGCGGCGGCGGAGCTCCTTTCCAAGCACAAGCTGCCGCCCCACGTGATGGTCGACTTAAGCCACGCCAACAGCCGCAAGGGAGAGCCGGAGCGCCAGCTCGTCGTGGCAGGGGACCTTGCCGGACGGATCGCGGCGGGCGAGCGGGCCGTCGCGGGGGTGATGGTAGAGAGCAACCTCGTCGGAGGTTCGCAGGACTACGGCTCGGTCCCCCTGGTGCGGGGCCAGAGCGTCACGGACGCGTGCCTCTCCTGGGAAAAGACGCTGCCCCTGCTGCTGCTCCTCGCGGACGCGGTAGAGGCCAGGCGCAAGCTCTGAAGGTAGGCCCCACAGGGCCTTCCCTCCCTAGGCCTGCGGCGGCTCCGCGGCGGGCGCCTCGTCGGCAGCCGGACGTTTCTTCGGACGGGGGCGCTTCTCCTTGTGCTCGCCGTCGCCCTCGGCGGCGTACTTTGAGACCTTGGCGTTAAGCCAGAGCTCGCCCTTGCCGTTCAGGTTAAGCCAGAAGATCTCGCCGGCGTGCTCCGCAAAGACCGGCTTCTCGCGGGCCTTCTCCGGGATCCGGAGACCCGAGGAGGTAAGCGCGCCGAGCAGTTCGTCCACGGACTTGCCCAGATCGCCCGCCAAGCGACCGACCGGAGCCGCGACAGCGCCTGTCTTCGTCTCCTTCAGGAGAAGCCTGACGGCGGCAAAGACGTTCCCCGGGGCGGGCGACGGGACTGTAGGCTGGGCGTCCGGGGACGGGGCGTCCGGCGCGGGAGCCTGCGCAGCAGCGGCCTCACCGCGCTTCTCGCGGGCGTTTATCCAGATGCCCCCGCGGCTGTCGGTGTTGAGCCACCAGGTCTCATCCCCAATCTCGACAAAAACAGGCGGGTCGCCGGCAGCGGCCTGGGCGCTAAGCCCCATCGCCGTGAAGGCGGCCACCAGGGTGGACTCGTTGCACTTCAGCGCCCTCGAAAGGAAGCTCATGCTGCCCGAGCCGCCCGGCTCGCGTCGGTTCTTGCGCATCAGGGGCCGGATGCGGTCAAGGAGCGCGGGGCCCTCGGGCAGGGCCGCCGAGGGTGCCCCGGAATCGGGCTCCGGCTCGCTCCGCCTCTCCCTGTGCTTGCGCTCCTCGTGGTGCTTCTCCGGGCGCTTCTCGGCCTCCGGCTGCTTCTGCGCCTCCTCCTCGGTGGGCTCCACCTTGGTGGTCTGCACGGTCCTGAAAACAGGCCTGGTCTTTTCCTTGGTGTTGATCCAGAGCTCGCCGCGCCGGTTGACGTTCACCCAGTACAGGTCGCCGTCATAGTCGACGTAGGTGACCTTGGCGTCCTCGTCCTCGGGGATCTCCAGCCCGCATTCCTTGAGGGCCCCCAGTACCTCCTGCTCGGTGATGTCCCACTTCTTTGCGAGGTAGTCGACTCCCACGGAGAACCCGGGTCCGCGCTGGTTCCTGCGAAGGTGCGGCCGGATCGCCTCAAAAAAGGTGGGGACCTCGTCCTCGGCGCCCAGCTTGTCCCAGTCGTCCTCAGCCGCCTCCTCGTTCGGGGCGTCGGGGTCGGAGTCGCGCTCGGTGTCGCGCAGGCGCCTGAGTCCGTCGGTCTCGCGGAGCGCCTCGTCGGAGGGCTTGGCCTCGGCCTCGGCGGAGGTCGCGGGCGCTGTCGCCGTGGCGCTCTTGAACTTTGCCTCAAACTCGACGCGGAGCTTGTCCGCCTCGACACGCGCCGCAGCAGCGGCAGCATCCCCGAGCGTCCAGTCACGCTGCGTGGGGCGCCGTGCGAGGCCCGAGAAGGCCAGGGGGTTGTCGGGCTGCCCGCGAAACTCGACGATTTCCCACTCGTCGGTTCCGAGTTGGTTCAGAAATGATTCAAGCAGCGCGGGCGTGGCAAAGCCCCCCTTGCCGCTCGAGATTACCTTATATTCCCAGACTGCCATAGGTGGTCGTAAAGGTAAGACATCCCAAAAGCCGGTCATGTTGCCGAGTCAATTCTTGGACAATCGGCCGATTGGACTGCAGGCGCTTGTTGATCTGTAAGCCCTAAAGTGCCCCAATCAGCACTCCGATGCGCCGCCTAGACCAATTACTTGCAAGCCTCGGGTACGGCTCCCGGCGCGAAGTCAGGGAGTGGGTCGAGGCCGGACGGGTAACGGTCCGGGGGATCCTGGAAACGGACCCGGGAACGCGGGTTGAGCCTGGCGAGCTGAGGATAGACGGCGAGCCGCCGGACCACCCCGGCGAACTCCTCATCATGCTCAATAAGCCCGCGGGGCGGGTCTGTTCGCACGACCCGGCGGAAGGGCCGACCGTCTACGACCTCCTTCCCGAGCGCTGGCGGCGTCGCAATCCGCCCGTGACCAGCGTCGGCCGGCTCGACAAGGACACGACGGGGCTCTTGCTCCTTACGGACGTTAGCGGGGCGGTCCACCGCCTTACCTCCCCGAAGCACAAGGTGCCCAAGGTCTACCGGGCCCAACTCGATCGGGAGCCTCCCCAGGGGATCGTGGAGCTGTTTTCGAGCGGCTCCCTTGCTCTTCCCGGCGAGGAAACACCGTGTGCCCCGGCCGAGCTCAAACTCCTGGGGGGCAACCTGGCCGAGGTCGTCCTCACGGAGGGCAGGTACCATCAGGTGAAGCGGATGTTCGCCAGCCAAGGCTGCACGGTCGTTGAGCTCGACCGGATCCGCTTTGGGAACCTTGAGCTCGGGAACCTGCCACGCGGATCATGGATGGAGCTATCCATAAATAGCTTAAATAACATCTGATCGCAGGATCCACCGTCGAGGCGCTCCGCCTGCGAATTCTCGAAAAAGTGCCGCGGAAGCTTGCAATCGCAGATGATTAGGTGCCTAATCATCTACTTACGTCATGAATAAAGCCGTTGCAGACGCAGCCTCCGTGCCCGTCGAGAAACCCACGTCCAAATTCACCACCCGACAGGTTGTTGTGGTCCTAGTCGCCCTTGTTGCCCTCGCCATTGGCGCCATGCTCGGCGTGACCCGCTGGAATTTCGCCGTGACCCACGAGGAGACCGACGACGCGCAGGTCGAGGGGCACATCAGCCCCGTGCTTCCCCGGGTCTCGGGCTACGTCACCCAGGTGCTCGTTGTCGACAACCAGCGTGTGTCGACCGGCCAGGCGTTGCTTGAGATTGATCCCAAGGAGCTCGACCTGAAGGTGGCGGCGGCCCAGGCCTCCCTCCAGAACTCCCTTGCCGACAAGGCGACCGCGGAGGCCGCGCTCGCCAGCGCTCGCGCCGCAGCCTCGACCGCGGCCGCGAACGTCGAGACGGCCCTCGTGCGCCAGCGCAAGGCCGCAAGCGACCTCGCCCGGGACTCGAGGCTCTTCAAGACGGGAGCCATCACCGACAGCCAGCTGACCGACACGCAGGCGGCCGCGGACACAGCCGCAGCGCAGCTTGAGGCCGCGCGCGACGAGACCCGGACGGCCGAGGCGCAGATCGCCGTCGCCTCCGCACGAGTCGGAGGGGCGCAGACCTCGGCGGCCGAGAAGGCCTCCGACCTGGACTACGCGAAGCTCGAGCGCTCCTACTGCACCGTCCAGGCCCCGATAGACGGCCTGGTCTCCCGCAAGAACGTGGAGGCGGGGCAGTACGTCCAGGCGGGCCAGACGCTCCTTTCGGTCGCGACCGACACCGACGTGTGGGTCGTCGCCAACTTCAAGGAGACCCAGCTCACGCACATGAAGCCCGGCCAGGACGTCGAGTTTGAGGCCGACACGTTCCCCGGGATCATCTTCCACGGGAAGGTCGACTCGATCTCCGGGGCGACCGGGGCGCGCTTTGCGCTCCTGCCCCCCGACAACTCGACCGGCAACTTCGTGAAGGTGACCCAGAGGGTGCCCGTTAAGATCGTGCTCTCGCAGGCGCCGGACGCGGAGCACCCGCTTCGCCCGGGCATGAGCGTGGACGCGACCGTTCGGGTGAAGGAATAGCCACCGGATCGCCATGGCCGAGCACGGACTGCGGAAGGTGATCATCACGATCACGGTGGTGACCGCCGCGGTCATCGAGCTGATCGACACCTCCATCGTGAACGTGGCGCTCAACGACATGAGCGGCAACCTGGGTGCGACCCTCGAGGATGTCGCGTGGGTCGTGACCGCCTACGCGATCGCCAACGTGATCATCATTCCGATGACGAGCTTCCTCGCGGCGAGGTTCGGCCGGCGCAACTACTACATCGGCTCGATCCTCCTCTTCACGGCCGCCTCCGTCGCGTGCGGCAACGCCCACAACATCTGGGAGCTGGTGGCGTTCCGCTTCATCCAGGGGATCGGCGGGGGCGCCCTCCTGTCCACGTCGCAGGCGATCCTCTTCGAGACCTTCACGGTCGGCCAGCGCGGGTTCGCAGCCGCGCTCTTCGGGGTCGGCGTCTTTGTCGGGCCGACGATCGGGCCGACCCTCGGCGGGTGGATCATCGACCAGTATTCCTGGCCGTGGATCTTCTACATCAATCTCCCGATCGGCCTCACGGCCGCATTCCTTTCCTGGCTCTACGTGAAGGAACCGGCCCACGCGCGCAACGCCGAGACCATCGACTGGATCGGCATCGGCTTTTTGATCGTGGGCCTGGGGTCGCTCCAGACGGTCCTTGAGCGCGGCGAGAGCGAGGACTGGTTCTCGAAGCGGTACATCGTGCTTTTGACCGCCCTGGCGGCCATCTCGCTCGTCTCGTTCATCGTCCGCGAGCTCACCACCGACCACCCGGTCGTGGACCTGCACGTCCTTAAGAGCCGCAGGCTGGCCATCGCGGCCAGCCTCACCTTCATCCTGGGCTTTGCCCTGTTCGCGACGGTCTTCATCGTGCCCGTATTCACGCAGCGGCTCCTGGGCTACACGGCCATGAAGACCGGCATGCTCTTCCTGCCGGGCGCCCTGGTGGCGGTGATTTTTTTGCCCATGATGGGAAAGCTCCTCACGAAGGGGTTCCCGCCGCAGTTCATGGTGATGATCGGCTTCGGGATCGTCACGATCTTCGCCATGCAGCTCTCCCACCTGGACCTGACCGCCCAGTCGGGCGACTTCTTCTGGCCGGTCATCCTGCGCGCCATCGGGCTTAGCCTGGTCACAATCCCGCTCACGCAGCTCGCCGTGTCCGGCCTCCATGCGCGCGACATGCCCCAGGGGGTCGCGCTCAACAACATGATGCGCCAGATGGGCGGCTCGTTCGGCATCGCCTTCATCAACACCTTCCTTGAC
>Ga0302196_10002562_pt1 | contig 16930 bp, 23 predicted proteins | sample II_Bog_N1_3_FD_198794 | JGI IMG/M metagenome (GOLD analysis project Ga0302196, IMG submission 198794) | Peat permafrost microbial communities from Stordalen Mire near Abisko, Sweden - II_Bog_N1_3 | ecosystem: Environmental > Terrestrial > Soil > Wetlands > Peat | place: Sweden: Abisko...
GAACGTTGCCGGCGGTGAGGGCCTCGCGCATAAGGCGGAGGCTGGAACGGACGCGGGTACGGTTGGCGCGATTGACTTCAGTCTTGACGACGGTCTGACGGGCGCGCTTGAGCGAAGAAACGTGATTTGCCATGAGTAAACCCTTCTTTTTCCCCTGAGCCGCTTGTGGGTGGCGGGGTGAACTTTTTGAAATCCCTGTTTTCAGGGGATTGCCCGTTGCCGGGAGAGACTGTTGCACTCCTTAGATAGGAGCGGGACGCGGTTTGAGGCACGTGTCAAAGAAATCAAGTAAGTCAAGAAGCTTCGATGACCAAATGCACAAAAGTGCGCAGTCCCTCGCAATTTCCTAGTCTACGCGAAGAGGGGTTGGAGGTCAATTCCGCTCCCCAGGGGCCGTATCCGTGCTTCGGAGCCCCTTCTCTGGTCCGGCGCGGGCCTTTGGCCCTGAAGTTACAGTGGTGAAGCCCAAGCGGAATCCTTGCTTATGCCGGAAAGGGGGGGGTGGGGTGTTTTTGCGGAAATTTCCTCCTATGTTGTTGATTAAATTTGTGTTAATGGGTGGTTTCCTGGTGTTTTTGCGCGCTTTTGTGCACTTTATCGGCGTTCGGCGGTTCTTTGGTGGGCGGGACGGTTTTTCGGATGACTTCTTCGATGGAATTTGCCCTCTGGACGACTGCTTTAATTGTGCGCTTTTTGGGTTTAATTGGAAGCAAACAGGGAGCAGATTTCAGGAGCCATGAATCAGGAGGATCGAGTTGCGCTCGATTTTGGTTTTGCGTTCGTGGAGAACGAGGGATTGGTGATTCCCCGGTCCCCAAAGGCGAGGGACCGGGGCACCCTAAGGGTTATGGAGGGTGAGGAAAAATTCATGATTGTTGGCTTGACGGCCCCGCTGGTAGGGGCTACTCTGTTCGCAGATACAGGATTTGGTGACGAATGCCATATCGGGTAGCGGCTTGGACAGGGATGAGGCTGGCTGCGCCGTTGTCGCCATCGGGACCGGCCGCAGGGCAGGGTTCCATCCTGAGTCGCGCTGTTTCTCTTCTCTTTCACACAGACCCCACAACCCATGTTGGATCAGCTGCTTTGGGCTTGCGCCCGGGCCATGGAGGCTTATTCGCCCTTGAAGATCGCACTGGAGATTACGCCCAATCTTGAGCCGCTGTTTGGGACTCGCGATGAAAACCTGAGGCTGATGGAAGACGCGCTGGGAGTACGCATAGATTTGCGCTCCGACGCGGTTCATGTACAGGGATCGGAAGAGGGGGTGGAGCGCGTGAAGCGCATCTTTGCGGATTTTGAGGCGTTGCGGAAGGCGGGAATCCATCCTCATAACGGCGAGCTGAACGGGATGCTGAAGCTGGTGACTGCGGATGCGGCCGTGACGCTGAAAGGGCTTGCGGATGCGAGCAAGCAGCGTGGGGCGGCTGGAGCGGCAGGGGTGAAGCGGGGAGTGCAGCCGCGCAGCCTGAACCAAGGCAAGTACATTGAGGCCATTGAGAAGAATGACATGGTTTTCGGTGTGGGTCCTGCGGGCACGGGGAAGACGTACCTGGCGGTTGCCATGGCCGTAGCGGCACTGAATGGGAAGAAGTGTAGCCGGATCATCCTGGTGCGGCCTGCGGTGGAAGCGGGGGAGCGGTTGGGATTTCTGCCGGGAAGTCTGCAGGAGAAGGTGGATCCGTATCTGCGGCCGCTTTACGATGCGCTGTATGACCTGTGCGAGCCGGAAAAAGTGGACAAGATGCTGGAGAAGAACATCATTGAAGTGGCTCCGCTGGCGTTTATGCGCGGGCGCACCTTGAACGATGCCTTCATCATCATGGACGAAGCGCAGAATACGACGATCGAGCAGATGAAGATGTTTCTTACTCGCCTCGGCAATAACTCGAAAGCTGTTATTGCCGGTGATATCACGCAGATCGATCTGCCGAATCCGAAGAAGTCGGGGCTGGTGGATGCGATCAACCTGCTGGGCGGAGTGGAGGGCATCCAGTTCTGTCACTTTGAAGATGTGGATGTGGTTCGCCACTCGCTGGTGCAGCGGATTATCCGGGCGTACGAGCAGAAGCCCCTGCAGCAGGAGTTGCCGCTGGGACTGGAAGAGGCGGGCGGACCGGGCGCGCCGCGGGTTGCGGACCGGACCGTGGGGAAGATGCAATAGGGCAGTAGCTATAGCTCCAAGGCCGTTTGGATATTCGGCCTCCCCGGTCCCCAAAAGCGAGGGAACTCCACTCCACGGACGAAGACCTGTCCGTGGGGGCGCCGGACCGGGGGCACCCGCTGGGCTTGGTGGCGGTATTGTCCGCTGAAAACGGGAAGTCGGGATGCCCCATCCTTCAGGCATTGTTGCCAGCAAGGATGGGGCATCCGGCGTTTGAGGCTCGCAGGAAAATCCTCGCCCTGCGATGGATCGCTAAAATATCCGCGTCTGCCATCCGTCTTCATGGGTGGATGGATAAGCCATGAGCGTGACATCAATGATTGAGCAGGACCGGCAAATCGCGAAGGTCATTGCGGACGAAGGCTCAAGGCTGCGCAATTTTATCCGGAAGCGGGTTCCGAACGAAGCGGATGTAGAAGAACTGCTGCAAGAGGTCTTCTATGAACTGGTGGTGGCCAAGCGGCTGCTGCAGCCAATCGATACGATGACGGGCTGGCTGTTTCGCGTGGCAAGGAACCGGATAACGGATTTTTTTCGTAAGAGGAAGCCCGTGAATTTTACAGATGTGGCGCGAATGGACGAGGACGGAGAGCAGTTGACGATTGAAGAGATGCTGCCTTCTGCGGATGCAGGGCCGGAAGAGATGGTTTTGCGCGAGGCGATGCTGGAGGAGTTGACGCTTGCGGTGAGCGAATTGCCGGACGAGCAGCGTGAGGTGTTTGTGGGGCATGAACTTGTGGGGCGGAGTTTCAAGGAGATGTCGGCAGAGAGTGGGGTGGGAGTGAACACGTTGCTCTCGCGCAAACGGTACGCAGTGCTGTATCTGCGGGGACGGTTGCGGAAGACTTACGACGAACTGACGAAGGGATGAGGAACGGACGATGAACAAGAAGTGGCTTTTTGTGCTGGCTCCGCCGGCGGTGGTGCTGTTTGTTTACGCATTTGGCGAGTTGGTGATGCACCTGTGGAACTGGTTGTTGCCGTCGCTGTTTGGCTGGCATGTGATTACGTTCTGGCAAGGGCTGGGGCTGCTGCTGCTGACCCGGATATTGTTTGGAAGCTGGGGTGGGGGCAACGATCACAAACCGGGCAGGTGGCGGGGTGGGCGTGGCTGGCAGCGCATGACGCCCGAGGAACGGGCGGAGATGCGGCAGAATATGCGGGAGCGCTGGTGTGGTCATGGGCCGGCGGGAGGCGAGGCGGGAGGGCAGGCCTGATGGCGGGGCGTTTCGTTTTGCTCTGGAAAAAACAGGGGATGCCGTATCATCAATAGATACGTGGGATAGCTCAGAAGGGGCATTTCGCGGGTTCGATGATACTTTTTGATGGTGAACAGGTCGAGGCAGCGGAGGGGTTTGCGGCGTTGCGCGCGACGGTAGTGGGCCGGAGGGCTGCGTTGCCGGTGCGTGCGACGCTGCAGCGGTTTTTGCTGCTGGCGCAGGCTGCGGTAAAGCTGCGCGGGGAAGTGACGGTGCTGCTGACGACCGATACGGGGATTCGCAGCCTGAACCGGCGTTTTCGGGGCAAGAACAAATCGACCGATGTATTGAGTTTTCCGGTGGAAGACCGGAGTTATGGCGAGGCGGGGGATCTGGCGATTTCCGTGGAAACGGCGTCGCGGCAGGCGGCCGAGCATGGGCATAGCCTGGGCACGGAGATGAAAGTGCTGATGCTGCACGGGCTGCTGCACCTGGCCGGGCACGACCATGAGGCGGATAGAGGAGAGATGGCCAAACTGGAGGCCAAGCTGCGCGCCAGGTTGAAGCTGAAGCAGGGGCTGATTGAGCGGGTTGAGGGCGCGCCGGCGAAGCGTGTGGTGAAAGCTGCTGGCAAAGCGAAGGGCGGGCGGCGATGACGGTGGGCGGCTTATGCCTGCTGGCGGTGCTGGCTGCAGTGTTGACGCTGGCGGCGTACATGACGCGGGTGTATGCGGAGTTTGGCAAGATTCTGTCGCGTGAGGTTCAGGACAATCTGGATGCTTGGGAACTGCAGGTTGAGCCTCGGTTGGGGCTGGACCGAGAGCAGTCGGCGCTGTCGTCGCAGGTGCTGATGCACGGAGCGATGGGATTGCTGGCGCTGGAGGTTGGGCGGATTCTGTTTGACCGAGCGCCGGGGCTGGCGAAGCCGACTGTCGAAGAGATGGGCCAGGCGCTGCTGGCGGTGGTGTTGGCTGTGGTGTTCTGCACGCAGTTGGTGCCGTTTCTGCTGTTCCAGAGGACGCGCGGGGTTTGGGTGGTGAGGCTGGTGTGGGTGGTGCGGGCGCTGCTGTACGTGGTGTTGCCGGTGACGCTGATGGTGAGCGCGCTGATATCCATCGCGAGCCTGGCCGAGGAGACGGTTACGGAAGAGGAAGAGACGGCGGGCGACGTGGAAGCGTTACTGGAGGCCGGTGAAGAAGAGGGGATTTTGGAAGAGAGCGACCGGGAACTGGTGCGTTCGGCGGTGGAGTTTGGCGACAAGCTGGTGAAGGACGTGATGACGCCGCGGCCGGAGATATTTGCGGTACCGGAGGGGCTGACGCTGGTGGAATTTCTGGAGGAGCTGGAGAATCATAACTACTCCCGAGTGCCGGTGTATGCGGGGACGCTGGATGCGATTACGGGGATTGCGTTTGCGCACGATTTGCTGCAGATTTCCGATGCCGAAGCGGCAACGCGGACGGTGGCATCGATCCAGCGGCCGGCGGCGCTGACTCCGGAGACGAAGAAGGGCTATGAGCTGCTGAAGGAGATGCAGCGCGAGAAGCAGCATATGCGGTTGGTGATTGACGAGTATGGCGAAGTGGCCGGGCTGGTGACGATTGAGGATCTGCTGGAAGAGATTGTGGGCGACATAGGCGACGAGCACGAGGACGAGGAAGATGCGCGCGAGGAAGATGCGCAGGCTGAGGCGGAAGGCGTGTGGCTTGTGCCGGGCGGGTTTGATGTGGACCGGCTGGAAGAGCTGGCCGGCGTGGACTGGGAGCCGGAAGAGCACTATGAGTCGCAGACGGTGGGCGGGTTGGTGAGCGAAGTTGCGGGACGGATTCCGCTGGCGGGTGAAGTGGTGGAAGTGGGTCGGCTGAGGCTGGAAGTGGTGGCCTCGACGGACCGGCTGGTGGAGCGGGTTCGCGTGGTGGTGTTGCCGACCGCGGATGAAGACGAGGCGGAGTAAGGGAGCGGGAACGTTGAGGTTGTCTCACATCCGGAGAGGATTGCCATGTTCCGTGCGAAATTCAAGGAGTTTTTGGTTGACCGAGGGGTTTACTGGATTGTGAGTTTGGCCGTGGCGACGATTATTGCCCGAATTGGATTTGGTGTGGTCAGGGATGTTTCCCTGCAGCGATTTGTGGCTGAGCATCCGCACGACGGACAGAATGGTCTTGGGGCGGTTGCTTGTGGAATGTTTGGATTTGCGGTGATTTGGCCTTTGACGCTGTGGGGATGTATTGCAGGTTTTCGGCTTTTGGAACGGCGGGATCAGGTGCGGCAGGATCAACATGAGATTTCTACCAACGATGGAATAGAAGTGGAGTAACGACTTGCGAAGTGGATTTGTATCGATATTGGGCCGGCCGAATGCCGGGAAGAGCACGCTGCTGAACTCCCTGGTGGGAGAGAAGGTGGCGATTGTGACGAGCAAGCCGCAGACGACGCGGAACCGGATTACGGGCGTGCTGGAAGTGGCGGCGATCAAGGGGCGGCGGGATGCAGCGCAGATTGTGTTTGTGGATACGCCTGGGGTGCATAAGCCGGGGACGCAACTGGACCGGCGAATGATGCAGGCCGTGCACGAGGCGCTGGAAGACCGCGATATTGTGATGCTGGTGGTGGACGCGAGCCGGGAAGTGCGGCTGGCGGAAGAGGCCGTTGCCGAAGTGGTGGAAGGCGAGGCCGTGGTGCCGGCGGAGAAGACGTTGCACCGGAAGCTGGATTGGCGGAGCGAGGACGAGTTTGTCTTTGGGCTGATTGAGAAGCTGGATTGCCCGGTGTTTCTGGTGATCAACAAGATTGACCTGGTGCGGCGGGAGGAGTTGCTGCCGCTGATTGAGAAGCTGCGGGGGCGGCACGCGTTTGCGGGGGTGTTCCCGATCAGCGCACGGAAGCGGGACGGGTTGGATGCGCTGGTGGACGGGCTGGTGGAGAAGCTGCCGGTGGGCGAGCGGTATTTTCCGCCGGAGCAGTACACGGACCAGCCGGAGCGGTTTCTGGTGGCGGAGCTGATACGGGAGCGGATCTTGATGGAGACTGGCGAGGAGGTTCCGTATGCCTCGGCGGTGGTGGTGGAGCGGTTTGAGGAGCCGGAGGCGGTTGCGGCGCCGAAGGTGAAGAAGCCGCGGATGCTGAAGGGCGGGATTCCGGCGCCGGTGACGCTGCCGCTGACGCGGATTGGGGCAGTGATTTACTGCGAGCGGGACGGGCAGAAGGCGATCCTGATTGGGCGGGCCGGGGAGAAGCTGAAGGCGATCGGGACCAGCGCGCGGCGGGAGATTGAGAGCCTGCTGGGGACGCGGGTTTACCTGGAGCTGCAGGTGATTGTGGAGCCGGAGTGGCGGGAGCGGAAGGGTTTCGTTGACGGGCTGGACTGGCGGCGACAGCTGGAGGAGATGGGGGCTAAGCAGGGGGACGAAGGGAGTGAAGGGACCAGGGAGTGAAGGGAGAGCGGAGCTGGCGGGGTTCGCGGAGCTGAGGGGCCCAGCGGGGTTTGTGGGGGACCGAAAAAGTGCCTTTTTGACTATTTTACAAGCGAGGCGAAAAAGTTAAGTAGTTGATTCTATTGGTCTCATATACCAAAAAACGAAACAAAAGAGGACGAAGTGCTAGTTTTTTCATTTTTCTCTCCTCCGGGTGTTGACGAAGTGGTTACGAAAAACATCACAGCTAGCCTCTAGCTTTTAGCTGGATCGAGCTGCGCTCGATGTCGTTTTTGGGGTGGTTGGGGATGGGGGATCGGTTGCCGTCACGCCCGTTCCTCGCGGTGGGGCTGCGATGAGCGGGGCGCAGCTTTTGGGTTGGTGGGAAGTTGAGGCAGGGTGTATCTGCGCACGCGCGGTTGGGGAATGCGGTGGTTAGCTGACGCGGCCTCGGCCGGTGGCTTTTACGCCGTACATGCGTTTGTCGGCGATGCCGAGGATGGAGTGGATGGTGCGTCCGTCGGTGGGGTAGGTGGCGATGCCGACTGAGGAGCCGAGGGTAAGGCGGAGGCTGGTGGCGGTTTCAAAGATGGAGTTGGAGATGCGGGCGTGGAGGCTGTGGGTCCAGTGGGCGGCCTGGTCGGCGTTGGTGTTGGGCATGAGGATGACGAACTCGTCGCCGCCGTAGCGGAAGCAGAGGTCGGCGGGGCGGGCGAGTTCGCGGAGGCGCTTGCCGAAGAGTCCGAGGGCCTCGCTGCCGACGAGATGTCCATGGCGGTCGTTGACGTTCTTGAACTGGTCGAGGTCGAGAAAAGCGATGGAGAAGGAAGCGGAGTTTTGGCGGGCACTGACGATGGCGAGATCGAGCTCGTGGTAGAGATGGCGTGCGTTGAAGAGCCCCGTGACGTCGTCGGTGATGGTGAGGCGGTTTGCACGGGCTACGTCCTGAGCATTTTCAATGGCAATGGCGGCGTAGTCGGCGAGGATGTGGAGCAGTGCGATGGTGTATTCGGGGTTGTGTTCGAGGACTGGGTTGAGGATTTCGAGTACGCCGTGGGTGCCTTTGCGTCCTTTGATGGGCAGGGCGATGGCGGAGTGGATGGTGCGGTTGTGTTCGTCGGAGGCGCGGGCGAGGCGGGGGTCGTCGCTGGTGTCGGGGAGGATGAGTGTTTCGCCGTGGAGTGCGACCCATCCGGCGAGGCCGTCGCCGATGGTTACGCGGAGGTCGCGGAGGTTTTCGATGTTGCTGGCGGCAGCGGCGTAATAGAGTTCGGGGCTGTCTTCTTCGATGAGCAGGAGAGCCCAGAAGCCCACGTCGACAAAGTGCTGCATCTGCTCAAGGATGGTGAGGAGGATGGCATCGAGGTCGAGACTGGAGGTCAAGGAACGCGCGATTCGGTGGAAGACGAGCAGTTCCTTGAGCGGGAGTCGGGCGTCGGGTGGAGCGGGCATGGGATGGGCCTGTGTGGTTGGTTTGCAGCGCGTTGAGTTGAGGGCATTGTCTCCTGCGGGGGTGGGGGAGTGCAATGGTGCTGGCTGCTGGCCGCCAGGATCTAGCTGGATCGAGCTGCGTTCGATGGCGGCTTTTGGGTGGTAGAGGATCGGGGATTGGTGATTCCCACCCATGCGTTCCCCACGGACGAAGACCTGTCCGTGGGGGCCCCATGTCGCAAAAGCGCGCCATGGATGGGGCACCCTGATTTGTTTCTTGGGGGTGGAGGCCGAGGGAAAGACGAAGCCGGATCCTTCCCTGCGTTCAGGAAGACAGGAGTGTTTGTGCGTGTATTGAGGTTAGCCGCCGATGTGGACCATGGAGCGGTTGGGCTTGTGGAAGCCGGGTTCGCCGATGTGGTGGCGGGCTTCCTTGGTGTGAACGACGCGGAGGAGGTATTGGCGGAGGTCGTCGTCGGTGGCGCCGAGGCGGAGTTGTCCGATGAGGTCGTGTTCACGGAGAGAGAAGAGGCAGGTGCGGACTTTGCCGTCGGAGGTGAGGCGGACGCGGGAGCAGGCGCCGCAGAAGGCTTGTGTGACTGGGGCGATGATGCCGATTTCGCCGGGGGCGTCGGAGAATCCGTAGCGGCGTGCGGTTTCGCTGGGGTTGTTGGCAGCGAGCGGGACGAGGGGGAGGATGGCCTGGATGCGGGAGACGATTTCTGTGAGGGGGACGACGATTTCGGGTGTCCAGAGGCGGCCCTCTTCAAGGGGCATGAACTCGATGAAGCGGACGATGACGTTGTGCTGACGGGCGAAGTGGGCGAAGGGTTCGACTTGGTCGTCGTTGAATCCGCGGAGAAGGACGCAGTTGATTTTGACGGGGCCGAGGCCGGCGATCTGGGCGGCGCGGATGCCGGCGAGGACGGCGGAGTGGCTGCCGGGGACGCGCGTGATGCGCTCGAAGGTGGGCTGATCGACGGCGTCCATGCTGACGGTGATGCGGTGGAGTCCGCTGGCCTTGAGGACGGGGGCGAGGTCGGAGAGGAGGTGTCCGTTGGTGGTGAGGGCGAGGTCGAGGGGCTGTCCGGCGGTGGTGCGGAGGGTGGATAGCTGCTGGAGGATGGCGGGGAGGTCGCGGCGGAGGAGTGGTTCGCCGCCGGTGAGGCGGAGCTTGTCGATGCCGAGGGAGACGAAGACGCGGATGAGGCGGAAGTAGTCTTCGGTGGCGAGCTCGGCGTATTGCGCGCCGTGTTCGCCGGTGCGGCAGTAGACGCACTTGTAGTTGCAGCGGTCAGTGATGGAGACGCGGAGGTCGCGGATGACGCGGCCGTGACTGTCGACGAGGTGCTGGTCGGCGGCTGGGGCGGCGGAGTGGGGGAGGGATGCCATCGGTCTCAAGGGTATAGGATGCGGGGGAAATGGAAAAGGCTCCGCGGAGTGCGGAGCCGATTTTGGGGAAAGCTGGTGACCGGTGGGGCTAGTCGAGGGGTACGGTGCCGCGCCGCATGAGAGTGCCGGTGGTGCCGGCGACAATGACGATGGTGACGGCGAGGCCGAAGTAGTAGGCCATGGGATGCGCCCATCCGGGGGAGTAGGTGAGATCCTGGCCGACCCAGAGGGAGAGGAGGATGGCGATAACGGCGAACTGGCCTGCGATGACCTGGAGGGTGAGGCCCCATTCGCGGCGCTTGTCGAGAGCTTCCACCTGGTTTGGAGTGAGATTTCGTTCTTCCGGGGGAAGCAGGTTGTTGGCCATCGGGTGGGTGTCTCCTTGAAATTGGGTGTTGACGTTGGCGCCTCGGGGAATGTTGGGAAGAGAGGCACCGCTCCAGTGATTGTAAACGGGATGTGGGGCCAGAGCGCAAGTGGGAATTGCGCTGGCCCCGGGGAGGGTGGCCGGGGTGGGAAGGCTGAGCCTATTCGAGGAAGGCGAGGGTTTGGAGGCCGGTGACTTCAAAGCGCTTGCGGCAACGGATGTTGGTGCAGGCGAGGAGGTCGTCGCGGCGGACCATGTAGGCGCGTGCTTTGGCGAAGCGTGCGCGGTCGCGTTCGTCGGCGTTGCGGGGCAGTTGAGCGCGTTTGCGGCGGATAACCCAGCTGATCTGGTACTCGCCGGGCTGACCGCAGTGGGGGCATGTGAGGGTGTGCTTTCGCTGCTCGTTGGTTTCTGTAAAAAACTCTCGCTCTTCCATAATTAGGCCTCGGTTTCGACGTTCGCGTGGAAACAGTTTCCGCTTTCGCTCTGGAGAAAAGTATTCCATACTCAAGCAGCCATGACGAAGAAGAAACGTGAGACGTTCAGTGTGACGAAGGCGGTGAAGGCGAACGCGCGGGCGCAGGTGGGCCAGCCGAAGGCGAGCCGTGTGCTGGAAGACAAGCCGGTGGAGGTAGGCCGGGGGCGGAAACACAAGGAGAAACTGGAGGAGCTGGCGGACGGGGCCGGGGAAGAATAGCGGCTTAGGAGTGCGGAGGTCCCTGGGGCAGGGCTTCGAGCCAGTCGGCGAGGTTGAGGAAGCCGCGCTGGCGTGCGAACGATGCCGGAGATTGGCCGAGGTCTGTGGTGCGGTGGGGGTCAGCGCCGTGAGCCAGGAGGATGTCGATGAGGTCGCGGCGGTTGGCGGCGGCAGCGGAGAAGATGGGTGTGAATCCGCCGGCCTGGGTGGCGTTGGGGTTGGCTCCGGCGGCGAGCAAAAGGGTGATTGAGTCAGGATTGCGGCCGAGGGCAAGGGCGGCGTGCAGGGGCTGGTTCTGCTGGGGATTGGCGGAGACGGCTGCAATAGGGGCGTTCGCGGCGAGGAGGGCTGCGACGGCCTGGGGGGTAGCGAAGGCGGCGGCGAGATGGAGGGGTGTCCAGCCGTCGCCGGATTTTTCTTCGACGACATGGGGAGAGCCGGCGAGCAACTGGGCGAGCTGGGGCAGGTCTCCGATGGAGGCTGCCTCAAAGATGTCGAGGGGCTGGCCGACGGCTGAGTGCTGGGCGAGGAGGAAGTCCCGGACGAGAGGCTGGCCCATGTAGACGGCCCAGAGGAGGGCGGAGACGCCGTTCTGGTCGCGCCAGAGTGCGAGCGAGGGGTCCTGGGCGACTGCGTCGGCAATCTCGGCGGTGGCTCCGGTTTGTATCCACTTCAAGAGTTGTTGGCTCATGGCTGCTGGTAGGGTGAGGTTTGGGTGGGGGGATGCTGGACGGTGTAGGGACCCGGGAGGGTCTCTTTTTTATTGGCATTTTCGGCAGCGGTGCCGGAGGTGCGTTTGGAGTAGATGCGGAAGAGGACGGCGAGGTCGAGGGTTTCCGCGACAGGCTGTCCGGCTTTGGTGGCGGGCTGGAAGGTGGCCTTGCCGATGGCGGTGACGGCATTTTCATCGAGGCCGAAGCCGATGGGTCGGATGACGGCGATTTCGGAGGGGCGGCCGTCGGCGCCGATGACGGCGCGGTAGAGGGCGCGCCCGGCGATGGCGCTGGCCTGGGCGTAGTCGTTGGAGTCGGGGGCGAGCGAGGTGAGGACCTTGGCCTGCTGGTCGACGGCCGAGGAGCGGAGGACGCTGGGGTCGGCGGGTCGGTAGTCGACGCCGGCGGCCTGGGCCTTGAAGTAGAGCTGCCAGAACTGGGGCATGGAAGCGCGGACCTGGTCGTCGATGCCGTCGGAGAAGATGCGGGCGAGGGCTTCGTGAAGGACGTGGGTGGCGTGGGCCGGGGACGTGGTGGTGGTGACGCTCAAGGGGTCGGAGGGTCGCTCAGCCTCAGGGGTGGCGGCAAGTTCGGCCTTGGCCTGGGCTGCCTGCTCTTCGGGGGTGGGCTCTGCGGCGGCGGTGCCGGATTGGGCAGGCTGGTCGGGCTCGTTTACGGAGGCTTTTGTGCCCATTTCGAGGACGGGTTTGCCGTTTTTATCTTTGGCTGCGGCTTTGGCGCCTTTGGGCAGGCGGGGGTCTTTGACTTTTTTGGGCTTGATGACCTGTTCGCGGTCAATGGTGATTTTGAGGATTTTCTTCTTTGGAGTGACTTTGACGCGATCGACGGCCTTGCTGGCGTCTTCATTGGGCAGAGCGCCGAGGAAGTGGAGGCCGTAGCGTGCGCCTTCGAGCTCGACCTTGTGCTTGGTGAGATGGACTTTCTCGATTTGGACGCCGGAGAGGGTCCAGGAGCCGGGGGTGGGGTGGTTGAGGGGGTCGCCATGCTCGGTAAAAGAGAGGGAATCGCCGAGATAGCCTCCGCGGAGATAGAGTTCTTTGCCGACGAGGAGGTGGCGGAGCTCTTCTTCGGTGATGCCGCCGGGCTCTTCGGGGGTGGGCTGGACGGCGGCTGGCGGATTTGGGGCCGGCAGGGCGGTGTCTGGTGTGGGCTCAGGGCTTGGCTGGGCAGCTGGGGTGGGAGTCTGGGGTGTGGGGGCTGCTTCAGCCGCTGGCTGAGCTTCTGTTGCGAGAGCTGGGGCTGTGGTGGGCGCGGGCTGCTGCGGGGCTGGTTCTGGAGCTTGCGCGGGGGCGGCCTGGATGGCCAGCAACGCGCAGCCGAGGAAGAGCGAGAGGGAAGAGAGGCGCAGACTGTGGCGGTCGAATGGGGAGGCGTGCTTGGTTGCTGGATAGCTCATAGGGGACCTTGCGGGAAACTTTAGCAGGGTTGGGTTGTGGGATGACAAAAGAATGTCATTTATTTGCTGGAATGCGTGCCAGTTGCCAGAGGATTCGGCGGAAGAGTCCCATGATGCGACGGAGGTCGGCCTCCTGGGGCATGATGCGGCGGAGCAGTACGCGGAGTGCTTCGTTGTTGGCCTCGCGCTGACCGCGGGTTGTGTAGTGGACCTGATCCATGGTTTCGGCGATGAGGGAGGAGAGGCGCTCGAGCTGCGCGGTGTTGGGCTGGGGGCCGGTGGGGGTGGGCAGGGTTGGGCTGAGGGGGCGGTTGAAGGGACTGGGCTGGGCATCGGGGTCGCGGGAGATTTCGTAGAGGCAGACAGCGACGGCCTGGCCGAGGTTCATGGAGGGCTGGGCGTCGGCGGTGTCGATGGCGATGAGGCCGTGGCAGAAGGAGAGGTCTTGGGTGGTGAGGCCGTGTTTTTCGCTGCCAACGAGGATGGCGGCGGTTGGGGTGTTGGTGGTGTCTGGTTGGGCGAGGGCGTGGCGGAGCCGGTCTGCGCCGAGGGGAAGGGAGAGGATGGGGAGGGTGGGTCGGCGTTTGTCGAGCGAGCCGGTTCCGAGGACGAAGGTGCAGGTGGCGAGGGCGTCGGCGAGGGAATCATAGACCTGAGCGTGGCGGAGGAGGTCTGGTGCCCCGACGGCGGACTTGGCCTCGCTCCAGTTGACGGCGAAGGGGGAGACGATGGCGAGGTGGCGGAAGCCGAAGTTGGCCATGGCGCGGGCAGCAGCGCCGATGTTGAGCGGGTTGCGTGGGGAGACGAGGACGACGAGGAGGCGGTCGGATTGGGAGATGGGTAGCAAGGAGTTCATTTTAGAGCATTTTCCGAAACGCCGTGCACCCTCGGACAGCGGAGAGTTGTTGATTGTTCTGGAGGGAAATCAACACGCAGTTCTCAATTTCGGTCTACGTATTTTCGGAAAATGCTATACGGGCTGGGGTGTGTTTATTCTGGAGGTGCGGGATTCTCTATCTATATGAGGGCGGTTGGAGAGGACGAGCGATGTTGGAAGAGCTGAGCCTGGCTGGTGGGTTGCGGGGGCGTGCGGAGGAGCTTTGCCGGGTGGCGGGGCGGTTCGCAGAACGGGGATGGGTTCCGGCGACATCGGGGAACTTCAGTTTTCGCGCAGGAGAGCGGGCGTTTGTGACCGCGAGTGGCCTGGATAAAGGCGCGCTGGAGCCGGACGACCTGCTGGAGGTGAGATTTGGCGGGGCTAGCGGCGGGGAGTTTGCCGTGGTGGCGGGGAGCGGGAAGCCGTCGGCGGAGACGAGCCTGCATGGTGTGATTTACCGAGTGCGGCCGGAGGTGGGTGCGATTGTGCATGGGCACTCGATTTGGAATACGCTGCTTTCAGGGAAGTTTGCTGGGGATGGGGCGGTGGTGCTGGAGGGCTATGAGTTGCTGAAGGCGCTAGCCGGGGTGCGGACCCACAGGCATCGGGAGTTGGTGCCGGTGTTGTTGAATATGCAGGATTATGAGGAGTTGTCGCAGAGACTGGCAGAGGTGATGGTTGCGTTTCCGGATGTACATGGAGTTTTGCTGGAACGGCATGGGCTTTATACTTGGGGCAAAACGATGGCGGAGGCGTGGCGTCACGCGGAGGCGCTGGAGTTTTTGTTTGAGGTAGAGGGACGGCGGGCGGGGTTTGGCGGCTGAGGACCCACGGGGATCCACGAGGGGCAATTCTGAAGCGGGGGGATATAGGGATGGCGGTGGTATCGATTGCGGAAGAAGGTACAGCGGTAACGGAGGAGAAGGCCGTACGGGCGCTTCTTTCTACGGTGGGCGTTGAGTATGAGTGCTGGGATCTGTCGCGGGTGCACGAGAACGCGACGGCGGACGAGGTGCTGGCGGCCTATGCAGACGAGGTGGAGGAGTTGAAGGCGCGTTGCGGATTTGTAACGGCCGATGTGGTGGATATTACGCCGGAGCTGCCGGGGCTTGACGGAATGCTGTCGAAGTTTGACAAGGAGCACACGCACTCCGACGACGAGGTTCGCTTTGTGATTGGTGGGCGTGGGATTTTCTTCTTGAACGGCGGGGAGGGCAGAGTTCTGTCGGTGGAAGTGGTGCCGGGAGACATGATTCGTGTGCCGCGGGGGACATCGCACTGGTTTACGCTGTGCACGGAGCGGCGGATTCGGGCGATCCGATGGTTTCAGGATCCGGCGGGGTGGAGTCCGAACTATACGTGGAGCGGAGTGGACAGGGAGTTTGAGCCGCTGTGCTTCGGGCCGACCTATATTCCATCGCGCGCAACGAATGTGATTAGCCTATGAGCGATTCGCCGCGGGTGTACCTGGTGGATGTGGAGGGGACGGTAGCCCCGATTGCGCTGGTGTACGAGGTGATGTTTCCGTATGCGCGGCGGCACCTGAGCGGATTTCTGGCTGGGCATGGTTGGGAGCCGGAGGTGGCGGCTGACCTGGAGTTGCTGTGGCAGGAGAACCGGACGGATGGGGACGCTCCGCTGATGATCGGGGCGACGGATTTGCCGGGGGCTGGGGATTATCTGCTGTGGCTGATGGACCAGGACCGGAAGTCGACGGCGCTGAAGGCGATCCAGGGGCGGGTTTGGAAGGCGGGATTTGAGTGCGGGGAGCTGCGGGGCGAGGTCTTCGACGATGTTCCGGGGGCGCTGGAGCGCTGGAGCCGGGCTGGAAGGGTGGCGATTTACTCGTCGGGGTCGGTGGGGGCGCAGAAGCTGTTGTTTCAGTACAGTTCGGCGGGCGACCTGACGAGGTGGATTGCGGCGCACTTTGATACGCGCGTTGGGGCCAAGCGGGAGCGGGTCAGCTACGAGCGGATTGCCCGGGAGCTGGGTGTGAAGCCGGCGGAGATGGTGTTCTATTCCGACGTGGTGGCGGAGCTGGATGCGGCCGCCGCAGCGGGGTGCGGGACGCGGCTGGTGGTGCGGCCGGGGAATGGCGCGGTGCTTGAGTGTCATGGGCATGGGGTGGTGACGGAGCTCTAGGCGGCTGGCGGGGTGGGGTGTGTTCCTGGAGCCCGGGGCTGGGTCGGCTAGCGGTGATTGCTGTGCTGGATCGTGGAAGAATGCAGAACGATCACGCTGGATGGCGTGGAGTTTGTGCGCTGCAAGGAGTAGGTTCGAATCATGATTGCCCAGAACCCGGCAGTGGCCGGGGTGATACACGAGTTGCAGACGACGCCGTATGTGCGCTTCAGTGTGCTGGCGGTGAGTTCGATCTTCTTCCTGGTGGACCCGTTTGCGGCGATCCCGTCGTTTCTGGCGATTACGGCGGAGGTGGATGGGAAGCGGCGGGCACGGGTCGCGGCGAAGGGGGCGCTGACGTGCTTTCTGGTGCTGAGCACCTTTGCGCTGGCGGGGCGGGTGATCTTCAGGATGCTGGGGATTACGCTGCCGGCGTTTGAGATTGCCGGTGGTCTGATTCTGCTGCTGATTGGACTGGACATGCTGGAGGCGCGGCGTTCGCCGACGCAGGAGACCAGCGGGGATACGGAAGAGGCCAGCCATAAAGAAGATGCGGGGATTGTGCCGCTGGGTGTGCCGATGCTTGCCGGGCCGGGGGCGATATCGAGCGTGATGGTGCTGGTGGGGCAGGTGACGAAGACCTGGCAGATGGTGGCGATCCTGGGGTGCATCGGATTTACGGCCCTTGTGAGCTACCTGGTTCTGGCGGGAGCGAGCCGGGTGCGGAATCTGCTGGGAGAGACGGGGATTCGCATCCTGGTGAGGATTATGGGCTTGCTGCTGGTGGCGCTAGCGATGCAGTTCTTTGTGAATGGCCTGACCGACCTGGGTATTGTGCCTCATCCTGGGGGTGTGGAGTAGGGACTTGTGAGGATTGGGAAGGTCTCCTGGCCCATGCGGGATGATTTTAACCCGCGTAAACAGAGGGGATAGCCGACCTTTCCACATGCGGATGGCGGTTTGGGGGTTGCACTCCGGAGCGGTCCTTGCTATTCTCAGAAAGTTGCAACCGGGCAGGACGCGGACAAGCGTCTACCGAGAGCGACGAGAAACAAGCAACTGGCAAGGGCAGTGAAAAGAAAGAAATTCACGGGCTTGCAAAGAAGACCGAAGTTTGATAGTCTTGAAAAGTTGCACAA
>Ga0302196_10002566_pt1 | contig 16920 bp, 15 predicted proteins | sample II_Bog_N1_3_FD_198794 | JGI IMG/M metagenome (GOLD analysis project Ga0302196, IMG submission 198794) | Peat permafrost microbial communities from Stordalen Mire near Abisko, Sweden - II_Bog_N1_3 | ecosystem: Environmental > Terrestrial > Soil > Wetlands > Peat | place: Sweden: Abisko...
GCGCTCAAAAAACGACTGCGGGCGAAGTCTTCTCCGGGAGATTCGCAGTGCGCCTGCCGGCGCGTCCCATCCTCCCACCCGCTGCGCGGGCGGGGCCCCCCTTCTCCCACAAGGGGAGAGGGGATATCGACAATCCCGCTCTTGCCGATCGATAACAGCCGGCACAGCCGCCCATAGGCGGCGCGGTCGCGGGGATAGACGATCAGCTCCGCGCCATCCTCAAAGGTCAGGCGGCAGCCGATCAGCAGCTTCAGGCCTGCCGTCTTGGCCTCCACATGGGCGCGCACCACCCCGGCCAGGCTGTTGCGATCGGCGATGCCCAGGGCGCTGAGGCCCAGGCGGCGCGCCTCGGCGACCATCTCGCGCGGATGGGCGGCGCCCTCGAGGAAGCTGAAATTGCTCAGGGCGTCGAGCTCGGCGTAGGCGCTCACGCGAACACCCCGTGCATCCACCAGCACGGCGCGCGGTCGGCGTCCTCGCGGCCATAGAGCCCCTCGCGAAACAGCCAGTAGCGGTGGCCCTGATCGTCCTCCAGCCGGTAATAGTCGCGGGTGCGCCCGATCGCGTCGGGGGCGTCCACCCGCCACCATTCGGCGGACAGCCGTTCTGGCCCCTCGGCCCGGATCACCCGGCGCGGCGCCCGCCGCCAGGTGAAGCGGGCCGGCGCGCCGTCTGGCGCCTGGGCGATGGCCTCCACCGGCTCGGGCGGATCAAGCAGCAGGATGGGGCGGAGGGGATTGTAGCGCGAATCTTTTCCTCCCCCGCTTGCGGGGGAGGTGTCACGGCCGCCAGGCCGGGACGGAGGGGGCCTCTCTCCGCCGCGACTTGGCCCCTCCGTCGTGGCGCTGGCGCGCCCAGCCACCTCCCCCGCCAGCGGGGGAGGAATTTCGTCGGATGCCCGCACCCAGGCTTCGCTGCGTTCGGGGATCCAGCTTGCACTCGGCTGGGGGATGCGGATCGCGGCTTGGCCCAGGCGCGCGCCCAGGCGGTCGATCAGTCCGGCCAGGGCCTGGGGTCCTGCCGCCGCGCGGCCTTCGCCGATCTCGATCTGGCGGGCGGCGATCGGCTCGGCCGCATCGGCCGACAGCATCAGGGCGTCGACGCCAAAGCCCAGGTCCAGCCGCTCCAGTCCGGTCTCGCGCAGCAGGCGCAACAGGTGGGCCGGGCTGGCGGACGGGGCGCTGAGCCCGGCGCTGATCGCCGTCACCCGCCCGTCGACGCGAAAGCCGGTCAGGCTCAGACGCCGCGCGCCCAGGCCCGCCGCCTCCAGCTGCGCCGCCAGGGCCTGGGCCAGCTCCGGCGCCTGGGTCTCGATCCCGCCCGTATCGGTCAAGGGCTCGGCGAAGATCCGCCAGCTGCGATAGAGCGGCGCCGGGCGCTGGGGGACAAGCGGGTCGGCGATCAGGCCCAGGGCCTTGTCCAGCCGCTCGACCACCCGCAGCCCGGCCTCGCCGCGGAACCGCCGGGCCAGGCCCGCCCGCGGCAGATCATAGAGGTCGCCGATCCGCTTGAGGCCGAACCGGCGCAGCAGGGTCAGGGCCGCCGGCTCCAGCCGCAGTCCCTCCACCGGCAGTTCGGCCAGGGCCAGGCGGGTCTGGCCAGGCGGGGCGATGGTCTCAGCGCCGGCGCCATATCGGGCTAGGGCCCAGGCGGCGGCGGGGGTGTCGGCCAGGGCCAGGCGGGCGGGGATCCCCGCCGCGTTCAGCCGGCGGCGGATATCGGCCAATAGCGCCGCCTCGCCGCCGAACAGGTGGGCGCCGCCGGTCATGTCGATCAGCAGCGCCTCGTCGCCGGGGCGACCGGCCGCCATCGCCACCAGGGGCGAGAATCGCTCGGCCCACAAGGCCAGCCGGCGCAGGGCGGCGGCGTCCTCGTCCGGCGCGGCGGGCAGGCTGATCAGGTGCGGGACCATGGCGGTGGCGTCGGCGTGGGCCTGGTCGGCGCGCAGGCCCAGGCGTCGGGCGGCGGGGTTGAGCGCCAGCAGCCTCAGGCCGTGCGCGCCGCGCTCGACCACCGCCAGGGGCTGGCCCGGATCAGGCGGCGCGTTCGCAGCCAGGCTCGCCAAGCCCAGATTGGGCGGCGGGCGCGGGGCGCGCCGCCAGACCGTGACCGGCCAGTCCGACAACCACACGCAGACCAAGCGTCGCATCATCCTGCTCCATATCCCAGGCGCCGGGCGGACCATCCCGCCGGCGCAGCAGCTCGGCCCGCAGCCGGGCCTGTCCCGGCGCCGCCGGATCGAACGGCGCCGGACCTGAGCCGCGCGCCGCGATCCGCCAGCGCCGCCGCGCTGCGCTCAGGTCGCCTGGGGCCTGGACCCGCAGCGCCACCCCCACCGCGCCGCCAGCACGGGCGGCGAAGTCCAGCCGGCGGGTGGCGACCAGGGACGGCGCCTCGACCGTGGCCAGGCCCCCGGCCACAGCCCCGGACTTCAACGCCTCCTCCAGCGCCCATAGGGCCTGGGCCTCGCGCTCGGCCCGCACCCAGATCAGCCGCCCGGCCCCCCAGGCGGCGAGGCCGGGACTGAACGGGCGCCCCCGCTCGCACAGCCAGGCGGCGGTGGTGACCAGCACCAGGGGGCGGACGTCGGTTGCAGTCGCTGGCCGAAGCCGCCCCAGGGCGAAGCCCAGGGCCGCCGCCGCATCCGCCGGCGTCGCCGCCGCGACCTCCTCCAGCGGCTCAGTCGCCCGGGGGAACAGGTTGGGATCGGGCGGCGCGGACGGAGTGAGGACGGGGATCATGTTGCTAGTTTGTTCTCATTTCCCCCACGAGAGTCAATGGGTCGCCGGATGCATTTGCCGAAGGCCTCGCCCTGGGATAGCGAGGGGCGCAACAGGATGGGAAATCGATCATGGCGCGCACCGGGATCATCGCTCTTACGGCGGCCGTCACGCTCGCCGCCGCCGCCGCCCAGGCCCAGGATGTGACCATCAAGGGGCCGGGTGGGCGCACGGCCACGGTCACCGACGCCCAGTTGCGCGATCTGCACCGGCTGACCGTACCGGCCGGTTTCGGCGACCGCCACAGCTACGCCGGCGCCCCGCTGAGCGACCTGCTGGCCCTGGTCGGGGCGCCATCAGAGGTGATGCTGCATGGCCCGGCCCTGGATCAGATGGTCGTGGTCACCGGCTCGGACAAATTCTACGCGGTGCTGTCGATCGCCGAGACCGCCGCCAGCTTTCGCGGCGCGCCCGTGATCCTCGCCGACGAGGAGGACGGCAAGCCCCTCGACGCCAAGGAAGGCCCTTACCGCCTGATCATCGGCGGCGAGCTGAAGGCCGCCCGCTCGGTGCGGATGGTGACCACCCTCGAACTGCGACCGATCGCACCCTAAAGCCCCGCCCATACGAAATCTCCGCCGGACAGGGCCCGGCGGAGAGGTTTTCGATAGGCTTTTTTATGAACCTACTGCGGCGTCGGCGTGCTGGTCGGAGCCTGATCGGTCGTTGGCGGGTTCACCGGGCCCGAAACCGTCGGCGCCGGGGCGGTCGACGTGTCTGGAGCGGAGGCGGCGGGCGCGCTGGGCGTCACGGTCGCCGGACTAGGGGTCATGGCTTGCGGCGACGGAGCGGTCGGAGCCGGGGTCATCGCCTGGGGCTGGGCGACCGTTGGCGCGGTGTCATTAGGGAGCGTGGCGCTCGCGTCAGAACTGGAATTCGCCGCCGACGCGGCGGGAGTCCGGTCAGCGCTGCGCGCCACGTGGGTGGCAGTCCGCGGAGCCAGCCGATGCTGGGCCGGGGCGACCGCAGGCGTTGACACCTTCGTCGCAGGCTGGGGCGTCGCAGGCTGGGGCGTCGCAGCCTGGGGCGTCGTCGACTGAACCGCGGCGGGCGCAGGCGTCGCGGCCGGGGCTGAAGACGTGGCGACCTGTGTCGGCGCCGCAGGACTTGTCGACGCCTGGTGGCCCGACTGGACCACGCCATAGATCAGGGCGCCGCCCGCCAGCACCACCAGCACCGCCGGGGCGGCGGCCTTCCAGCTGATGCGGTTATGGGCCGGCTTTTGCAGGCGGCGATAGATGGCGGACGGATCAAGGGGCTGGGCGGCTTCGACGGGCTCGTTCCGCGGCATCGGTTCATCGATGCGCATGGTTCTAACAGTCATGGCTATTCCTCCTAAAATCATTCTCGTGACCAATAAACGATCTGGGCGGAAGAATGTTCCACTATAGAAATTCGCCGTAAATTTTTTACGATGATCGGCGTGGTGATCATATATGGTGATGGTGAAAGTTTAAATATTCAAAGATATCGAAACTAACGCCACGAATGCTGAATGTGTCGATATATAGACACAAATATGATGATTGTGACCAGGCTTGACCATATTGCGCCGCGGGCGCGCACCCAGGGGCTGCTCGCCGATCGGCTAGCAGACAGGGCCGGGCAAGCCTGCTAGGAGCGCCGAGGCGCCGTGCGCGCCCGTTCGTCGTGCCGCCGTTCGGCGAGGCCAGAGGGGGTATGGGTCGGAATGTTGCGTTCGCTTTACGACTGGGCCATGCGGATCGCCGCCGGCCCCTACGCCCTGATCGCTCTGCCGATCGTAGCCTTCATCGAGGCGACCTTCCCCTTCGTGCCGCCAGACGTGATGCTGGCGCCGATGGTGCTGGCCCGGCGCGAGCGGGCCTGGCTCTATGCGGCGATCTGCACCGCAGGTTCGGTGCTTGGCGGCTGCTGCGGCTACGCCATCGGCTATTTCGCGGCGGGCTTGGCCAATCACGTGCTGGCTCTCGGAGGCCACGCCGACGCCTTGGCCCAGTTCAAGTGTGTGTTCGCCAAGTACGGATTGGCGGTGATCTTGGTCAAGGGCCTCACCCCGGTGCCCTATATGGTCGTCACCCTGGCCTCGGGGCTCGCCCAGTTCAGCCTGCCGGTGTTCATCGGCGCCTCGATCATCACGCGCGGCGGCCGCTTCTTCCTTGAAGCGACCCTGCTGCAACATCCCCAGGCCAAGGTGTTCGTCGACCGTCACCTGACGGCCTTGGTGGTCGCGGCGCTGGCGCTGATCGTCGTCGCGCTGGTGGGGGTGAGACTGTTGGAAGGCCATTCCGGCGCCTGCGCCCTTGGGCATGCCGCGGTTTCAGGCCATATTTGATTGATGAACTCGGCCCCCTCCCGTCTGATGCGCCACTGGCCGGTCATCGCCCTGATCGTCTCAGCGGCGATGTTGGCCATCGCCCACGGATTTGAGACCTTCGGCGGCTTGGCCCCCTGTCTGCTGTGCCTCAAGCAGCGCGAGGTCTATTGGCTGGCCCTGGGCGTCGCCGCGGTCGGCGTGGGTCTTGGTCTGACCCCGATCGGAGCGCGCCTGAGACCGCTGGTCTGCATCGCCCTGCTGCTGGTGTTCCTGGCCGGGGCGATCGTGGCCGGCTATCATGCCGGCGCGGAGTGGAAATGGTGGCCGGGTCCCAGCGCCTGCAGCGGCGGCCGCGGCCACGTCTCGACCGCGGTGCTGGCCAGGCTGATGCACGGCGGAAAATTCGCCGCGCCAAGTTGCGAACAGGCGGCGTGGCGCTGGCTTGGCCTGTCGATGGCCGGCTGGAACAGCCTGATCTCCTTGGGATTGGCCGCCCTGAGCGGCCTGGCCGCTGTCAGGAGCATGACGCATGAGCGAAGCTGAACCGCGGACCCTACCGCCCAGGCCCGGCCCAGGCGCCTACGCGGCGCGCCTGGGAGAGATCCTGCGGGTCGATCACGCCGGCGAGCTGGCCGCAGTGCACATCTATCGGGCGCAGCGCGCTATCCTTGGTTCCGCTCCGGGGCGCGACCGTCTCAATGGTCAGCTGGCGGAGATGGAATCGCAGGAGGCTGAACATCTCCACGCGTTCGATCAGCTGCTGACAGATCGGCGCGTGCGTCCCAGCCTGTTGACGCCGCTTTGGCGGGCCGCAGCCCTGGCCCTGGGCGCCGGGACCGCTTTGATGGGCGAGCGTGCGGCCCATGCCTGCACCGAGGCGGTGGAGAGCGTGATTGAGGGCCACTACGCCGAACAGATCGTGGAGCTGGCCGGATCGGACCCTGATTTGGCGAAGGAACTAACCACGTTTCGCGACCAGGAGCTCGCCCATCGCGATCTGGCGATTGAAGAGGGTGCCCGCGCGGCGCCCGGCTACGCCCTGCTTTCGGCCGCGATCCGGGCCGGCTGCAAGGCGGCGATCAAGATAAGCGAAAAGGTGTGAGGCGTGCTCAGGGCGGCATGGGCGCCTTAGGCCAGATCGTTGAAGACCTGACGCAGATTTGTGCGATGCTCGATTCACAGTCGTTTCGACCGGCTCTGGTCACCGCGATGAAAGGTCATTAGACCCGCGGCGGACTGCGGTCCAAGATCGAGGCCCGCGCGCGAGATCCTTGTGTTTGTGAGCGAATCCGATGGTTTTCTATCCCGTGATCATGTGCGGCGGCTCGGGCACCCGGCTCTGGCCGTTGTCGCGTCCGACCCGTCCGAAGCAGTTCATTCCGCTGATCGGCGCTCACTCGACCTTTCAGCAGACGGCGTTGCGCCTGTCCAAGCTGAAGGACGCCCGGCCGCTGCTGATTGTCGCGGGGGTCGGTCACGCCGACTGGATCGCCAGCGAACTGGAGGCCATCGACGTGGTCGCCGAAGTGCTGCTGGAGCCGAGCGCACGGGACTCGGCGCCGGCTGTCGCCGCGGCCGCCGCCTGGATCGCACGCAAGGATCCCGCAGGCGTGGCCGTGATCGTCGCCTCGGACCATCACGTCCCCGATGACGACGCCTTCGTCGAGGCGATCGCGCAGGGCGGGCTGGCGGCCGCCCGTGGGTGGATCGTCACCCTGGGGGTCCGGCCGGTCGCGCCGTCGACCGCCTATGGCTATATCAACGCCGGTGAGCTGCTGGCCCCGGGCGAGGCGGTGCGTCGCATCACCGCCTTTGTGGAGAAGCCCAATCACGAGAAGGCGGCCGGCTACGTTGACGCAGGCTATCTCTGGAACAGCGGCAATTTCATCGCCACAGCCGAAGTCTTGCTGAGCGAGCTCGACCGCCAAGCTCCCGCCGTCTCGGCCGCCGCGCGCCTTGGGGTCGCCGGGGCGGTTCGCGCGGGAAGCCATTGGCGCCTGGGACCAGACTTCGTCACCGCGCCGAAAATCTCTCTGGACTATGCGGTGATGGAGCGCACCGACCGCGCCGCGATTCTGCCGGTCTCCTTCGCTTGGTCGGACCTCGGGGCCTGGGATGCGGTTTGGGAAGCTTCGGGTTCGGGAAATTCGGGCGGGGCGAATGTGCATTTTGTTGACGCCGAGGACTGTCTGGTCCGTGTCCCGGACGGCATCGAGACGGCCGTGATCGGCGCGCGCAATTTGGCCATCATCGCCGATGAGAAGGGGCTGCTGGTTTGTGACCTGGCGCGCAGCCAGGGGGTCAAGGCGGTGGCCGAACATTTCGCCGCTCGGGCGCCGAAGGCGGAGGTCCCGCCCCCTCAACAGACGGTGCGCGCCTTCGCCGACCGGTTGGATCGCTGGCTGCGCGCCAGCGCCCTGCCGATATGGTGGACCATCGGCGCCGATCACCGACGCGGCGGGTTCTATGATCTGATCGCGTTGGATGGCCAGCCGGTCGAGGGACCCAGGCGCGCCCGGGTGCAAACTCGCCAGGCGTTCGTCTACGCACTGGCGGCGCGAATGGGGTTCGTGGGCCCGTGGCGCGGCGCGGCCGAGCATGCGCTCAGCTACTTCGCCAGCCAATATCTGAGGTCCGACGGCCTTTATCGGACCAAGGTCGGACCGGACGGCGCCAGCCTGGATGATGCGCCCTATCTCTACGACCAGGCCTTCGCCCTGATGTCGATGGCCACCCTCTATCGCGCCGCGCCGGACAGGGTCGATCTGCGCCACGCGGCCGAGGCGCTGGAGGCGGCGATCCGCCGGCATATGGGGCACGCCGCCGGCGGTTTCCGCGAAACCGGTGAGCACGCCTTCCAGGCCAATGCTCAGATGCACCTGCTGGAAGCCGCGCTGGCTTGGAGCGAGGCTGACGCCGATCCGCGCTGGCCCAAGCTGGCGCAAGAGGTGGTCGATTTGGCCCTGGCCAAGTTCATTGACCCTGAAGGCGGCTTCCTGCGCGAGTTCTTCGACGCCGACTGGGCCCCGGCGGGCGGCGACGACGGCCGGCTGATTGAGCCGGGCCACCAGTTCGAATGGGCCTGGCTGATGCAGCGCTGGGCCCGGCGCACGGGATCGGACGCGGCCCACGCCGCCGCCGTCAAGCTGTTCGACAATGGGCTTCGGGGGGTGGATGCGCGACGCTCGGTGGCGATCGACGAACTGTGGGATGATCTGACCGTCCGCAGTCCAAGGGCGCGCCTTTGGCCCCAGACCGAATTCATCAAGGCCGCGATGATCCTGGCCGAGGACGCTGCGCCTGAACAGGCAGACGGCTATCTGGCCAGCGCGGCCCAGGGCGCCGCGGGCCTTTGGGGCTATTTGGAGACGGAGATTCCCGGTCTTTGGCGGGACAAGCGCCAACCGGACGGCGGCTATGACGAGGAGCCTGCGCCGGCCAGTTCGCTCTATCACATCGTCGGAGCGATCGTGGCCCTGACCCGTTGGCGCGACCGCAATCCCGCCTGAAGCGCCGGGCGAACACGTCGGCTAGACGCTCCTGGCCGGCTGGCGCTCAAAGGTCTCGGGATTACCAGCCGTTGGCGACGGGGAGTCTGTGCGATTGATCGTGGGCCGGTCCGAAATAGCCCTGGGGCTGATCCACGGCCTGTAGCTGGGCCATGTCGTGGCTCGGCGGAGCGAGTGCGGCCACCACCGTGGCCGGCGGGGCGACCGCGGCCACGACCTTGGGCGCAGGTGGCGGCGCAACGACCGCGTCGGTCTTAACCTGGACCAGGGCAAGCGCGTCGCTCTGGGTAAGGCCGGGGATGGCTGGCGGCGCCGGCTCCAATCCCGCATAGCGCCCGTCGAACGAAACCGGGCGGCCCATGCCGCCGGACCACCGATAGAAGATGTGGGCCCCGATCTCGGTCAGCTTGACCACGGTCGGTTGCCAATAGGGCACCACCCATATGGTATGATAGTGGGTGGCTTCGCCCACGGATTTCATCACGTACCCGTCGAGCGCGCGCTGGGCGATACGCTGAGCTCGCTTCCAGCCCTCAACAGATGGCCTGCGGCCCAGCGAGCCGTCGCAGGTGAAGGTGAACTGGCATCCGGTATTCAGGCTGGCGCCTTGCAACACCACGCCGCAGACGCTCTTGGGAAATAGGGGATGGCGAACGCGATTGAGCACCACCTGGGCGACGGCCGCCTCGCCCTCATCGCTCTGCGAGCCGGCCTCATAGTAGACAGCCATGGTCAGGCAATCCAGGGCGCGGGCGCGGTCATCGGCGCTGGCGTCGTCGATCTTGAACGGGGCGGCCGGCGGATTGGGCAGGGTCGAGAAGGGCGTCTTGGCGTTCAGGGCCACTGCGTCTTGCGGCGACATCTGTTGAAACGCCTGCGGCGGCGGCAGGTCGGCCACTACGACGGGGGCCAGGGTGTTCGGCCGGGCGACGGTCTGCGCCGTCTTCAGCGCCGCTTGGACCATGGCGCCAGACCGCGGCGTGGTCAGATTGCGCCAGATATGGCCGTCCCCGTCGGTATGGGCCAGGGCGTGCCCGAGCCAGGCGGCCGCGAGCAACGCCGAGGTGGCGATGAAACCCACCAGCAGGTTGGCTGACTCACGAACGGGTCGGGGATGGACGAACGCCATGGTTAACGGATCAGGCTCCTGGCCAGCGTGCGACTTTTCAATGGGTCAGAGCAGGGCGCCGGTCCCTGACCTTGGTCGGGGCGCTTTATGGCGACTGGTTCGCTCTCGCCAACCGAAGCTGACGCGCATGCTATAACGCTGGTGTGCGGCGCGCGCAATGTCTAAAATTAACGCATGATTAAGGTTCGCGCCAATGCGCGTCAGCTTGGCAGTTAACCTTAAAACGATCCGCGCGAGAACAGCACAGCTGGCGCGGTCATCAGCAGAATTTTGAAGTACAAGGGCGCGCTGAACGAGCGACTGTACATGACGTCGAGGGCTATCCGACGCCTATAGGACGTATCATTGCGGCCACTGACCTGCCAAAGGCCGGTGATGCCGGGCTTGACGCGCGCGTAGTCCTGAAACCGGCGGCCATAGCGCGCGACCTCCGCAGGCACGATCGGCCGCGGGCCGACCAGGCTCATCTCGCCCTTCAACACATTCCAAAGTTGTGGAAACTCGTCGATGCTGGAGCGGCGCAGAAACCGACCGAACTTGGTGATCCGCGGGTCGTCGCGCAGCTTCTGATCCCGGTCCCATTCGGCCCGCGCTTGCGGATCCGTGGCGAGAATGTGCGCCAACTGGGCCGCCGCGTCGACACGCATCGACCGCAGTTTCAGGCAATCGAAGGGTCGTCCATAGCGGCCGACGCGGCGATGGGCGAAGATAATTGGCCCGCCATCTTGTGACCAAATGATAATCATTGCTATCAGCAATAAGGGCGCGATGAATATCAGCACGGCCGTCGCGATGATGATGTCACAGAAGCGGCACAATAGGACGTGGACTGAAGGCGCTTGGGGAGCGTCTTCTATGGCTAAGCCGCCCAATGTCGATGCTAAGTCTGACATGACGCCCCCGATGATGCGCTTCGGATTTGCGATCTATTAACACAACGAGCTCCCACGCGCCAATCCGCTACACCGCATCACTACAAAAAAACGCTTCATGCGCGTGTTTCTGGCGCGTCCTGAGGCGTGCGGGCGATCGTTCGCTTGTTTTTGGCGCATCGGACTCGGCCTCCGATGTCGGGCGCCCGCCACCGATAAGTCGCGCCAGACCCAACAGGCCGCCGCCAAGACGATTCGCGGCTGATAGACGGCGCAAATGAGCTTTTGTTCAGATAACGCCAATTAACCAACATCCTACATCGCCATGAAATCGTTTCGGCCTAAATTGCGGATCACCTTAGTCAGCCGTAATTCGTGATGTCAGCGCCACTAACCGAGCTGCGAGCTCCAGAGCCTCCACGTTATCCTTATCGCCTGAGCCGGCGCCCTGAGGAGCGCGTGCGGGTGCTGGGGGGCGTCATGGATCTGGTCAAGGCGGCGGAGGTGTTCCATTTCGTCCAGGGACGCCTGGCTGCGGGGAAGAAGACGGTCGTCGCCAACCACAACCTGCACAGCCTCTATCTGATCGGCCGAAATGCGGACGTCCGCGAATTTTTTGACCTCGCCGATCTCACCGAGGTCGATTCCGTTCCATTGATCTTCTGGACCCGGTTGATCGCCGGTCGCAGCCGCAGGTTCCATCGTTGCACCTATCTGGATTGGCGCGATGAGTTCTGGGCCGAGGCGGTGGCCCATGGCTGGCGGGTGTTCTTCGTCGGCGGCGCCCCCGGGGTCGGCGAGGTCGCGCGTCAGCGGATCATCGGCGACTGGCCGGACGCCCAGTTGGCCACCCATCACGGCTATTTCGATCCTGATCCCGCATCGCCCGAGAACGCGGCCGTCATTGAGCGGATCAGGGCCTACAAGCCCGACATCCTGTTCGTCGGCATGGGCATGCCACGCCAGGAGATCTGGGTGGCCAAGTCCTACGACAAGCTTCCGATGTGCGCCATTTTCACCGTCGGGGGGGCCTTCGACTATGAGGGCGGGGTTCAGACGCCCTGTCCGCGCTGGATCGGCCAACTTGGGCTGGAATGGCTATTTCGACTGTGCATGGACCCCCGCCGACTGTTCAAACGCTATTGTCTCGAGCCGTGTTTCCTCTTGCTGCCGGCGCTATCCGATCTTGGCCGAGCCTTCCTGCGAAAATCGGCGCCGATCACGGCCCCCAGATCCGCGCGCCCAACGGCCTCGGCCTCGATCACCCAAGCGCCCAAGGAGGCGCAACCTCTCGCGCCGCGAAACGTAGGTGGGTTGGGATCCGAGCCATGACCGTCAACCAACCGCATCCCAATGCGCCTGACACCCCAGGACCGGGGCAGATGATCAGGGCCGGCCTCGGCTTGCTCGGTCTTATCCTCGTCTGGATCGTGGCGGTGATCCCCTGCGCCCTGTGGCTCGGGTTCAACTTGATCTTCAGCCGAAGCGCGCCCGATCCCTACGCGGGCAGGACAGATCCGCCAGAGGCATGACCGGCGGCGATCGACCGGCGATGATGAAGCGCAAGGCGGTTCGGCCGGGCCCTGCTTCACGCAATCAGTGGGAACTGTCATTGGCGAGGCTTGCGAACCTATATTGGGCCTCTGGTCGGGATGGCGCAGCAACATGAGTTCGACTGAAGACGCAGGTCCGCTGGCCCCGCCGCGCGAAGGCGGCTTCTTGCCGAGCCTGCAGATCCTTCGGTTCGCGGCCGCGTCGATGGTGCTGGCCCATCACCTGCTGCTTGAGATCGCCACGCCGCGGCTTGCGATGCCGGTGAGCGACCCGATCGGGTTTGAGTGGTCGATCGGCGTCGATATCTTCTTCATGGTCAGCGGATTCATCATGTGTTTCCTGACCTGGGGCCATTTTGGCGAAAAAGGTTATTGGGCGGAGTTTCTGCGCCGACGTTTCGTGCGTGTGGTTCCGCTCTATTGGCTGTTCACCAGCCTGATGCTGGCCTTGATCGTCCTGGCCCCTCAGGTGATCTCGCATAGCGACGTGTCGGCCGGGCGGATCGTCAGCTCGTACCTATTCTATCCGTGGCCGCGGGCGGGGGGCGATGTCTACCCGATCCTGGGCCTGGGTTGGACCCTGAACTACGAGATGCTTTTCTATCTGGCCTATGCGGCGGCGCTGCTGTTCCCAAGGCGGCTCGGTCTGTGTGGGATCACAGCGATGTTCCTGTTGGCCACGACGTTCGGGCGGTTCGCGCCGGCGGGATGGGTCGCTTTGCGGTTCTGGACTGACCCGATCATCCTGGAGTTCTTGCTCGGCGTCTTGCTCGGCTGGGCCTATCTGCGCGGCTGGCGTCTGGGCTGGGTGGCGCGCGCGACCCTGATCGTAACGGGCGTCGGCCTGTCGGTGGCCATGACCCGGCTTGGGCTGACCAACCACGTTGATCGTGACCTGTGGGGCGGCGCGCCCGCCTTCCTGATCGCAGCGGGCGCGGTGTTGGGGCAGCGCGCGGCGCGTGTCGGACCTTTGGGTCCGGTCACCCGACTGTTCGTCCTATGCGGTGACGCGTCCTATGCGCTCTATCTGTCGCACATGTTCATCCTGCGCGCCTTGACCACCGTCTGGGCCAAGTCGCACCTGCACCATCCGATGGCCTATCTGGTCTGCGGCATGGTGCTGTCCACGGCGGCGGCGGTCGGCGTTTATCTGTGGGTTGAGAGGCCGGTTCTTAGCCTGCTCAAACGCTTCATCCGTCCGCGCCCAGGCCTGGCGGCCTGATCAGCGCGCCTGGATCAGCATCCGCTCGGGACCGCGAAGCCGGATCGCGGTGAGCACGCCGGAGGCGTAGGCGCCTGTGTCCAGGCCGATGCGCCAGCGCGTAAGGTCCGGATCGCGCCTCGGCGTGTGGCCATGGACCACCACCTTATCCGGATGGGGACGTTCGCTGTTGAGGAATTCACCGCGAATCCACAACAGATCCGTCTCGGCCTGCAGGGCTATGGGCAGGCCGGGGCGCACCCCCGCGTGAACGAAGATATAGTCGTCACGCTCGACCCACAGCTTCATCGTCTCGCAGAACTTGAGGTGCTCGGGCGGCAAGGCCTCGGCGAAGGCGGCCTGAATCGAGGCCCACCCCTTGGACGGGTCCGCACGCTTGATGTCCACGCCGTACGACAACAGCGTCGCCGCGCCGCCGTGCAGGATCCAGGTGGGACCGACGGCCGGATCGTCGAGAAATTGCAGCAGGGCCTGTTCGTGGTTGCCCTTGACGACTTCAACATCGCACCAGTCTTCCGACGACAAGCGGATCGCCCGCTCGATGCAGCCGGCTGACTCGGGCCCGCGGTCGATCAGATCGCCGAGCAGAATGATGGTGGGCTTGCCTTCGGTGAGCGGAAACTGGGCCGCGTCCGCCTGGATCAGTCCGATCAGTGTTTCAAATCGGTCCAGTCGGCCATGCAGGTCGCCAATCGCATAGACTGTTCCCGAGATGCGCGAGCGCGCCTCCCGCACGACCGAATTGCGCGCGACAGGGGGCCGTGGCGCAGGCGGCCGCCCCCCGAAAAACAGTCCCAGATTACTCATGAACCGATATCAAGCCTCATCGACCCAGCAGAGTCAAACATTCCCTATCACCAGAACGGTTTATATGACGTTTCAAACCCGCCGAATCCGTTGGTGGGGCAACGCCTTAACCAATTGCCAATGGCTGCGCCGCTATTGTCGCTCGATAGTTCAATCGAACCTTTGCCATAGGGGCGCCGACACCGCGCTATTTTCATCCCAGGCGGCTAAGTCTGGAACAAGAATTGCGTCCTATCGATCACAACGGTCGCATTTGCCGGTTATTAGCTGAATTTCCTTCTTGTGGTGGAAAAGCTCGGTTAGTGGTCGTGCTGTTTGCGTGCCCCAATCGGCCGATCGCCAAGCGGTCGGATCGTACATCAAAGCCAAGGCGGAGCCTCCATGGTTGACGAAAATCGGAACGAAGGATCACAGGCGACCCGGCCGCCCGGGCTTGACCTGTCCGCCCTGATCTCGCGCAATCGACGGCACATACCGCTGGTGCTGATCATAACCTTCGCCGTTGTCGCGGCGGACTGCGTCTTCACCTTCACGGTCACGCCCCGCTACACCGCGACCGCGACCATGGTCTACGCGCCGGAAAAGAACGACATCACCACGACCGCCACGACGGGCGCCGAAGGCGACCAAGCGCGGGACCAGGCGGTGGACACTCAGGTCGAAGCTTTGAAATCCCCCACCATCGTGGGATCGGTCGTCGACAGTGAGAACCTCGCCGGAGACAAAGACTTCCAGCTCAGCGCCAAGGAAAAGACCTTGGCGCCCGATCTCCAGCGCGACGCCCTGCTCGATAAGGTGGTCCGGAGGGTGAAGGTTAAGCGGATCGGCCAGACCTTGTTGCTCTCGGTGAGCTTCACCGATAAGAGCCCGACCAAGGCCGCCGAAGTCGCCAACGCCTTCGCCCAGGCCTATATCCAGCGCCAGATCCAAGAAAAAATCGACGCCGCCCGGATGGACAATGGGCTGCTCAATTCGCAGATCGAGGAAATGCGCGAAAAGGTGGAGTCCGCCGATTCCGCCGTCCAGGCCTATAAGGCCGCGCACAATCTGGTCGGCTCCGACACCAACGGCACCGCCCTGACCGAGGCCGAAGTCACCCAGCTCGACGGCGAACTCGCCACCGCGCGGTCGACCGAGGCCGAGGCCCAAGGCCGGCTGAACGCCGCCCAGCGTCAACTGCAGAACGGCTCGCACGGCGAAGACGTCGGCGCGGCGCTTGGCTCTCCCACCATCAGCGAACTCCGCCAGCAACGCGCGGTGATCAGCGCCCGGGTCGCCGATCTGCAGGGGCGTTACGGACCGCTGCATCCCGATCTGCAGACCGCCCAGCACCAGCTGGCCGACATCGACAGCCAGATCCAGGCGGAGATCAACCGCATCATCTCCAACCTGACCGCCGAGGTCGAGGTCGCCAAGGAACGCACCGCCTCATTGCAAGCCAGCATAGACAACACCCGCCATCAGCTGATCAATGGCGACGCCGCCTCGGTGACGCTGAACGAACTGCAGCGCAATGCGGACGCGGCGCGCCAGCTCTATGAGACGGTGTTGACCCGGGTGAAGGAGACCGCAGCGCAACAGGCGATCAGCCAGGCCGACTCGCGCATCGACACCCCGGCTTCGCCGCCCTCGACGCCTAGCTTTCCGATCCCGATGCTGATGATCCCGCTCGGCCTGTTGATCGGCCTGGGTCTCGGCGTCGGCGTGGCCGCCCTGCTCGAACTGTGGAATGTTCGGGTCAATTCGATCGACGATGTCGAGGGGCTGCTCAACCTGCCCTTCCTTGGGGCCATACCCACGGTGGTTTCGTCGATCGACAAGCCAAAGTCGAAGAACCCGATCGATGCGGTCATTCTGCACCCTCTGTCGGGCTTCGCCGAGGCCTTCCGTGGCATCAGCACCACCCTGACCTATGGCGAGGGCGGCGCCGCGGTGCGGGTGATCGCCATCACCTCGGCCCTGCCCGAGGAAGGCAAGACCACCACCTCGATCTGCCTGACGCGGGTCCTGGCCATGGGCGGCGCCAAGACGGTGCTGGTCGACTGCGACCTTCGCCGCCGGTCCATCAACGTCATGTTCAAGGGCGAGCCCGAATTCGGCCTGATCGAGATCCTGGAAGGCCAGTGCACCATCGAGCAGGCCCTGCGCCTGGACGAGAAGAGCGGGGCCTATTTCATCCCCCTGACCCGCAACGCCCACCTGGCCAAGGCGCCGTTCGCCACGCCGGCGATTGACGCCTTCCTAGAAGATCTTAAGGCGCGCTTCGATGTGGTGGTGCTCGACACCCCGCCGGTCCTGCCGGTGGTCGACACCCGCATCCTGGCCCAGAAGGTCGACGCCCTTGCGTTGCTGGTCCGCTGGCGGTCCACCCCGATCCGCGCCGTCCGCGCCGCGATTCATGAACTGGAGGCGGTCAACTCGCCGATCTCCGGCATCGCCCTGACCCAGGTCAATGTCCGCGATCAGTCCTACGCCGCCTATGGCTATCAGAACTACTATCACAAGGACTTCAAGAAGTACTACCTGGAGTAGTGTCTAGCGGCTTGCCGCCGAGCGCCTTCAGCCCCGCCCCGCGTCACTGCCGGGCGGGGTTTTAGTTTGCATGGTCACTGCCGGCGCAATCTGGTGCGCCGCCAGCGCCTTGCCGAGCTCATCGACCAGGATCGACCGCAAGGTCGGCGGCGCCAGGACCGAGACGGACGCGCCCCAGGTGAACAGGTGCCAGGCCAGCTCCAGCATCCCGCTGGCGGTG
>Ga0302196_10002574_pt1 | contig 16889 bp, 17 predicted proteins | sample II_Bog_N1_3_FD_198794 | JGI IMG/M metagenome (GOLD analysis project Ga0302196, IMG submission 198794) | Peat permafrost microbial communities from Stordalen Mire near Abisko, Sweden - II_Bog_N1_3 | ecosystem: Environmental > Terrestrial > Soil > Wetlands > Peat | place: Sweden: Abisko...
CGCAGGGCGAGGCGCCGGAATTTACGCGCCACGGCCGGCGGGAATTCGTGCTGATGTCGGCCGCGCATGATGACTGGCTGACGGCGGCTGCCAGGCGCAGCTACCGAAGCGCCGGTGCGATGGAGGTGGTGATCGAGGCCGTCGAACGGGCCAAGATGGAGCCTGAACATGCCGCGCTCGACGAGTTGCTCAAGTGAGCCGGCCGAGTGGGTGTTCTGAGCCCCAGCGTGTTCTGCGCGCGCCCATCGGGCTTGGCATCGAAGTCCGAAAATGATATATAGCAATGATATCATATATCAAGGGTGAAACCCATGCGAACCCTGGTCGACGTCGGCGATAGCCAGCTCCAGGAGTTGGACCAATTATCGAAGCAGGAGAAGCGCTCTCGTGCCGCACTGATCCGGGAGGCGATCGATGACTTTCTCGCCAGGCGCCGCAGCCAGCACCAAGGCGACGCGTTCGGACTTTGGGGCAGGCACAAGATCGACGGATTGGCCTACCAGGAGAAGGTGCGCAACGAATGGTGAAGGCGCTGTTCGACACCAACATTCTGGTCGACTACCTCAATGCGGTACCCAAGGCGCGCAGCGAACTGCAACGCTATACGGAAAAGGCGATCAGCATCATCACCTGGATGGAGGTGATGGTCGGAGCCGGTGGCGATCTCGAAGCTCCAACGCGCAACTTTCTGAACAGTTTTGAGGTCATCGCCGTCGACCGACAGATTGCCGAGCGCGCCGTCGGCCTGCGCCGCGGTCGTCGGATCAAACTGCCCGATGCGGTGATCTGGGCCACGGCACAGGCCCACGCCATGCTTCTGGTGACGCGCAACACCAGGGATTTCCCGAACGACGATCCGGGCGTCCGCGCACCGTACCGGCTTTGAGGATCAGGAGCGGCAGGTGCGCAATGGCGAAGGCCGTAAGCGAAGCTTGCAGGTTGCTCGAAAGCTCAAGCAAAACCACAACCGGCAAATTGAACCTGTTGGACGAATCAAAAAAGCCTTGTTCAGGATAAGGCTTGTTTCGCAACGCCCGAACTAAATCGCTGCGGCATTTCATTGAGCGATTCAGGTCCGAAGACAATTTGCCCGGCTCTGCGCTCCGTACTTCAGGTATCGCCCGGGAAACTCTAAATTGAGAGCCGCAATCTCTCATCCTGAGTCTTGACAGCCGCATAGCATTCGCAGGCTATTGCAACGAGACCGTCCGGATCGAGGATCTCGACCCGACCGCGACTGTAGCGGATGTAGTTTGCTTGCTGCAGCATGTGAGCGACCATGGACACGCTATTCCGGCGGGCACCGATCATCTGCGCCATCAATTTCTGCGTCAACGTGAACTGGTCACTACCTGCCAAGTCGCGCACGCGCAACAACCAACGCGCCAGCCGCGCCTCCACTGCGTGCGATACGTTGCAGGCCGCCGTTTGCTGCGCCTGAATAAAGTGCGCCTGTCCATGGCGGACCAGGGTTGTGCGCAGAGTTGCGCTTTGCTCGGCCGCTGCGCGAAGCCGGTCAGCATCAATCACGGACGCGGCGCCGGGTAGCAGGACCACGGCATTGGTCGTCGCGACCGGCACGCCGAGCGCGGCCGGGACGCCGAGGACGCTGTCGCGGCCGACCATGGCGACTTCGACCCGCTCTCCGGTTTCGAGCACGACCACGAGCGAGACCACGCCGCCGTGGGGAAGGTAGACGTGCTTGACCGTTTCGCCAGGCTCTATCAGCGTGCGGTCTTGCGGAAGCTCGGCAGTCTTGAGATGCGGGCGGAGCGCTTCAAAATCCTCGTCACGGAGCGAGGCTAACAATCCATTCGCAGACCGGGCAGGCGAATGCATGGAAGATTCCTCAGACATCAGGGGCGCGGTTGTTTTCAAGGCAGCGGCGCATCGATTGTTGCCGCCTGCAACGCGCTCAATCCTCGTATGTAGACTTCCACCGCCATGCCGTAGCTCTCATCGTACTCGAGCGGTTCCATGAAAGAGGAGGCCATCTCGTGCAGGACGAAGCCGCGAACGATCGCCCGCAAGATCCTGAGCGCATGGATCGCCGGATCGCCTGTCAGCCCGACGCCGGCGAGGACGCCGAGGACGAAGCCTCCCAGCGACTCGCTTTCGCGGCGCCATTCCGGATGATCCACGATCGGATTTCTGAATGTCGCAGCCGACAGACCAGGGCGATCATGGGCGTACGTCCGCATGGCGAAGGCCACCGCACGCAGGGCCTCCTCACCGCATTTACCTTCGGCTGCGGCTTTGAGCCTTTGATGCAGTTGCCGATAACCCTTGATTGCCTGGAATCGCCGCATCTCGGGAATCGTGTCGATCCTTTCCGACAGCAGCGTCTCGATCTCAGCCGAAAGATCAGCCGCGATCAATCGATCCCAGCGGGTCGGCTGCTGAAGAAGGTCCTCCACGGAAAGCTGCGAGTCTGACATCGTTACGGGCGTTCCCGTGCGCTATTGGTGTGTCAGTCCCCGACAGCGGTTAAATGTCAGAATTGCTGTCCTGTCCAATACCGGCCTATGGTGTCTTCGATAGTTGCGGGATATAAGTCAGCGATAACGGGCCGATAGAAAAGGTGATTTCGGGTTTCCTGCGATTTCCTCCGTTCGGACGTGCCGCCGATGGAACTGCGCCACCTTCGCTATTTTGTTGCGGTCGCGGAGGAACTGAATTTTACCCGCGCAGCCGAGCGGCTCGGCATAAGCCAGCCGCCACTGAGCCTGCAGATCCGGCAGCTGGAAAAGGAACTCGGCACGCCTCTGTTTTATCGCCGCACCCGCAGCGTCGAGCTGACCGACGCCGGCAAACTAATGCTTGAGGAAGCGCGCGTCATTCTCAAGCAGGTCGAGACCGCGGAGACCGGCGTAAGGCGCCGCGCCCGCGGCGAAACCGGACAACTCGTGGTTGGCTCCGCGGGGGCGACCTATTTCCATCCACTCATTCCCGCAATCATCCGGAAATATCGCATGAGCTATCCGGACATTGTGCTTGCGCCGCACGACAGCAACACATCCCTGCTTGTCGCACGGCTGCATGCCGGCCAGGTCGACATTGCCCTGATCCGCCCGCCGATCGACAGTGCCGATGGTCTGGCGATCGAGCCTCTGGTCGACGAGGACTCCGTGGTCATCCTGCCGAGGGGGCATCGATTGTGCAGCCTGGGTTCGGTGCCATTGGCTGCCTTGGCGAAGGAAGTCTTCGTCATGTATCCCCGCGCGCTCAATCCCGGCAACTACGATTCGGTAATGGCCACCTGCCGTCGGGCCGGATTCAATCCGACGCTCGGCCAGGAGGCGCCACAAATCGTGTCCGTTATCCCGCTGGTCGCGGCCGGCTTTGGCGTATCGGTGGTGCCGCACTCCACCGCCCGAATTTTGCCCGATGAGGTCTGCTATCGGCCGATCGCCGGGGACGCGCCACAGGCCGAAATCTGCCTGGCGTATCGCCGCCATGACGCCTCGCGCGCCGTGCAGAATTTCGTTGCCGTAGCCCGCCGCGCGACCTGTGGCCTCAGAGCAAGGCCGCAGCGATTCTCCTGAGAGTGTGGGCATCGAAGCGCCTCAAAAAATGATGCCGATTGCGAGAACCGCGAGCTTGAGTTCTCGGAGTGGGAAAAGTGGCCCGAGTGGATACTTCCCGAGATCATGCCACGCATCCACGCGGCGGTACTCATCGACGCCCAGAGCATCAAGCAAGACCCGGAAACATACAGCAAGCTTCCTGGCGACACGCGGTCGAGCCTCGCGCGCTCCATCGACCGCTTCGTGCTCGGCAGGTGCCGCCATCAGGTTTGTAGAATAAAAAAGATCGATCAGCTGGTTGAGCGTGCAGCTCATCGCAAGTTCCCTGGAATCGGGAAATTATTGGCCGAAGTTGGTTACCAGGATAAGGCTAAGAATCGTAACCGCGCCGACAATGCCCGCGATGCCTTCCGCGCGAATAATCGTGCCAAGGAACCTTATTTCGAGTCGCTGAGGATGAGACACGGCCAATCGTCCTGCTGTGCCGAGTCGGCTTTCGCAACGATTTTCAATTGGAGAACTACTAGCGGGATATTACTTGTCTTTGATGCGCTTGCGTTTAGCCACGACGGCTTCGTACTGTGCTTGAACGGCAGGTTCGCTGTTTTTGCCCAGTACCCTGTTGAGGCCGTCACCGCCGTCGGCATTACCATCCAAACCGGGTGCGAGGACCACGGCCGCTGCCAAACCCTCATAATCAATGGGGTCACGGATGAACGGCTGGAGGTATTCATCCAGGATGCCCTTGCCGGGCGCATCAAGCTCTTTGGTCAGCGCGGCAAGGTAGTCGGTTTTGTCGGTCGATGCCCAATCGATGCTGAAACCAGCGCGCTGCGCCAGCACCGAATGAATGACCATGATGGTGCGGCCATTGCCGTCCAGAAACGGATGGCCGTAAGCGAGATACCCCATCACTTCGCCGGGTTTGGCGGTCATAAACTCCCCGTTGCAGCCGTCCCGCAAAGCGATATCGACGGCAGTCCGGATATCGGCGGGATGTGCAAAAAACACATTTCCTTTGACGACCGCGATATCGGGAGCCGTCTGTGTCCTGTCCTGACCGGCCCAAGGGTAAACCGCCTCGAACAGAGTTTTATGCGTTCTGAGGACATGCTCGTACGAGATGGCCCTGGCTTCGGCCAGTTCTGCAAATGCCTGACCGAGTCCCGTCGTGAAGGATGAATGCTCAAGCCGCCTGATAATACCGCGGTCGCTTTCGTTGGCGAGGTTACGCAGATAGCCGCGCGTCTTGAAATCGCCGAACGGGTCGAACGTCACTGCTTGGCTTCACGCAGATAACTGGCCTGGAGCCGTACGAGTTCGGCGCGGCTTACATGCCCCGCCCGCTGCAGCGCAATCAGCATCTGCTCGACCTCGTCCAACTCAACGTGGTCACCGGCCAGTCGCGTGATATGATGGGCCAGCCGGTCGCTTTCCGTCCGTACATAGGCCACGCCATGCTGTTCGGCCATTTGCCGAATGACGGTCGCAGTAGCGGTCTGGGAGCGCGTGGACATGGTCTTTCCTCGGCCGGAATGTAGCACTTCCGCACCCGAAAATCCATTGAAACGCTGAAAATGGCGCTTGATCAGAGGCTTGCCAGCAGGGCCTACAGTGCCATTTCGCCGTTGATGGGCTGGGCTGGGGATCGGACGAGGATCTGCGGAGGATCGGGCCGACACGGGCACTTGCATTACGTGTTATCGAAGCTGAACCGAACGAAATCTCGAACGCCGTGCGGCTGCATGCGCTTGCTCTGGATGCGGATAAAGCCCCAAGACGCAAACTTTGATCTCGCGCGCGAAATCGCCCGTCGGTTCAGAATTTTAGAGCAGCCGCCTGAGCACGACTTGGCTTGGATCTATACCGCTGCGGAACGGGCCTTGTTGGTCGAAGCAGCCTAAGCCTGCGCCTCGGAAGCTTCGCATTCGTGTCGGATCTACCTGTCTCCGCCGCCCCTACACTGGCTAATCGCGCTCGTCACGAGCGCGGAGCGGGCATCGCAGCCCCCCCTCACGCATGCGTCGGCCAGTGCCTCTCCCTGAACCACGTCCGATACTCCGACATCTTGCCGCGCTGCGCCGCTGAGGCGTGGCGCTTGCAGGTCGAGGCTTCGTCGCTGTTTTCGGCGGCGCCCCAGCGCAGCTCGACGCAGTCGTTGGGGTTGTAGGCGGTCTCGAAACCGGCGGCGCGGTCGACCACTTCCTTGAGCGTCAGCGTCCAGGGCGAGCCGTCGCTGCGGGTATAGGTGATCTTGCGCGCGGCGAGCTCGGAGGCAAGCACGGCCTGCAGTTCGCTTCTGAGGTCGGCGGGGCTCTTGCCGGCGGGGATGGCGTAGCGGTCGGCGCGCCGCGCGACATGGTCGGGATAGCCGCGCACCACGTCGATGGCGATCAGAAGCCGGAAGTCGCGCGCGGGCGTGGAATAGTCTTCCCAGGCGCCGGTGGTTTCGAAGATCGAGGCGCCGTTCGGCATCGCGATCTCGGCCGGCTGCTTGTCCTGGTATTTGCGGCCGTTCTCCACCGAAGTGACGCGGGTCTTCACCTGCTCCTCGAGGCTCGCAATGGAATCGGTCATCGCCTTCACCGGATCGAGCGGGGCGGGCGACATCACGTCGTCCATGCGGTCGTAGAAATCCTCGGCGCTGAGTTGCGATTGCTGCAGCGAGAAATCGCCGTATTGCGGATTTTTCGCGATCTCGGCATTGCTGAGCCGGCGCAGCGGCCCGCTGGCCTCGCGCACGATCGGGCGAAAGTGCTTGAAGCCGGGGCTGCCCAGCGCCGGATCGTGCACGAACAGGAAATTGCCGCGCCAGAACCGCTTGCGGGTGATCGAGCCGTCGGGCTCGGCGTCGACCGCGAGATAGACGCCGGGCTTGCCGTCCTGTTCCGGCACCAGATGCACCAGCATCAACACATGGCCGTAGGGGTCGGCATAGACGGTGCCGGGATGCAGCGCCTTCTCGGTCAGCGGCACGCTGTAGAAATCGGTGTTGTCGTCATTGGCCGCCACCCGCACCGCGCCGGTATGGACGACGTCGCCGACGTCGCGCAGATATTCGCCGAAGGTCGCCGGGCGTTTCGGCTTGGGCGGCGGCGGCGGGGTCGCGGCCGGGTCGGCCGCGGGATCGGGCGGCGGCGGGCTGCGGTTGAACAGGCCGAGCAAGGTCGGGGCCGGTGGCGGCGGCGGGGCTGCGGGCGTGGCGGCGGCGACCTCGAGTTCGGGCGGCGGCGGCGGGCGGGTCAGCTCGGGATGCTCGATGTCGAACCACTGGTAGCATTTCGGCGGGTGGCCGGCAAAGCCGCGCGAGCAGTTCGAATAGCCGAACGGCAATCCCATCTTGTAGGCAAAATAGGCGCGCAGGAAATAGACGAAGTCGGCGCAGTCCGGGCGCAGGCCCATCGCGCCGTCCTCGTTGCGGCCGAGATAATTGTAGAGGAAATTGCGCGACCGGTCGCGCAGCACCTCGTACCACACCTTCCAGTTCAGATCCTGCTCCGGCGGGGCGTCGAACAGCTTTTCGATCCAGGCCGAGAACAGCGCCTCGGTGGTCGCGTTCCAGCTGGCGCGCACCTGCCAGAAACTGTTGGCGGGGGTGCGCAGCGGCTCCGGCTTGCGCGCGCTGACGGCGATCTCCTTGCTGATGGTGCTGCATTCGGCCGCCCGCTGGTCCAGCGTCAGGGTCGCCCGCCAGGTTCCCGCCGCGGGGCTGGCGACCTCGACGAACCAGGACGACGGCGCGCCGCCATGGCGGTCGGACGATTTGGCCGCCACGCTGCCGTCGGGCGCGATCAGCGAAAGCGTGCCGGCGGCCGGCTTTTCCGAGATCACCATCACCCGCAACGGCGCGCCCTTCCACGGCGCCAGCGGCGAGGGCAGCACGGTGGCCTCGGCCACCTCGGCGCAATCGCCGGCAGCGGCTTTTGCCGCGGCCGGCAGCAGCGCCAAGGTTCCGCCTGCGATCAGCAGGCCTGCCGTTGCGGCAGCCATCCGGCGAGCGAGAAGCATGTTGTCGGTGACCTTGTTTTCGAAGTGTCGGAAGCGCCCCGGGGAACTTGCGGCCCTGTCCGCCGGGCCGGATCCTGACGATAGCCGAATTGGTGGACATGCGTCAGACCCTATGACGGCGATTTTGCGGCCCGCTTTCCGCCTCCTCGCGTTCCCGGACGCAGCGCGAGCCGCGCCGCAGATCCGGGGTCCATGTCGGAAGTACGGGCGTCGCGGTTGCGTGGGTTGCCGGCTCTGATGCGCAGCGTGAAGCACGCCGCACCGCGTCCGGGACACGATGAGCGTCCGAAGACGACGCACGCTGCCAGCCATCGCCGCCCGCCTCACAGCTCCCGCGCATTGCTGAAAGCGAACGAGCTCACCCGGCGGGTGTTCTCGTCGAGGATCAGGGTTCGGGTGATCGGCGGCTCGGCGCGCTGGCTGCAGTTTTCGCGTTCGCAGAGCCGGCAGTTGACGCCGATCGGCGTGCCCTCGGCCTTTTCCAGGTCGAGGCCGCCGGCATAGACCAGCCGTGACGCATGGCGGATCTCGCAGCCGAGCCCGATCGCAAAGCGCGGCTGCGGCTGCGGATGCGGCGCCACCGGGCGCCGCAGCATCTGGGCGATGGAAAAATACCGGGTGCCGTCGGGCAGTTCGATCACCTGGCGCAGCAGCCGGTCCGGGGTGTCGAAGGTCGAATGCACGTTCCACAACGGACAGGTGCCGCCGAATTTCGAGAACGGAAACGTGCCGGAGGAAAACCGCTTCGAGACGTTGCCGGCATTGTCGACCCGCAGCAGGAAGAACGGCACGCCGCGGGCGTTCGGCCGCTGCAGGGTGGTCAGGCGGTGGCAGACCTGCTCGAAGCCGGCATTGAAGCGCTGCGCCAGCACCTGGACGTCATAGCCCAGCGATTCCGCGGCGGCGTGAAACGGCTGGTAGGGCATCATCACGGCGGCGGCAAAATAGTTCGCCAGGGTGATGCGGTAGAGCCGGCGCGGGGTGTCGTCGAGCGGCCCGGCGCGGTTGGCGATGGCCTCGAAAATCGCGCTGCCTTCGGCAAGCCCGGTCTGGAAGGCGAGCTGGAAGGCGCGGCCGGGCCCGTCCACCAGTTCGGAGATCAGGAGCTGCCGGCGGTGGCGGTCGAACCGCCGCAGGGTTTCGCGCATCACGTCGACCGGCATGATGCGGGTGACGATCGAATGCTTTTCGCGCAGGCGGGTGGCGAGCGCGGCATAGAGCTCCTCGGCCGGCACGTTCAATTCGTCGCGCAGGTTTTCCGCCGCCTGTTCGAGTTCGGGGAAATAATTGCGGTTGGCCTCGATCAGGTCGCGCACCCGCTCGATCGGATTGGCCTCGAAGCGTGTGCCCTCGTCGCGGTCGGCCATTTGGGCGGCGACCAGGGTTTCGCCGCGGCGGGCCTCGGTATAGGCGGCGTAGAGCCGCTGCAGCGAATGGGTGACGCCGGGGCAGAGTTCGGCCAGATCGCGCAGTTCCTGCTTCGGCAGGTCGATCTGCCGGAACAGCGGATCGGAAAAGATCTCGTTCAGCTCGGCGAAGAAGCGGTCCTCGTCGGCGGTGGCCAGATCGCGCAAATCGAGATCGTAGGTCTCCGCCAGCCGCAGCAGGATCTGCGCCGTCACCGGGCGCTGGTTGCGCTCGATCAGGTTGATGTAGCTCGGCGAGATCCCGAGCCCCTCGGCCATCTGGGTCTGCGACAGCCCCAGTTGCTGGCGGATCCGCCGGAACCGCGGCCCGATGAACAGTTTCTTTCCGGAATCGCCGGCCATGCGCGTGTTCCCAACAGTTCGATCTCACCTCTCCGCGCGCGCGGGGAGAGGTCGAAGCCGAAGGCTTCGGTGAGGGGTGTTTCCGCGAGTCAGAACTTGCGGCAAGAGCCCCCTCTCCCGCCCCGCCTCCGCAAGGGCGGGAGAGGGAGCTGCCCGCCATTTTGTGACAAAAATTACAAAATGACATCCATGACAAGTTCATATGTTACATGACATCACCATTCGAATGCAAGCACTCTGTACGAATTGCGGAGTTTCGCGTTTAGCTCCTGACACGTTTCGCGACGCACTGTCACGAATGTCGATTCCGGAGAATGGTAATGTCCAAGACTTTTGAAGAGCTGGTTCCCGCGCCCGCCGGGCGTTTCGACGGCATCAGCCGTCCCTACAGCCCGGCCGAGGTGGAAAAACTGCGCGGCTCGGTGCCGATCGCCTATACCCTCGCCGAAAAGGGCGCCAACCGGCTCTGGCAGTCGCTGAAGAGCGAACCTTTCGTCAATTCGCTGGGCGCCGTCACCGGCAACCAGGCGATGCAGCAGGCCCGCGCCGGATTGCCGGCGATCTACCTGTCGGGCTGGCAGGTCGCCGCCGACGCCAACACCGCGGGCGCGATGTATCCCGACCAGAGCCTGTATCCGGCCAATGCCGGCCCGGAACTGTGCCGCCGCATCAACCGCACCTTCCAGCGCGCCGACCAGATCGAGCACTCCGAAGGCGGCGCCAAGATCGACTGGTTCGTGCCGATCGTGGCCGACGCCGAGGCCGGCTTCGGCGGCCCGCTGAACTCGTTCGAGATCATGAAGGCCTATATCGAGGCAGGCGCCGCCGGCGTCCATTTCGAGGACCAGCTGGCGTCGGAAAAGAAGTGCGGCCACATGGGCGGCAAGGTGCTGATCCCGACCGCGGCGCATGAGCGCAACCTGATCGCGGCGCGGCTCGCCGCCGACGTCTGCGGCACCCCGACCTTCGTGCTCGCCCGCACCGATGCGGAGAGCGCCAAGCTGATCACCGCCGATGTCGACGAGCGCGATCGCGAGTTCATCACCGGCGAGCGCACCGCGGAGGGTTTCTATCGGCTCAAGCCCGGTACCGGTCTGGCGCACTGCATCAAGCGCGGCATCGCCTTCGCGAAATATGCCGACCTGCTGTGGTGGGAAACCTCGACCCCGAACCTGAAGGAAGCAAAAGAGTTCGCCGAGGCCGTGCACAAGGTCTATCCCGGCAAGATGCTGGCCTACAACTGCTCGCCGTCGTTCAACTGGGAAGCCAATATCGACAAGGCGACCATCGCCAAGTTCCAGCGCGAGATCGGCGCCATGGGCTACAAGTTCCAGTTCGTGACCCTGGCGGGCTTCCACTCGCTCAACCACGGCATGTTCGAACTGGCGCGCGGCTACAAGGCCGAGGGCATGGCGGCGTATTCCCGGCTGCAGCAGGCCGAGTTCGCCTCCGAGAAGCACGGCTATTCGGCGACCCGCCACCAGCGCGAAGTCGGTACCGGCTATTTCGACCTGGTCTCGACCACCATCACCGGCGGCACCTCGTCGACCACGGCACTGCACGACTCGACCGAGGCGGCGCAGTTCAAGGCACACGGTTCGGACATTCACGTCCAGGCAGCTGAATAACAGGAGGCTATCATGAAGAATGGCAGTAATTTCTGGGTGATCGGCGGCGAGTTCGGTTCGATGAACTTCCACAAGCTGGTGGAAGGCTCGGCCCAGGTTCAGGGCCCGTTCGCCACCCGCAAGGAGGCCGAGGACGCCTGGCGCGCGGTCTCGGAAGAGAACCGGCACCGCGGCAGCGTGCGCTTCTCGATCGTCGAAGAGCCGAATCGCGCCACCGCCTGAGCGGCCTCGTCCGCCGGCCAGAACAATAAACGTCCAAGGGACCAGCGGCCCCATCCGGCTTTCCGGATGGGGCCGTTCGGCCATCAGCCCGACCAAAGGCGCAAGCCTTTGAGAACAAAGGGCCTTTGCGGGCTTCATGGTTACTGATAGGTTAACGGTTCGAGTGACCATCAGGACAAGGGCCGCCAGCGGATGTCAGACGTCCAGAATACCGGGAGCCACGCCGCCGCCGATTCGCGTCCGATCCGTCTGCGCGACGCGTTGCGGCGGGCGCGGATCGAGGCCGCCGACCGCACCGGCGTGGTGGTCGACCTGCGCGATGCCGAAGTGGCGCGGCTGGAAATCCTCAACGAGGCGCTCGATCCCCTGTTCGCGCAGGTGCCGGACCAGGTCGACCTGTTCGATCGCGGCATCAGCCAGGGCGAGACGCCGCGGCTGTGGATCGACGTCGTCGCCCATGTGGTGATGGGGCGCGACAAGCGGATCTACCGCTTCGTGCAGGACACGAGGTTCGGCCGCATCGTGATCGCCGAATCCCATGACGCCGCGGCGATCGTCGGCGCGGTCACCGATTACGTCGCCCGCCGCATGATCGAGCGCGAACATGCGCTGGTGGCGACGCCGCTCGCCGGGCCGGCGATCACCGAAAGGCCGCGCCGCAGCGGCTTCTGGAGCTTTGCACTGGGCTTCGTGCTCGGCATGGCCGCCCTGTTCGCCCTGGCGCTGCTGACCGCGTTCGGCAATCTTTAGAGCAGCGTTATTTAGTTCCGTCATTCCCCGATGTGCAATTGCACATCGGGGAATGACGGATCAAAAGCAACATTTCCTGCTAAATCAATCCGACCTGTTTCAATTCCCTGATGGCGTGGTCGTCGCCAAATTCCCGTATGGTCTGCCGGCAGCGCCATGCCGCGCCGTCGCGCTCGATCGAAAAAAGATTATAGCCGGCGGCGGGGTAGCGGCCATGGGCCAGCGCCGAGGCCGAGGCGACGCCGACCACCGGGATCGCGCGGTGCGGTCCGTCGATGTGAATCGTGGAATGCACGTGGTCGTGGCCATGCAGCACCAGATCGACGCCGTGGCGTTTCAAAAGCGCCAGCAGGCTTTGCGAATCGGTCAGGCGCTTGGCGCGGGCATCCGAGCGCAGCGGGTGATGAATCAGCAGCACGCGAAAGCCCTGTTCGGCGGCGAGATCCGATAGCAGGCGCTCCAGCGCCGCGAGCTGGCCGGGCCCCAGCCATCCCGTCGCCATCAGCGGCGGGGTCGGCACCGCCGAGGAGACCCCGATCAGCAGCAGCGGACCGCGGCGGCGCAGCAGCGGAAACGCCGCGCCGCGCGCCGGCGCTTCGTCGCCGGCGAGATAATCGGCAAAGGCCTCGGCGAAACGGTGCTGCGTGGCGCGGACATAGGCGTCGTGATTGCCGGGCACGACGGTGACGCGATCGGGCGGCCCGACCGTCTCGAGCCAGGCCCGCGCCGGTCCGAATTCGGCCTCCAGCGCCAGATTGACCAGGTCGCCGGTCACCGCGATGTGGTCCGGCGCCTGCGCCTCGAGGTCCGCCACCAGCGCATCGAGCACGTCGCGGCGCTGGTATTTGTGGCGGTTGCGGGTCCAGTTGAGATAGCCCAGCGCGCGCTTGCCGGCGAGCTCGAAGAGCCGCGGGGCGGGCAGCGGCGGCAGATGCGGATCGGACAGATGGGCGAGCGTGAACGCCGCCATCAGCCGAAACCGATTCGGCTGATGGCAGGCCGGCGCCACGGCACGATCATCTCGCGATATCCCTCAAAATCCTGCAAGGTCGTGACAAGCCCGCCGCCGCGGCGCCGGGATCGAACACCATGTCTGGATATCAGGGAATTGCGTGGCGATGAAGCTGCAGGGACTGCGACGCCGGTTCGAGCCGCTGCTGCGGCGGTTTTTCCATCTCTACTGGCGGTTCGCCCGCGGCATGACGCTCGGGGTGCGCGGCGTGGTGCTGGACGGCGAGGGCCGGGTGTTCCTGGTCAAGCACAGCTACGTCTCCGGCTGGCACCTGCCCGGCGGCGGGGTCGAGGTCGGCGAGAGCTTTCGCGATGCCCTGCAGCGCGAACTGGCGGAGGAGGGACGCATCGTCGTGCGGGGCGAGCCGGTGCTGCACGGCCTGTTCCTCAACAGCCACGTCTCCCGCCGCGACCATGTCGCGGTCTATGTGATCAGGGATTTCCAACAGGACCGGCCGCCCGAGCCCAACCGCGAAATCGTAGCCACCGGCTTCTTCGCCGCCGCCGCTTTGCCGCCGGAGACGACCCCCGGCACAAGGCTGCGGATCGCCGAGGTGCTCGAAGCCAGGGCGCCGATCGCCACCTGGCGCTAGGCACAAGCAATGAGCCCCTCTCCGCGCAAGCCGGGCGAGGTGAACACAAGGGCGCCGTTTCAACCTGAAGCCGTCATGCTCCGGGGGAACGATTGGCGGCAATGCACATCGGGGAATGACGAACAATCGCTCGCTTTCCATGAGACCGGTTTCATGGAATCGCTTCCACCCGGGCCTGTGCAGCCAGGGCTGTGCTATTGCCGCAGCCCTGGGGATGCGCTTGGATGCGCCGCGCCAACCATGCCAATGACAGGAAGGTCAGCGGCAGCACCGCGGGGCCGGAACGGAGCGATGCCATATTGGAAGGTTCTGGGCGCGCTCGTGGTGCTCGCGGTGCTGGCCGGCAACGTCTGGTCGATGTCGCACTGGAGCGAGAGCCGCGGCGTCTACGACGACGTCTGCTATCTGCGGCAGGCGCATCTGTTCCAGCGATTCGGGCCGGGCGGCCTCGACACCGACATCGCGCGCGATGACGATCACTACCTGTCGGCAAAACTGAGAGAGATCGGCTATCCCGGCTGGAGCGATCCGGCGATGGCGCCCTGCCACGTCCAGATGCCGGCGACGCACAAGCGGGTGCTGCAATATCCGCCGGGGACCGGCCTGGTGATGGCGCTGTTTCCCGCCGGATTCCAGGTGATCCCGCTTTATGTCGCCGCTTCCATCGTCGTGTTCGGCGTTGCGCTGGCCGCGATCGCCGCGGCGTTGAGCCTGCCGGCGCTGATCCTGGCAACCCTGTTCGGAGACCTCGCGGTCTACCTGATGATCAATCCGGCCAAGGCGAGCTACTCGATGGCGCCGACCATGGCGACCTGCGCGCTGGCGGGGTTCCTGACCACCCGCATGTTTGCGGCAAGCCGGCCCGGCCATCGGCTGCTGCTGAGCCTTGCGGCCGGCCTGCTGATCGGCCTTGCGGTCGATTTCAGGCTGTCGAATCTGTTTCTCGCCTCCGGATATCTGCTGTTTTTTGCGTTTTGCTGGCTGTGGTCCCGCAAGGCCGAAACCCTGCTGCAGGGCGCCGTGTTCGGCCTGGCCTGCCTGGCCGGGATGGCGCCGACGCTGCTTGCCAACGCCATCAATGCCGGCAGCGTTTTTTCGACAACCTACGGCGCGGCCGACGCGACGGCTCCCGATTTCTCCTTCGGCATCGTCCGGCAGTATGCCGCCGACCTGCAATTCCTGTTGCTGGCGCTGGCGGCCGCGGCGACGGTTTTGATCTTGCGCCGGCGCGGCGGCAGCGGCATAAGAAATGTGGCGCTTGTCACGGCTGGAAATCTCGCGGTGAATCTGGCCTTCTTCCTGAGCCACCCCGTCTTTACGCCGTATTATACGGTCCCCGTCGCCATGCTTTCGCTGTGGAGCCTGCTGTTTGCCTTCCTGACGCAGCCGGCCGTGGCGATGGAGGGCGGCCTGCTTGCGCAGGCGGCGAGGGCTTGATCGTGATGGTCGGGACGGCCGGTTCGGGCAGGCGGGCGGCTTTGCCATGACACCATCGTCGCTGCGGATCGCCGTCCTGGTGCCATGCTTCAACGAGCAAGCCGCGGTCGGCAGGGTGGTCGCCGATTTCCGAAAGGCGCTGCCGTCGGCCGAGATCTTCGTCTACGACAACAATTCCTCGGATCGCACGGCCGCGGTGGCGCGCGACGCCGGCGCCAAGGTGCGCAGCGAACGCCGCCAGGGCAAGGGTCATGTGGTGCGGCGGATGTTCGCCGACATCGACGCCGACATCTACCTGCTGGTCGATGGCGACGCGACCTACGACGCCGCCAGCGCCCCCCGCATGATCGACCGGCTGCTGTCGGATCATCTCGACATGGTGGTCGGCCTGCGGGTCGACCAGGCCGAGGAGGCCTACCGGCTCGGCCATCGCACCGGCAACCGGATGCTGACCGGCTTTCTGTCCTCGGTGTTCGGCCAGGCCTTCACCGACATCCTTTCCGGCTACCGGGTGTTCTCGCGGCGCTTCGTCAAGTCCTTTCCGGTGCTGTCGGACGGTTTCGAGATCGAAACCGAATTGACCGTGCACGCGCTCGAGCTGGCGCTGCCGGTCGCCGAAATCGAGACGCCGTATTACGCGCGGCCGGAGGGTTCCTTCAGCAAGCTCAACACCTGGCGCGACGGCTTCCGGATTCTCGGCACCATCCTGAAGCTCTACCGCTCGGAAAAGCCGCTGCGCTTCTTCACCGCGATCGGAATCTTCCTGATGCTGGTCTCGGTCGGCCTCGCGATCCCGATCATCGTCACCTATCTCGAGCTCGGCCTCGTGCCGCGGCTGCCGACCGCGGTGCTGTCGATGGGGTTGATGATCCTGGCGGTGCTCTCGGTGTCGTCGGGGCTGGTGCTCGATACCGTGACGCGCGGGCGCCGCGAGATGAAGCTGCTGGCCTATCTGTCGCAGCCCCCGGTCAGCAGCGACTGACGGGCGGCAACCGGCCGTGGCCGGGACGATGGACCGCGCCGCTGCCAGATGCTATCCCGCGCCTGACATGAGCGACCTCTCCCTCACCATCATGGCCGAAACCGCCAACGACGCCCAGGCCATCGAACGGCTGCACGAGCGCACCTTCGGGCCCGGCCGCTTCGTGCTGAGCGCCTACCGGATCCGCGAGCATGTCGACCACCTGCTCGAGCTGTCGTTCACGGCACGGATCGGGACGCTGCTGGTCGGCTCGGTGCGGCAACTGCCGGTTCAGATCGGCGACAGCAAGGCGCTGCTGCTGGGGCCGCTGACGGTCGAGCCGCCGTTCCGCAGCCGCGGCGTCGGCCGGGCGCTGCTGGAGCGCGCGCTCAGGGATGCCAGGTCCCGCGGGCATCGGCTGGTGCTGCTGGTCGGCGACGAGGCCTATTACAGCCGGGTCGGCTTCAAGGCGGTGCCGAAGGGGCGCGCGACCATGCCCGGACCGGTCGACTACGCCCGCCTGCTGGTGGCGGAACTGGCCGACGGCGCCTTCACCGACGTGTCCGGCGCGATCCGCCCGGACTGGAGCCACGCGCGATAGAAGCTGCGGATCCGGCAGCTTCTCAAAGGCAGGTGACGCGCTCGGCGGCGATGTAGCCCAACAGCAATCCGACGCCGAACAGCAGCACCAGCGCGGCGGCGGCGAACTCGACGCCGCGCATCAGCAGCGCGCCGCCGCCGTCGCGGCCGGCGGCCATCCGCCGCGCTAGGCCCTTTGCGGAGACCGCAAGGACGGCAATGCCTGCAACGGTCATCGCGGTGCCAAGCCCCATCACGAAGGTGGCGGCGATGCCGTCCCAGAACAGTCCCTGCGCCAGCGCGAATACCAGAACCAGGATGGCGCCGGAACATGGCCGGATGCCGACGGTGAAAACCGCGCTGAAACCGCGCCGCCAGCCGCCGGGTCCCTCGAGTTGCGCGGG
>Ga0302196_10002575_pt1 | contig 16889 bp, 15 predicted proteins | sample II_Bog_N1_3_FD_198794 | JGI IMG/M metagenome (GOLD analysis project Ga0302196, IMG submission 198794) | Peat permafrost microbial communities from Stordalen Mire near Abisko, Sweden - II_Bog_N1_3 | ecosystem: Environmental > Terrestrial > Soil > Wetlands > Peat | place: Sweden: Abisko...
CCATTTTGGACGGCGTCATCCTCCTGCACGGCCTCGGACGCGGTTCGCGCGCGATGCGCCCTTTCGAGGGCGTGGCGCGCGAGGCGGGCTATCGGACCTTGGCGTTGGATTATCCCTCGCGCCGCGCCCGCATCGGCGATCTCGCACAAGGACTTCAAGACCCCGTCGCGCGTTTCGCCGAGGGCTGCGAGTCCGTGCATTTCGTGGCGCACTCGATGGGCGGACTGGTCGCGCGGACGCTTTTGAAGACGGCGCGGCCAAAGAATCTCGGTCGCGTCGTCACGCTGGCGACGCCGCATTTGGGCAGCGAGGTCGCGGAATTTCTATTGAAAATTCCACCCACCGCATGGTTCTACGGACCCGCGCTACATGATTTGCCGACTTTGACCGACGAGGGGAGCCGCGCGAAGTTCGGCGAGATCGATTATCCCCTTGGCTGCATCACGGGCGAGAGCATCCATAACCCGTTGTTCGGCTATTTCCTGTTGCCGCGACCCAACGACGGAACCGTCGCCGCCTCCCGCGCGCGCGTTCGCGGCGCGTCCGATTATCTGCCGCTGGGCGTCAACCATACGTCGATCCTTTGGGATCGGTCGGCGATCCGCCAGACCCTTTTCTTTCTGCGCGAAGGCCGTTTCAAGCCCGCTGTCCAATAAATGGCGACGCGTTAGACTGCCTCGCCTCGGAGCTTTCCCTCATGCGATCCACCAAGACCCTCCATGTCGTCTCGTGCCACGCCGAGGGCGAGGTCGGGGATGTTATCGTCGGCGGCGTCGCGCCACCGCCCGGCGAGACGCTCTGGGAACAGTCGCGCTTCATCGCCCAAGATGGAACCTTGCGAAACTTCCTGCTCAACGAGCCGCGCGGCGGCGTGTTCCGGCACTTCAACCTGCTCGTGCCGCCGAAGAACCCGCGCGCGCAAATGGGCTTCATCATCATGGAGCCCGAGGACACGCCGCCGATGTCGGGCTCGAACGCGATCTGCGTCGCGACCGTGCTGCTCGACACCGGCATCCTGCCGATGACGGAGCCCCAGACACGTCTGACGCTGGAGGCGCCCGGCGGCCTGATCGAAATCGTCGCGGATTGTCGCGAGGGCAACGCGGAGCGGATCATTGTCCAGAACGTGCCGTCCTTCGTCGACAGGCTCGACGCCGCGCTCGAGGTGAAGGGGCTCGGAACGTTGAACGTCGACATCGCCTATGGCGGCGACAGTTTCGTCATCGTCGACGCGGCGGCGCTCGGCTTTTCGATCCGCTCCGACGAGGCGCGCGATCTCGCCGAGGCCGGCGTGAGGATCGTCGCGGCGGCGAACGCGCAACTCGGCTTCGTCCACCCCGATAATCCCGGCTGGAGCCACATCTCCTTCTGCCAGTTCGCGGGGCCGCTGACCCTGGAGGACGGCGCGCTGACCGGCCCCAACGCCGTCATGGTGCAACCCGGCAAGATCGACCGCTCTCCCACCGGCACTGGATGCAGCGCGCGCATGGCGGTCTTACGCGCTCGCGGGATGATGGACGTCGGCGACCGCTATCTCGCGCGCTCGATCATCGGCTCGACCTTCGAAGGCCGGATCGTCGCCGATACCCAAGTCGCGGGACGGCCGGCGATCCTGCCGACGATTTCCGGGCGCGCTTGGATCACCGGCACGCATCAGCACATGCTGGAGCCGACCGATCCATGGCCGGCGGGGTACCGGCTGGCGGATACGTGGCCGAAATTGGGAATGTGAGCGGCGCTAAAGTCTTTTCAAACGCCAACCGCCGCGACCACGTCCGTCGCCGCGAAATCATTCCCCTTGAACAATAAGGGCGCATTCAAGCTCGTCGCCAAAGCGTAAGCCGCGCAGTCGGCGAGGTTGAGGCGCGCCTTCGCGTCGATCCCTTTGCCGTAGCGGTCGAACGCCGCGGCGGCGGCGCGCATTTGCGTCTCGTCGAATGTGACGACCTCGATTTGGCTCGCCTCCAGCAGGCGCCAGAGCCTCGCGACACCCGCGGGGCCGTGCTTGGCGCGCATGACGCAGGCCATTTCGTGACCGTTCACCGCCGAGATCAGGCAATGCTCCTCTCCGGCGATGATGGTCTCGAACGCAAGCCTCTCCGGCTCATCAAACAAGATCGCGATGAGAGCCGAACTGTCGAAGACGATCATAGCGAGTCGAGGTCGTCCATGATTTCGCGCGGAGACCTGGAATCGAGGACCGGCAGCGCGGCGATTTCGGCGACAATGCGGTCAATGTTCGCCTTGCGTTCGGCGACCGCGGCGGCCGACAGGTCGCGCGATCGAAAGGCGCCCAAGGGAGTCTTCACGGCGCGCGCCCAGACCTCCAACGCCTGCCGAACGGCGTCATCGACGGACATGCGCCGAGCCGCAGCGAGGCGCGCGGCGAAAGCCTCGGTTTCGCTGGAGAGCGTGATCATGTCGCAAATCTAGCACTGAAGGGCGTAAGCGCGCAATTCTCGCCTATTCCTGTGTGGTAAAGGCCGCCCTACCCCTTCTTCCCCGCGATCTTCGCGATCTCGCGCATGACCCGTAGCGCGCCTTCCAACCGGTCCTTCAGCTCCTCGAAATCGTCGACGATCACGATGCGCATGTCGGGGCGCACGCGCGCGAGCGAGCCTTGCTGCGTCACCCATTTCACCAGACCTGTCGGGTTCGCGAACGAGTTGTCGCGGAACGCGAGCGTCAGGCCGCGCGCGCCGGCGTCGAGCTTCTCGACATGGGCGCGGCGGCAGAGCGCCTTGATGCGCACAAGCTTCAACAACAAATCCACCTCGGGCGGTGGGGGGCCGAAGCGGTCGTGGATTTCGGCGCCCATGGCGTCGATCTCGGACTCTTCCTGCAGCGAGGACAGGCGGCGATAGAGTTGCAGCCGCATCGTCAGGTCGGCGATGTAGGCTTCCGGGATCGTCACCGGGCTGCCGAGCGAGATCGTCGGCGACCACAGGTCTTGCGCGGGTTCGTCCACCCCCGCCTTCAACCGCTCGACGGCGTCCTGCACCATCTGCTGATAGAGCTCGTAGCCGACTTCCTTGACGTGACCGGACTGCTCCTCGCCGAGCAGATTGCCGGCTCCGCGCAGATCGAGATCGTGACTCGCGAGTTGGAAGCCGGCCCCTAACGTATCGAGCGATTGCAAAGCTGTCAGCCGCTTCTCCGCCTGCGGCGTCACCGGCTTGCCCGCGGGCGTGGTGAAGATCGCATAGGCGCGCGTCTTCGAGCGGCCGACGCGGCCGCGGAGCTGATAGAGCTGTCCGAGACCAAACATATCGGCGCGGTGCACGATCAAGGTGTTGGCGCGCGGAATGTCGAGGCCGGATTCGACGATCGAGGTCGAGAGCAGGATGTCGTATTTGCCGTCGTAAAAGGCGCCGATCTTGTCCTCGAGTTCGGTCATCGCGAGCTGGCCGTGCGCGACGACGAATTTCGCTTCCGGCACGTTCTGCCTGAGGAACGCCGCGCATTCCTCGAGGTCTTCGATGCGCGGACACACGTAGAACGATTGGCCGCCGCGATAACGCTCGCGCAGCAGCGCCTCGCGGATGATCAGCGTGTCGAACGGCGAGACGAAGGTGCGCACCGCGAGGCGGTCGACCGGCGGCGTCGCGATGATCGAGAGATCGCGCACGCCGGTCATGGCGAGTTGCAACGTGCGAGGGATCGGCGTCGCCGACAGCGTCAGCACATGCACCTCGGCGCGCAGTTCCTTCAGGCGCTCCTTGTGGCCGACGCCAAAGTGTTGCTCCTCGTCGATGACGACGAGGCCGAGGTCCTTGAACTGCACGGTCTTGCCGAGCACGGCGTGGGTGCCGATGACGATGTCGATCACGCCCTCGGCGAGCGCCTTCTTGGTCTCGCGCTGCTCGGCCGTCCCAACCATGCGCGAGAGGTGGCCGATGCGCAGCGGCAAGCCGGCGAAGCGTTGGGTGAAGTTCTTGTGATGCTGGCGCGCGAGCAGCGTCGTCGGCACCACGATCGCGGTCTGCTTGCCGTTGATCGCGGCGGTGAAAGCGGCGCGCAGCGCCACCTCGGTCTTGCCGAACCCAACGTCGCCGCAGACCAGCCGATCCATCGGCCGACCCGCCGCGAGATCGTCGAGCGTCGACTCGATCGCCTGCGCCTGATCCTGCGTCTCGTCATAGGGGAAGCGCGCGCAAAATTCGTCGTACAGGCCTTCGGGTGGAATGAGTTGCGGCGCGGCGCGGGTGAGGCGCTGCGCGGCGATGCGCACGAGTTCGCCCGCCATTTCGCGCACGCGCTTTTTCAGCCGCGCCTTGCGGGTCTGCCAGCCCGTCGAGCCGAGCTTGTCGAGTTCGCCTGTCTCCGAGCCGAAGCGCGACAGCAGTTCCAGGTTCTCGACGGGCAGGAAGAGGCGGTCGCCGCCGGCGTAATGGATTTCGAGGCAATCGTGCGGCGCGCCCGCCGCCTCTATGGTTTTGAGGCCGATGAAGCGGCCGACGCCGTGATCGATATGGACGACGAGATCGCCGGCCGTCAGCGCCGACGCCTCGGCGAGCACGTCCTGCGCGCGGCGCTTGCGCTTGCCCTGACGCACCAGACGATCGCCGAGGATGTCCTGTTCGCCGAGCACCGCGAGATCGCCGGATTCGAAGCCGTGCTCCAGCGCGATCACCGCGAGCGGCAGCGCGCCGGCGCGCGCGGACTTGGCCTGCGCGTAGGACGAGACGAGTTCGAGCGATTTGAGCCCGTGCTCGGCGAGCACGTGGCTGAGCCGCTCGCGCGAGCCGTCGCTCCAGCCGGCGACGATGACGCGCAGGCCGCGCTCGCGCAGCGCCCGGATATGCCCGACCGCCGCCTCGAACACGTTGACGTTCTCGTTCTGCCGCTCGGGCGCGAAATCGCGTCCGACCCGGCCGCAGCAATCGATGACGTCGAGCGCTTGCGGCGCCGCCTCGAACGGCAGGAGCCGCGCGAGCGGCGCGGCGGCGAGTTCGTCGGCCCATTCCTGCGTCGACAGATAGAGCCGGTCGGGTTTGAGCGGGCGATAATCGGCGGTGGCGGCGTCGTGCTCGTTGCCGCTCTTGCGCGCGGAATAATAGTCGGCGATCTGCGCGAAGCGGGACTGCGCGGCCTCTTCCGCGTGCGCGTCGACGATGATGGGCGCGCCGACGACGTAATCAAAGAGGTTGTCGAGCTTTTCGTGGAACAGCGGCAGCCAGTGCTCCAGCCCGATCGCGCGGCGGCCCTCGCTGACCGTCTCGTAGAGCGAGTCGCCGCGGCGGGGCGCGCCGAATTCGGCGGCATATCCCTGGCGGAAGCGGCGGATGGTGTCGGTGGTGAGTTGCGCCTCGCTCATCGGCACGAGGTCGAGCGAGCGCAGCTGCCCGGTCGAGCGCTGCGTCTCGGGGTCGAACGGCCGGATCGATTCCAGCGTGTCGCCGAAGAAATCGAGCCGGATCGGCGCCGGCATGCCGGGCGCGTGAAGATCGAGGATGCCGCCGCGCTGGGCGTAATCGCCGACGTCGCGCACCATCGCGGAACGCGAAAAGCCGTTCGATTCCAGCCAGGCCGCGAGGTCGGCCATGCGCAACACGTTGCCGGGCGCCGCCGAGATGGCGGCCTTGGCGACATAGGCTTTCGGCGGCACGCGCTGAGTCATCGCGTTGACGGTGGTGACGAGAATGCGCGGCCGCTCCACCGAACCGCGTGTGAGCGCGAGACGCGCGAGCGCGGTCATGCGTTGCGCGGCGATGGCGGCGTTGGGGGAGACGCGGTCGTAGGGCTGGCAATCCCACGCCGGCAGCACCAGCGCCTCGATCTCGGGCGCGGCGAAAGCGAGCGCATCGACGAAATTCTGCGCGCGGATGGAGTCGCGAGCGAGGAAGGTCAGCGCGACCGCGCGGCCTTCCGCCTCGCGCGCGAGCGAGCGCGTGAGATCGGCGACGACAAAGGCGTCAAAACCCTCGGGCGCGCGGGCGAGCGTGATGGCGCCGCCCTGCCGGAGGCGCAAAGCGGCGGATGTGGGCGCGTTCACGAGAGGGTTTGGCCCCGGTTCAGGGCGTCGCGCGGCGAGGCCACGAGGCGGGCGAACAACGGCGTGTCGAATTGCGCGGGGGTGGCGACCTCGCCGGTGATCCAGGAGAAGATGTCGGGATCAGGCAGATCGAGCCAGAGCTCGAGTTCGTCGAGTTCGGCTTCGCTCAGGGTAGGCAGATTGGCCTCGGCGAAGCCGCCGAGCGCGAAATCCATCTCGCGAATGCCGCGCCGCCAGCAACGAAACAGAATGCGTCTCCGACGCGGGTCGAGCCCGGCGCTGGAGAGGGAAGTGGCCGACATGGGATGTTCCTGAGCGGGCGAAGAGCGCCGAAAGGGGGCTTATAGCGCCGGGCGGCCGGGATGTCAGCAGGGTCAAGCCCTTCTCCCGCTCGCGGGAGAAGGGCTTTCCGCAGACATTCAACCATTCGGTTGACAATCTCGAAGCGCATCCCTATATTCAACTTCATGGTTGAACATCTCGCTCCCCAGCTCGACGCCGTCTTTCACGCCCTCGGCGATTCCACACGCCGGCGCATGCTTCGCGAACTCGCGGGCGGCGAGCGGACTGTGGGGCAACTCGCGGAGCCCTTCGCGATTTCGCTCGCGGCCGCCTCGAAGCACATCAAGGCGCTGGAGAGCGCCGGGCTCATCCGCCGGGACGTGCGCGGCCGCACGCATCATTGCCGCCTCGCTCCAGGGCCGCTCGCCAGCGCGCACGCCTGGCTCGGCTATTACGAGCAGTTCTGGACCGACCGTCTGGATCTACTCGAACGCCTCCTCATCGAGGAGGACGCGCGAAAGTCCCCGGCCTCCGAAGGAGAGAAGAAATGAACCAGGAGATCCGCATCGACCCCTACGGCGAACTCGTCGAGCCCACGACGCTGAAAATCCAGCGTCTGTTGCCCGGCCCCATCGAGCGGGTTTGGGCCTATCTCACGGACAGCGATCTTCGCCGCCAATGGCTGGCGTCGGGCCAGATGGAGATGAAGGTCGACGCGCCGTTCGAACTCGTCTGGCGCAACGACGAATTGACCGACCCGCCGGGCCGGAAGCCGCCGGGCTTCGGCGAGGAACACCGGATGCCAAGCCGCATCCTGGCGATCGATCCGCCACATCGGCTCGTTTTCTCCTGGGGCGACGGAGGTGAGGTTTCGTTCGACCTCAGCCCGGCGGGCGAGCGGGTGCTGCTCACCCTCATCCATCGCCGCCTGCCCGAGCGCCCGACAAAGCTGATGATCGGCGCCGGATGGCACATGCACCTCGACGTTCTCGTCGCCCGCGTGAGCGGCGCGAAGACCGAGCCGTTCTGGGACGGCTGGAAGCGCCTGCGCGACGATTACGACCGGCGCATGCAGGCCTGACGCCATCAAAAGGGAGCACTGACATGCGCAAGTTGATCGCGGCGATGAAGATCACGCTCGACGGCAAAATGGATGGGCCGCAAGGCCCGGACTGGGTCGTGGCCTGGTCGGAGGACTACGGCCTGACGTCCCAAATCGACGCCTGCGTGTTGGGAGGCGGCATGTATCCCGGCTACGAATATTATTGGACTTCGATCCAGAACGAACCTGAAAAGCCCGTCTTGGTCAACGCCGGCGCGCCGACGCCGGGCGAACGCGAATGGGCCCAATTCATCAAGCAGACTCCGCATTACGTGCTGTCGAATACGCTCGCCTCCGCGACCTGGGCGACGACAACATTTCTGAGAGATCCCGAGGAGATCGCCGCGCTGAAACGGCAATCCGGCAAGGAAATTTATCTCATCGGCGGCGCGAGAACGGCGGCGAGCCTCATCTACGCCGGGTTGGTGGATGAACTCCGGCTGCTGGTCTATCCGCTGATCGCCGGCGAAGGGAAGCCGCTGTTCGCCGCGAGCGAACGGCGTCGCAAGCTGGAATTGCGCGAGGCGAAGCCGCTCGCGGATGGGCGGCTGCGCCTGATCTACGCGCTCGGGTGAGGTCAGGGTGTTGGTCGTTATACCGGTATGATGTTTCGGCTGTTCCCCTTCCGCGAAGCGCCTATATGCGGTCTCCACGACAACGAGGAGATCGCCATGCGCGTATTTGTCACCGGAGCCACGGGCTGGGTCGGTTCGACCGTCACGCGGGATTTGCGGGCGGCTGGGCACACGGTGCTCGGCATGGCGCGCAGCGACGCCGGCGCCGAGGCGCTCAGGGCGGAGGGCGTCGAGGTCCACCGGGGCGAGCTGACGGACATCGAGAGCCTCGTCGCGGGCGCGAAGGCCTGCGATGGCGTCATCCACACCGCCTTCATCCACGACTTCTCGAAATTCGCGGAGAACATCGAGATCGATCGGCGCGCGGTGGAGGCGATGGCGGCGGCGCTCGAAAGGACCGGCAAGCCCTTCGTCATCTCCTCCGGCGCCGCGATCATCGCCAACGGGAAATTGGGCGTGGAGACGGACGAGCCGGGGCCCGGCGCGATGCGCGGCGCCTCGGAAGACATCGTGCGGGAGGCGGCCGGACGCGGCGTGCGCTCCAGCGCCATCCGCCTCTCTCCCACCGTCCACGGCGCGGGAGACCACGGCTTCGTGCCGCAATTGATAGCGATAGCCCGCGCCAAGGGCTTCGCCGCCTATGTCGGCGACGGCGCCAACCGCTGGCCCGCCGTGCATCGGCTCGACGCCGCTCGCCTTTACTGTTTAGCGTTCGAGAAAGGGGCTCCGGGCGCCCGCTATCATGGCGTCGCCGAGGAAGGCATTGCCATGCGCGCGATCGCCGAGACGATCGGCGCCGGTCTCGGCCTTCCCGTGCGCAGCCTCACGCCGGAGGAGGCGGCGGCGCATTTCGGCTTCTTCGCCCGCTTCGCCGCCATGGACCTTCCGACATCCAGCGCGATCACGCGGGAGGCGCTGGGATGGCTTCCTAGAGAGCCGGAGTTACTGGCGGATATGAAGGCGAATTACTTCGGGTAATGTTGGCATCTTGTCATTCCCGCGAACGCTGGAATCCAGGGGCCCCGCGCGCCCCGCCGGGCTCAAAACCCCGGCGCCTCGAACAACAGCCGAGTCTGGATACCCGCTTTCGCGGGTATGACATTCAGGCCAGCCCCAACTTCTGCGCCATGCCGATGCGCTGCAGTTTCCCGGTCGCGCCCTTCGGGATTTCCGTCAGGAACAGGATCTTCTTCGGCGTCTTGAACGGCGCGAGCTTGGTCGAGAGAAATGTCTTCAGTTCGACCTCGGTCGCGCTCATGCCCTCACGCAACACCACAGCAGCGCCGACATCCTCGCCGAGCTTGTCGTGCGGCACGCCGAACGTGACGACTTGCAGCACAGCGGGGTGGTCCATCAGCGCCTCGTCGACCTCGCGCGGCGAAATTTTCTCGCCGCCGCGGTTGATGATCTCCTTCAGTCGCCCCGTCAGGGTCACATAGCCTTCGGCGTCGATCACGCCCTGGTCGCCGGTGCGGAACCAGCCGTGGGTGAACGCTTCGGCGTTGGCTTTCGCATTGTTCTCATAGCCCGGCGTGACGTTTTCGCCGCGAATGACGATCTCGCCGGTCTCGCCGGCGCCGAGCAACGCGCCCGCCTCGTCCATGATCGCGATCTCGGGGCCGGCGGCGAGGCCGACAGAGCCGGGCTTGCGCACGCCCCGCAAGGGGTTCGACGCCATCTGATGCGCCGCCTCGGTCATGCCATAGGCCTCTATCAGCGGCGCGTGGAAGGTCGCCTCGAGTTCGCCGATCACTTGCGGCGGCATCGACGAGGACGACGAGCGCAGGAAGCGCAGCGGATGGCGCGCGATGACGTCCTTGTTCTGGGCGGCGCGCGTGAGGATCGCCTGATGCATTGTCGGCACCGCCGTATACCAGGTGGGCGCGGCCTCCTCCATCGCGGCGAAGAATTTCAGCGCGTTGAAGCCCGGCGTACAGAACACCGAGCCGCCGCGCGACAAAGGCGCCAGCACGCCCGCGATCAACCCATGGATGTGGAACAACGGCATCACGTTGAGCCCGCGATCGTCCGGCGTGAACGCGACCGACGCCGCGATATTGTTCGCGGAGGTCGCGACGTTGGCTTGCGTCAACGGCACGATCTTCGGCCGCGAGGTGGTGCCCGAGGTGTGCAGGATCAGCGCGATGTCGTCGGGCTCGGCCGCGCCCGGCCGCGCGGCGGCGCCCGCGGCCGCGCCCGACAATGTGAACGCGCCGGCCGCGCCTCCCGGCGTCAATGTGAGGATCCGCACCCCGAGCTTGCGCGCCGCGGCAATCGCGGGCGATTCGCTGCCCGCCTCGACGATCAGCGCCTTGGCGTCGAGATCGCTCATGTAGAATTCGAACTCGTCGCCGCGATAGGACGGATTGAGCGGCGCCGAGGTCGCCGCGGACGCGATGGCGACGAAGGCGGTCGCCATCGCCGGCCCATTGGGCAGCACGATCGCGACGCGGTCATTGCGGCCGATCCCGAGGTCATTGAGCGAGACGAGGGTCGCCGCGACCAGCGCGCGCAACCCGCCATAGGTCAGCGGCGGAGCGCCGCTGGCCGCGATGGCGACGGCGTCGTCGCGCCCCGCGGCGATCAGACCCTGAACCGTGCGCGATGAAGACATTTCCAAATCCTTCTCAACGGGCCAGGGCGAGCCGCGTCCCAGCGTCGGCGAGTGTGCGTCCCAGCAATTTCGTCAGCGCGTAAACCGCATCCGTGTGCGGCGTGGCGATGTCGGCCATCCGCGCGAGCTCCAGCACCGAGCCGATCAGCGCATCGGCCTCGATCGCGCGGCCGTTCTCCACGTCCTGCAACATCGAGGTCTTGTGCGCGCCGACCGCCTCCGCGCCCGCGATGCGTTTTTCGATCGAGATGCGGAAGCGGATGCCGAACGCCTCGCCGACAGCCTGCGTCTCGCGCATGATCGCGGCCGCGAGCGTGTGGCTCGGCGCGTAGCGACAGATGTCCTCCAACGTCGCGTGGGTCAACGCGCTGATCGGATTGAAACACGCATTGCCCCAGAGCTTGGTCCAGATTTCGGAGCGGATGTCGCTCGACGCCGGCGCCTTAAACCCCGCGGCGCCGAAGACCTCGGACACGCGCGCGATGCGATCCGTCTTCGCGCCGTCGATCTCGCCGAGGGAAAATCGGTTGCCCTCGATGTGGCGGATGACCCCCGGCCGCTCGATCTCGGCGGCGGGATAGACGACGGCGCCGATGATCTGGTCGATCGGCAAATGCTTCGCGATGATCCCGCCGGGATCGACGCTTTGCAGCGTGACGCCCTCGCGCGGACCGCCATGCTTGTGGAAATACCACCACGGCAGGCCGTTCTGCGCGGTGAGCACCAGGCTGGCGGGGGTGAGGATCGCCGCGACGTCGGCGGCGACCGCCGCGACCTGATGCGCCTTCATGCCGAGTATCACCAGATCGGGCGAAGCGATGTCGCCGATGCGGTCGGTGGCGGCGACGCGGGCGACGATCTCGCCGCCGCCCTCGCGCAATATGAGGCCGTCGGCGCGGATAGCAGCGAGATGCGCGCCGCGCGCGACGACGCTGACCTCTAACTCGGCATGAGCTAGCTTGGCGGCGAGCAGCCCGCCGATCGCCCCCGCCCCGATCACGCAAATCTTCATGGGTTCCCGCCCTGATCCGTCGAATGTTTGCAATGGTATCGCCCGTTCGTCGATAGGGCAAAAGCGACGCGTTTCGTCGCGGCCGCGGCTGCGCAATATTTTCCAGTTGACAGGGCGCCGCCCATCGCAAGATAAGGCGCTCGAACGCGCCTCGGGTTTTCCGAGGCGTTTTCGTCCCAGACGACAAGTTGTGGGATTCGGGGGAGTGTCCCGAGTGGCAAAGGGGGCGGACTGTAAATCCGCTGGCTATGCCTTCGTAGGTTCGAGTCCTACCTCCCCCACCACTTTCTTCTCCGGGAACCACGCGCCCTTCGTCACCGACGCGAAATTGCCCAGCCCGTAAAACACCAGCGCGAACGCCAGCACCGCGAACAGCGCGTCGCCGCCGCCGAACGCGGTCACGGCGAGCCATCCGCCTCCCACGGCGATGATCACCCGCAATATCGCGAAGATCATCGGACGGCCGACCCGGCCGGCGCCCTGCGACGCGAAATAGAGCGCCAGCCCGCCGCCGAAGAAGCCGTAAAACGGCCCGACGATGTGCAGGTAGCGCGATCCGACGTCGAGCATGCCGGGATCGGTCCCGAACAAGCCCAGCCATGCCTTCGGAAAAAGCGCCGCGGCGAGCCCGATCGCCTCGGTGATGACGGCCGCGATCGCGCCGCCGGTCCAGGCGACGCGCAACGCGCGATCGGGACGGCCGGCGCCGATGCTGGTGCCGACCATCGCGGCGACCGGCGCGCCGAGGCCGAACACCAGCGGGACCAGCAGATACTCCAGCCGCACGCCCGTGCCGTAGCCGGCGACGGCGGCGGGGCCGACGATACCCGCCAGACCCGTCGCCGCTCCTATGGTGACATTGGTCGACAGGCTGACGATCGAGGAGATCGCGCCGACGCGCAGGATGTCGCGCATCAACGGCCATCGCGGCATGACCGGTCTGACGGAGGGCTTCAGTACGCCGGGCCCGAACCAGATATACCAGGCGAAGATCGAGGAGCCGACGACGTAGTTCGCCACCACCGCGACGGCGCCGCCGACGATGCCCAGTTGCGGGAAAGGCCCCCAACCGAAAATCAGCATCGGCGAGAGCGGGATCAGCACCAGCGCGCCCGCGGTGACGACGGCGGCGGGGAAGAACATGTTGCCCGTGCCGCGAATGATCGCGGCGAAGGAATTGAACAGCCAGAGCGGAATCGCGCCCGCGAATACGATTCCCGAATAGGTGGCGGCGGCCACGAGCGAGCCCTCGCGGCCGCCCATCAGCGCATAAAGCCTCGGGCCAAAAGACAGCGCCGCCGCGCTCGTCAACGCGCCGAGCAGAACCGTGATCGCGACGGCGCTCCAGACGAGTTCGTTGGCGCGCTCCGTCTGCCCCGACCCCAGCGAGCGCGCGATCGCCGACAGGATGCCGCCGCCCATCGCGCCGGCCGAGACCATCTGGAGCAGCATGAACAGCGGGAACACCAACGCCATGCCGGTCAGCGCGTCGAGGCCGAGCTTGGCGACGAAATAGGTTTCGATCAGCCCTATCGAGGTCTGCACGACCATCACGATCACGTTGGGCAGCGCCAGACGCAGAATCGTCGGCACGACGGGCGCCTCGAGCAGCAGGCGGGTGCGAGAATCCAAGACGACCTCCCGACGTTGTTTAGGCGCATATGCGCCTATCGTGCTATATACGAGCGTATGCGCCTATTGCAACAGACTTGGCGTTGCGCCATGTGAGGCGCTGGAACGGGAAGTCCATGTCCGAGAATCAACAGGCGCCGGCCGACAGACAAGTATGCAATTGCTTCGCGCTCCGTCAGGCCGCGCGGCACGTCACGCAGATCTATGATCGGCATCTGGCCGAGGCGGGTCTGCGCGCGACGCAATATTCGCTGCTGGCGAAGCTGAACCGCGAGGCGGGCGTTTCGATCAACGAACTGGCGCGACTCATGGTGATGGACCGCACGACCTTGGGTCGCGCGATCCGACCCCTGGAACGCGACGGCCTGCTGACGATCGGTCCGGGCGAAGACGGGCGCACGCGCGCGCTGCGGTTGACGGAGGCGGGCGAGGCGCGCTTGCGGGCGGCGAACCTGCGCTGGCGCGAGGCGCAAGCGGAATTCGAGACCGCGTTCGGCGCGGCGGAATCGGCGGATCTCAGAACCACGCTGCGCCGCGTGGTCGCCCGGACATGAGCCCGCGCGCGACGAGGATCGCGCCCGCGACCGCCGAAAACATCGCCGCCGCCGCCGCCTGCCTGCGCGCGGGCGGCCTCGTGGCGATGCCGACCGAGACTGTCTATGGCCTCGCCGCGCTCGCGACCTCCGACACGGCCGCCGCAGCGATCTACGCGGCGAAGGGGCGGCCGTCGTTCAATCCGCTGATCGCGCATTTCGCGAAAGCTGAAGACGCCGCGCGCGAGGCTTCCCTCGACGCGCGGGCGCTGAAACTCGCGCGGGCGTTCTGGCCGGGCGCGCTGACGATCGTCGCGCCCGTGTCGTCCTCCTGCCGCGTCAGCCTGCTCGCCCGCGCCGGGCTGGACACGCTCGCGCTGCGCGTGCCGAGCCACAAGGTCGCCCACGCGCTGATCGCGGCGGCGGGCACGCCGCTGGTGGCGCCGTCAGCCAATCGCTCCGGCCGCGTCAGCCCGACGACGGCGGAACACGTCGCCCAGGATCTCGACGGGCGCATCGACTGGATTCTCGACGCGGGTTCGTCGCCGCTCGGGCTGGAATCGACCATCGTCGCCTGTGTCGGGGGGGCGGTCCGCCTCCTGAGACCCGGCGCGATCTCGCGGGAGGCGCTGGAAAGCGTGCTGCGCGAATCGATCGCCGAGGAACCCGAAGCGTCGCCCGACGCCCCGATCGCGCCGGGTCTGCTCGCGTCGCATTACGCGCCGAGGGCGCGGCTACGTCTCGACGCGACGCGCGCCGGCCCGGGCGAAGCGGCGCTGGATTTCGGCGGCGCGCTGGCGTCGAGCGCGACGGCGGCGCGGCTCGACCTGTCGCCCGCCGGCGATCTCAAGGAGGCGGCGGCGCATTTGTTCGCGCATTTGCGCGCGCTCGACGCGACAGGCGCGACCATGATCGCGGCGGCTCCGATACCGAAGCGCGGCCTCGGCGCCGGAATCAACGATCGATTGCGCCGCGCCGCCGCGCCGCGTCCCGGCGATACATTTCCGTCGACATAGAGACTTGTAACGAGACTCGGCGACCACGACCGCCTGCCTCACGCCGAGGCGTCATGCACGGACTTGACCCGTGCATCCAGGAACCAACGCCGCCGGAGGGTACGCGAGCACTCACAAAAGGGCGCGCTTGAATGCACGGGTCAAGCCCGTGCATGACGAATCGGCTCCGAGCGCTCGACCCTGCTCAGATTTGCGGCGGTGCGCCGCGCTCGAGCCTGACGCAGCGTTGCCGCATCGTCACCAATTCCTCCGAGGCGGTGGGATGCACCGCCATGGTGGCGTCGAAATCGGCCTTTGTCGCGCCCATCTTGATCGAGACGGCGATGAGCTGGATCATCTCGCCGGCGTCATTGCCCAGAACATGCGCGCCGACGACGCGGTCGGTCGCGGCGTCCACGATCAATTTCATGATCGTGCGTTCCGCGCCGCCGGTCAGCGTCGCCTTCATCGGCCGGAAATTCGCCTTGTAGATATCGACGATCGGAAATCGCTCGACCGCCTGCGCCTCGGTGAGGCCCACCGAGCCGATTTCGGGCGTCGTGAACACGGCGCTGGCGACATGCTCGTGGTCGACCCGCGCCGTGGCGTCGCCGAACAGCCGATCCGCGAGCAGATGCCCTTCGCGGATCGCGACCGGCGTCAGATTGATGCGGTTGGTCACGTCGCCGACGGCATGGATCGATGGAACGTTGGTCGCCGAATCGTCATCGACGATGACCGCGCCGATCGCGTTGAGCCCGACGCCCGCGGTCTCCAGCCCGAGACCCCGCGTGTTGGGCCTGCGCCCGGTCGCGATCAGCACCTGATCGACCTCGATCGTCCGGCCGTCGGAAAGCCCCACCTCGAACGCTTCGCCCCGCTTGACGATGCGCGTGGGCAAGCTGCCGAAACCGAAGACGACGCCCTCTCGCGTCATTTCATCGCGCAGCCCCTGACGCATGTCCTCGTCGAAGCCGCGCAGAATGTTGTCCGCGCGCATGACTTGCGTCACCTCGGCGCCGAGCCGACGGAACAGCGACGCGAACTCGACGGCGATGTAGCCGCCGCCGACCACCAGCAAACGGCGCGGAAAGATCTTCAGGTCGAAGATTTCGTTGGAGCTGATCGCGTGTTCGAGCCCTTCGGCGACCGGCAGCAGGTCCGGTCGCGCGCCCGTCGCGATCAGGATATGCTTGGCGGAGATTTGACGCCCGCCGGCCAAGCGAACCAGGTTCGGCCCCGCGATCTCAGCGCGCTGCTCGATCGTCTCGACGCCCGCCGCGGTGAGATTGGCGCTATAGATCGTCGAAAGGCGCGAGATTTCTTTTTCCTTGGCGGCGACGAGCGTCGGCCAGTCGAACCGCGTTTCGCCGACCGTCCAGCCGAACCCTCGCGCGTCGCGAAAGGCGTCGACGAAACGGCTCGCGTAGACCAGCAGTTTCTTGGGCACGCAGCCGCGAATGACGCAGGTGCCGCCGACGCGGAACTCCTCGGCGATCAAGGCCTTGGCGCCATGCCCGGCGGCGATCCGCGCCGCGCGCACGCCCCCCGATCCCGCGCCGATGACGAAGAGATCGACGTCGAAACTCATGGGCGCACCCTTTCGAACTATAAGCGCCCGAGGGCGACGCCCTTATGTAAGACGAGGGCTCAGAAATCGAAGCCCTTTTTCTTCACGTCGTCGCGCAAGCGCGTCAGCATTTCGCCCGACAGCTTCTGGCGCCATGCCACGCCGGACACGCCGAGTTCCTCCATCATTGGCCCCTGCGCCGCGATGTACTTCTTGCCGGTGGGGCCTTCGAAAAAAGCGACCGTCTCCTTGAGCTCCTGCTCGCTCATACGTGACGCTAGGACATGCGCGATATCAGCAATCACCGTCACCTCCGACTTCTGGAAGTCGGGAATCGCCGCGAGCGCGGCGTCATGCAGCGCGGACTGCATTTCGGGATGCATCTTGACGACGCTTTGCACGATTTGTCCCAACATCGAGGGCACGATCGTGTCCACCGATTGCTTGAGACCGATGTCGGACAACAGGCTGGTCGCCAGAGCGAGCGCGGCGGGCGTCGGCTCGTCGGCGAAGGCGGGGGCGCCTAGCAGCGTCAGCGCGAGCGTCGCGCCGATGAGAAATTTGTTTTTCGCGGCAGAC
>Ga0302196_10002578_pt1 | contig 16883 bp, 12 predicted proteins | sample II_Bog_N1_3_FD_198794 | JGI IMG/M metagenome (GOLD analysis project Ga0302196, IMG submission 198794) | Peat permafrost microbial communities from Stordalen Mire near Abisko, Sweden - II_Bog_N1_3 | ecosystem: Environmental > Terrestrial > Soil > Wetlands > Peat | place: Sweden: Abisko...
ATGTTCGAGCGGGCCACCCGGCTGAAGAGGATGTCCCCGAGGATCGCGACCTTGCGGCCCCGCAGCGAGCCGAGGTGCTCCTTCATCGTAAAGGTGTCGAGGAGGCCCTGGGTCGGATGCTCGTGCGCGCCGTCGCCGGCGTTGATCACCGGGATGTCGAGGATCTTGCTCAGGTAGAGCGGGGAGCCGGCCGCCGCATGGCGGATGACGATCATGTCGGCGTTGAGCGCCTGGATGTTCTCCGCCGTGTCGCGCAGGGTCTCGCCCTTCTGGGTCGAGGAGCTGGCCGCGTCGAAGGCGATCACGTCGGCGCTCAGGCGCTTGGCCGCCATGTCGAAGGCCATCCGGGTCCGGGTGCTCGGCTCGAGGAAGAGGTTGACGATCGTCTTGCCCCGGAGGGCCGGGACCTTCTTCACGCTGCGCCCGAGGATCTTCTTGAAGGCCGCGGCGGTGGCGTGGATCTGGTCGATCTCCGCCAGGGTCAGCTCCTCGATCGTGATCAGGTGGCGGCGGGTCCAGCTCATGAAGTCACGGGCGCCCGCGGCGCCCCCGTCCTGCGCGCCCGGATCTCGATCCGGTCCCGGGCGGGGTCGTCGTGGAGCGAGACGACGACATCCTCGTCGTCCGCCGCGTCGATCGTGCTCCCGGAGAAGTCGGCGACGATCGGCAGGCGCCGGTGCCCGCGGTCGACCAAGACGGCCAGTTCGACCGTCGCCGGGCGCCCGTGGTCGAACAGCTCGTCGAGCGCCGCCTTGATGGTGCGGCCGGTGAAGAGGACGTCGTCGACCAGCAGCACGGTGGCCCCGTTCACGTCGCCCGGCAGCAGCGTGACCGCGAACTCCTTGGGGATCGGGTGCTTCCCGATGTCGTCGCGGTGGAAGGAGATATCCAGGTCGCCGACCCGCTTGATGCCCAAGCGCTCGGCGAGGCGGTGGGCGAGGGGGATGCCCCCGTTGGCGATCCCCAGGACGAACAGGTCCTGGGTGCGGCGGTGGCGGACCTCAATGGCGGCGGCAAGCCGCTCGATGGCGGCGTGTACCTCGCGGGAGCCGATGGTCTTGGGCGGAGCCACTGGCCCCAAGTACTGCAGGCGGGGGGAGCCGCGGTAAAGGAAAATGGTCAATCGCCGGAGGCGAGCCAGCCGGCCAGGTCGCCGTCGTCCTGGATCATCCGCCCGTCCCGGTATTCCGGCGCCAGCAGGGCATCGTAGCCGGGCTCCGCGAACCGCTGGCAGTGGAGGAGGACGCGGGCGCGCTGGCCGGGCGAGCGGACGAGCCGGCCGAGGGCCTGGTTCACCTTCTGCATGCCCGGGATCCGGTAGACGCGGTCGAAGGCGGCGTCGCGACCCAGGGCGCCGAAGGTGGCCAGGCGCGCCCGCTGCACCGGGTTCACCTCCGGGAGGGCGGGCCCGACCACCATCGCGTGGGCGACCCGGCCGCCGAGGAGGTCGATGCCCTCGGCGAAGCCCGAGCCGAGGACGAGGAAGAGGGCCCGGCCGGCGTCGAGGTTGGTCCCGATCCAGGCGTTCTGGGTCGAGAGGTCGCTCTTGCGCGGCTGCAGGACGGCTGTTTCGACCTCCCGGGCCACCGCCTCGGCGTAGGCGAAGCTGGGGAAGAAGACCGCGATCGGGGCCCCCCCGGCGGAGGCGTGGAGTGCGGCCACGGTCGCGGCCGTCGTGCCGATGTGGCGCTGGCGCTGCTGGAAGGTGGTGTTGACCCGCAGGTCGACGGCGACCTGGTAGGCATGGTCCCGCCACGGCGTGCCGGCCCGGAGGTGGGTGAGCGGCGCGCCCCCGCAGGCCTCGGCGAAGCGGTCGAGCGGCCCGGGGGTCGCGGACGCCAGGACGACCCCGCCGTAGGCCCCGAGCGTCTCCCCGATCGCGGCCGCGGCGTCCAGGCAGGTGATCGCGAGCATCCCGTCCCGCGGGCTCCACCAGAGGCGGGGCAGCTCGATCGCGGCCAGCTGTTGCGCGGCCGAGGGCACGTTCCAGATCAGGCCCGAGACCTGCGGCCCGAGGGCCGCGTAGTCGACCCGGTGGGCGCCGGCCCCCTCGGCCAGCCGGTCGATCTGGTCGCGCGCGTCCTCGCGCTCGCCCTCGGTCAGCGCGCTGCCCTTCGGCCGGGCGGCGAGAAAGCGGGCCCAGTTGTCCCACTGTTGCACCCACTGGCCGGGGGCGTCCACGCCCCGGAGGGCTTCGCCGACCAGCCGCGCGTCGTCACCACTGAAGGCATGGGAATGGGCGTCGGCCGCCCGGGAGGGCAGGTTGTGGGCCTCGTCGACGACGAGCAGCGTCCGGGCGGGGTCGAAGCCCGGCCGGTCGTAGAAGAGCCCGCGGCTGTCCGGCGAGAAGACGTAGTTGTAGTCGCCGATCCAGACGTCGTTGAAGGCGAGCGACGCCCGGGTGATCTCGTAGGGGCAGATCCGCGCCCCAATCCCGGCGCTGCGCAGGGTGGCGAGGTCGCGGGGCTGGTTGTCGAGGAGGTAGAAGCGCGCGAGGCCGCTCGCCGGCCAGCGTTCCTCGGCGCCGTCCAGGTAGGCGCAGGCCTCGCGGACGCACTGGAAGACCGAGTTGACGCAGTGCTCCAACTTGTTGCGGACGTGCCAGGCGGCGACCGGGGCGCCGCTCCCAAGGTCCGGCCCGGGGGCCGTCATGGCGCGGAGGGTCTCCGCCACCTGCAGCTGGCCGGTCGACTTGCTGGTCACGTAGAGCAGCCGCTCGAAGGCGCCCTCGCGCAGCTCGCCGAGGGCGCACTCGAGGAGCACGCCGGTCTTGCCGAAGCCGGTCGGGGCCTCCAGCAGCACGGCGGCGTGGCCGTTCCGCAGGGCGGTCCGCAGCTCCGCCAGCGCCTCCGCCTGGCCGGCCCGCGGCGCGGCGAAGGCCGGCCGGAACCGGAGCGCGCGCAGCCGCTCGCGGGCCCGGGCGCGCAGGTCGAGGAACTCCGCGACCCGGTCCAGCTGCAGGGTGAGGAGCGCCTCGTCGCCGGCGGTGAGCCCCACCGTCTGGGCAAGGCCGCTGTCGGCCTCGACGAAGATCAGCTCGGCTCGTTCGCCCGCGCCGCGGAGGGCGACGTAGGCCGCCAGCTGGACGAAGTAGGCGGGATAGTCGGCGCGCAGCTCGGCCTCCGGGGCGGGCAGCGGCCGGGTCACGGTCTTGATCTCGCGGAGCACGGTCGCGCCCGCCACCCGCACCACCTGGTCGATCCGGCCGGCCAGGGCGACGACCCAGCCCCGCCGGGAGAGCTCGCCGCTGACGGGGATCTCGAACTCGGCGTCGGCGCCCTCGGAGGTCGCCTGGGCGCGGAGCTCGTTGTGCCAGAGGGTGCCGAGCTGGGCCCGCCAGATGCCGCCCCCGCCGCCGAGCGAGCCCTTCGGGCCGATCGAGAAGTCCGAGAAGTCGCCGACGCTCAGCTGCGCCCGGCGCCGGTCGAGGTCGAAGTTCACGGGATGCGGATCTCGGTGTGGCCGGCCAGGTAGAGCTCGAGGCTGCCCCGGATCCGCGCCACCTCCGCGGGCGGGGCGTCCTGCTCCCCGACCCGGCGGTTGAGGACCGCGGCCGCGGTGGCCGCGTCCTCCGGGCCGAGCGAGGGGATCCACTCCTGCTTCACCGGGTAGCCCTCGTCCCGGGCGAAGAGGTAGAGGCTCTTCAGGTGGACGACGTCCGGCCGGACGCCGGCGGCGAAGGCGTCGAGCGCCGTCCGCAGCAGAAGCCCGACGTTCTCGCGGCTCTCCTCGTGGACGGGGTTGCGGCCGACGACCGCCACGAGCGCGGAGGCGAAGCGGAGCGCCTCGTAGCTGTGGCCGATCGCCGTCCGGCGGTGGGCGATCCGCACCTCCTTCACGAACCAGCTCCGCCCCTGGTTGGAGCTCTCGAGCATCACGGCCACGTCGTCGAACAGGTCCGGGGAGACATGGGTGGGGGAGGACCTCCGCGGCACCCGCTGGAGCGCCAGCAGGTTGCCGTGCTCGGGCGAGAAGAGCGTGAACGACTGGAACGAGTCGGTCGGCGGACGCTTCTCGATCACGAACGCCTCGGTGGTGAGGGTCTGACCGGGCACCGGGATGCGGGCGGCCTAGCGGACGCCGCGCGCGCGCGCGGCCTCGACCGCCGGCCAGGTCGGGACGACCGCGCCGCCGGAGATGATCATCTTCATGCCCTCGCCGACCGGCATCTCCAGCTCCACGATCTCGGCCTTCGGCAGCATGAGGAGGAACCCGCTGGTCGGGTTGGGGGTGGTCGGGACGAACACCGTCCACACGTCTTGGCCCGCCTTGGCCTGGGCCTCGCCCTGCACCGTGTTGGTGAGGAAGCCGATCGTCCAGGAGCCCTCGCGCGGGAACTGCACCAGCACGACCTTGTTGAACATGTGCCGGCTCTGGGAGCTGAAGGTGTTCACGATCTGCCGCACCGTGTTGTAGACCGCGTTGACGCCCGGGATCGTCTGCACGAAGCGGTCCCCGATGCTGAAGAAGAACTTCCCGAAGACGTAGCGGGAGACGTAGCCGAGCAGGGTGACGAGGGCGATGACGATCAGGGTGGCGAGGATCGACCAGACGGTGTCGAGGCCGGCGCCCTCCTGCAGGCGGACCGGCACGAAGATGAGGAAGAGCGGCTTGAAGGTGCCCCCGACGAAGTCGATGATCTTGGCGAAGACCCAGACGGTCAGGCAGATCGGCGCGACGAGGATGAGGCCGGAGAAGAACGCGTTCCGGATGGAGACGTAGCGGGAGGCGGGCGTGATCGGTTCGGCCATGGCGGAGGAGTGAGGTGGTAGCGGTCGGGGCCCCTCTAGGCCAGCTTGAAGCGGGGCATGGCGCCGGCGGCCCGCAGGAGGCGGAGGGCCCGGGCCTCGGCGCGGCGCATCTCGCGCTTGGCCGGCACCCGGAGGTCGTCGTAGCCCGCCAGGTGCAGCCAGCCGTGGACGACATAGAGGGTCAGCTCGTCCGAGTAGGCGGCGGCGGCGCGGCCGGCGACCCGCGCGGCGGCGTCGGCGGAGACGCAGATTTCCCCCGCGCTCCCGTGGGCCGGCTCGCCCGCGAAGGTGATCACGTCGGTCGGGGCGGGGTCGGCGAGGAAGTCGGCATGGAGCTTCGCCAGCGCCGGGTCGGTCAGGAACACGACCGAGAGCTCGCCCGGCGGGCAGCCGCCCCGGAAGGCGCCGGCGTGGGCGTCCAGGACCGCGACGGCCGCGGCGAGCGCGCGGCGGTCCGCCTTCAGGCCGGGGTGGCGGGTGGCGACCGAGAGGGGGCGCCCGGCGCCCCTCACGCCTTCGCCTCGGTCGGGGCTTCCCCCACCACGGTGTAGGCCACCCGCGAGTGCAGCATGTTGAGCAGGGTGAAGGTGAAGCTGTTCCGGATCTTCGCCAGGTCCTCGAAGGTGAGCGGGGCCTCGTCCAGCTGGCCGTCGGCGACGCGCTCGCCAATCATGCGCTCGATCAGGGCGCCCAGCTTCTCGGCCGTGATCGTGCGGACCGAGCGGGTGACGGCCTCGACGCCGTCGGCCAGCGAGACGACGGCGCTCTCCTTGAACTGCGGCTTCGGGCCCTCGTAGCGGAAGGGCGCGTCCGGGACCTTGGGGGGCTCGACGCCGGGGAAGGGGGAAACCGAGAGGGCGAGCGCGCGGTCGTAGAAGTATTTCACCAGCGTCGTGCCGTGGTGCTGGCGGATCACGTCGACGACGGCGCGCGGCAGGTTGTGGCGGGCCGCCAGGTCGACGCCGTCCGCCACGTGCTGGCGGATGATCGCGGCCGAGACCACCGGGTCCTTCTCGGCGTGCGGGTTGCCGCCGTCGCGCTGGTTCTCGGTGAAGTAGGCCGGGTTGGCGGCCTTGCCGATGTCGTGGAAGAGGGCGCAGGCGCGCGCCAGGAGCGGGTTGGCGCCGATGGCGTTGCAGGCGTTCTCCGAGAGCTGGGCGACGACGAGGGAGTGGTGATAGGTCCCGGGGGCCTCGAGCTGCATCCGGCGCAGCAGCGGGTGGTTGAAGTCGGTCAGCTCGAGTAGCGTGATGTCGGTCGTCCGCTTGAAGAGGGACTCGAGGACGGGCAGGAGGCCGACGACGCCCACCCCGGTCAGGATGCCGGTCACCAGGCCGGCGCCCATCTGCCAGAGGAGGGTCTCGTAGGGCGTCTGCTGGGCGACGCCGATCATGACCGCGAAGGCGGCCACCGTCAGGCCGCCCATGGCGGCGGCGCGGACGACCCGGCCGCGGCGGCGGGCCTCGCGGCAGCCGAAGATCGCCACCATCGAGGCGAGGAAGGTGAGGACCAGGAGGTCCAGCCGGTTGCCGTAGATGACGCCGGTGAAGATCGAGATCAGGAGCGCCATGAAGATCGCCGAGCCGGCGTCGATCAGGATGGCGACGATGATGGGGGCGAGCGCCGTCGGCGCCACGTAGGGCAGCGCCGACGCCCAGGTCGGGTCGCGCAGGAAGAACTCGGCGCCGCCGACCGAGTAGACGGCGCGCACGAGCGCCAGGTTGAAGATGACGACCAGGGCGAGGAGGCCGAGGCGCACGTTGCTCGCCAGGGTCTCGGGGTCCTCGAGGCGGATGTAGATGATGGCGGCCAGCACCATCGCGAGGACGAGGAGCACGCGGCCGAAGAGCTCGAGGCCGTCGTTCAGCTCGGCGGCGCCGCCCTCCAGGACCGCGCGGCGGTAGGCCATCGCCATCTCGTACTGGTCCTCGGTCACCCGGTCGCCGGCGTCGACGATCGTCTTGCCGGGGAGCACGTTGACCGTGACCGGCTTCAGCTTCGCCACCACCTCGGCCTCGCGGGCGGCGGCGGCGGCGCGGTCGAAGACCAGGTTCGACTGGACGCCGTCGCGGAAGAGGCGGAAGAGGGCCTGGGCGGCCTCCTTTGGCACGCCCTCGGCGGACATGCTGACCCGCAGGAAGGTGAGCGAGTCCTCCATCGACTGGACGGAGCGGGAGGCGACCCCGCCGGACGGGCGCTCGACCTCGAACATCTCGACCGCGTCGGGCGAGCCCGAGCCGGCGGAGTCGTGCACGCCTTCGCTGTAGATCTGGCGGAGGGCGGCGAACCCGTTCTCAAAGAGGGCGGCCCGGGCGGCGGCGTCGCCGGCCGTCAGGAGGGCGGCCAGGTCGTCGGCGTTGGTCTGGTAGGGCCCGCGGGAGTTGAAGTCGTCGGCCAGGACGGTCAGCGCCTTGCGGCGGTCGAAGAAGAGCTCGGAGGGGCTGGGATGGGAGGCCTCGAAGGCCGCCAGCCTGCCCAGGAGCTCGCGGGCGGCGGTGTCGAAGCGCTCGAGGGGCGCCATGTCCAGCCGGTAGATGGGGGGCAGCCGGCTCAGGCGCTGCTCGCGGTCGGACTGGGTCCGCGAGGTGCTCACGTAGGCGAAGGGGATCCCGGCCACGATCCGGACCGGGGCGATCTGGTTCGGGAGCACCGGCACGTCGAGGACGCGCATCCCGGCCGAGCTGATGACGACGATCGCGGCCACCGTGACGACGAAGATGAGGCCCGCCACCAGGCGGTTCTGGTCCAGGAAGTCCCGGAAGCCCGAGGTGCCGGACGAGGCCGGCTCGCCGCGGCGCGCGTTCAGGCCCCCCATCAGGAGTTTCAGCTGGTTGCGGACGGACATGGCTCAGGCGGGGACCCCGCCGCGGTGGCGGTCGTAGGCCTCGATGATGCGCTGGACGAGCGGGTGGCGGACGACGTCGCCGCCGGTGAAGGTGTGGAAGACGATGCCGGGGACCCCGCGGAGGATCTCGCGGACCTGCAGGAGCCCGGACTGCTTGGAGCGGGGCAGGTCGATCTGGGTGATGTCGCCGGTGACCACCATGCGGGAGTCCTCCCCGAGGCGGGTGAGAAACATCATCATCTGCTCGGGGGTCGTGTTCTGGGCCTCGTCCAGGATCACGAAGGAACGAGAGAGCGTCCGGCCGCGCATGTAGGCGAGGGGCGCGATCTCGATCACGCCCTTCTCGGTCAGCTTCACGACTTCCTCGGGGTCCAGCATGTCTTGGAGCGCGTCGTACAGCGGTCGGAGGTAGGGGAGGATCTTCTCGCGCAGGTCGCCGGGCAGGAACCCGAGGGTTTCGCCGGCCTCGACCGCCGGTCGGGTGAGCACAATCCGTTCCACCTCGTGGTTGAGGAGGGCGGACACCGCGGCGGCCATCGCGAGGTAGGTCTTGCCGGTCCCGGCGGGTCCGATCCCGAAGACGATGGGCTGCTTCAGGACCGACTGGAGGTATTCCTTCTGCCCGAGGGTCTTGGGCACCACGCTCTTGCGGTTGGTGGCGATGACGAGCGGGTCGTCGAGGAGGGCGTGCCACTTGGCGGAGTCGCCGGTGGCGAAGGAGGCGACGATCCGGTCGAAGTCCGGCGTCCGGATGTTCATCCCCTGGACCCGGGCGGCGTTCAGGAAGGCGAAGAATGCCTCCGCGACCGCCAGCGGGCGCTCCGGGGCCTCGATCTTCAGCCAGTCCTCGCGGGTCACAAGCTTCACCCCGAGAGTCGCCTCGGCGAGGGCCAGGTTCTCGGTCCGGCCGGCATAGAGCTGGCTCAGGTGCCGCGGGCTCGGGAAATGCAGGGTCTTCTCGGGCATGGCGGGCCTTCAGCTGACCGGCAGGAGGGTGCCGACCGCGGCGCTCAGGCGGTCCCAGGTCGCCTCGAGCGACTGCGGCAGGACGCGGGTCTGGCCGATCACCGGCATGAAGTTGTTGTCCCCGTTCCAGCGCGGGACGACGTGCCCGTGGAGGTGGGCGATGCTGCCGCCGGCGGCGGAACCGAGGTTGAAGCCGACGTTGACCCCGTCGGGCTTCATGGCCGCGGCCAGGAGGCGGCGGGCGAGGACGATCTCCTCCATCAGGTCGGAAAGCTCGGGGCCGGTCAGCTGGTCCAGGTCCTCGACCTCCCGGAACGGCACCGCCAGGAGGTGCCCCGGATTGTACGGGAAGCGGTTCAGCACCAGGTAGGAGAGGGGCGAGCGGTGGACGATCAGCGCAGCCCGGTCGTCGCCCATCAACGGCAGGTCCGTGAACGGTCGCTTCATGGTGGCCGGGTAGCGCGGGGCCTCAATGTAATCCATGCGCCAGTAGGCGTGAAGCTGCTGCATCGTTTGGGGCCGAAAATAGGATCATACGAGGGGGGCAAAGTCAAAGACTTGCCAAAGCGGGAGGCCTCCATGTTGTTTGGGGGCTATGTTAGCCGCGCCATCCAACCGCAGAGTGGTGATCACAGGCCTCGGGGCGGTCACGCCCGTGGGTCTCTCCGCGCCGGACACCTGGGCCTCCCTGGTGGCCGGAAAAAGCGGGATTGGAGCCATAACCCATTTTGATGCAACTGGTTGCACTGCAAGGATTGCCGGCGAGGTGCGGGGCTTCGATCCGACCGCGGCGATCGCAACCCCGGTCCATCCCCGGGGCCCGGGGAGCGACCCGGTGACCCAGGCCCTGACGCCCAAGGATATCCGTAAGTTGGGACGTTTCACGCACTTGGGGGTTGCCGCGAGCCTGGAGGCCTACATCGACTCCGGCCTCGATGCCGCCCGGGGCGAGCTGCCATCCGAGCGGATTGGCGTCAACCTGGGGGTAGGCCTGGGCGGCCTGCCCGAGATCGTCGCCATGCACGACATCTGGAGGGCCGGGGGCTTCCGCAAGATCTCCCCCTTCTTCATCCTCCAGTCGGCCCCCAACATCCTGGCCGGCCAGGCCGCCATCCTCCTCAACTGCCGCGGGCCCAACATGAGCATTGCCTCGGCCTGCGCGACCAGCGGGCACTCGATCGGCGAGTCCGCCAAGGCGATCGCCCGCGGCGACGCCGACGTGATGGTGGCCGGCGGCGCCGAGGCCGTCATCACCCCGGTGGCGGTCGGGGCCTTCGCGCAGATGAAGGCCCTCTCGACCCGCAACGAGGAGCCGGCCCGGGCCTCCCGCCCCTATGACCGGGACCGCGACGGCTTCGTGATCGGCGAGGGGGCCGTCGTCTTCATCCTGGAGGAGCTCGAGTTGGCGCGCCGCCGCGGCGCCCGGATCTACGCCGAGGTGGCCGGCTACGGGGCCTCCGCCGACGCCTACCACCTGTCCTCCCTGGCCCCCGAGGCCGAGGGCTCGCGCCGCTCGATGCAGCTGGCGCTGAAGGACGCCGCCCTCGCCCCGGAGCGGGTCGGCTACGTCTCGGCCCACGCCACCTCCACCCCCGGCGGCGACGGCGAGGAGGGGGCCGCGATCGCGGCCGTCTTCGGGGCCGTCAAGGATCGCCTCCACGTGAGCGCCATCAAGTCGATGACCGGCCACCTGCTGGGCGCCGCCGGCGCCCTCGGCGCCTTCGCGGCCGTGAAGGCGATCGCGACCGGCACGATCGCGCCCACCATCAACCTGGAGAACGTCGACCCGGCCTGCGCGGCGCTGGGCCTCAACTTCACCGCCAACCAGGCGGTGCAAAAGCCGGTCGACGCCGCGCTCGCCAACAGCTTCGGCTTCGGCGGGACCAACGCGTCCCTGGTCTTCACCCGCCCCTGACCGGCGCCGGCGGCTACATGCCGTCCGGCGGTGGGGTGGGGGTCGGCGTCGCCAGGAGCGGCCCCGAACCGGCCGGCGACGCGTAGGGCCGGATCATCACCCGGGAGGCGTTGTCCGGCGAGAGGTAGAGCTTGGCCAGGGCATCCAGGTCCCCCGTCGTGATCGACTGGTAGTCCTCGCGGCGGCCGCGGGCCCAGTCGAGGACCTCGGGCTTCTCCTGGGCGCGGCCGAGGACCGTCATCCAGTAGAGGTTCGAGCGCTCCGTCTCGCGGATCTGGGTCATGACCGGGTTCACGGTCCGGGCGAGCTCGTCGGCGGTGACGCCCTTGGTGTAGAGGTCCCAGGCGACCGAGACGATGCTGTCCTGGATCTCCTTGGCGCGGCTCGGCTCGACGACCGTGATGGCCGCCAGGTAGCCGTAGCCCGGGAAGACGTCGCTGGCGGCGTCAAGGACGTTCGGGGCGTAGGTGCCCCCGAGCTGCTCGCGCAGGCGGATCCGCAGGCGGTCGTTCAGGACCTCGCCGAGGATCGAGAGGCGGCGCTTGCGGTGGACGTCGAGGCCGTCGGTCGTCGGCCAGTAGACGCCGACGACCCCCTTCGGGATCTTGGTGTCGATCCCGTACTCCTTCGTGAAGGGATGGGCGGGGAAGGAGACCTTGAGCCGGTCGGCCAAGGCCGGGCGGGGGTCGCGGGGCGGCAGGGTGCCGACGGTGGCGGCGGCGGCGGCGATCGCGTAGTCGACGTCAAAGTCGCCGACCACCGAGACCTCGAGGGCGCCGCTCTTGAGCTGCGGCGCCAGCCACTCCTTCTCCTCGCGCAGGGTGCGGGCCATCATCTCGTTCTGGGCCGGCAGGCCGAAGCGGGGGTCGTCGTTCACCACCAGGCGGGCGACGTGGAGCGTCATCGGCCCCTTCTCGGTGTGGGCGAAGGAGATGTAGGCGTCCTCGATCTTCTTGCGGGCGACGCGGAGCGCCTCGGGCCGGTAGCCGGGGTCGGTGATCTCCGCCGTCAGGAGCTGGAACTCGAGCCCCAGGTCCTCGCGGTTGGTCGTACCCTGGATCTCGAAGGCGTCGGGGGTGCTGGAGAGGACGGCGCCGACCGTCTTGCCGGCCAGGATCCGCTCCAGGTCGTCGACGCTGTGCTTGCCCAAGCCCCCGGCGGTGTAGGTCACGCTGGTGAAGATGGAGAGGCCGGGCTCGGCCGCCGCCGGCTCGGTCAACTGCCCGGTGCCGAGGCGGGCCGCCACGTGGATCGTGTTGGCCTCGAAGGCGGTCTTCTTCAGGTTGAGCCGCACGCCGTTCTCGAACGTCACCTCGGTGATGTCCAGGTCGTCGATGTGGCTCCGGGCCGTCACCTTGCCCGGCGGCCCGAAATCGGAGTAGCCCCAGCTCACCTTGTCCTGGGCGTTCATCGGGTGGACATCGATGCCCTCGGCGCGGGCGAAGGCGTCCTTGATGATGAACTCGGGCACGCCGCCGATGACGGCGTTGCCGCTCACGTAGACGTACCGGCCCTTGGCCGACCAGGCCTCGCGGAGCGCCGCGACGCAGTCGGCCGCGGTGACGTGGTCGAGGGCCGCGCCGTAGAGCTTCAGGTCGTCGTCGGGCGAGGTGTACACGCCGCGGTCGACCAGGTTGTCTGCGATGTCGCCGGCCAGCCCGTCGGAGCGGCGGGTCGACTCGGTCTTGACCGCCTGCACCACGTTGTTGCGGAAGTCGGCCACCGCCTCCTTGAACTCGTCGGGGCGGAAGCCGAAGTCGAGGGCGCGCCGCAGCTCCTGGTCGGCCACGCTGAGGGCGTGGTCCCACTGGCCGGCCTTGCAGGCGACGGAGATGTCGGCCTCGCGGTAGAGGTTGAAGGACTCCTCCACGTTGGCGGTCGCGCGGATGAAGGGGGAGTTTTCCTTCTTCGTGATGACGTCCAGGCGCTGGTTTAGCATGTCGATCGCCAGGTAGCGCGGGAGGTACTTGATCCGGTTGGCGGTGTTGTCCGGCTCGTGCGCGTAGGGGGTGGTGGACGCGATCACGACCTCGGTGTCCGGCGCCTCGGGCTCGGCGTGGTAGCGGGTGCGCACGTCGTTGAAGGTGGCGACCGCGCCGAGGTCGGGCTCGGGGGCCTCGGGCGCCCGCGCCGCCAGGCCGGAGAAGTCGGCCGTGATCAGCCGCTCGATCGCGGCGGGCTCGATGTCGCCGACCACGATCACGACCAGGCGCTCCGGCCGGTACCAGGTGTTGTAGAAGTCGACGAAGGGGTCGCGGTTCGACTTCTGGATCACGTCGGTCAACCCGATCGGCAGGCGCTCGGGCACGAGGGTGCCGGCCTCCATGAAGTTCATCTGGGCGACGAAGGAGCGGTAGCCGACGGAGTCGCGGGTCCGCTGCTCGCTGAGGATGATGCCCCGCTCCTTGTCGACCATCTTCGCCTCGAGGAGGAGGCCGCCGCTGTAGTCGGCGAGGATCTGCAGGCCCTCGGCGAGCGTGGCCGGCTGGGTGTCCGGCAGCTCCAGCTGGTAGATCGTGTGGTCAAAGGAGGTGGCGGCGTTCGTGTCCGCGCCGAAGCCCATCCCCAGGCGCTGCAGCTTCTCCACCAGGGTCCCGGGCGGGTAATGGGTGCTGCCGTTGAAGGCCATGTGCTCCAGGAAGTGGGCGAGCCCGCGCTGGTTCTCCTTCTCCATGAAGGAGCCGGCGAGGACAAGGAGGCGCAGCGAGGCCCGGCCCTTCGGCTCGTGGTTTGGCATCACGACGTAGCGCACCCCGTTCGGGAGGGTCCCGTAGGTCACGGCCGGGTCCGGGCGCAGGTCGCTCTCGGCCTGCGGGAAGGGAATCGGGGCGGCGGAAAGGACGCGGGGGAGGGCGAGGAGCGCCGCGAGCGCGGCGGCGAGGGGGATTCGGCGCATGGTGGGAGGGGTAGGGTTGCCCCAAGGATGCCCCGAACGCAGCAAAAAAGCCACCGCCCGAAACTTGTTGTGGCCTTGCCGCGGGGATTCGGCGTGTCTTGGGGGCTCCTCGGATTGGCCATCATGATCTGGATTTACCGGCTGCTGTTCCCCTTCGTCATCACGGTCGCCTCGCCGTACTACCTCTGGCGGATGCGCCGGCGGGGCGGCTACGGCGCCGGGTTCGGCCAGCGGTTCGGCCGCCTGCCGGCGCTGCCGCCGCGCACCCCCGGGGTGCGCCGCATCTGGCTCCAGGCCGTCAGTGTCGGGGAGATGCTGGCGATCGAGCCGATCCTGCGCGCCCTGCGGGCGGACGGCACCGAGGTCGTCCTGACGACGACGACCAGCACCGGGCGGAAGCTCGCGGCCGACCGCTACGCCGGCTTGGTTCTCGCGACCGCGTATTTCCCGATCGACTGGCTGCCCTTCTCCCGCCGCGCCTGGCGGGTCATCGACCCCGACCTGGCCATCGTCACCGAGGGGGAGCGCTGGCCGGAGCACCTGCGGCAGGCCCGGGACCGGGGGGTCCCCGTCCTCTGCGTCAACGCCCGGCTCTCGGACCGGAGCTACATGCGGATGAGCCTCTACCCGCCGGCGGCCCGGTTCATCTTGGGCGGGATCACCCGCCTCCTCGCCGGTTCGGAGCAGGACGCCGAGCGCTTCCGCGCCCTCGGGGTCCCGGCCGACCGGGTCACCGTGACCGGCAACATCAAGCTGGATGTCGACATTCCCGTCCTCGATGGGGACGCCCGCGAGCGCCTCCGCGCCGAGCTGGGGCTCACCTCGAACCACCTGGTCCTCCTCGGCTCGTCGACCTGGCCCGGCGAGGAGGAGGCGCTCTTGGCGGCCCTCGCGGCGGCCCGGGCGGCCGGCGCCCCGGCTTCGCTTCTTCTCGTGCCCCGCCATGCCGAGCGCCGCGCGGACGTCGTCCGCGCCGTGGCGGCGAGCGGCTTCTCCCACCACCTGCGCTCGACGGGTGCCAGCCCGGGCCCGGTCGACGTGGCGATTGCCGACACGACGGGCGAACTGCGCGCGCTGACCCAGGTGGCGGATCTCGTCTTTGTCGGCAAGAGCCTGCCGCCGCACACCGAGGGCCAGACCCCGGTCGAGGCGGCGACGCTCGGCAAGGCGATCGTGCTCGGGCCCGGGATGGCGAACTTCCGGGCCATTGAGGCCGACCTGCTGGAGCGCGGGGCCGCCCGGCGGGTGGCGACGCCGGCGGAGCTCGCCTCGGCCGCCGCCGCCCTCCTCGGCGACCCGGCGGCCCGCGCCGCCCTCGCGGCGGCCGCCGCGGCCTGGCGGCGCGAGAACGGCGGCGGGGTGGGGCGGACCCTGGCGGCCCTCCGCGCCGCGCTGGCGGCGGCGCCCGCGCGCTAGGCTCACCCGGGAAAGCGGTCGACACCCGCCGCGGCTCCTTTCACGTTCCACGCCCGATGAAGCTCCGCGCGGCGTTCCTCCTCGGCCTGGCCCTCGTTGGATTCGCGGCTCCCGCCGCGGCCAAGCGGCTCGTCATCATCGACCAGGACGGCCGCGGGCCGGGGACGTCGGACCAGACCTCGATGCTCATGCTGCTGCAGGCCCCCGACGTCGAGGTGCTCGGCATCACGATCGTGAGCGGCGACCAGTGGCGGGACGAGGAGGTCGCCCACACGCTCCGGATGCTGGAGCTGACCGGCCACGCCGGCGTCAAGGTCTACCCGGGCGCCATCTTCCCGCTCATCAACAGCCGGGAGGAGATCGCGCGGTGGGAAAAGCTCTATGGCAAGGTCTACTACCAGGGGGCCTGGAACGACCCCGGCAGGACCGGCAAGTACCGGGTGCCCTACCACGACCCCTATGTCGTGCCGGCGCTGCCGGAGGGCAGCCCCGCGCTCCGGCCCGAGGCGGAGGACGCGGCCCACTTCCTGATCCGGATGCTGCACCGGCATCCCCACGCGGTGACGGTGTACGCCGCCGGGCCGCTGACCGACCTGGCGCAGGTGGTGAGCCTGGACCCGGGCGCGCCGGAGCTCGCCGAGCAGCTGGTCGTGATGGGCGGGAGCATCGGCCCCGCCAACCCGTCCTGGCACACCGCCAACCGGCGGGAGTTCAACTTCTGGTGGGACCCGGAGGCGGTCCACATCGCCCTGCGCGCCCCCTGGCCGCGGATCACCCTGACGACGGTCGACATCTCGGTGCAGACCCGGTTCACCCAGGCCCTGATCGACGAGATCGGCCGCTCGCCTCGGCCCACCGCCCAGTACGTCGCCCGCTACGCCGACGAGGAGTTCCTCTGGGACGAGCTGGCGGCGGCGGCCTGGCTCGACCCCCGGGTGGTGACGGCGTCCGAGTCCCTCTACCTCGACATCGACACCTCCCACACGGCCGGCTACGGCAACACGCTCGTCTGGCGCCCGGGCGACCAGCCGGGCCTCGGCGAGCGGTTGGTGACCGTCCAGACGGCGGTCGACCTGCCCCGGCTCGACGCCCTCCTCGTCTCCCTCCTGTCCCGCTGAGCCCGCCGTAAGGCGGCGCCGGCAAATGGGCTGCGATACGGTGAGACTGTCATATCCGCCGGGCTTGCGCATGAACACCCTTGCGTTCACCCCTGCGGTCCATTCATTCAGAGGCAACTGCGTTCCCGCGCAAGCGGGTGCAGCTTAACCACCACCACCACCTAAGATCACTCCCATGGCTGTCAAAGTTGCTATCAATGGTTTCGGCCGCATCGGCCGCCTCGTTTTCCGGGCTCTCGTCGAACAGGGCCTCCTTGGCTCGACCTTCGACGTCGTCGCCGTCGGCGACATCGTCCCGGCTGACAACCTCGCCTACCTCGTCAAGTACGACTCGACCCAGGGCAAGTTCGCCGGGACCGTGACCTCGAAGAAGTCGGCCGCCGACAAGGCAGAGGACGACGTCCTGGTGGTGAACGGCCACGAGATCAAGGTCGTCAGCGCCAAGACCCCGGCCGAGCTGCCGTGGGGCGCCTTGGGCGTCCAGATCGTCATCGAGTCGACCGGCCTCTTCACCGAGGCGGAGAAGGCCAAGGGCCACCTCGCGGCCGGCGCCAAGAAGGTGATCATCTCCGCGCCCGCCAAGGGCGAGGACATCACCCTCGTGATGGGCGTCAACGACCAGAACCTGGACCTTTCGAAGCACTCGATCATCTCGAACGCCTCCTGCACGACCAACTGTCTCGCTCCCCTGGTCCACGTCCTCCTGAAGGAGGGCTTCGGGATCGAGGAGGGCCTGATGACCACCATCCACTCCTACACCGCGACCCAGAAGACGGTCGACGGCCCGTCGAAGAAGGACTGGAAGGGCGGCCGCTCGGCGGCGATCAACATCATCCCCTCGACGACCGGCGCGGCCAAGGCCGTGGGTCTCGTGTGCCCGGAGGTGAAGGGCAAGCTGACCGGCATGTCCTTCCGCGTCCCGACCCCGACCGTCTCGGTCGTCGACCTGACGGTGAAGACCGTCAAGGAGACCTCC
>Ga0302196_10002584_pt1 | contig 16860 bp, 22 predicted proteins | sample II_Bog_N1_3_FD_198794 | JGI IMG/M metagenome (GOLD analysis project Ga0302196, IMG submission 198794) | Peat permafrost microbial communities from Stordalen Mire near Abisko, Sweden - II_Bog_N1_3 | ecosystem: Environmental > Terrestrial > Soil > Wetlands > Peat | place: Sweden: Abisko...
ACCCAAGGTGTCGATGAAGTCGTCGAGCTCCCTGGCGGAGAATCCGGCCAACGCCGCGGTAGTGGCCTGGACGACCTCAGGGAGCAGCCCGTCCAGTACGGCTTGGGCCGCGGGGGTCACGTCGACGAGGACCCGACGGCGGTCATCGGGGTCCGTGAGGCGCTCGATGTACCCGTTGCGTTCGAGGGTGTCGAGCACGCTGGTCATGGAGCCAGTCGTGATGTGCATCTGAGCACCGACCGTTCCCGTCGGCAGCGGAGTCCCGTGCCCCTCGATGATGGCCAGGGCGTTGAGCGCGGCATGCGACAAGCCATGACGACGTGCCACCGAAGCGACGAGTGCCTCAGCCACGCCACCGACCTCTTCGAGTTCCCGGATGACCCGGGCGGAGATCCACGATGCACCGGGGAATTCCTGCTCGAACGCCGCCTGCGCCGGAAGATCGGTCGGGGCAGTGCCCTTGCGGGCACCACCCCGACGCCCACCCGGTGCCGGGCTCAGCTCAGACCCCCACGGCGAATTCGATGCGGGGGGCACCCTGCACACCGGCCTTCCCCATGCCCTCGCGCAGCTCATCGCTTCCGGCGAAGGACTGGGCCTGCTCCAGCGTGGGGAACCGGTGGATGATGAACACGTCCTTCTTGTCCGCCGGGTCGACCATCACCTCTTCGCCGGTGCAGCCGTGCTGCGTGCGAAGGCCGTCCAAGCTGTCGTAGACGGAACGCCATGCGGCGTAGTCCTCGACCTGGTGCCGGACCAGCAGTGTTGCCTGTGCCATGAAACCGCCTCTTTTCTCTCGAGGGCCTTTTGCTTGAGACCCATTAGCTAGAGATCAAGATACTTCGACATGCGGAGATGTCAAGGGGGGAACTCGGAACCAGAAGGAGCTCTGAAGCAGCGGATCCAAAGGCCGGCAGGCGAATCCTGTGCCACCGCGGTACCGGAGTCCAGTAGGCCGGAGCCGGCAAGCATCCTCGGCATGTCACGCGCCTCGTCCCGGCGTTACGGGCAGAGCCGGGACGATCATCTCGGTGCCAGACCCTGGTCATGTCGATCCCACTCGAAGGTCTCCGAACCGTCATCTATCCCGCACCTGATCTCGACGAGGCGAAGCAGTGGTGGACCGATCTCCTCGGGATCGCGCCGTACTTCGACCAGCCCTTCTACGTCGGCTTCGGCGTCGGTGGATACGAGCTGGCCCTGATGCCCGACGCAGATCCGGCGGACGGAGCACCCGTCTACTGGGGAGTTCCTGATGTCGCCGAGGCGGTTTCCGCAGCCGAGGCATCTGGCGCAATCGAGCACACTCCGGTCGCCGACGTCGGTGATGGCATCGTGACGGCAACAGTCCGGACTCCGGACGGCAGCATCCTCGGCCTCATCCACAATCCGAACTTCAGTCTCGACTGTGCATCTCGGGGGGTGACATACCCGATCTTCGCCGCCCCCTCCGCGTGACGCGCACCCGGTGTCGACGGGCACCTGATCGAGCGGGGAGTCGTAGCGATGCCGTCGCCATGACTTGGGACTTCGGGCTCTTCTGGCGGATACCCCCTGCGCCGGGGCTGACGGGGGACGACCGGCGGGAGGAGGACGATCATGCGTCGGGACCCCGGGTTTCTTGGCGGTACGGCGCTCGTGCTCTCGGGCTGCCTGGTGAACGGTGCCGTCATGAGCGGATGCGCCGGCACGTCCTCCAGTTCCTCGACCACACAGGCGATGGCAGCGCCCACGACAACGGTGCCGTCGACTCCTCGCTCTGCCACCAGTACCACGAGCCAGGCGAACATTGGCCTCGGCCCGTACCTGCCACTGTGGCCCTTCGCCACCACCGAGGATGCGCAGGAGTGGGAGCAGAGCTACCGCTCGGGTGGTCATCAGCCGTGGCACCTTGACACCGGGCCCACGGCGGGGTCATTCGTGACCGGGTATCTCGGCTTCACCGTGATCGACACCGTGATCGACACCGTGATCGACACGACCATCGACCCCAGCGGTGCGCACGTGGCGATCGGATTCGTGACCGCCGGCACGTCGACCTCGACAGCTGCGGTGATTCACCTGGTGCGCTGGGGGACGGGTCCCGGCGCACCGAGGGAGGTCGTCGGAACTGACGACACCACGCTGGCCCTGAGCACTCCCGCCTACGGCTCCACCGTCACCTCTCCGATCGCAGCGGGTGAAACGATCACCGGCGTAGACGAGCAACTCATGGTGACCGTGCGTCAGTCCGCGTCGTCGGCGCCCCTGGGAGTGTCGGCCGGTGTGCCGGCCGGTGGAAGTGACACCCCGTGGTCGACGGCGGTCCCCTACGGTGGCGCCACTGAACCCGTGCTCGCGATCGTCGTGCAGACCGGGGTCACGTACAAGCCGTGGAGCGATTCGCCGTCACTGGCGTCCGCAACGGCTGACCGAGTGGAGGACCTGCAGGCACCGAAGTAGGCGGTGGCGTGGATCGCCGGCATGGCGATCGCCGCTGCCCCAACGGCCGGCACGGATGCCATCGTGGCAAGGGCGAGCGGTGCCGGCACCACCGTTCCCGACCGGGCGCAACGACCAGGGGTGCCCCACTCGTGCCTGGGTGAGACTCCATGGCAGATGCTGCGCTCAGTTCGTCCGTTCCGAGGTCCGACCGGCCCGGGCAGCGATGTCCGTCAGCTCACTGACCGGCCAGCGCCGACACCACCGGCCCCAACGTCTCCCAGGCATCGGATTCGATCGACCAGTACGAGATCCCGTACTCCTCGCGCCGCCACCGCAGCTCTTCGGCCATCTCGTCGAGCGTGCCCGCCAACGCCACCGGGACGTGCAGGGCGTCTGCCGGGTCGATGCCGAAGGCCGGCGCCATCTGGGCGGCCAGGCCTGCTGCGTCGTCGGTGACGATGGCGAAGCCGATGAGCGCATTCAACTCGAGATCGTCGAAGCGGTCGCCCGCCGCCTCCTTCACCCAGGCCACCTTCCGGCGGGTTCGATCGGGCGTCACATCGGTCGCCGTCTCCACGCCACCCGTCCCCTCGCGCAGGTTGGCGTTGATGCTGACGATGTCGGCGTGCTGCGCGGCAAAGGAGAGCACACGCTTGCCACCGCCCCCGATGATCAGCGGCGGTCCCGGTCGTTGCACCGGTCGTGGCGTCAGGGTGTGTCCCCGTACATCGTAGTACTCGCCGTGGAATGCGAACGGGCCGTCGGTGCGCAGCAGCCCGTTGATCACCGTGACCGCCTCCTCCAACCGGTCCACCCGGACCGACGGCTGGTCGTAGGTCAGTCCGGCTTCGTCGTAATCGGTCCGCATCCAGCCGGCTCCCAGGCTGAGTTCGAGGCGTCCGTCGCTGAGCACGTCCAGTGTGGCCGCCTCTTTGGCCAGTACGAAGGGGTGGCGGTAGTCGTTGCAGAACACCAGCGAACCCATACGCAGCGTTGTCGTGGCCGCGGCCACGGCGGCCAAGGCCGGGACGGGCGCCAACTGGTCGCCGAAGTGGTCGGGCATGAGCAGCGTGCTGTAGCCGAGGTCCTCGGCCTTCCGCGCCTGCTCGGCCCAGCCCTTGGCGGTGCCGTCGGGCGCCTTGCTCAGCTGTGCGGCGAAGCGGAATTTGCGTTCGTGTGCCATGGATCCATGCTGCCCCAGATGCGCTCTGCGTGTCCCCGACGGCCGGGCGTGTGTGGAGTACGTCACGGGTGGGTGCCCGGTGAGCCCCGGCGCCCCACTCGGGCCGCCTGCCGACGTGGGTCCTCATCTGGTGATGGTCCGGATCTGGCGGTCACTCGGTGGCACGTGCGATCGGCACACGGTAGGAATGGGATCGTGGGACTGCTCGAGGGCCAGCGTGCCGTGATCACCGGAGCCGGCTCGGGCATCGGACGGGCCACGGCGCAGCGCATGGCGGACGAGGGCGCGGTGGTGGCCATCATCGACATCAATGGTGATGCCGCTCACGAACTTGCCGCGGAGATCGGTGGTGTCGCCTATGTGGCCGATGTCTCTGATGCCGACGGGCTGACCAGTGCGGTCGATGCCGCGGCAGTGGCGATGGGCGGGCTGACGATCATGTTCAACAACGCCGGCGTGGGCAGTCTGTCGCCGCTCCACGAATGGGCTCCCGCGGAGTGGGATCGGCTACTGGCCGTGAATCTGACCGGCGTCTACCTGGGATTCCGTGCCGCGATACCGCACATGCGTGCCTCAGGAGGGGGCGCCATCGTCTCGACGGCATCGATCAGCGGCACGAGGCCGGCTGCAGGGGAGGGACCCTATGCCGCCGCCAAGGCGGGCGTGGCGGCAATCACGGCGTCCGCAGCCCTCGAGTACGGACCGGGGATTCGCGTCAACTCGGTTTCGCCCGGAATGATCGTCACTGCGCTGACAGAGCCCCTGCTCCAATTCCTTCCCCATGAGCGAGCCCGATTCGAGCGGATGACCCCACTCGGGCGCATCGGGCAGCCGGACGACATCGCCGACGTGGTGGTCTTTCTCTGCTCGAATCTGGCACGTTTCATCACCGGCCAGAACATCGTCGTCGATGGGGGCATGACGCTGCACGGTTCAGGAGTGGATGGGATCTTCGAACAGGTCTTCGGACGATAGGTAACCCCTTCGCCGCCAGTCGCCGTTCAGTCCGCACATGTCGAGGTGGAGGACGCGATGGAGCTGTTGGCCGGCGGCGGCGGGCTCACCCACCTGCTCAAGCTGCTCAAGAGCCGGGTGACCGATGTCACCGAGTTCAACGACACCCTCGTGCGGGTGACCGCCGGAGCGACGGTGGCACCCGATCCTCGCGGCACCCGTGCCGCGCCGGGCGTATGGTGGTGCCGTGCATGAGTGAACGGTCGTTCAGGCGGGTGGGTGAGGCGCCTGTCCGCCGAGTGGGAGGGGGGTCGTCCATGACCCTGGATCGTGAGTTGACGCCCTACGAGGTCGAGGTCGGGGACGCCATGACGGCCCGTCGGGACACCGGCCTCCGTCTGCGTGACGTCATCGCTGCGGACGTGACCGGTTATGACGAGGGTATGGCCATCGTCCGTGGCGGCAAGACGATGGACATCCTGATCCCTCCGTCCGCCGGTCAGATCCGCCAGGCCATGAGCGACGCCGTCGCCGAATTCGAAGCCGCCCGGCACCGCTTCCGGCTGGCGCTGGTGGCCGTGGCCATGGACCACGGGCTGACGGCGCGCCAGATCGGCGACGCCTTCGGCTTCTCCCGCCAGTTGGCCAGCAGGTATCTGAAGGAGGCCCGCGAGAATTGGCCGGACCTCGAGCACCAGGTGGCCGACGGTGAGCTCACCGGGGCATCGGCCGGGGACGGAGCCGCCGGCTGATCCCGTCGGCCGTTCAGCCCCCGGACGGCACGCTGAGCGGCGGGACCGTGGTGCTGGGCACGGTGACCGGCCCACCCCCCGCCGGCGTCGAGGTGGAGGCCGCACCCCCGGCTCCGACCGCCGGGTTCCCCGGGCCGGTCGTGAGGACCAGCAACGCCTCCAGCGTCCCGGTGCTGGCCGTGGTGACGAACCCGGCGATGCTGGGGTTGGCGATGCCCCACGTGGCGAAGGTGATCGGGACGTCCGCCAGCACGGACACCGTCCCGGTCGAGCGCTCGAACTGGACCGGGAAGGACACGGCGTGGGTGGCCCCGTGCATGGTCAGCGTGCCCGTCGCCGTGGCGTGGCCCACCTGGCCGACCGCCGGCGTCGAGCCGAGCGCGATGGGCGACGTCAGTTTGAGCGTCGCCGTCGGATAGGCCGCCACGTCCATGATCCGTCCGTCGAACTGGGCGTTTCGCTGGGACTGGTCACTCACCACCGACGACATGTCCACGGTCACCGTCCCTGCGGTCACGGTCGTCCCGGACACGGTGAACGACCCGGACACGGTCGAGCTGCGCCCCACTGCCGTGGTCTGCTGGCCGATCAGGACCTCGGCCACCCGGTAACCGACCATCGAGCCCGGTCCCACCGACCAGGTCCCGGATACCCCGGACAGCGCCGCGGTGGTACCGGACGAGGATCCGGCGGCCGTGGTCGACGGCGACGCCGGCAGCGACAGGGCGGCCGGCGGCGGGCCCTCGATCAGGTGGATGTAGACGAACGGCCCGCCCACGGCCAGGACGACCACGACGGCCACCCCGCCGGCGATCCACCACCGGAGCCGGCCCCGGCGACTCTGGTCCGGCGACCCGTCCGCTCCCCCGGTTCCGTCGTCCATGCAGCGACGCTATACCTGTTGCACCAGCGGGGGAGGTCGCCCTGGACCACTGCTCCGACACCGGCCAGGATGAGGGATCGTGTCCGACCGGATCGCCTTCCTCCAGCACAGCCCGTCGGACGTCCCCGGGCTGCTCGGCGGGTTCGCCACCGATCACGGCCTCGACGTATCCGTCCACCGGCCCGACCACGGACCGGGGTCCCTGCCGGAGCCCGGAACGTTCGAGCTCCTGGTGGTGATGGGCTCCGTCGAGTCGGTCTACGACCGCTCGGTGCCCTGGATCGCGCCCGAGCGGGCCCTCGTGTACGCCGCCGTGGCGGATGGGGTCCCCGTGCTGGGCGTCTGCTTCGGCGGCCAGCTCCTGGCCCAGGTCCTCGGCGGGTCGGTGGCCCGGGGCGAGCGCACCGAGTTGGGCTGGTCGACCGTGCGCACCGGGGACCCGGAGCGGGTGCCGGCCGGCCCGTGGCTCAACTGGCACGACGACGTGATCACCTGCCCGCCCGGGGCCGACCCGGTCGCCCGCACCGACCTGGCGCTGCAGGCATTCGTCCAGGGGGTGCACACCGGGGTCCAGTTCCATCCCGAGGTGACCGCCGGCGTCGTGCACGGGTGGATCGACGACGCACGCGACCGGGACGGGGTCGCCGATGAGGACGTCCGAACCCTCCTGTCCGGATTCGACGGGGGTCGACCGGGGTCGAAGGACCAGGCCAGGGCCCTGTTCGCCGGCTTCCTGGCCCGCAGCGGCCGGCCGTTCTGACCCACCTCGCACGGGGGGCGGTGTTGCGCTCGGGTCTGCGACGTGGTTTGCTATTGGCACTCGACACCTACGAGTGCCAACGATCACGGAGGAACACCTGATGGCCAAGCTCATCACGTTCGACGAGGAGGCCCGCCGGGCCCTCGAGAGCGGCATGAACAAGCTCGCCGACGCAGTCCGCGTCACCCTCGGCCCGAAAGGCCGCAACGTAGTCCTGGACAAGAAGTGGGGTGCCCCCACCATCACCAATGACGGCGTGTCCATCGCCAAGGACATCGACCTGGAGGATCCGTTCGAGCGCATCGGCGCCGAGCTGGTGAAGGAGGTCGCCAAGAAGACCGACGACGTCGCCGGTGACGGCACGACGACGGCCACCGTCCTGGCCTGGGCCATGGTCCACGAGGGCCTGCGCAACGTGGCCGCCGGTGCCAACCCGATGTCGCTCAAGAAGGGCATCGAGGCCGGTGTCGAGGCAGCCGTCGGTTCGCTCCGCGGCATCGCCAAGGAGACCGACTCGAAGGAGCAGATCGCCCAGGTGGCGTCCATCTCCGCCGCCGACACCGAGATCGGCCAGATGATCTCCGAGGCCATCGACAAGGTGGGCAAGGACGGGGTCATCACCGTCGAGGAGTCCCAGACCTTCGGCATGGACATGGACCTCGTCGAGGGCATGCGCTTCGACAAGGGCTACATCTCCCCCTACTTCGTCACCGACCCCGAGCGCATGGAGGCCGTCCTCGAGGACACCTACGTGCTGCTCGTCGGCTCGAAGATCACCGCCGTGCGCGACCTGCTGCCGGTGCTCGAGAAGGTCATGCAGTCGGGCAAGCCGCTGGTGATCATCGCCGAGGACCTCGAGGGCGAGGCCCTGGCCACCCTGGTCGTCAACAAGATCCGCGGCACGTTCCGCAGCGTCTCGGTCAAGGCCCCGGGCTTCGGTGAGCGTCGCAAGGCCATGCTCCAGGACATCGCCATCCTCACCGGTGGCCAGGTCGTCACCGAGGAGATCGGCCTCAAGTTGGAGAACATCGGCCTCGAGCTGCTCGGCACCGCCCGCAAGGTCGTGGTGACCAAGGACGAGACCACCATCGTCGAGGGTGGCGGCAGCCATGACGACGTCAAGGGCCGCATCGCCCAGATCAAGGCCGAGATCGAGAACACCGACTCCGACTACGACCGGGAGAAGCTCCAGGAGCGCCTGGCCAAGCTGTCGGGAGGCGTGGCCGTGATCAAGGTCGGAGCCGCCACCGAGGTGGAGCTCAAGGAGAAGAAGCACCGCATCGAGGATGCCGTGTCCACGACCAAGGCCGCCATCGAGGAGGGCGTGGTGCCCGGAGGTGGCGTCGCCCTGCTTCGCTCGCAGGCCGCCGTGCTCGAGGCCGCCGAGAAGCTCGAGGGCGACGAGGCCACCGGTGCCCGCATCGTGGCCAAGGCCGTCGAGGAGCCCCTGAAGCAGATCGCTGTCAACGCCGGCCTCGAGGGTGGCGTCATCATCGACAAGGTCCGCAACCTGAAGAAGCCGTCGGAGGGCCTCAACGCCGCCACCGGTGAGTACGAGGACCTGGTCAAGTCCGGCGTCATCGACGCCGTCAAGGTGACCCGCTCCGCGCTGCAGAATGCCGCGTCGATCGCCGCGCTGTTCCTCACCACCGAGGCGGTCATCGTCGACAAGCCCGAGGAGGGCGGCTCCGGCATGCCCGGCGGAGGCATGGACGACTTCTAGATCGTCCCAGGAGTAGGGACGACTTCTCGTTCGCCCCGGCACCAGGAGTACGGAGGAAGGGCGCCCCGACGGGGCGCCCTTCCTCAATTCCCTAGACTGGTCCCTGTGACCGATCCCCTCGTCCCCTCCGTCGGCTGGGGTGTACTCCACCTCTTCTGCAAGCTCGCCCCGTCCACCGGCCCCGGCAACGCGCCCGGCTGCGACACCGAGGCGGTGGTGCAGGCCGTCAAGGACGCCCAGGCCGACGACGTCCAGGTCGTCACCGTCGCCATGCTGGGCCACAAGGCCGACCTCGGCGTGATGGCCCTCGGCCCCGACCTGTGGCGCCTGCGCCGGCTGCAGTCCGATCTCCAGGCCGCCGGTGCCACGGTCGTCGACTCCTATGTCTCCCTGACCGAGGTTTCCGAGTACGCAGCCGGCGTCCCTGACGACATGAAGCAGATGCGCCTGTACCCCACACTCCCGCCCGAGGGGAAGACGGCGTTCTGCTTCTACCCGATGTCCAAGCGCCGCGGTGACACCGAGGGCTCGAACTGGTTCACCCTCCCTTTCGACGAGCGCAAGGAGATGATGTACGGCCACGGCGCCGCCGGTCGCAAGTTCGCTGGACGGATCGTGCAGGTGATCACCGGCTCGACGGGCATCGACGACTGGGAGTGGGGTGTGACGCTGTTCGCCGTCCACCCCGACGACCTGAAGGAGTGCGTCTACACGATGCGCTTCGACGAGGGGTCGGCCCGATACGCCGAGTTCGGTCCGTTCCTGACCGGCATGGTGGCCCCCGTCGAGGACGTGCTCGCCCAACTCGCCCCCCAGGGCTGAGCACCGGCATGACCGACCTGGCCCTCGCTCCCTCGGGCGACTCCCCGGCGGCCGGCGGACCCGGCGCGGACCGGCCCGACCTGGACGCGCTGCGGAGTGGGCTGCGCTCGCTCGGGAACGTGGTCGTCGCCTTCAGCGGCGGTGCCGACTCCGCCTTCGTGGCCCGGGTCGCCACCGACACCCTGGGGAAGGACCGGGTGCTGTGCGTCACCGCCGTCTCCCCGTCGCTGGCGCCCGAGGAGCTCGAGGACTGCCGGGCGCTGGCCGCCGAGTGGGGCCTCCGTCACGTCGAGGTGGTCACCGACGAGCTGGCCGACCCCGCCTACGCCGCCAACGACGGCAGCCGCTGCTACCACTGCAAGTCCTCGCTGATGGCCGCCCTCGGCCCCGTGTCCGGCATGGCCGGCCCGGGAGCGACCGTCGTCCTCGGCGTCAACCTCGACGACCTGTCCGACCACCGCCCCGGCCAGGTGGCCGCGGCCGAGCGGGGCGCGGTCTTCCCGCTGGTGACGGCCGGGTTCACCAAGGCCGACGTGCGGGCCTGGTCCCGCCGTCTGGGCCTGCGGACCTGGGACAAACCGGCCGCCGCATGCCTCGCCTCCCGGGTGCCCTACGGTACGCGGGTGACCTTCACCACCCTCGACGCGGTGGCCCGGGCCGAGTCCGGGCTGCGCGCGCTCGGCTTCCGCCAGCTCCGGGTCCGCCACTACAACGACACCGCCCGCATCGAGGTCCCGGCCGGCGAGCTGGCCCGCGTGGTCGACGCCCGGGAGGCGGTCTGCGCCGCGGTCCACGCGGCGGGCTACCGGTACGTGACCCTCGACCTGGACGGGTTCCGGTCCGGCAACCTGAACGACTCGCTCACCGACTCCACGGAGGCCACGCAATGATCGGAGTACGGGTGCGACTGACCTTTCCCGAGGAGCTGGTGCGTGAGCCGGTGATCGCCCGGATGACCGCGGTGTTCGCCGTGACCCCCAACATCCGGCGGGCCGACGTCGGCGAGCAGGGCGGCTGGATCGTCTGCGAGCTCGACGGCGACGCCGCCGTGGTCGACGAGGCGCTGGCCTGGCTGCGCGCCGAAGGGGTCCGCGTGGACCTGCTCGGCGACGTCGTCGAGAGCTGAGCCGGGCCGTGGGTGCGCCCGACGCTCCTGCCGGCGGCGGTCCGGTCGGCCCCGGTGACGGTGCCGATCCGCAGGCCGCCAACCTCCACTGGTGGAACTCCACCGTGCCGGTGCACCTGGCCTCCGACTTCTACGACGTGGAGGGCTGGCTCGCCTCCGGTCGTGGCCCGCGGGCCCGTGAGGCCACGGTGCTCGGGGACGTCGACGGGCTCGACCTGGTCCACCTGCAGTGCCACTTCGGCAAGGACACGCTGAGCTGGGCCAGGGCCGGCGCCCGGGTCACCGGGCTCGACTTTTCCGACGCGGCCATCGGTGCGGCGCGTGAACTGGCGGTGCGGGCGGGGCTGGCCGACCGGGCCGAGTTCGTGTGCGCACCGGTGGCCGACGCGGTGGCGGTGCTGGGCGGGGCCCGCTTCGACGTGGTCTACGTCAGCCTGGGCGCGCTGTGCTGGCTGCCGAGCGTGGCCGAGTGGGCGGCCCAGGTGGGCGGCCTGCTCCGCCCGGGCGCCCGCCTCTTCCTCCACGAGGTCCACCCGCTCTCCATGGCCCTGGCCGACGACGACCTGGCGTTCACCTATACGTACTTCGAGGAGCCCGGGCCGTACCGCGACGCCCAGCCCGGAACGTACGCCGACCTGGGCGCCACCGAGGCCCTCCCCGGCGATCCCACCTACGGCTGGAACCACGGGATCGGCGAGGTCCTCGGGGCCCTCCTGGCGTCCGGCATGCGGGTCGACCTGCTCGAGGAGCACGACTGGACCAGCTTCCAGCGGTTCCCGTGGCTCGTGGAGACCGCCGAGGAGGAGTTCGTGACCCCCGAGGGGCGGATCCGGGTCCCGCTGTCGTTCACCCTGCTGGCCACCCGGGTCTGATCGGACCCCTCGTCCGCCTGGCCTGTCCCCCCCCCGGGGGGGAACAGGGTGCGGGGTGCGGGGTGCGGGCGCAAGGAGCGAGCGCAGGCACCCCCGACAGGGCGGTGGTCCGCCGGCCGAGGACCCCGGCAGGGCTCAGCCCGGGGGTTCGTCCGGGTTGCGGACCGTCCAACCGGCGCCGGACACCTTCCGGGGCTCGTAGAACAGGCAGCCCTCGGGGCAGGCGAACGGGAGCTGCTCGTTGGCCCCCACCCGGCACTTCTCGAGTTTGTCCTCGCGCGCGGTGGTCTGCATGATGTAGTGACGACAGTCGTCGCGAACGGCCACGACCCATTCTGGCCCGAACCCGGACGGTCGACGGGGACGGTGGGGTAGCGTCGTCCTCGTGGATCCCACTCCCTCCACCGACGGCGACGCCGGCGACCCTCCCACCGTGAAGCAGCTGCTCCGGTGGAGCGAGGCGCTGGCCGGCATCGCGCGCACCGGGCTCGGGTTCACCGAGTCGCTCTACGAGCAGGAGCGCTTCGAGGAGGTCCTCCACGTGGCGGCCGACATCCGGGCCGCCATCGACGGCAACGAGGACGCCGTCGACGTGGACGGGATGGTCCACGACTGGCTCGACTCGGTGGGCAAGGGCGTCCCCGGCTACGTCACCCCCAAGGTCGCCGTCGGGGCCGCCGTGGGCAACGACGAGGGCGAGATCCTGCTCGTCCAGCGGGCCGACTCCGGCATCTGGCTCTACCCCACCGGCTGGGCCGACGTCGGCTACTCGGCTGCGGAGGTCGTGGTCAAGGAGGTCCAGGAGGAGACCGGCATCGAGGTCGAGGTGGTCCGGCTCATCGCCGTCCTCGACGGCCTGCGGGTCGGCATGAGCCGCATCCCCCTCTACTCCCTCGTCTTCCAGTGCCGACCGATCGGTGGCGAGCTCAAGGCGCACCCCCTCGAGTGCGCCGACGTGGGGTGGTTCCCCCTCGATGCCCTCCCCTTCCCGCTGGCCGGGGCCGAGCGCTGGGGCGACCATGTGTTCGCCGCCCTGCGGGGCGACCCCATCGAGGTGCTGTACGACTCGGTCCGCTCCCCGGTCTGGCGGGGCGACCCCGACAGGGCCTGAGTTCCGCCCAGGCGGACACCGGCACCTGGCTACACTCGCCACCCGTGACCGCTGACACCGAGCCCGGGGCCCCGTCCGTCGAGATCTACGAGGCCACCGAGGTCGACGACGAGCTGGTCGACGCCTTCGGACGGCTGATCCCGCAGCTCTCGAGGTCGTCGGCCCCGACGTCCCGCCACGACCTGGCCGCCATCGCCGCCTCGGAGGCCTCGATCCTGTTCATGGCCCGGGACCGCGGTGGACGGATCGTCGGATCGCTGACCCTGGCGGTGTTCCGGATCCCGACCGGCGTGCGGGCGTGGATCGAGGACGTGGTCGTCGACGGGGACGCCCGGGGTGCCGGCGTGGGCGAGGCGCTGGTGGCGGCGGCCGTCGACCGCTCCCGAACGCTCGGGGCCAGGACGGTGGACCTCACGTCGCGCCCCGACCGCGAGGCGGCCAACCGGCTGTACGTGAGGCTGGGCTTCGCGGCACGGACGACCAACGTGTATCGCTTTTCGTTGGAAGCCTGAGGCACGCAGGGCGCCGTCGGCCAAGACTACGGTCTCCACATCGACCCGCTCGAACCAATTCCCCTGCCTGACGATCCGTTCCTGGCGCAGTACGCGAGGGCACTGAACGACGCCGGCCACTGGGCCATCGTCTTCGATTCCCAGTGGACCATCCTCTACGTCACCGACGAGTTGGCCAAATTTCTTCGCCACGCGCCCGAGCTCATCGGCGTGTACTACTGGGGCAGGGTCGGTGCCTACGATCCCGAGCAGTCGGATGACTGGAACGCAGGGTGGCTGGAACTGAAGAGGAGCCAGTTTAGACAGTCCTTCGCAGACGTGTTGTCCGCCACACCGGGAGGACTCGACGAGTTGCGCTCTTTGGTCGACCCGAACCTGTTGGACCTGGTGGATTCGCTCGAGCCATCCGAGATCCGATCGGCGCACTCCGACCTGCGCCCGAGGACGTGGTGGGGAATCGACAGTTCGCAGTGGACCACGACGATCCGCCTGCACGACGGGGACGGAATCCTCGCCGGCTTCCTCTGGATCCAGAAGCCCTCTGCCGGAATGGCCGCCATCGACATGGTGACCGGCGGAGGAGACACCCGGCACCTCGATCGGATCTATTCGATCTCCGAAGCCGCTCGACGACCGTCGGCCATCCTCTTCGCCGACCTCGAGGCCTCCACCCAGTTGTCCCGCACGCTGTCCACCTCGGAGTACTTCGCACTGGCGCGCCGACTCGTCCGGGCTGCGGACGCCAGTGTGGTGGATGCGGGCGGCATCGTCGGACGCCACCTGGGCGACGGCGTCACGGCCTTCTTCCTCGCGGAGACGCTCGGGTCGGAGTCCGCCGCCGCCCGGGCATGCATCGAAGCCAGCCGGAACCTCCGTGACGCGTCCGTCGAGGTCGCCACCCGGAGCGGCCTCGGTCCTGACGACCTCGTGCTGCGCTTCGGACTCCACTGGGGGTCCACGCTCTACGTGGGACTCTTCAAGTCCGCCGCCCGGGCCGAGGTCACGGCGATGGGGGACGAGGTGAACGAGGCGGCCAGGATCGAAGCGTGTGCGTCAGGTGGAAGAACGCTGGCTTCGAAGGACCTGGTAGAGCGCCTGAACGAAACGGACGCCCGCAGCCTCGGCATCCAACGGGTCACGTACACGACGCTCGGCGAGCTCCCGACGGCGACGGACAAGGCACGAAGGGATGCGCCGGCCATCTCCGTCTGCGACGTCTGAGTAGCGAGGATGGAGGTCGGGCGACCGGTCGCTCTGTCCAGCCCGAGTCCACCGTCTCGGCACCGGAGGTCAACGCCCGGCGATCACCGCTCCGTACCGCTGGCGGGCCGCCTCCCCCGACGTGCCCAGCATCGCTCCGATGGCCGACCAGCTCTGGCCGTCGGCGCGGGCACCCTCGACCGCTACCAGGAGGTCGGACTCGGCCCGGGCCCGGCCAAGGAATGCCCTGCGCACCCGGCCCAGGGAGTCCGCCGGCTTCAGGTTGGATCCGTGCGGGGAGTGGTCCTCGAAGCGCTGCGCCAGTGCATCGGCCTGGTCGATGATGTCTTTCGTGCTCCTCGGCATGGTCCTCACCTCAGGTACTTCGCTCGGGCCTGCATGGCATGGACGACGACCGGACCCTCGAGCCCTTCCACGATCCCGATCTCGAGCAACCGTCCGGAGGCGTCTGGTCCGATCACCATCAGGAGGCCGTCGTCGAGGTCCTCGATCCACATCGGGTTGTCGAAGGCGTGGAGGATGTCCGTGAGGTCGATGCCATGCCTGCCGGCGCTCGGCGCGATCGTCGGTTCGCCATCCACTGTAGCAAGGTAACTTGTGGCTGCGACGGTCTCCGGGGGTTGGAGCCACTTCTAACGTCCACAGGTGGACCAACGTGTACCGGTACTCGTTGGAGGGCTGAGGCACGCAGGCCGAGGGCGGTCGGGACTACGGTCTCCCCATCGAACGCCCCGAACCCCTACTCCTTCCGGATGACCCGGTACTGGCGCAGTACGCGAGGGCACTGAACGACGCCGGGCACTTCGCCTATGTACTCGATTCTCAGTGGACCATCGCCTACGTGACCGATGAGTGGCTGAAATCAGCCCCCCGCATTATCGATGCCATCGGGACGTTCATGTGGGGACCCGAATCCCTCGACAGCACGTACGCGGTAACCAGTGCCGATCCCGTCGATGCGAAGCGTGAGGCGTTCCGGGTGTGTTTCGCGGACCTGCTGGCTACGACCCCAGGAGGTCGGGCCGCGCTCCGGGCCCTGGTCGACCCCGTTCTCGTCGATCTCGTCGACGAGCTCCCTCAGGGCGAAGCCCGCGAGGCGCACTCGGAGCAGCGACTCCAGAACAGGACGTGGGGGCTGACCAGCAGTGGATGGTCGACCTTCCTGACCATCCGCTCCGACTCCGGTCGCCTGGCCGGCTTCGTCGCGCTGCAGAAGCCGGCGGTTGGGATGTCGGCCATCTGGATGGCCACTTCCGGAAGCGACACACGTCACCTCGATCGGACCCATGCGGTCTCGCGTGCCGATCGGAGGCCTTCCGGCATCCTCTTCGCCGACCTCGAGGCATCGACGCCGCTGTCCCGCCGCATGTCCACCCAGGACTACTTCAATCTGGCGCGCCGACTCGTGCGGGCGGCAGACGAAAGTGTGGTCGAGTCTGGTGGCGTGGTCGGCAGGCACCTCGGCGACGGAGTGACCGCGTTCTTCCTGGCTGATGTCATCGGGTCCGAGTCGGCCGCGGCCAGAGCCTGCATCGAGGCCAGCCGCTCGCTCCGAACAGCGGTGCCCGCCATCGCGGAACGGAGCGGACTCGCTGCCGAGGACATCGTCCTTCGCTTCGGGTTGCACTGGGGTTCCACGCTCTACGTCGGACTCTTCAAGACGATCGCCCGCGCCGAGGTCACGGCAATGGGCGACGAAGTCAACGAGACCGCCCGGATCGAAGCGTGCGCTTCGGGCGGACGGGCGCTCGCATCCAAGCAGCTGATCGAGCGGCTGACCGCGGATGACGCGGCTGCCCTGGGACTCGAGCGTGTCGAGTACTCCCTCCTCGGTGACCTCCCGACCGCCACTGAGAAGGCACGTCGAGATGCTCCGCAGCTGCCAGTAGCCGAGGTCTGAGCGCCGGCGAACCCTTCGCCTCGAGATCACCGCTTCGGGAGCACCGCGCCGTACCGCTGACGGGCCGCCTCGCCCGAGGTGCCGAGCATCGCCCCGATGGCCGACCAGCTCTGGCCGTCAGCTCGGGCGGCCTCCACTGCCGCCAGGAGGTCAGATTCCGCCCGGGCGCGTCCGAGGAACGCATCACGGACCTGTCGAAGGGTGTCGGCCGGCCGCAGCGTGGACCCGTCCGGGACATGGTCCTCGAAGCGCTTCGCCAGCGCATCGGCCTGGTCGATGATCTCCTTCGTGCTCCTCGGCATGGTCCTCACCTCAGGTACTTCGCTCGGGCCTGCATGGCATGGACGACGACCGGACCCTCGAGCCCGTCGATGATCCCGATCTCGGGCAACCGTCCCGTGGCGTCCGGGCCGATCACCATCAGGAGGCCGTCGTCGAGGTCCTCGATCCACATCGGGTGGTCGAATGCGTGGAGGATGTCCGTGTGGTCGATGCCATGCCTGCCGGCGCTCGGTGCGATCGCCGGTTCGCCATCCACTGTAGCAAGGTAACTTGTGGCTGCGACGGTCTCCGGGGGGTCGAAGCCACTTCTAACGTCCGCAGGTGGACCAACGTCT
>Ga0302196_10002592_pt1 | contig 16827 bp, 13 predicted proteins | sample II_Bog_N1_3_FD_198794 | JGI IMG/M metagenome (GOLD analysis project Ga0302196, IMG submission 198794) | Peat permafrost microbial communities from Stordalen Mire near Abisko, Sweden - II_Bog_N1_3 | ecosystem: Environmental > Terrestrial > Soil > Wetlands > Peat | place: Sweden: Abisko...
CAAGAACCTCTTCAACGGGGACATTGGCTTCGTCACCGCCGCGGACCCGGAGTCGGGCACGATCGAGGCCGACTTCGACGGGGACCGGCACGCCTTCACGCGCGGGGAGATGGGCGACATGGCGCTCGCCTACGCCATCAGCATCCACAAGTCCCAGGGCAGCGAATACCCGGTTGTGATCGTTCCGCTCCTGAAGGCGCACTTCATGATGCTCCAGAGGAATCTCCTCTACACGGCGATCACCCGGGGCCGGCGGAAGGTGTTCATCGTCGGAGAGCCGGCGGCCTATGCGATGGCCGTCAGGAACGGCGAGTCGAAACTGCGCGTGACGCACCTGCGCGAGAAGCTGGCCGCGGCGGCCAGCCACTAGAATAAGATAAGACCCTACTTGCCGAGCTTCCTCAGGGCCAGGTTCACCTTGTCCAGGTTGCACGCCACCGGGTCGTACTGGGGGCCAAGCCAGGCGACCCATTCCTTGCCAAGGTCCGAGCTCGGGTCCTTGAGGCAGGCGAGCATGTCATGGAACGCCTCGAGGCCGCCGCAGTCCTCGGGCGGCCCCGCCCGCTCGCCCGCCACGCAGACCGGATAGCGGATCCCCTTTGTCGGGGCAGCCGTCTTCTCGACGCGGATGTCCACGCGCCATCCCTCCCCGAAGTGGTAGTCGTAGGCCATCTTGTCCCGGTGCGCGAGGTTCAGGTCCCCGAGAGTCACGTCCCGGTCATCCTCGATGATCACATCGTCGCGCTTGACCGGATTGCCGAACTTGAGCTCGTCCAGGGCAAAGGCGTGCGTCTGGTAGTCAAACCAGTCGAACGCGATCTGGATCGAGTCGTGCAGGCGGGAGAGCCACATCGTCTCGCGTACCAGGAGCCGCCTCCAGACACGCGGCTGCGTGCCCGCGACCACCAGGCGCAGACAAAGGATCCTCTCCGGCACCTTTTTGCCCTTCGTGCCCCTGCCCTCTTGGAGTGAAATCATCCGGCAGAAAGTTGAACGCCTCGGCCGGCGCCCGGCAAAGGCAAACGCCGCGCGGTGGCGCGCATCAGCGGTCGGAGACGCGCCTGTCGCCTGAGGGCAGCGTGATGATCCTTAGTCCGGGCTGCGGGACACTCGCCGCGGCCGAGGCGTCGCCCACCTCGACCTTCGTGAAGACCGCCGTCTCGAACGCCGTGTCATCGTGGGCAGAGACCGCCACGCCCACGTAGAACGGATCGCCGAAGTGGAGTGCGAAGGAGGCCCCGCTGGGGCGCAGGACGCCATCGGGTCCCGCCACGGAGAGGTAGACCATGTCGCCAATCTTATCGAGGCGGACGCGCACCGGCGAGGCCACCATGCTCTGGATCTCCGCCGTCGTCCCGTCCTTCTCCCTGCGGAACTGAAGGGACGTGAGCCCGTCGCCGTGCTGCGCCACGTCGACATAGGCCGAACCCGGGTCGAGGTCCTGCCGAATCACAAGGCACGCCTTGCGATGCCCCTGCTTGCTTGACCCGACGAAGGAAATGTCGGCCGCAATGGAGATGTCCCCGGACACCTTCCTCCATACGAAGTGCATGGCGTCGCTCTTGAACCACATGTTCGCGCCGCTTGCGCCCACCGTGTAGGCGCCCTGCGCGGCGTCAAAGGAACCCGTGCCGGGGCGGCTCGCGGCGCCGACGTCGCCCTGGTCGGTGAAGCGTCCGAGGTCCGCAGCGCGGGATACGGCGACGGCACAGAGAAAGAAGGCGACGCAGAGAATCCGGGACGGGAGGGGTTTCATTGGGGTAGACCACTAAGACACCCCGCGGGAAGGTACGGAAGCCGATTAGACCGAGTATTTCTGGCGTTTTTGCCGAAAGGATTACCTTGAAGAGGCAGAAGCCCCTCCCAAGCCTCACCGCCCGCCCCAAAAGGTTTCGCCGCACCCCAACGACATGCCCGGACAAAATTTTGACGCCATCGTAATCGGTTCGGGAATCAGCGGCGGGTGGGCCGCGAAGGAGCTGACCGAGAGCGGACTGAAGGTGCTCATGCTCGAGCGCGGCGAGAACGTGGAGCACATCACCGGCTACGTGAACGCGCTCAAGGCGCCGTGGGAGATCCCCCACCGCGACCGCCTCACGAACCTTGTGCGCGAGGAGCAGCCGGTCGCGACCCGGGACTATTTCATCCATGAGTCGAACACGAACTATTGGGTAAAGGACAAGGAGTCGCCCTACATCGAGAAGAAGCCCTTTGACTGGTTCCGCGGATACCACGTCGGCGGCCGCTCGCTCATGTGGGGCCGGCAGAGCTACCGGTGGAACCCCTTCGACTTCGAGGCGAACAAGAAGGAGGGGGTCGGCATAGACTGGCCCATCCGCTACGATGACCTGGCCCCCTGGTACGACCACGTGGAGTCGTTCGCCGGGATCAGCGGTTCTCTCGAGGGGCTGCCCCAGCTTCCCGACGGCAAGTTCCTGCCCCCGATGGAACTGAACTGCGTGGAGAAGGACATCGCGGCAAAGATCAGGGCCCACTACAACGACTCCCGCCGGATGATCATTGGGCGCGTGGCCAACCTGACCGTGCCGCACAACGGCAGGAACAACTGCCAGTACCGCAACAAGTGCGACCTCGGCTGCCCGTTCGGCGCCTACTTCAGCACCCAGTCCTCCACGCTCCCGGCGGCCGTGAAGACCGGCAACCTGACCCTCAGGCCCTGGTCGATCGTCACCCGGATCGTCTACGACAAGGACACGAAGCGCGCGACCGGGGTCGAGATCCTGGACGCCGAGACGCGCGTGACCACGGTGTTCACCTCGCGGATCGTCTTCCTGTGCGCCTCCACCATGGCGAGCGCCGGGGTCCTCATGAACTCCGCCACCGATGTCTGGCCGGACGGGCTCGGCAGCAGCAGCGGGGAACTGGGACACAACATCATGGACCACCACTTCCGGGTCGGCGCCAGCGGGGACGTGGAGGGGTTCGAGGACCGGTACGTCTTCGGCCGCCGGGCAAACGGGTTCTACATCCCGCGATTCCGCAATCTCTTCGGGGAAAAGCGCGACTACACCCGGGGTTTCGGCTACCAGGGCAATGCCAGCAGGCAGGGCTGGGAGCGCGATGTCGCGGAGATCGGGATCGGGGCGCCCCTCAAGGAGTCGCTGAGCGAGCCCGGCGGCTGGACGGTCGGTATGACCGCCTTCGGGGAGATGCTCCCGAACCACGACAACAAGGTGACGCTCGACCGGACCCGGACGGACAAGTGGGGCCTGCCGATCCTCTCATTCGAGTGCGAACTCGGCACCAACGAGCGCCGGATGCGGCTCGACATGGCGAACGACGCGGGCGAGATGCTCGAGGCCGCGGGCCTTAAGAACGTGAAGACCGTCGACCGCGGCTCAACGCCCGGCCAGGCGATCCACGAGATGGGCACGGCCCGGATGGGCCACAGCCCGAAGAACTCGGTCCTGAACAAGCACAACCAGCTCTGGGACGCCCCGAATGTCTTCGTGACGGACGGCGCCTGCATGGTGTCGAATTCGTGCGTGAACCCTTCCCTCACCTACATGGCCCTGACCGCGCGGGCCGCGGCGTTCGCCGTGGATGCGCTAAAGAAAGGCGACGTTTGAGCCCCGTCGAACCGAGACCCATCGCGGGGGACGCCATGACACGCCGGCAGGCCGTTCTCAGGATCGCGCTCCTGATGGGCGGGGCGCTTGTCGGCTCCCAGGCGCTCCTGAGCGGCCAGACCGTCGCGGGCAAGACATCGCCCGGCTTCACCGACATGGACCGGGCGCTCCTGGACGAGATCGGCGACACCATCCTCCCTCCTACCGACATCCCCGGTGCCAAGGCCGTCGGAATCGGGGCCTTCATCGCGATGATGGTCACGGACTGCTATGATGACATGCACCACGCGGCCTTCCGGGAGGGTCTCGTCGCGATCGATGACGCCGCGGGGCGCAGGTTCTCGAAGTCCTTTGTCGCATGCACGCCCGCCGAGCGGACCGAGATCCTTAACGCGATCGACGCCGAGCAGCGCGTGCACGGCGAGCCGGCTGCGGACGCACCGCCCCATTATTTCCGGATGATGAAGCAACTCACCGTGCTCGGGTTCTTCTCTTCGGAGATCGGCTGCACCCGGGCAATACGCTTCATCGAGGTCCCCGGCTCCTACAACGGAAGCTACCCCTACAAGAAGGGCGACAAGGTCTGGTACAGCTGAAGCGCGTCGGGTCCGCGCGGGCTGCGCCCGCGTTGCGCAACACGCCTGATTCCCGCGGCTTACGGCCCCGGGGCGCCTCCCATATCGGACCCCTCCCGGTTGCGCCCGGGCAAGCAGGCATCGGCGCCCACCCGCGGAATTCCCTCAAGGTCACGGGTTTTGACTCGATGTATCAGGGCCCCGGTGCCAGACCGTCTCGGTCGAATAGGCTCCGTTGAAAAGCGTGAAAGCAGACTCCTCAACAAGCCAGCCCCCGGACCACTTCGATGCCATCGAGTCGCATTTTGAGGTCATAGAGTCCCTGCCCGTGGCGACGCTGGTCTTCAGCGCTTCCGGAAGCCTCCATCTTGCCAACGGCGAGGCGCGCCGGATGCTCGGCTACACCGCCGCGGAGTTCCAGGGCATTTCGATCGCCGACCTCTTGCCCGTAGGCCAGGGCGGCCTGCTCCACGGGTACCTGACCAGCTTTTGGGAGAAGCCCGAGAGGCGCCCTACGGCGGAAAGCCCAGACATTCGCATCCGCAGGAATGACGGCTCCGAAGCCTGGGTGCAGCTCGGGATCAATCCCGTCCGGATCAACGGGGACCTGTATGCGCTCGTCACGATGGTCGACGCCGGCGACTGGCGCCGGACCACGGAGGCCTACGAAAGCGACCGGCGCGCGATTTCGACGCTGATCGACAACCTGCCGGGCATGGCCTACCGCTGCCTCAACGACGAGCACTGGACGATCGAATTCGCGAGCAGAGGCTGCCTTGAGCTCACCGGATGCACGGCTGAGGACCTTATCGGGAGCCGGAAGGTCTCCTACCATAAGATGATTGTGCCCGAGGACCTGGAGAGAATCCGCCGGGAGGTGGAGACCGCCCTTCGTCTGGGCAAGAACTTCGACCTGACCTACCGCATCACGACGCCGGACGGCGTCGTCAAATGGGTGTCGGAGCGGGGACGCGCCGTCGAGTCCGCCGGGAGCGACGTCCAGGTGCTCGAGGGATTCATCTACGACGTGACCCACCGGGTCCAGGCCGAGAAGGAGCGGTCCGAGAGCGAGCGCACCCTAAGGGCCATCCTCGACCACGCGTTCGAGTACATCGGGCTGCTGGACACGACGGGCTGCGTCATCCGGGCGAACCTGACGTCGCTGCGCGTCGCCGGGGTGAGGATGGAGGACGTTAAGGGGCGACCTTTCTGGGAGACACCGTGGTGGGCGCACTCGGCGGAGGAGCAGGCCAAGCTGCGCGCGGCCATCGAGAGGGCGGCAACGGGTGAATTCGTGCGCTTTGAGACCACGCACCCGACGAGCGACGGCCGGGTGCTCGACATTGACTTCTCGCTCAGGGCCGTGCTCGACGAGACCGGCACCGTGACGGCGCTGATCCCGGAGGGCCGTGACATCACCGAACGCAAGCACATGGAACGGGCACTGCGCGAATCCGAGGAGAAGTTCTTCAAGGTGTTCCGCGCAAGCCCCGACGCCATCTCGGTCTCGGAGCTGGCGACGGGCCGCTTCATCGACGTGAACGATGGGTTCGAGCGCATCTCGGGATACAGGCGGGAGGCCCTGATCGGCCGGACCTCGCCCGAGATCGGCATCTGGAGCGACCCGGGGGACAGGAAAAGGATGCTGGAGGAGCTCGAGAAGCGCGGCTCGGTCCGGGACATGGAGGTCAAGGCCCGGAGCCGCTCAGGCGCCAGCGGATCGTTCCTGCTCTCGGCCGACAAGGTCGAGCTGGGCGGCAGGACGTGCCTGATCATCGTGAGCAGGGACATCACCGATCGCCTCTTCGCCGAGCAGGCGCTACGGGAGTCGGAGGAGAAGTTCTCAAAGGCCTTCCGCGTGAGTCCCTTTGCGCTGACCATCTCCGAGCTCGCGACCGGACGGTACATCGACGTGAACAGCGGCTTTGAGCGGACAATCGGCTATTCGCGCACCGAGGTCATAGGCCGCACCTCCCACGAGCTGGGCATCTGGATTGACGTGGCGGACCGGGACGAGCTCCTCAGGCGCCTCCGCAGCCAGGGGTCCGTGCGCGAGATGGAGATCCGCTTCAGGCGCCGCGACGGGACCGTCATCACGACCCTTAGCAGCTGCGAGCTGCTGGAGATCCGGGGCGTGCCGTGCCTGCTCAACACGATCGAGGACGTGACCGAGCGGCGGCGCATCGAGCGCGAGAAGATCCAGCTGGAGAGCCAGCTCCGCCAGAGCCAGAAGCTGGAGGCCCTGGGGACGCTCGCCGGGGGAATTGCGCACGATTTCAACAACATCCTGACCGGGATCGTGATCTTCCGGGAGCTGGCCCTAATGGACATGGACAAGCCGGACGAGGCGCGAAAGCACCTTGCGGAGATGCAGCAGGCCACGAACCGGGCCAAGGAGCTCGTCCGCCAGATCCTGTCGTTCAGCCGGAACCAGGTGCAGGAGCGCAAGCCCGTGCGCCTGCACCCTGTGATCAGGGAGGCCCTGAAGCTGCTGCGCTCCTCCCTGCCGGCCACCATAGAGATGAGCCAGGAGATCGACGAGCAGGCTCCGGAGGTCCTCGCCGACACCGGACAGGTTCACCAGGTCCTGATGAACCTGGTGACCAACGCGGCGCAGGCCATGCGGGGGGGAACGGGCCGCTTGACGGTCCGCCTCGGCCTGCGCGAGGTCGACGAGGGTCATCGCTCCTCGCACCCCACGCTGCGCCCCGGAACGTATGCCCTGCTCACGGTTTCGGACACGGGACTGGGCATGGACGAGCAGACGCGCGCCCGAATCTTTGAACCCTTCTTTACCACCAAGGCACCCGGCGAGGGCACGGGCCTGGGATTGGCGGTCGTTCGCGGAATCATGGAGGACCATGACGGCGCGATCCACGTGCGGAGCCGGGTCGGCGAAGGGACAACCTTCGACCTGTTCTTCCCGCAGCACCTGGGCGCCGTCACAAGCCTGGACCGGCCAAACGCCGAGGTGCCGCAGGGACGCGGGGAGTCCGTCCTCCTGGTCGACGACGAGCCCGCGCTGAGCAAGGCCGTCGGCGCAATGCTGCAGCGGCTGGGCTACAACGTGATCTCCATGACCGACCCGGCTGAAGCCGTCAGGCGTTTCACGCGGGCGCCGGAGTCCTTCGATATCGTGGTCACGGACAATACGATGCCCAAGATGACGGGCCTTGATGTCGTCCGGGAGATCCACGCCATTAGCCCCAAGGTGCCTGCGCTGCTGATGAGCGGCCTGAGCACGACATGGATGCCCGACAGGCTCCACAGCCTTGGCGTCAGGGAGCTGGTGACAAAGCCGGTCGATCGCACCGGCCTGGCGCAGGCTATTCGACGGGCGCTCGATCAGCTCCCGGGACCGGCTCTATGACGCCACGCGGGGTTGCCGGCGCCGCGTCCGGAAGCGTACGGTTCACCCGGGCCGTCCTCGGCCTGCGGCCGATCTAGGTCAATCCCGTGGCCAAATCGCACCCCTTCCCGGCAACGCCGACCCTGTTCATTGCGGACGACCATAAGATCATCCGCGACGGTCTCCGGGTGCTGATCGAGCGCGGCGGCCGATTCCGCGTGGTCGGCGAGGCGGCGAACGGGCGCGAGCTGGTGGCCGGCGCCCTGGCCTCCCATCCCACAGTCGTGATCACTGACCTGGCGATGGGTGAACTCAACGGCATCGACGCCACCCGCCAGCTCCGGTCGGCGGGATACCGGGGGGTCATCGTGATGCTCTCGATGCACGACGAGCGGCGACACATCTCCATGGCGCTGGAGGCGGGCGTGAACGCCTACGTGCACAAAGACCACGCTTTCGAGCAGATTTCCGATGCGATCGACGCCGGCATGCAGGGCAGGATCTGGCTGAGTCCCGAGCTGCCAAGCATGGACGGCGGGCGGAGGGTACCCACGCTGCTGGAGATGCTGAGCATGCGGGAGCGGGAGGTGCTTCAGCTCCTGGCTGAAGGGCACGGAACCAAGGAGGCGGCAGCCCTGCTCCACATCAGCTCGAAGACCGTCGAGGCCCACCGGCTGAGCCTCTTTGCCAAGCTCAAGGTCAACAACGTGATCGAGCTCACGCGGATCGCAATCAAGGAGGGTTTGGTCCACCTTTGACCGGCGGGGAGGCTGGGTTCCCCCCGCAAACGGCCGGCCCGCCGGGGCCCATGCCAGGCCCCCAGAGGAGCCACCCTGGGCATTCTGCCGGGGAAACAACAGGGAAGGGGTAAGGAAATTCCTTAGTTAGGGGCCATCCTTGCCCCTCAACGCGCCGAGCCGCGCGTCGATTACCCGTCCAGCATTCAACTCCTTACCATGAATTTGACCATCGGACGGCGGATCTCACTTGGCATCGGAACGCTCTGTGCGCTCCTCCTGATCGTAGGGGCGATCGTCTGGCACAGCATGGCCGGCATCCGGGCCGACGCCGTCTACCTCAAGACCGATGTCATGCCGGGGACGATCCTGAGCAGCAGGATCGGCTCCCTCAACTCACGCAGCTTCATTCTGGCGCAGAGCCTCGTGCTGCCGATCTCCGCCCAGGAGCGCGCCGCCGCAAAGAAGCTTATCGCCGATTTAGCCACTGAGACGGTCGATGTGATCAAAAGCTATGAGGCCACGATCACCGAGCCCGAGGACCGAGTCCTTTTCTCTAAGCTGAGCGACGACCGAAGCGCCTATAAAGCTCTCAGGGAAAAATATATCGAGATGGCCGACGCCGGCGACATAACCGGTGCCACCCGTTTCCTCACGCAGCAGGTCACGCCTTCCTACAACCAGTACCTTGAAGCCTCCGCGGCCCTCTTCGCCTACAACTCGGGCCACGGAAGCGACATCTCGGTCTCCATATCCGAGCATTCCGCCCGCACGACGAACATCGTGGTCGCGGTGACGCTTGCGGCACTCCTGATCGGGACCGCCACCGGCTTCGTCATCACCCGAAGCACCAACAAGGTCCTTGTCCAGGTCTCCGATTCGCTCGGCGCGGGCGCTGACCAGACCGCGGCGGCGGCCAGCCAGGTGTCCACCTCAAGCCAGCACCTGGCCGAGGGGGCGAGCGAGCAGGCGGCCTCCCTCGAGGAAACCAGCGCGTCACTCGAGGAGATCTCGAGCATGACGAAAAACAATGCCGACTCCGCAAACCAGGCGAAGGAGCTCTCAAACCAGACCCGGACCGCCGCCGATTCCGGTGCGTCAAGCATGACCGAGATGAAGCAGGCCATGGACGCCATCAAGGACTCGTCGGCGACGATCGCAAAGATCGTGAAGACGATCGACGAGATCGCGTTCCAAACGAACATCCTCGCGCTGAACGCGGCCGTCGAGGCGGCCCGGGCCGGCGAGGCGGGGGCGGGATTTGCAGTCGTTGCCGAGGAGGTCCGTTCGCTGGCCCAGCGCTCGGCTGGGGCCGCAAAGGAGACCGCGGCGAAGATCGAGGAGTCGGTCGCCCGCAGCGAGCACGGCGTCCGGATCAGCGCAAAAGTGGCCACCAGCTTCGAGGAGATCGTGGTGAAGGCCCGCAAGGTCGACGAGCTTGTCGGCGAGATCGCGACCGCGTCGACCGAGCAGCAGCAGGCCATCAGCCAGGTTACCACAGCTGTTTCCCAGATGGACAAGGTCACCCAGACAAACGCCGCGGGCGCCGAGGAGACGGCCAGCGCGTCTGAGGAATTGAGCGCCCAGGCCGAGGTCATGCGCGAGTCCGTGGGGAGCCTTAGGGCCCTCGTGGGCGGCGCGGGCACGGGGCCGGCCAGGGCAAAGGCCATTCGGCCGACGCTGGGCTCGAAGGCCTCGGCCAGGTCCAGCAAACTGGCATCCCGTCTGGAGGCCGCAGGCAGCCCGTCCGGCCGGCGCGGGCTCGAGGCGGTCCCCGCGGTGAACGGCACCTCCAACAACGACGCCTTCTTCCGGTGATCGACTCCGGACAGCCTCTGCCCTTCCAGGCCCCGGGCCCGGCCGAGGGCGCCGACATCCTCCTCGTGGATGACGACCCGACCCTGCGGCAGGCGCTGGTCCGGGCGCTGGGGAGCGTGGGTTACTCCATCCTTTGGGCCATCGACGGGAAGGCGGCTCTTGAGCTCCTCGCAACGCGCAGGTTCCGGCTCGTGATCACCGACATCTACATGCCGAACAATGACGGCTTCGAGGTGATGATGGGCAATTCCGCTATGAACACCGGGACGCCCGTCATCGCCATGTCCGGAGGTGGGGTCATGGGCCCGGTCGGATGCATCCTGAGGTCCGCCACGAACTTCGGCTGCCTTAGGACCTTCGAGAAGCCCTTCGAACTGGCCGAACTCCTCGCTGCAATCAGGGAGATCCTCACGTGACGGGGCCCCATCCAGCCCGCAGCTCCCTTCCGGGCGCAACCAGGAAAAATTCCAACCCGTCCGCGCAACATCCCGTGTGAGCTTCGCAAGGGCCGCTCGGGCAACCAAGCCCGGTGCACCAGCGCCCCATGAACCACCAAAACGGCCCGGTAATGCGGGACCTCCCATGATCCACGCCAACGCACTTGCCAAAGACAGCCCGATCCCACCGCGATCGCGCGGCACGATCCAGGCCGTGCCGCCGGAGGACATGCGGCAGTTCACCCACAGCTCCGTCTGCAAGGTCTTCAAGGTGATGCTCAACCGCGAGGCGGTGCCCGCGGAAAGCCCAGACTCACCCGTTTCGGGGGCCGACGCCGACCGGACGGGGACACGGGACCGGATCGTCGGGACCATCGGGTTTTCCGGCACGGTCACTGGAACCGTGTACCTCCATCTCGACCTGCCGTTCGCAAGGTCCTGCACCTGCGAGCTCCTGGGGATGTCCGAGTCGGAACTCGCGGACATGGGCGACGAGGCCCTAAACGACGCCATTGCCGAGGTGACGAACATGGTGGCGGGGGGCTTCAAGAACCACCTTTGCGACTGCGGGTTTCCGTGCCTGTTGACCCTTCCGTCGATCCTCCGAGGCACCCGCTTCCATATCGCCCCGATCAGCTCCACCACCCGGTATATCTCCCATTTTCGGTGCGGGGGCGACGCAATCGCCGTCGAGATCTTCATAGGGAACGGGGAAGACGCGCAACCCCGGCGGCCATGAGCAACAAGATCCTCACCGTAGATGACTCAAAGACCGTCCGCCTCGTGGTGCGGAAGGCCTTCAAGCAGTTCCAGTGCGAAATCGTGGAGGCGGGCGACGGCGTCGAGGGACTGTCCGTTGCCTCGAAGGAGACGCCCGACCTGATCCTCCTCGACGTCACCATGCCCGTCATGGACGGGGTCGAGATGCTCACGAGGCTGAAGAGCGATGCCTCACTCAAGGCCATTCCCGTTATCATGCTCACGGCCGAGGGCGGCAGGGACCACGTGCTGAAGGTGGCGAAGCTGGGCGTGCGCGACTACATCGTGAAGCCCTTCAAGGAGGACCTCCTGGTCGAGAAGGTGGGCCGCATCATCGACCTGAAGCCGATCTCGGAGGGGCCGGCGAAGGCGAAGTCGATAAACGACACCGCCGACATCCTGGTTATCGACGACAAGCCGGCCATCATCGAACAGATCCGCGAGGGCCTCGCGCACTTGCCGTGGCGGATCCACGGCGCCTCAAGCCAGGGCGAGGCCGTCGATTTCTGCGCGCGGGCGACGCCGGACCTCGTCGTCGTCAGCCTCTCGCTGCCGGAAGAGTCGGCGTATTCGTTCTTCCGGTTGATGCGCGCCAGCGTTAAGACGAAGTACACCCCGGTCCTGGCGCTCGTCGTTAAGACCGAGGTCGCCCAGCAGCAGCAGGCCCAGCGCATCGGGCTGAGCTCCTTCATCACCAAGCCGATCGACCTGAGGGAACTCGAGTCAAAGGCTTCCAAGGCGATGAACATCGACACCTCCAAGCGCTACTTCGCGCTCGACGGCGACTTGCTGGTCATGCGCCTGCCTGCCGCGTGCTCGCCGCCTGTATTTGCCGAGGTGGACCTCCACGTGAAGGCGAAGGTCGCCGAGGCCGTCGACGCGGGCCTCAGCACGATGGCCGTCGACGCCCAGCAGTGCGCGTCGCTCGAAATGGCCGGAATCAAGGTCCTCTTCAAGACGATGCAGATCTGCGCCGAGCTTGGCGTAAAGTGCCTGCTGGTGGGCAACCCCGGCATCGTGGCCGAGTGCAAGGGGTTTGAGGACACCCGCCACTGGAGGTTCATCGCATCACTGGACGAGGCCCGCACCGTTGGCGGCGCCGCATAGGCGACCCGCGCTCGCCCCGGCCCCCGGGCAACACTACGTGAATTTACGCGGTGTTTCTTTTAGCGAAGCTGCGAACCCTGTGCAGGTTCTTTAGGATGCGGCAGGAGCGTCCTTGGAAAGCGCAGCTTTTGCCGCATCCGCTCATCTCCATCGAGTATCACCAGGACAATCCTTCGCGTTCGCCCTCGATTTTCGCCCAGAGATTTTCGCACCGACTTCCCGAGACCCTCCCGGTGAACACTGTCCTCGCATCCTCCGCGCTCCGCATCCTTGGCCCGCCCGCTGCACTGGCCGTCATGGGAGTTTGCCTTTCCGGGTGCGCCATCTACGGCGTGGCCCGTGCGCCCGCACCTGTCGCGACCTACTCCCCGTCACCGAAGCGGGTGGGTCCGCTGGAATTGTACGCGGTCGCAGAAAAATTCGTTTTCGAACACCCGGGCACCGCATTCATGGCGGGCTCGGGCGACTCGATGCAGCCGCTCTACAAGGACCACACGGTGATCATCACCGAGCAGATTCCCTTGCGGGCACTGAGGCCCGGGATGACCGTCGTGTTCCTCGGGGACAGCGGATGCCCCGTGGCGCATGTGCTCATGGAGGAAACCCCGGGAGGCTGGATTGCCAAGGGCGTGGCCAATCCGGCGTGCGACAGCCGGCGCGTGAGCGCCGACAACTACGTGGGCGTCGTCATCGGGGCGTTCGAGCCCACGAGCAACCCGATGCTGGCGATGATCCAGGAGCAGGCCGAGCGCCAGGCCGGGGCTGTTTTCGCCGCCAATCGGTGACTTTGGCTTGCGGGCCGGCGGGTGGGTCGGATCCGGCCAAACATAAAGGGACGGGAGCCGGCGCGCCGGGCCTCCGAACCCCGGAAACACAAGAGCCGCTCCTTTCGAAGCGGCCCGTGTGACCTAACACCAAGCAAACCGTAAGAACTACAAACATTCACCGTTCTCTTGAACGATGCTGACTACGCGGAGTAAGACGTGCCCTCCGGCAAAACATTCAAAATTTCCCGAGAAATTATGAATGTTTTTTGCTAATTTTATAAGTAACCTTCCGCTAGAAGGTTAGAATACAACAATGGGAGCTCCAGGCGTCGGGATCGCGTCCCCAACAGGCGCCCGTGCCGTGTTCTTTAGGGGATAACGGTAGGTCTCGCCCTGAAAATTGCGGAAAACCACCTCGTCGTCGGTGATGCTCTCCACGTAGTCGGGGTTCACCGGCACCTTCCCCCCGCCCCCCGGGGCGTCGATGGTGTACTGGGGCACGGCGTACCCCGTCGTGTTGCCCCGTAGCGCGCGGATGATCTCGATCCCTTTGCGCACATCCACCTTGAAGTGGCTTCCGCCGGTGATGAGGTCCATCTGGTAGAGGTAGTAGGGCCGGACGCGCATGCGCAGGAGCCGGTGCACCAGCGCCTTCATGGTCTCCGCGTCGTCGTTGACGCCCTTCAGGAGGACGCTCTGGTTGCCGAGCGGGACACCCGCGAAGGAGAGGCGCTCGCACGCGGCCTTCAGCTCGGCGGTGCATTCCCTCGGGTGGTTCACGTGAATGCTCATCCAGATCGGCCCGTACTTCTTGAAGATATCGCAGAGCTCCGGCGTGATCCTCTGGGGCAGGAACACCGGGATCCTGGAGCCGATGCGGATGAACTCGACGTGCTTTATGGCGCGCAGGCGGCTGATAAGGTGCTCGAGTTTCTTGTCAGAGAGAAGGAGCGGGTCGCCTCCCGAGAGCAGCACGTCCCTCACCTCGGGGTGGGACTCGATGTAGCGCAGGCCCTGTTCGTACTCGGGGTGGAAATTGTAGTCCTGGGCGTTGGAGACGAGCCGGCTCCGGGTGCAGTAGCGGCAGTAGGCCGCGCACCGGTCGGTGACCAGGAAAAGGACCCGGTCCGGGTAGCGGTGGACGAGACCCGGGACCGGCGAATGCGAGTCCTCGCCCAGGGAGTCGAGCATCTCGCCCGGCGACACCGTCATCTCGGCCTCGCGGGGGATCACCTGCTTGCGGATCGGGCAGTCCGGGTCGTTCCGGTCGATCAGGTTGAAGAAGTAGGGGGTGATCGCCAGGGCCAGCTTCTTGTTCGCGTGGTCGCAGCCGGCGGCCTCCTCCGGAGTCAGAGCCATGTACCTCTCCAACTGCTCCTTGGACGTTATCCGGTTCTTCAGCTGCCAGACCCAGTCGTGCCAATCCGACTCGGGTACATGCTGCCAAAGCCCCTGTCCTTCGAACCATTTATTACGGTCTTCCGAGTAGGGCATCTGGGTGTGGGCGGAACGGTCATTTACCTGCCGCCCGTTGTCAAATCGGAGCTTATGATGCCCAAACCCGGGCTTTTTGGTTGGCACCAGGGACTCCGGGGATTTTGTTCGACCCTTGATGCCGACGACCAAGCCCGCAGTTCTGGCCCTTGAAGATGGAAGTGTCTTCAGGGGAGTTGCTTTCGGAGCCGACGCCACAATCGCCGGGGAGTGCGTCTTCAACACGTCGATGACGGGATATCAGGAGATCCTGACGGATCCTTCCTACTTCGGCCAGATCGTCACGATGACCGCATCCCAGATCGGAAACACGGGCGTGAACGATGAGGACACCGAGGCCGCCGTGCCCAAGGCCAGCGGCTTCGTGGTGCGGGAGCTCTCGCCTGTTGTGAGCAGCTGGCGTTCCAAGCGCTCCCTGGGCGACTACCTCTCGGCCAACGGGATCCCTGGGATAAGCGAGATCGACACGCGCGCGCTCACCAAGAAGCTCCGGGTCGAGGGCGCGATGAAGTCGTGCCTGAGCACGCTGCCGATCTCAGACGAGGAGGCGATAGCCCGCGCGCGCAACTGGAAGGACATGGCAGGCGCGGACTACGTGAAGGATGTCACCTGCAGGGAGCCCTACATCTGGAGCGACCAAGATCCCGCCAACTATAACGCCCCCTATGTGCCCACAGGGACCGTTTTCGGCGGTGCGTCGATCCCGGAGAGGAAATTCCGCGTCGCGGCGTTTGACTACGGCGCGAAGCGCTCGATCTACCGCAAGCTCGTGCGCCACGGCTTCGAGGTCCATGTCTTCCCGGCGGGCGCGACCGCGGAGCAGGTGGATGAGTACAAGCCCGACTGCGTGTTTCTCTCGAACGGCCCGGGGGACCCGGCGGCCCTCCCCTACATCTACAAGACCGTGACCGGGCTCATGCCCAAGTACCCGACCTTCGGGATCTGCCTCGGCCACCAGATGATCACCCACGCACTGGGCGGCACGACCTTCAAGCTGAAGTTTGGCCACCGCGGCGGCAACCAGCCGGTCAAGAACGTGGAGACCGGCCGGGTCTCCATCACGGCCCAGAACCACGGCTTTGCGACCGACCCGGCGAGCGTCAAGGACCGCGGGGCGATCATCACCGAGTACAACCTGAACGACAACACGGTCGAGGGCCTCCGGCACGGGGAGCTCCCTGTCTTCTGCGTCCAGTACCATCCCGAGGCGGCGCCCGGGCCCAGCGATGCCGACCCCCTCTTCGTGGATTTCTACCGGATGGTCGAGGCCCGCAAGGCCGGGAAAATCTGAACGGGCCCTACTTTTCTGAGAGGCTCCCGGTGAAGGTCCATGGGCGGGCCTGGCCGGCCCGGTTTGCCGGACCCCGTCCCAGGAGGGGCTTCCTGCCGTCGGCATCGTAGAAGAACGCCCTCTGGTGGAGGATCGTCACCCCGTCCAGCTCCACGAAGAGCGTCTCCGAAAGGGCGTCCGCGTCCGGTGCGCCCAAGGCGTCAAAGAAGGGGGACTGCCGCGGCGGGTAAAGGGACCCCATCGACACCTTCAGCGTGTGGCTCCTTGGATAATCCACGGCAATCGGGGCCCCCACGAAGGTCCCCCCACCGGTGGCAAAGCCAAACTGCACGTGGGTGGCGTCGGCAAACCGAACAAAGAGGACGTTGTTCCTTGGCCAGGAACCCGTGGTCACGAGGGGCTCGCTCGTTCCGGTCCTCCCGGCGGGAAAAGTTACCGAGAGCGTGAGGGGACCATAGGCCACGCCTGTCATGCGGTCATACGCATGTGACGGAAGGTCCAGGATGTGGGCCGCCTGCCGGTAGACTACCGGGTGAAGGTTTCGGAAGAGGTCGTCGCGGCCAATGCAGGCGAAGCACGAGAACAGCACGGAGTACAGGGCGAGCGTCCCCCAGAAGGCGCGGGTGACCGCCCGTGGGGAGCCTCCGCCCCCGGCCCGCGCCTCAAGGAGCCAAATGCCGATCACGGAGAGGACCGGGAGCCCCTCCATGGCATCGATGCTGTACCGGCCGTTGGCGCCGCCGTAGAACATGAGGAGGCCTCCGACCGCCGCCAGGAGGAGGGCGAGCGCAAGTACGGCAACGCCGAGCCTCGAGAAACCCCGGGCCGCGCCGGTCATCCCGAGCGCCACCAGGCCAAGGAGAAGCACCGGCATGTTGGCGAGCATCCCGTACATGTCCTCCG